>Ga0073928_10006961_pt1 | contig 14943 bp, 13 predicted proteins | sample PaiPotPPA55metaG_FD_76969 | JGI IMG/M metagenome (GOLD analysis project Ga0073928, IMG submission 76969) | Iron sulfur acid spring bacterial and archeal communities from Banff, Canada, to study Microbial Dark Matter (Phase II) - Paint Pots PPA... ... | reverse complement strand
GTGGATAAAGCGCACCGTTGCCGAGCAACCCGACCAGCAGCGCATGCGCCGCCAGCACCACCCACACATTGCCGAGGGCGGAGACCACCAGCCCGAGCGCGATCATCACTGCGCCGAAGCTGACCGTGGCGCGGATGCCGATCCGCTCGGCGATCCAGCCCATCAGGATGCCGCCGGCGCCGGTGCCGAGCCAGGTGAGCGCGCCGGCCAGCGCGATCAATTGTCGGGCCGTGCCGAGTTCCTCGGTGATCGGCTTCAGCCCGACGACAACCAGCAGCGGCGAGCCGTACGATACCGACAGCAAGACCAGAACGATCGCGGCGGCCACCCACGAGGCGCGCGATTCGACGCTGCGGCCGCCGGCCGGAGCGCCGGCGATCCCGGTCGAGGCGGTCTCGACGAAATCGGCCATCGGCCGGGTTCCCTCCTGGTGCGTGCCTAGTTTTTGGTCAAACCGCGCCGGCCCTGATACCGCGCCGCCGCCACCGTCGGCAATCGCCCATAGGACAAAGCACCCTTCCGGTCACGGCAGGGCTAATGAGGGGAGCGGGCGAGAAGCGGCGCCAGCGCCGTTATCGGAACCCCTCGTCGAGGGTGCTGCGGATCTGCGCGGCTGCCATGCCGGCGAGCCCCATCCGGTCCAGTGTGCGGGCAGTGTTGGCGAAATCGCTGCCGGAGAGGATTTGGGCGAGGCGGATCACCGCGTCGATCGCCGGGGTCGGCACGCCGGCGGCGGCGGCGAGCGCGCTCATCGGCATCAGACCGACCGGCACATCCTCGGCGATGTATTTGTGCGACCACGAATTCGGTGTGCCGGTCGCCTGGTAGGGGCCGTCGCTGTTCGCGGTCAGCAGGCGGCAGGTCTCGTCGAGGCTCTTGCCGCGGACCCCGTAGACGCGCTCGCACCAGTCTTCGAGCGTCGGCACCGCGGCGCCATAGGCAGCGGCGACGGCGACCCGCTCGGCGTTGATCGCCTGGTACAGCCGTGCCACCGACGGGGTCACGCCCTCGGCGTAGAATTTATAGGCTTCGCCGCGGTCGATCTTGCCGGCATTGGCGACGCAATTGGCGACATGCAGCATCGCGTTGGCGTTGGTAAAGCCGGTGCTGACAACGCTCGGCGCCGCCACCGCTTCCGGGAACAGCGGCGACAGGCGCGGTAACACCGTGCCGATGCGGTTGCCGGGAAGGCTCGCGATCTGCAGCCAGCGCTTGCGCACGATCGGCCGGATGCGCACCGGGCCGAGGCGCCAGCACGAGTACGGGTAATTGTCCATCTCGGCGATGTCGATTTGCGCCCGGCAGCCGGCGGCATCGAGGGCGCGGCGGACGACTAGCGCACCGCCGGTATTGCCCTGGATCAAGAGAATGGTCTGGCCGTCGCGCAGCAGCGGCGCCAGCGAGCGGGCCACACCCTCCTGATGATTGCCGCCGGTGCAGACGATGATGATGTCGGCGCCGCCGACCGCCGGCGCCAATTTGTCCGTCACCCGCTCGATCGCCGAGAACCCGCCGGGCTCGACGTCGATGCCGCCGCGGGCGTGGATCTCGGTGAGCCTGGTCTCGTCGCGGTCGTGCAGGCGCAAGCGGCAGCCGCGCAAGCCGAGATCGGCGGCGACGTAAACGCCGCCGATGCCGGCGCCGATAATGGCAACGGTCGTGTCGGGCAAGGCTAGCCCTTGTAGCGGCGTGCGGCGACGTAGCGCACGCCGTCCGGCCCGCACTGCTCGGTGTGCAGGGTGCCGGCGGCGATCTCGCAAAACTCGCCGGCGCGGAACGTGTGCGTGTCGTCGGCGCGGCCGATCGTGATCGCCCCTTCGAGCACCAGCACCCGCGCGTCGAATTCGTGCGCATGCTCCGGGTTGGTGTGGTTCGGGTCCATGCGCCGGTCGACGAGTTCGCCGTAGCCCTGCGTCTTCACCTCGTTTTCGAATGCCGTGCGGTCCATTGATCCCTCCCTTAGCCCAGCGGGCCCTGAAACACTTGGTCTATATAGGTGTCGGACAGCGGCTCCAATACCGCCGGCCATTCGCCCCCATTGACCTTGCGGCGCTCGCTCGCCGCGCGCACCTTCCCGTCCCAGCCGACCTGCTCCATGTAGTAGTAGAGCTGGATGGAGTGGCCGTCCGGGTCGAGCACGAAGGCCGAATAGTCGATCCCCGGATAAAGTTCGGGTGCGATTCCGTCGACAAAGGTGGCGCCGCGCGATTTGAGGAACGTCACCGCCTCGCGCAATTGCGCGTAGCTGCCGAGCTCGACGCCGAAGGACAGGCAGCTGTTGCCCTCCTTGAGCCCGAGCACGCCGCGCAACTCCTTCGGGTATAGCGCAACGCTGTGATGCTCGGCGCCGCAGCGCAGGAACACGCAGCGCGCGCCGCGCCACTGCGTCTCCTCGCTCTTCACAAAGCCGAGGTGACGGATGTAGAAATCCTCGGCGCGGCCGACATCGTCGACGAACAGGCGCACCGGTCCGATCTTGGTGATCTTGAACGGCCGCGGCAAGAGCACCCCTTCGACGTCGAACGTCTCGGCGAGGTGTCCGTTCGGACGATGACCCGAGAAGATGTCGATGCCCTTCGCCCGCGCCTCGGCCAGTTCGGCGGCCTCCGACATCTGCGGCAGCGGCGGCTTCTCGCCGAAGCCGCGGTAATACATTTCCCGCGGCTTCGAGACCCGGTTCCAGCCGATCTGGTCGATGCCGTAGTAAAGCTCGGTGGTATGGCCGTCCGGATCGTAGACATAGACATGCCAGTTGCTGCCGGGCATGTCGCGGCCGACGCGCTGGATGCGGATCTGCTGCTCCTCGAAATAGCTGTGCGCGTCGGCGATTTCCCTCAGGCTGCCGCACTGCCAGGTGATCTGGTTGATCGAGATGCCGGGCGCGAATTTGCGGTCGGCGCGGCAATCCATGACCGCTTTCGAGAACAGCACCATCGCATGGTGGTCGGTGCCGTAGCGCAGGAAATAGCCGTGCGAGTCGCCGAGCCCCTTGTCTTTCGGGAACCACGGCGCGCGCGAGAAATCGGCCTTGTCCGACACCGTGAAGCCGAGCAGGTCGGCATAAAACTCGCGGCACTCCTCAAGCTTCTCGACATTGAAGCCGAAATGGCCGAGCCGGCGGATCTTGAACGGGCGCGGCAGCATGATGCCGCCGACATCGTAGCGCTGACCGTTGGTTGACATGGGTGTTTCCTCCTGTGCCGATATCTGGAGCCGGCCCGGACCGGTTTACGCCTCGGGGACCGCTCGCGCGTCCGTCCATGGGTTGAGCACCGGCGCGCGTGCCCTTTCATAATCTCTGGTATTGCGTGTGACGACGGTCAGACCATGCTGCAACGCGGTGGCGGCGATGAACAGGTCTGGCTGCGAGAAGGTGTGGCCTGCCTTGCGGCCATCCTCCACGATCAGCCGCCACTTCAGCAAGATGTCCTCGCTCAGAGGCAGGATTCGCTCCTCGAACATCGGCCGGACCTGATTCATCAGCCAGTCCTGTAATTCTGCCCTGCGATTTGGATCAGCCGTGAGTTCGATCCCGAAGCGGATTTCAGCCATCGTGACGGTGCTTACATACAGCAGGTCGAGGGGCTGTGTGGCGACAAATGAAATAACCCTCGGCTCCGGTTTGAGGCGCCGCAACTCGGACAAGATGTTCGTATCGAGCAGCCATCCCGTCACAGCTCGACATCGCGCACGGGAAATGACGGCCGATCCGGTTCGATATCCAACTCACGATACGGTGAAGCTTGCATCGCGGTGATCAGCTCCTTGCCGCTTCGACCTCCCTTGAGACGCCGAAACTCTTCGGCAGAAATGACGACGACTTCGTTGCGGCCGCGGATCGACACATGCTGCGGGCCCTCGCTGTGTACGCGCCGCACCAGTTCGCTGAGCCGCGCCTTGGCATCCTGCAGAAGCCAGTGACCGGGTCGGGTCACGCCAGTTCCGCCTCTACGAGGCGGCCGATTTCTTTCAATTCTGGTCATCCTGACCATATTGGTATCCGATGCCTGGCGGACAAGCAAATGGGCCGCTACAGCTTCAACAACCGTCTGGCGTTGCCGCTCAACAGCTTTTCCTTGTCCTCGGCGCAGATCGGCAGCGTCTCGGTCCATTCGGTCGCCGGTGGGTTGTCGGCGAACGGGTAGTCGACCGAGAACAGGATGCGGTCGATGCCCATTTCCATCATGCAGCAGATCAGCGCCGGGTCGGAGAAAAAGCCGCTGGTCGTGATGTAGAAATGCTCGCAGAAGACCTCGCGGAAGGTCTTTGCGTTCATGCTGGCGCGCAGCCCATGACTGATGCGCCAGAGGTAGAACGGCAGACCCTCGCCCATATGGCCGAGGATCACCTTCAGGCCGGGATAGGCGCCGAACACGCCGCTCAGCACAAAGCGGATGCCCTGGGTCGCGGTCTCGACCGTGAAACCCCAGCCGGCGCGCAACAGCCCCGGGTGCTTCTGCACGTAATCCTTGTAGTAGGCCTCGACCACCGCCTGTTGCGGCAATGCCGGGTGGATGTAGATCGGCACGTCGAGCGCGGCGGCGCGCTCGTAGATCGGCCAGAAGCGCTCGCCGTCGTGGAAGACGCCCGAAGTCAGCCCGTTGATCATCGCGCCCTTGAAGCCGAGCCGGGTGACGGTGCGCTCCAATTCGTCGGCCGCGGCGCGCGGGTCGGCGGTCGGCAAGGCGGCGAAGGCGGCGAAGCGGTCGGGGTGAGCCCGCACCGCCTCGGCGAGCCGGTCGTTGACGCGGCGCGCCAGCGGCACGCCGGTCGCGGCGTCGACGCCCTGCAAGCCCGGGATCGAATGCGACAACACCTGAAAATCGATGCCGGCCTCGTCCATCTCTCTGAGGCGCAGCGTGCCGAGATCGTCGAGCCGCTCGCCGATCGCGGCCGCCACCGCGCCGCCGGCGCCGGGCGTGTGCGCCTTGACCTCGGGATCCTGGTAATGCTCCTCGAGCGCGACGATGTAGGGCTTTGCCGCCATTTCGGTCCTCCCTCCGGCCCTCAAGATGTTGCCCCGGCATAGCTCGTCAGGTCGATGAATTCCAAGACCGTGCCGTCGGGGTCGTGGAAATAGGCGCGCGGCCCGTTGATGACGCCGCCCTGGCGGTCTTCCTCGAAGGTGATCTCGATGCCGTGCGTGCGTAGATGGTCGAGTGCGGCTGCGTACTCCTGATGCGCGACGGCAAAGGAATGATGGACGCCGCCGTGATCTTCCGTCGCGCGGTTGATCGGCGGGTCGCGCTTCACGAGGATCAGGCAGGTGCCGGCAGCGTCGAGAAACGCCATCGTGCCGCCGGCGACAGTGGCGACATGCCGGCAGCCGACGATCTCGGTATAGAACCGCGTGCTGCGGGCGACATCGCTGACCGGAATGCTGAAATGCACGACCGATTGGATCGCGACCATCTGCTCCTCCGAAACCGGCACAGGAACGCATCCTCGCTGCAATATCCTACGCAGATTTCGCGGCTGCCGACACGGTGCGAGAGCCCCTTTCCCGCGGTGCGGGACCGTTGCAAAAGCGGCGAGCGGTCTCAAACATGGCTGCATTAGCGGTCTGCGTCCTTCGAGACGCGCCCTAATGGGCGCTCCTCGGGATGACGGTGCGTCAGAGAAAAACTTCGTCAGCCTGAGGAGGCCGCGAAGCGGCCGTCTCGAAGGACGCATGGCGTCGATCCAGCCGACGATTGGTTTCGCAAAGCTCCAGCGGCGCGGTGCGGGAGAGGGGCTCTTCCCCGTTCGCGTCGCCCGCCGTTGCGGCCGGGCGTGCTAGGCTGATGCAGACGCAGCGGGGAGAAGCCTGCCGATGAAGCTCGGTCTGTTCGTCAACACGCAATTCCCGGAGGGCTTCGAGGTCGCCGCGCGGGTGCCGGACATCGTCGAGCAGGTGCGGGCGGCGCGCCAGGCCGGCTTCTCTTCGCTGTGGTTCCCGCACCACTGGCTGACGCAGCCGATGCAGATGCTGCAATTGACGCCGCTGATGGGCTATGTCGCGGCGCATGCGCAGGGCATGACGATCGGCCCGAACATCCTGATCCTGCCGCCGTTGAACCCGATGCATGTCGCCGAGGAGGCGGCGACGCTCGACGTGTTGACCGGCGGCAATTTCATCCTCGGGGTCGGGCTCGGCTACCGCCAGCCGGAATTCGACGCGTTCGGCATTCCGCTCGCCGAACGCGCGCCGCGGTTCAACGAGGCGATCCCCCTGATCCGCCGGCTGTGGACCGAGGATCGGGTCGATCACCAGGGCCGGTTCTATACGATCAACGATGCCGGGATCGGGGTGAAGCCGGTGCGCCCGGGCGGGCCGCCGATCTACATCGCTGGACAATCGGAGCCGGCGGTGCGTCGCGCGGCGCGGATCGGCGACGCCTGGCTGATCATGAACAGCAGCGGCATCGGCAAGCTGGTGCCGCTGATGCAGACCTACCGCGCCGCGCTGAAGGAGCATCGCCGCACCCCGGTCGAGTTTCCGGTCACCGCCGAATGCTATGTCGGCGAGCGCCACGCGACCGCGCACGAGGAATGCCGCGGCCCGCTCGAATACAAATACAACGCCTACGCCTCATGGGGGCTGGAGGACCGTACCTCGGCGGATCGCGCGCCGCCCTCCTTCGAGGAGTTCGCCCGCGACCGCTTCATCATCGGCGACACGGTGTCGGTGAAGGAGGAGATCGCGCGCTACCGCGAAACCCTCGGCGTCGATCACTTCATCATGCGCTGCCAATGGCCGGGCCTGCCGCAGGAGCGGACGCTCGGCTCGATCCGCCGGCTCGGCGCAATCCTGGCGTCATCGTAAGCAGGCCGCATGAACGGCCCGCATTCGGGAGGGAAGCACATGACAGAGTTCGATCCGATCGCCTCGCCGACGGTGCGCAAGGCCGACCATCTCGAACCCGCCTTCGTGCATGCCGACCAGGTGTCGGCGGCGCAACAAAAGCTGACCGAGCATCTCGCCCGCCGCGAGCGGCGGCCGAACATCCTCTTGTTCCTGATGGACGATGTCGGCTGGGGCGATTTCGGCTGCTATGGCGGCGGCATAGCGGTCGGTGCGCCGACGCCGAATTTCGACAAGTTGGCGCGCAACGGACTGCAATTGACCTCGTGCTATTCCGAGCCGAGCTGCTCGCCGTCGCGCGCGACCCTGCTGACCGGGCGGGTGCCGAACCGGCACGGGCTGCACCGGCCGCCGATGTATGGCGAACCGGGCGGATTGCAGGGCGAGATCACCGTGGCGCAGCTTCTCGCGGCCGCCGGCTACGCGACGCAGGCGGTCGGCAAATGGCATGTCGGCGAGAACGAGGCCTCGCAGGCGCAGAATGTCGGCTTCGACGAGTTCTACGGCTTCCTGTCGGTGTCGGACATGTACACCGAATGGCGCGACCCGCATTTCTTTCCGGAGATCGCCTATTCCGACGCCCGCACCGAATGGGTCAAGAACATGCCGTTCAACCGCTGCTTCGTGCATGCAAAGAAGGGGGGTGCGGCCGAGAACGTCGAAGAGGTGACAATTCCGGTGCTGTCGCTGCTCGACGAGAAATGGTGCCAGCATTCGGCCGGCTTTATCGAGCGGATGGCGGGGCGCGACCAGCCCTGGCTCTTGTATCACTGCACCCGCGGCGCGCATTTCGACAATTATCCGAACGAGCGGTTTCTCGGCAAATCGCCGGCCCGGCACCCCTACAAGGACACGATCCTCGAACTCGACGACATCCTCGGCCGCCTCGTCGAGGCGTTGCGCCGCACCGGCCAGCTCGACGACACGCTGATCTTCGTCTCGTCCGACAACGGGCCGCATATGGAGACCTGGCCGGATTCGGCCTTCACCCCGTTCCGCTGCGCCAAGGGCTCGACCTGGGAGGGCGGCGTGCGGGTGCCCGGACTCATGATGTGGCCCGGGGTCATCGAAGCCGGCCGGCAGTCGGACGGCCTGTTCGACTTCAACGACATCCTGCCGACCCTGCTCGGTCTCGCCGGCGAAAGCGAACGATTGCCGGAGGACCGCTACATCGACGGCATTGACCAGACCTCGTTCCTGCTGGCGCCGGACGGGCTGTCGAACCGCAAGTACCATTATTACTGGCTGGCGCAGAATTTTTCCGGGCTGCGCTGCGGCGAGTACAAGATGCTGCTGACCGCGACCAGCGACGACGATGGCGACGCCGCCGGACCCGGCGGCTTCACCGGCGTGTTGCAGCGCTTTGCCTATGCCCGTCTCTACAACCTCTATCTCGACCCGAAGGAGACCCACAACTACATGACCCGCAAGCTCGCCTATATGGAGGCGTTCCAGCGCGGCATCCGCGGCCATCTCGGCACCTTCAAGCGGTATCCCGGCAAAACCGTGATGGGTCTGAAGGCGCCCGACCCGCGCGATCGGTAGTCCCGCCACGTCGACACGGGAGAGTGATCCGCCCCCGTAAGCGGGGGAGGACCCGCCCGCTCGCGCGACGGCAGCGAGGGAGTCCTTACCTGCGCGCCCCCTCGAACGGCGTTCAGAAAGCGGTTGCCGGCGACCGCTCGGCGGGTGCAAGCTTAAACAAGCCCAACCACTGAGAGGGGCTCTCGATCTTCGCTGCCGAGGCGCAGCCACGCCGGATTTCCCATCTTTCCGGATTTCCCATCTTTACGGAGGACCTCATGAGCGGTCACGCCCACCTTAGCCCGTCGGACATTCGCGCCAAGCTCAAGCACCCCGTCATCGACGGCGACGGGCATTGGGTCGAGTACGATCCGGTCTTCGCCGAGCAGATGCGCAAGGTCGGCGGCGATTTGGCGGCCGACGGCTTCCTCGCCGCGATGGCGACGACGCGCGACTCGCTGGTGCTGAGCGTCGAAGAGCGCCGCCGCCGCCGCGTCTCGATGCCCGGCTTCTGGACCCGCCAGACCGGCAACACCTACGACCGCGCCACCGCGATGATGCCGCACCTGTTGTACGAGCGGCTCGACGAGATCGGCAGCGATTTCGCCATCGTCTATCCGACCGCGGGCCTCCGGCTTCCGCGGATCAAGGACGATGCGACCCGCCGCGCTGTGATCCACGCCTACAACATCGTCTCGGCGGATTACTTCAAGGATCTCGGCGACCGGATGACGCCGGCCGCGATCATCCCGATGCACCATCCGGAAGAGGCGATCGAGGAGCTCGAATTCGTCACCTCGCAACTCGACTCCAAGGTCGGCATGTTCGGCAGCGCGATGCCGCGCCAGACCGATTCGATCGCGAAGGGTCATCCCGATACCGACCGGCTCGCGGTCTGGTACGAGGTCTTCGGCATCGACAGCATCTACGACTACGACCCGGTCTGGCAGACCTGCGTCAAGCTCGGCATCGCCCCGACCTTCCACAGCGCCGGCAGCAACCAGGCGCTGCGCAACTCGCCGACCAACTTCACCTACAACCATATCGGCCACTTCGCCGATGCCGGACACGCCGCGGCCAAGGGCATCTTCCTCGGCGGCGTCACCCGGCGCTTCCCGGAATTGCGCTTCGCCTTCCTCGAGGGCGGCGTCGGCTGGGGCGCGCAATTGTTCGGCGACCTGATGGAGCATTGGGAGCGCCGCAACCTGAAGGCGCTCGACAACATGCGCCCGGAAAAGCTCGACCGTCAGCTGCTGTCGAGCCTCGTCGAAAAGTACGGCTACACGGAGCACCTCGCCGCGCTGAAGGAGCGCGACGGCTGGCCCGATCCGGACCTGCACATGACCGGCGGGATCGACGATCTCGACGATTTCGGCGCCTGCAAGGTCACGAAGAAGCAGGACTGGATCGACCTCTACGTCACGCCGTACTACTTCGGCTGCGAGGCGGACGACCGGATGAACGCGACGGCGTTCCTGAAGCTCAACCCGTTCGATGCCCAGCTGAACGCGATCTACAGCTCCGACATCGGCCATTTCGACGTGATCGACATGCGCGACCCGCTGCCGGAGGCCTATGAGCTGGTCGAAGACGGCTACATCAGCCAAGACAATTTCCGCGATTTCGTCTTCGAGAACGCGGTGCGGCTGTGGGGCACGCAGAACCCGCGCTTCTTCGAGGGCACGGCGGTCGCGAAGGAAGCCGCCGCGGTGCTGAAGGCCGCGCAGCAGCCGGTGTTCCAGGACGCCGCGAAGTAGGCATTGTGTAGGTACGGACGCGGTGCCGTCAGGCGCCGCGTCCGCCTGTCCGACCGCAGGGCGCGGCCCCTACGACCGCGCGCTGGATCGGTGTCGCGCGTCCTTCGAGACGGCGCTTCGCGCCTCCTCAGGATGACGACTTTTTAAATGCCATCAAGGACTTATCCGTCATCCTGAGGAGCACCCGAAGGGTGCGTCTCGAAGGACGCACAAACCGCATTGTAGCCCTTCTTCTTAGGGCTGCCTCTTAAGGCTGCTCAGGTGCCCCGCAGCCGCCCCGCTTCCTCGATCTCGGCCTGGGCGATCGCCTTCGTCAGGGCGGCGCTGAGCTCTTTCGCCGCCTCCAGCGTCAACTCGACCGCGACCCGGGCGCCGGGGCCCAGCGCCGGGTTCACGAAGTCGATGTTGATCGCCTCCTCCAGAAGGGCATGGTGCGGGTGGTCGTACGACACCACCGAATGGGTCAGCTTGAACCACCCGTCTTGGCCCTTGCCCATGCCGTCGGCCGCGGCGATCTCGACGATCGAGGTGCACATGTCGGAAAGCTTCTCCCGCGTGTTCAAGGGTGTCATTGCGAGGAGCACCGCGACGAAGCAATCTCGACGGGTGAGAGCACCCCGCGCGCGATTGCTTCGCGGAGGTTATCCTCGGGCCGGCCGGAGGCCGGACCCGTGGGCTCGCAATGACGGTGTACCCGGCGGGGCCTACGACAGGTGCTTGTGCAGGAACGCCCACACCTTCTGCCAGCCGTCGAGCGCCTGCTCGATCCGGTAGGCCGGCCGGTCGTAATAGAAGAAACCGTGGCCGGCGCCGTCATAGCGGTGGAACTCGTAGTTTTTGCCGTATTTCTTCAGCTCCGCCTCGTGCTGGTTGACCTGCTCCGGGGTCGGCGCGCGGTCTTCGTTGCCGAACAGGCCGAGCAGCGGGCACGACAGCTTCTGCGTGTATTCGATCGGCGCGACCGGCTGCTTCGGGTTCAGCTCTTCCTTGCTCATCACCACGCGGCCGCCCCACAGATCGCAGGCGGCGGTGATGCTGTTGGTATGACAGGCATAGAGGAAGGTCTGCCGCCCGCCTGAGCAGGTACCCCACACCGCGACCTTGCCGGTCGACCAGGGCTGCGCCTTCAGCCATTGCACCGCGCCCTCGGTGTCGCCGATGACCTGGGCGTCCGGCACGCCGCCCTCGGCGCGCACCTTGGCGGCGACGTCCTCGGCTTTGCCCTCGCCGGCCCGGTGGTAGAGGTTATGGCTGATCGTCGCGTAGCCGTGATGGGCGAACCGGCGCGTTGTCTCGCGATAGAATTCGTCCCAGCCGGGCGCGTGGTGCAGCAGCACGACGCCGGGATAGGGACCCGCGCCCAGCGGCCGCGCGGCATAGGCCGAGATCGGCTCGTTCTTGTCGCCGTTGATCGTGATCGTCTCCGCAATCATGCCTTCATAGGCCATGCCCGTCTCCTCTGGTTGGGGGAAGATGCGAGAACTGCCGGGTTCGGGCGCATCCTGCCTTCGGACCGGCGGCACGGCAAGAGCGGCCGGCGGCGGCCGGTTCCGGCCATGAACGATCCGAGATTGCGACCCTTAATGCCGCGGGGTTAGCCTCTTGCGAGAAGGCGCGAACGCCTTCGTAACAATTTTGCCGAACGGCAGCACGTTCGGGGGAGACTTCCAGATGACGCACGATCCGCGGCTGGTCAAAGACGCCGAAATCGAGAAGCTCGCACAGTCGGTACCCGACTGGGTCCGGCGGCTGGAGCGGCCGCCGACGCCGTGTCTCGCGCCGGCGTTCGGGCCGCTCGAAGGCATCCGCGCGGTGGGCACCGGCTGCCTGGTCGCGCAGCCCTATATCGGCACCAAGCTCGCCGAATTCGGCGCCGAAGTGATCCATGTCGAGCGTCCGGGCGGCGATGTGTTCCGGTTCACCGCGCCGCAACTGACCCGCGGCCCGCGGCCGCATGGCTGCGACGAGGCGGAGGTGACCAAGAACAAGCTGTCCTTGGGCATCGACCTCAAGCAGGCGCGCGGCCTGGAGCTGCTGATGGCGCTGTGGAAGATTTCGGACGTGTGGATGGAATCCTCGGCCCCGGGCACGCTCGAACGCTCCGGCATCACCAGCGAACTGGCGCTCGCGGTCAACCCCAGCCTGGTGATCGTGCGGGTCAGCACCTACGGCCAGTACGGCAAGGAGGAATATCTCGGGCGCCCGGGCTACGACGCGATCGCCCAGGCCTATGGCGGCATGATGAACCTGACCGGCGACCCGGCCGGCCCGCCGCAGCGCGCCAAGACCTACACCGGCGATTACATCACCGCGCTGACCGGTTGGGCGGCGACGATGATGGCGCTTTGGGAGGTCAAAAAAAGCGGTCGCGGCCAGGTGATCGACCTCGCCCAGTACGAGGCGGTGGCGCAGACCAACGGCAACACATTGCCGCTGTTCACCGGCGAGGGCGCGGTCTACGGACACAGCGGCAACCGTCCGCCCGGGTTCCAGCCCTACGACACCTTTAAATGCAGCGACGGCTGGGTCTATATCGGCGCGCTTGGCGGCCCGATCTATGACCGCGTGCCGGCGTTTCTCGGGCTCGACCCGGCCGAATACAGCTATGACGCCTGCTCCAAGGACGCCGCCGCCGTCGAGTCCGAGAAGGGGCGGGAACTGGACCGCCGGTTGCGCGCGTACTGCGCGGCGCATACCGCGCTCGAGGTCGAGACCGCGCTGAACGAGGCGAAGATCGGCTGCGCCCGCGTCTACAACACCCGCGACCAATACAACGACGAGCATTATGCGGCGCGCGAGATGACGGTGCCGGTGCTCGACCGGCAATCGGGCGTGCCGATCCGCGTCTATGGCGTGGTTCCAAAACTCTCCTTGACCCCCGGGCGCATCTGGCGCGGTGCGCCGTCGATCGGCGACGACACGAACGACGTCCTGGCGACGATGCTTGGGCTCGCCGAGCCCGAGATCGAAGGGCTGTACGCCGACCAGGTGGTCCACCGCACCGAGCCGTTCACGACGCCGCAGGCGGATGCCGCCAACCCGTAGCGGCGGCAATCGCCCGGCTGCCCGGATTGCCCTTGAGCTTGCGTGATCCCGCGCGATCGAGACCGGCGTTCCATCGCCTATCGGTAGCTGAAACCGGCCACGACGTATTCGCGACCCGCGTCTGGGCATGGTCAGGCTCGATTTTAGAGCGGTATTCCGGCAGGTTGAATCACCCCCTTTGATCGTCATGGCCGGGCTTGACCCGGCCATCTCGGAGACCCGCGGGTTACCCCCGGACTTGATCCGGGGGCCGCAGGTGACGATTGAAAGGGCGATCGAACTTGACCGGCTTTCGCTCTAAAAGAATTTGGCTAGGCCTCTTGTCATGGAACATATAGAGAACATATAGGCTGGGAGCCGACGGGCGATCGCGCCGTACAGAGGCTCGCTGTATGTCGCAGATTTGTCGCTGTTCGTTGCAAATAAGTCGCTGTTCTTCGGCTGTTATTCCGCTACCGCCCGCTGTTCTGCCCGCTGTTCTTCTGAGACTAAATCGTTGCTATTCAATGACTTCGCCGCTGTTCGAATGCCATCGAAAAAACATGTTGCGAGGCGGCAACATCGGTGGTCCCGCAGGCCTCTACACATCGACCGGTACCCGGCCTGTGCAACCTTTGCGCGAAATTGACGTGTTTGACACCTGAATTATCACGTGATGGTGCCTGGCCAATGCAACCTGAAGTCGGGTCATCCCTGCCCCGCCGTCGCGAAATAGAGCCGCGGGTCGGCGGCGCGGATGCGCGCCTCGGGCAGGCCCAGTTCGCGGCGGACGATGTTGGTGCCCTCGACCATCGCGACGCATTTGTAGTAGGCGATGCGGCGGCTCAACCCCTCGCGGCCGAAGCCGCAATCGGTCGTGATCACCAGCCGCTCCGGCGGGATGAATTCGAGCGCCTTGCGGATCAGGGCGGCGACATGCTCGGCCGGCTCGACGACGGTGTTGCAGTGGTTGACGACGCCGATGCCGATCTTCTTGTCGGTCTTGTACTTGCCGAACAGGTGCAGGTCCTTGCCGTCGCTGCTGGCGCATTCGAAGGTGATCACATCGCACTTCAGCTGCAGCAGATGCGGCAATGCCCGCTCATAGCTCGGCACCTCCCAATAGACGCGCTGCTGGTTCGGGTTGCCCCAGCAGGTGTGGACCCAGATTTCGGCGTCGACGCCGTCGAGCTGCCGGTTGAACGCCTCGGTCTGGAATTCGAGGTCGCTGTCCTTGCAGTCGGGCAATGTGGTCAGGCCATGATGGCGGGGCTCCTCGACCTGGATTACCGGGCACCCGGCCGCGGCCAACTCCTTGAACTCGGCGTTCATGATGTCGCACAGATCGAGCACCAGCGCCTTGTCGTCGTGGTAGTGCTCGTCCCACAGCATGCTGGCGAGCCCCGGCGCACAGATCGCGCCGAACTTCACCGGCTTGTCCGACAAGCGCTGCGCCACCTGCCACAGAGCCGCGTATTCGAGCGGGCCGCGCGTCAATCGTTCCGTCACCACCCCCGGCTGGTAGGCCTCCTGCACCTCCCACAGGATCTTGCCGGGCTTGAGGCCGTGCCGCTGCATCCAGCCGCGCGAGGTGTCGCGGTGGCCGGTGACGCCGCCCAACCGCTCGATCGGGTAGAAGAACCAGCTCTTGCCGCCGACCGCGAGGTCGAAGCGGCTGTCGCCGTCGGTGACGATGTCGAGCCCGGCCGCTTCCTGCGCGTTGATGATCGCGGCGACCGCGTCGAGGTACTGCTCGCGGAACAGCGAGTCGCCCATCGCCGTCTTGAACGAGCG
>Ga0073928_10006959_pt1 | contig 14945 bp, 14 predicted proteins | sample PaiPotPPA55metaG_FD_76969 | JGI IMG/M metagenome (GOLD analysis project Ga0073928, IMG submission 76969) | Iron sulfur acid spring bacterial and archeal communities from Banff, Canada, to study Microbial Dark Matter (Phase II) - Paint Pots PPA... ... | reverse complement strand
GCAAGCGCGAATCGAGCATCTACTAGCCGCCAAACGCCAATCGCGAAGCAAAACAATTCATGACACCCAACTCACTTCTCCGATTCGGCGCCGGCGGAATCTTGCTCGCCTGCGCCGCGATCACAACCAGCCTAGGCGCAACTGGCACAGGCGACGCAAACCGCATTCACTGGGTCCCCGTGCAGGCGGGGCAGGTGAAGATTGACGGCAAGATACCGCTCAAATCCGGCGCCTATCTGCCGGCCAAAAGAGAACAAAAACACGACTTTGGAATCGTTCTAATCCTTCTCGGACATCGCTACATCGCGCTCGATACGAAGGCCCGCGCCGCGTACTACGTTCTGCCGACGGAGCTCGAGGCAAAGGGGGATAATTTCGAAAGCGATGATTTCGCGAAGCCCGACCGGGTGATTCCGTCAAGCGATTGGTCGCTTCGCGATGTCGGGCCGGCAGAGTTGATCCAGTTCACACTGCAGGACTATGGCGCCGCTCTCGAAGTGGAATTGCCTCACCCGCCCGATTTGCGCCGCGGTGTTCGGTTTCGATAGCAGAACGCGCGCTAGAGGCCGGCGCTGGTCTTCTGCTTCCACGACATCGGCGGCAGGCCGTTGTCGATCTCTTCCATCGTGATGCAGCTGTCCACGGGACAAACCAGCGCGCAAAGATTGCAGCCTACGCATTCGTCGTCGATGATTCGCGGGACGTGAACTTCCATTCCTTGCGGGTTGCGTTTGCCGCCGTTGTTGGTGGCAGCGCGCTCGATGCACTGATGGGCGCCGTCTTCGCATGCGACGTAACAGAGCTGACAACCGATGCAAAGCTTCGTGTCGATGCGGGCGATAATTTTGTAATTCAAATCCAGATCGCCCCAATCCATCACGTTCGAGACCGCACGTCCGCGGAAGTCTTCAATACTGCGGAAACCGTGGTCGTCCATGTATGCGTTGAGGCCGTCGTTCATGTCCTCGACGATCCGGAAGCCGTAGTGCATGGCAGCGGTGCAGACCTGCACCACGGAAGCTCCGAGCGAGATGTGCTCGGCTGCGTCAATCCAGTTCCCGATGCCCCCTATTCCGACAATCGGAATCTTTACTTTCTTCGCGACGCTCGAAACCAGATGCAGTGCGATCGGCTTCACGGCAGGCCCACAATAACCACCGTGCGAGGATTTGCCGGCCACGTTGGGCCGCGGCGCAAACGAGTCGAGATCGACGCCCATGAGAGAGTTGATCGTATTAATCAAGCTGACGGCATCGGCGCCACCGCGTTCGGCTGCGCGGGCTACGTGCGCGATGTCGGTGACGTTCGGTGTCAGTTTCGCTATCACGGGCGTGCGCGCTTTTTCCTTGGCCCACGACGTAATCATCTCCGTGTATTCGGGCACTTGTCCGACGGCCGCGCCCATGCCGCGCTCGCTCATGCCGTGCGGGCAGCCGAAGTTCAATTCGAGCGCATCGGAACCTGCATCCTCGGCGCGGCGGACAATGTCGTGCCAGACCTCGCGCTTGGATTCGACCATCAGCGATGCGATGACGAGATGTTTCGGGTAGCGCTTTTTTACTTCGGCGATTTCGCGAAGGTTCGTTTCGATCGGGCGGTCGCTGATCAGCTCAATGTTGTTGAGGCCCATCATTTTCACGCCGTTGTAGTCGATAGCGCCGTAACGCGAGCTGGTGTTCTGAATCGGCTCGCCGATGGTCTTCCAAACGGCGCCGCCCCAGCCGGCGTCAAAAGCGCGCATCACCTGGCCGCCGGTATTCGTCGGCGGGCCGGACGCGAGCCAGAAAGGATTTGGCGATTCGATACCGCAGAACTTCACGCGTAAATCGGCCATTACATCACCCCCGAAACGGATCCTTTTCCGGCGCGATAACCGGCTTAACATCCGGCGCAACGTCGCGAAAACCGCGCCACGCAAACCATAGCGTTACCCCGATCATTCCGAGCCATCCGATGGTGCGAACCATCCCAGCAATTTGAGTATCGTGATCGAGAACACCGAACCTGCCGAAGAGATAGTTCCAGTCGTGGATCACGTACTCGGCGTCGCCGACGGTGAGGAGCGGCAATTCCTGTGCGCGCGCGTCCGCCATGTAACGCGCGGTCGGAAGGCACTGCTCGAAGAAAAAGAAAGCGCAGAAAGCAGTTCCCTGCGCCTGGCGGCGAAACACAAAATAAATCGCCAGGGCGGCGGGCACGAAGAATTGCAGAAGCGTGCCTCCCGCGACGCCGAGAAACTCGCCGAAGAAGCGGAAGAGCAAGTGTCCGCCTTCGTGGACAGGAATGAAAACGAGGTCGATCATCAGCAATATTCCCTCGCCGCGCATCGCCTGATAGAGAAACATCGCATAGAACAACAGCCACATAACCACGAGAGCGCGCGGAACCGGCTCCCAAGCGTCTTCGAGAACTTCGAGGACAGGAAGCCGCTCGGTGAAGGATTCAGGGATGCGCATTCTCAATTCCTTCCACGAGGCGCGCCGAGCCAGGAGTCAATCCCGCGCGCTGCCGCCATTCCTTCGGCAACTGCGTCGACTACTTCCTTGCCGCCGTTTGCGCAGTCTCCACCGGCAAAATATTTCTTGTGGCCGGTCTGGTGATGCTCGTTCACGCCGACAGTTCCGTCAGCACGCAGTGCGATCCCCGACACGCCGCGTAGAATGTCAGTGACGGGCTTTTGGCCAATGGCGCGGACGACCATGTCGACATCAAGAGTGAATTCGGTGCCGGGGATCGTGTTGACGTTCACTTTGCCGCTGCCCGCATCCTGTTCGAGGCGCGTACGCGCGCATTCGATTCCTGAAACTTTTCCGTTTTGGCCGAGCACTCGCGTGGCCTGAGCGAACCAGTGAAAAACGACGCCGTCGAGTTTCGCGAGTTCGTACTCATAGCGGAAGGCGGACATTTCTTTTTCGCCCCGGCGGTAAATCAGATGAACCGTTTCGGCGCCGAGGCGCTTCGCGGCGGTTACAACGTCAATCGCGGTGTTGCCAGCGCCGATGCAAGCAACGCGACGACCGACCTCGACTTCGGCAAAAGAGCCAAGCTTGGTTTGTTCGATGAACTCGATAGCACCGCGCACGCCGATAAGATCTTCGCCGGGCAGGGCGAGAGCCTCGGTTTCGCCCAGACCGATGCCGATGAAGACGGCGTCGAAATCCTTTTCGAGCTGGGCGAACGAGATGTCGCGCCCGATGGCGGTTTTCTGGCGGAATTCGACGCCGAGGCCGCGGACCATGTCGACCTCGCGGAGAGAGTCCTTGGCGCGCGTTTTGTAGGCGGCGATGCCGTAGGTATTGAGCCCGCCGGGAAATTCATGGCGATCGAAAATTGTAACGCGATAACCCATCTTGGCGAGCTCCGCTGCGCATGCGAGCGACGCAGGTCCAGAGCCTATACATGCGACGCGCTTTCCGTTCGGTGCTCCGGCCCGGAAGAGTTGGATGTTGCGGTCGAGGATGTAGTCCACCGAATAGCGCTGGAGGCGGCCAATTTCGATCGGCTTCGCGCCTTTTTCGAGCATCACGCAGGCGCCCTCGCAGAGGACTTCCGTGGGACAAACGCGGCCGCAGCTCTGACCGAGAATATTGGCTTCCAGAATCACACGCGCCGAACCGCGGGGGTTACCAGTGGAAATTTTCTTGATGAAGGCAGGGACATCGATGTGCGTGGGGCACGCGATCGTGCACGGCGCGTCAAAACAGAAAAGGCAGCGGGCCGCTTCAATCGCGGCTTGGCGCGCATTCATCGCCGGCGAGATGTCCGTAAAGTTCTGCTCGTATTGTTCGGGGCTTAGCTTAGGACCGGTTTCGCGGAGCGCCATGAATCCCTCATGCGTGTTGATAGGTCGCGGAAAGAGGCCATTCTAGTGCGCTTCGCGGGGAATGTCGCTACCTTCGAGCGTCTACGTGATGCGGAATAGTCAGCGCCCATGATTCAACGTATCAGAACCCGCTCCACGAGCCGGGGGGGGTGGAAGGGGTCCGGTTTATAAGTGTTTGACGGTATTGCGAACAAGAGCCACGTGTATTATGGTTTTTTGAGGTCAAAAAAGGACGTTTCGGATAGTTTAAGCCGAAGTATGAAGGTTGGCAGGGACCCGCCCTGAAGTCCGGCACGTTACGTTGACGGAGAACATCCTATGAGCACTCGTAAAATGTCTTCTCTTATTGTGGCAGCGGCATGCATTGCACTGACGCTTGGAGTCGCAGGATGCAGCAATGCGCCCACACAGGACAACAGCGCCCAGAGCCAACCGGCGCAGACGGATCAGACGCAGGATCCGCAAGTGGCAGCCAACCTGCCTCCGGTTAGCGCGACAGACGCGAGCTATCAGCAGGACCGAAACCGCAATGATTCCGGACGCGACGACTATGACACCGGTGACGAGGACACGAGCTACGGTCAGCCGGTCCTTTATGCACAGCAGCCTCCTCCTCCACTGCCGGAGTATTCCCAGCCCGATTGCCCTGGAGACGGCTATCTGTGGACGCCTGGATATTGGAGCTATTCGGATCAGGGCTACTACTGGGTACCCGGCGCATGGGCACGACCGCCTGAAGTGGGCTATCTGTGGACGCCAGGATACTGGGGCTACGCGGGCGGCCGGTATCGATACAACTACGGCCATTGGGGACGGCATATTGGCTACTACGGCGGAATTAACTATGGGAACGGCTACGTAGGCGTGGGTTATCAGGGCGGGTATTGGAGCGGCGATCGTTTCAACTACAACCGCTCGGTGAACAATGTGACCATCACCAACGTTCACGTGTACAACCGCACGGTTACGAATACGGTCATCAACAACGTTACGATCACCAACACTACCAGCCACGCCAGCTATGCAGGGCCGGGAGGCGTAACGCGGCGTCCCGTGCCGGCGGAGCTTGCTGCAACGCGCGAGCAGCGCATTCCTCCGATGACGACCCAGATCCAACAGAAGCAAGAGGCCGCGCAGAATCGTCAGCAGTTCGCTAACGTCAATCATGGGCGTCCGGCAGTTGTTGTGGCGACCAAGCCAATCCCAGAAGGTAAACCTATCGCTGCGGCAATTCCGGCCCATGCTGCTCCGGCAGCACGGCCGGCTCCGGCGAGCCCGCAAGCGAATCGCTCCCAAGCTCCGGCGGAACGCGCGACCTCTACTGCCCCCGCCAAGCCTGCTGAAAAACCTGCCGAGCCTCCCAGAACCGCAACTCAGCCAGCAGCGAAGCCGACACCGGCGAAGCCTGCTCCTGCACCTGCAAAGCCTGCCGCGAAATCTGCTGAGCCAGCGAAAACACCAGCTCAACCAGCGGCGAAGCCGGCACCGGCTGCAAAGTCTGCCCCGGCGCCTGCAAAGCCCGCAGCCCGACCTGCTGAGCCAGCGCAACCGGCGGCTAAGCCGGCACCGGCCGCGAAATCGAACGCGGCTCCGCCCAAGGCAGCCCCAAAGGCGGAGGCAAAGCCGACTCCAAAGCAAGAAACCAAGCCTGCGCCGAAGCCCCAAGCCAAACCCGCACCGCCTCCGGCCGAGAAGCGCAAGGCACCCGAGAGCAAGACGCCACCTCCACCCAAGAAAACGGAACCGCCAAACAATAACCCGTAGCCATACGCCCTCTTGGTCTAAACACAACCGACTCTGCACGTCAGAATCGTGATCAAACAGGCGGAAGCATGCCAAAGTGTAGCGAAGCGGTGTAAGCTACCTCGCGTTCGCGCGCGAATCGGGGAGGTTTTCTCACATGCGCTTTGATACGGTGATCCGCAATGGAACGATTGTCACCGCAAGCGATACATATGCGGCAGATGTCGGCATCACGAACGGCGTAATTGCGGCGATTGGAGCGGGTCTTCCCATCGAAAATGCGGGGAAAGTGATCGAGGCCGCTGGGCGGCTGGTGATGCCTGGCGGAATCGACGTGCACACGCATCTCGACATGCCGTTCGGCGGGACGACCAGCGCGGACGATTTCGAAACCGGTACCGTGGCGGCCGCGTTTGGCGGGACGACGATGCTGATCGATTTCGCGATCCAGTACAAAGGGCAAACCTTGCGGCAAGCGTTCGACACGTGGATGAAGAAAGCCAATGGCAAAGCGGTGATCGATTACTCGTTTCACTGCATCATCACCGAACTTGCTGACGCGCAGCTCGACGAGATGAAGGCGCTGGTGAAGGAAGGCGTGCCCACTTTCAAGCTGTTCATGGCTTACCCAGGCGTCTTCATGCTGGATGATGCTTCGATTTTTCGCGCCATGCGAACGGCGGCGGATTCCGGCGGGATGATCTGCATGCATGCCGAGAATGGCGGCGCGATTGACGTAATCGTGCAGCGCGCGCTTGCCGAAGGGAAAAAAGCGCCAAAATATCACGCGTTGACGCGTCCGACGACGGCCGAGGCTGAAGCGACGAACCGCGCGATTGCGCTGGCGGAGATGGCGGGCGCGCCCGTCTATATCGTGCACCTATCGTGCAACGACGCGCTCGAAAAGGTGCGCGAGGCGCGCGACCGCGGGCTGCCCACTTTTGCGGAAACATGCCCGCAGTATCTCTATCTTTCGCTCGAGAATATGGATGCGCCGGGATTTGAGGGCGCCAAGTATGTTTTCACTCCGCCGCTGCGCGAAAAATGGAATCAGGAAAAATTATGGGAGGGGCTCGCAAAAGACGACCTGCAAGCCGTGTCCACCGATCATTGCCCGTTTTGTTACAAAGAGCAGAAGGAACTTGGCAAGGACGACTTCACTAAAATTCCAAACGGCGGGCCGGGAATCGAGCACCGGTTGAGTCTGGTGTATAGCGGCGGAGTGCATGGGAAGCGCTTTTCTGCGAACCGATTCGTGCAGCTGGTTTCGACTGCACCGGCAAAACTTTTTGGACTGTACCCGCGGAAGGGCACGGTGGCCGTTGGCTCGGATGCGGATCTGGTTATTTTTGATGCGGACGAGGAGCAGACGATCAGCGTTAAAACGCATCACATGCGCGTGGATTACTCGATGTTCGAAGGAATTCGCGTGAAAGGCATACCGAAGATCGTCCTGTCGCGCGGGCGAACGATCATCGAAAACGGGAAATTTATCGGAAAACCCGGCGCGGGAGAATTCATCAAGCGCCAAAATCCCGCAAAGGTCTAGGCAGCCGCCGATTAAACGAACTTACGGGCGCGAAACGCCCGACACCCAAGGAATCCCAACCAAACCGTCGTCCACTTGGACTACTGCCATATCGCCGACTACGAAGCGATCGAAATCGCCGCGATCCACAGGGACGCGCTCGATGCGGCGCCCGTCCCGCCACGACGTTACGATGAGGCGCCGGCTGGGAACAGGTCCCGGCATCGAGAATTTCCCAACGACGCGCGCTGTTTCGGGGTGCGGCGATGCACGGTCAAGCGCGCCGTTGCCAAATAGAAGCCCGGCGAGGAGCCAGGGGAGTGGGATTAGGCCATAGTAGATTCGCTTCAGCGCTTCCACTTCGGTGTGGCGCAATGCACGGCGCTCGACCCAAATCGCGAGCGCCAGCGTTAAAAAGAAGACCAGGCCGATGAAGATTGTGATCCCGTCGAGCTCCAGTGCCGGGTAACGCTGGCTTGCCACGACGAAGACAAGCGCACCGAGAAGGAAAAAGGCCGTGCGATTCAGCAGTTTCATGCGAAGGGAATATTCGGCCGCGATTGCGCCGAGCCCGCAGGCCGCGCAAACGTCCGCGTCTCGATCCGCTCCGCAATTCAGGCATCGCGTCATCAGTGCCGCGTTTCTCCTTTGATATTTATGCTATGCAGCGCGAGCCGGGCTGTCAACGCGAAGTCGTCTGCCATAGGAACGCGCCGCAGCGCTCCTTATTGTTAGACACCGATTCGGTTGAAGCGGTTGGCGTATAATTCCCGCTATGAGCACAACACTTCAAAGTTTCTTCGTGAAGCAAAAAGAGGCAATTCACAAGCGCACGGAGGAGGTTTTCGCGCTGCTGCGCCCGGAGCACATGGCGTGGAAACCGGAAAAAGATGCGTTGAGTGTGGGAGACATGCTGCAACACCTGTGGGTTGCGGAGCAAGGAGTTCGCCGCGTGGCGCTTGAGGGTAATTTCGCATACTACGAAACCCGCATCCCGAAGGGCCTGGCGGGTGTGCTGGGAAAAACCGGATCACTCGAAGAAGAATTGAAGAACATCGAGCGCGTGCATCGGGAAACGCTTGCGGCCGTCGCGGCGCAGCCCGCTGAAATTTTCGAAGAAGAGCGCGCGCACGCTGGAATTGGATTCCGGCGTAAGGTCGCAGTGATTCTATTCGGTTTGAACGATCATGAGATTCATCACCGGGCGCAATTGATGACCTATTTGCGGATTCTTGGGACGCCTGTACCGGAACCGTTCAAGAAACCAGCGAAATAGAAATCGCGGTTCCGGAATCGAACGGCTATTTAATTTCGCGAACACTTGTCGCGGGCGTCTCGGTGCAGACCATAAGCTCGTCCCGGCCGTTCGCAAGCGTGGCGCAATCGATGTCCTGCGCGCTGCGCACGGCTTCTTCTCTTGTGGAGCCGCGAGCCTTGGCACATTGCATTGCGCCTTTGAACGTGAGGCACACTTCGTATTCCGTGCCCATCTGCAAATAAGTGGAGTAGGCGAGCACCGCTACCAGTGCGAGTGCGCCCAGCGCAATAATCCAACGCGTTTGAGTCGATCGTTTTGCCACGCTTCCCTCGGCTTCAGAATTTCGGTTCTGTTTAATCCTCGCGCGCCGTCTTGGGATCTTTGCGGCGCATCAGTTCCTTTTGGATGTACTTCTTGAGATGCGGCGCAAGCGCTTCGAGCGTCGCGATCTCGTCCAAGTCGCGCATCGTGAGATTGGGAAGAAACGCCAGGACCGAAGGCACAGGCGTGCGCGGGTTGCGCACCAGCGCCATGCGCACGTTGTACTGGCCAGACCATTTCGGATGTTGCGCGATCGCCGCCACCGAACGCTCTGGTACGCCAGGCTTCGCGAGAACTTTCAGAACCTGGCTTTCCGTGAGGAAAGTGTTGGCAAGCGCGAGTTTGATTGCCTGAGCATGCCCTTCGGCGAGAATCGCGCCGGCGACTCGTGCCGGGCCGCGGCGCGCGAGCGTCAGTTTTTGGCCAACGGGCAGATGCGGGATGCGCGTCACGATCAATTCCTCGGCGACGCGGCGGACTTCGGCTGGAGTAGAGGGAAGCAAGCTCAACCGCACGAGGTCAAATAGGAACAGCTGGCGAACTGACGACAGCGCGATGCGCCGCGGCGTATGCGGATGACGTGCCAGCCGAAACCGGATGCCTTCGCTCGCGGTCCACTTCCCTGTCTGCGCGACGGCGCTCAAGACATCCGCAGGCAAATCGAGACGCTCGAGCAACTGACTGACGTGGCCTTCGTCGAGATTTGGATTCTCAAGGAGCGCGAGCAGCGATTCCTCGCTTGCTTCATGGATCAGCGAATTCAGTTCGCCGGCTGAGGCGTGCCGCGCGTGTTTAGTACGCTCGTCAGGTTCAGGCGGCATTTCCCTTTGCAAGAGACTGCCGAATCGCAATCTGCACAGCGGCTTCCGCCGGAGACATCTTGGTAGTGACGAACTTCGCCCGCGGACAGGCCTTCTTCAATTCTGCTTCGATGGCTTTATCGAAGAATCTCGACCGCCCGAAGACTCCGCCCACTTGACCGATCAATACTTCGCGATCGCTCCAACCGAGATCGCTGGAGACGAGAGATGCGAGCTCGGCGAGAGACGCAGCCGCCGTTGAAAGAATTCCCTGGGCGACCTCGTCGCCCGAATCGGCCACTTGGGCGACAAGTGGAAACATTTTCGGGAAAACATCGTCGGGATTTTTCGCGATACGCTCCAGGAGCGAATCCCAATTGCGGCAGTCCTGCCATTTGAAGAGGCGCTTCGAGAGAACCGTCGAAGGGCCGCGATGTTCTTCTGAACGCACGACGGCGGCTATCGCGCGACGGCCGATATCAAACGCGCTTCCCTCATCGCTGATCCACGGGCCGCGGCCTCCTGCGCGGGCGGTGCGTCCGTTCACGTCACGACCAAACGCGGCCGAACCCGTACCCGCGAGAAGAATGATCCCGTCGCCGGTGCCGAATGCAGCTTCAAGAGCAATCTCGAGATCGGTCGTGACGAGCACCTTCGCATTTGGAAAGCTGCGCTCGAAGAACGTCTTGGCGCGCCTGACCACGCCGGTGCGGCCTGCGCCTCCCAGACCCGCGCAAATTCCGCGAATATCGTCTGCGCGAAGTTTGTTCCGGCCGAGAACGGCGTCCGCAGCTCCGCTGAGCGAAAACCACGAACGGGTGTAACCGGTGCGGAGAGGGTTGGAAGGCCCAGCTGTAGCACGAGCGAGGACGGCGCCATGAGCATCGGCGAGGACGCATTCCGTCTTCGTGCCGCCGCCGTCGAAGCCCAGAAAATACTTCGCATCACTTGTGCTGATCTTGTTCCGCATCGTTTACCTTGTGTACCTTAAGTGCCTTGGACGCGCCCGCGCCCACTTGTGTTTCAACTACAACGTTTCTCGTGCTTGACACCGTTTGGAGCTGGCGGTTAGCATCGCGCCACCTGTCACGCGCAGCGCAATGCAAATCAGCCCCATCGACTTCGCCATCCTGGCTGTCTACCTCGCGGGCATCACGCTGTTTGGCGCCCGCTTCCGCCGCGGTCAGAAAAGCATGCGAGATTACTTCCTGGGCGGCCGCACCGCGCCATGGTGGGCGCTCGCCTGCTCGATTGTGGCGACGGAAACGTCCACACTTACAATTATCGGCACGCCCGGGATCGCCTTCGGCGGTAACCTCGGTTTTCTTCAGCTCGTTCTAGGCTATCTGGTCGCGCGGGTGATTCTTTGCGTGGTCCTGATACCGCAGTACTTTCAAGGCGAATTCTACACGGCTTACCAGCTGTTGGGGAAGCGTTTCGGAGGGCTAATCAAGTCGGTGGCGGCTGTGGTCTTTCTGGGCACGCGTGCACTGGCTGAAGGCGTGCGCATCGCTGCAATCGGGAAAGTGGTGAGCGTGGCTTTCGGCACGGGCGATCGAATTTCGATTTCGATCGTCACTTTGTTGACGCTGTTCTACACGTTTGAAGGTGGAATGCGCGCAGTTATCTGGACCGACGTTGTTCAGTTGACGCTGTATCTCAGCGGCTCAGCGGCTGCGTTTTTCCTACTCTTGCACAAGATTCCCGGGGGATGGCCGGAGATCACGCAGGCGGCCGCGCTAGCCGGCGGGAAGCTGCGGGTGTTCGATTTCACTTTTAGCCTGGCGCGAAGTTATACGTTTTGGTCCGGCATCCTTGGCGGGACGTTTTTGACGATGGCCAGCCATGGCACCGACCAGACGATGGTGCAGCGGTTGCTGGCGGCGCGAAACGAACGTGATAGCAAGACGGCGCTGCTCGCCAGCGGCATCATTATTTTCGTTCAGTTCTCTTTGTTTCTCGTCATTGGAGTGATGCTTTTCGTTTACGCGCAGCACTCGGTGTTTTCGGTTCCTGCGGGCGACGCCGATCGGATCTTTCCTGAATTTAACGTTCGCGAAATGCCGCGAGGACTCGCCGGGATCGTGCTGGCGTCGATCTTTGCGGTTGCGATGTCGAACGCGAGCGGTTCGTTGAACTCGCTGGCGTCCTCCAGCATGATAGACCTGGGCGGTGCGGGAAGCGGAGATGGAAGCGAAAGAGCGGCCAAGTCGCTCCGGCGCTCGCGCTGGATGACACTCGTTTGGGGAGTGGTGCTCGGCTCGTTGGGATTGCTTCCGTGGGGGCCAGTCCTCGAGGCGGGTCTTACGATCGCCTCCATTACAGGCGGAGCGATGCTAGGCGTGTTTTTGTTGGGAACGTGGAACCGTCGGGCAAATGAAACTGGGGCGCTCGCGGGATTTGTCTCGGGCCTGGCAACAGTGATCGTCATCGCACTGAAATTTCATGCTTATGTTGCGTGGACTTGGTACGTACTGATTGGCACGCTCGTCACGTTCGCAATCGGCTCGGTTGCAAGCTTGGTGGCGAAGGCGCCAACGCAAACGGCCAATAGCTAAACACGATGCTGGGAATCTCGGAGGGCATTATCGAGGATCGCCAGAGACCGCGGGAGCAGCTCGATCTGGTTCGAGATCTTGGACCGTGGGCGGCGTCCGCAATTGTCGTGGGGACGATGATCGGCACCGGGATTTTCCTGAAGCCGAGCGAAATGGCTTTGGTTGGCGGCTCGGTGAGCATCGTCTATGCCGCGTGGATCGCGGGCGGCCTTCTTTCGCTGTTTGGCGCCCTGTCCTTCGCCGAGCTTGGCGCCGCAATTCCGGAGGCTGGGGGGCAGTACGCGTACTTGAAGCGAGGGCTGGCGCCGGTATACGGATTCCTTTTCGGCTGGATGCACTCGACAGTGGGCGAATCGAGCTCGGCCGCTTCGATTGCTGCCGGGTTCGCGCGCTTTTCGAGCTTCCTGATCCCCGCGATTGCCGTTCCGATTTTCTCGTGTCACGTGACAATTCCCTTCTCTGGCAAACCCTACGAGTTCGTGTTCACATGGGCGCAACCGATGGCCTTCGGGGTAATTCTCCTGTTTACATTCATCAATTATCTGGGCGTGCGCATCGGCGGAGACGTGCAGGTCGGGCTTACGTTCCTCAAAATCGGCGCGGTGCTCGCGATCGTGGCCGCGGGTTTCTGGTTCGGTCACGGAAGCTGGTCGCACTTTCGTCCTTTTTGGCCCGCGCAAGCAAGCGGCGGAATTCTGACGAGCTTCCTCGCAGCTTTGGCGGCCGCCTTGTGGGCTTACGACGGCTGGGAGGACCTGAATCGCGTCGGCTCAGAGGTGCAGAATCCGCAAAGGAATATTCCGTTGGCGCTCGTGGGCGGGACGATTTTGGTGGCAGCGATATATCTCGTATTCAGCGCTGTCTGTTTCTACGCTCTTCCCTTCGCAAATGTCGCAGGGTCGTCTCATGTTGCGTCCGACGTTGTCGAGAGTTTCGCGGGTCACGGCGCGGCGTTCTGGATCACACTGGCCATGATCGTCGCGGCGCTGGGGACGCTGAATTCGTCGCTTCTCAGCGGCGCGCGTGTCCCTTATGCGATGGCGCGGGACGGGCTGTTTTTCCGAATGACCGGCAGCGTGCATCCGAAATTTCGCACGCCGGGCGGCGCGCTGATTTTTCAGGGCGTTCTCGCCGGCCTGATGGCGCTTACTGGAACTTTCGAGGAGCTGACGTCGCTGTTCGTTTTTGCCGCGTGGATTTTCTACGGACTTTCCGTCGTAGCGATGCTGCGGCTGCGTCGTATAGCGCCGAATCTCGAGAGGCCGTATCGCACGTGGGGATATCCCGTCGTGCCTGCGCTATTCGTCGCCGGCGCCTTCGCCTTGACGATCAGTATCTGGATCGAACGCCCCGTTCGGTCGTCGATCGGACTCGCGCTGATTCTCAGCGGCCTCGCGTTCTATCGCTTCTGGCGCCGGCAAGCGAACTTCTAAAGCTTGCGAAAGGAATCGGTTGGCACTGCTATAGGAAACAAATCCGGATGGAAGAGGTGCGCCAGCAGCGCGACGCCGTCGGCCAGTCGCGGGCCGGGCCGCGAGAAATAGCTGTTGGCATCCACGGCGAAGATGCGGCGCTCGCGGATGGCGGGAAAATCGCGCCAGCTTTCTGATAGCTTGGCGAAGTCAAACTCAGAGGCGGTTCGCGCGGCGTTGTAACCGCAAGGCATCACGACGATCACTTCGGCGTTCGATTGCGGAATTTCTTCCGCTGTCACGCGAAACGATGGTTCACCCGCCCGCCCCAGCACGTCTTCCCCTCCCGCTTTCGCAACCATCTCTGGAACCCAGTGGCCGCCCAAGTAAAACGGCTCGAGCCATTCGAGGCATAGGACGCGCGGGCGTGACGCTGCTCGTGCTGCTTTAACCTCGATCGCGGCAACTTTTTGTTCGAGGGTTATCGCCAGACCCTGCGCTTCGCGGCGGCGCTGCGTCGCTTCTCCGACGCGGCGAATATCGTTCCATACGTCGGCGAGCGCGTGCGGCGTAAGCGTGAGCACCTTTGGCCGCCTGTCAAAACGAGCCAACGCAGCCGCCAGATCGTCCGGTGAAGCGGCGCACACGTGGCAAAGATCCTGCGTCACGATCAAGTCGGGCGAAAGCGAGCTGAGCAGGTCGGCGTCGACCGAGTAGATGCTTTCTCCTCGCGAGACCAGCTCAGTCACCTGCCGGTCAAGCTCGGCCGGCTGAGCCTGAGGGTCGACGCGCGGACGAATCAGTGGGAGTTTCTTCGCTGCTTCCGGCGGAAAATCGCATTCATGCGTGACGCCGACCACTGACTCGCCCAGTCCTAGTGCAAACAGAATTTCGGTTGCCGAAGGAAGCAAAGAACAGATTCGCATCAGGTTTTCATCCGACGGTTTCATGCACGCGATGCCATTCTATCCTGCGCGGCTCGCCGACGCCCACGGAAGAAGATCAGCAAATACGAAGCCATCGCGGCCGACGATCTCCCCTACTTGAACTCCGATCGGCTCGTCGAACATTGGTCCGGCACAGGCGAACGTGTGGAATTCGCCATTTTCGCCGCACGGGTCCACGTTTGCTGGAAGAGCCGCGAGTAGTGCGTCATCGAAGCGTTTTCCGGCGAACGAGCAATCCAGCTTGCGCGGATCAACACACGTGAGATATGCCGAAAGGCCGCCAGCCAGCATCTCGTTGGCAAGTTGCCGGGTGTCTCTGCGCCAGAGCGGGAACACGGGAGTCATGCCGCACGCCGCCAGTTGGCTTTCGCGGTACGCGCGGATGCCCTCCAGGAATAAATCGCCGAAAACGACGTGGTGCACTCCCTCGTGGCGCGCCCGTGCCATCGCTTCGGACATCGACCGTTCGTAGATCTCATTTGAGCAGGGCGACGGGATTTGCACCTTCACCAACGGCAGGCCCGCCGCAGCGGCTTGGAGTTCGAGGAGGCTCTC
>Ga0073928_10006958_pt1 | contig 14945 bp, 17 predicted proteins | sample PaiPotPPA55metaG_FD_76969 | JGI IMG/M metagenome (GOLD analysis project Ga0073928, IMG submission 76969) | Iron sulfur acid spring bacterial and archeal communities from Banff, Canada, to study Microbial Dark Matter (Phase II) - Paint Pots PPA... ... | reverse complement strand
GTCCCAGCCTCCGTTAAGAATCCACTCGCCCTTGGGAGTATTCTTAGCTCGCTCCGCGACTCGACGCACAAATTCCTTGGTGCTGGTTACGTCATTGAGTTGAATGGAGTCAAGCTGAGCGCCGCCTTCGATGAAGTGGACGTGTGCATCATTGAAGCCGGGCAGCACCAGTTTTCCACCGGCATCGATCACTCGTGTTTGGGGGCCGTGCCATGCGTCGATCTGTTTGCTCGAGCCAACTGCAACGATTCTTTCACCGATCACGGCCACTGCTTCGGCGGTTGGGCGGGTCTGATCGACCGTCCAAATCTTGGCGTTGGTAATTATCAAATCCGCCGCGGGTGTAAATTCTCCCACTGCAGCATTCACGAACAAAATCGAGAAGAGAACGGTTATTAACTGTGTCCAGAGTATTTTCATGATTAAACGAAGTCAGCGTTGCAAAAAATCTAACCTTGTCCCCACTTCAACTTGTTGCGGAGCACGTCGAAGAATGTCCCTTTGATGCGCATTAGTTTCACGTTCAGGTCGGACTTTCGGCAATGGATGCGGTCTCCATCATAGATTGGCATACCAATTTGGCCGTCAATGCTCAGGTAGGCTTCATCCTGACCAGTATTGATAATGATTTCGATTTTAGCTGTGTCATTCACCACGAGAGGACGATGGGTGAGCGAGTGCGCGGAAACGGGCGTAATTATCAGCGCATCCACTGAGGGCATCACGATCGGACCGCCGGCAGCCAGTGAATATGCGGTCGAGCCCGTCGGAGTCGAAACGATCAAGCTATCGGCTTTGTAGCTCGACACAAAAAGACCGTCGATGAACACTTCGCAGTAATTCAAACGAGCGATCGTGCCCTTGCCCATCACAGCATCGTTTAGCGCATCGTAGGCGGCCACACTGGCCCCCTTGCGAACCACTTCGCATCGCACCATTGAGCGCGTTTCAACGCTGCAACGGTTCTCTTCGATACCCTGCAGCGTAGGATATAGCTCTTCGAGGGGCACTTCGGCAAGGAAGCCGAGGGATCCCAGATTCACTCCCAGGACCGGGATGCCAGCCTTGGCGACCGCCCGCGCCGCTGAGAGTAAAGTTCCGTCACCCCCAAGCACCACCACAAAGCTCAGCGGCCGGAGGCCCATCCCTTCTCGCGACAGAGTTTCGATGCCGGGCGCGTAACGCGAGGTCTCGGGGTCAACGACGATTTTGTATTCGTGTTTATGAAACCAATCGAGAAGTCCGGGGACGATGTTTGCCAGCTCCGGCTTGTTCGGTTTGGAAGCTATTCCCACCGTTTTGCCGGGAGGGAGGTTTGTCTTGCTGCTATTCATATTGGAATTTGAATTGTACAGAAAGATTTCGGAAAGATTTAAGAGCGCGCCGTTGTCAGCCTGTCGGGTGTGCCAATAAAGACGGGGTAAGCTATGTCTCTACCTGACGGTCAGAATAGCCCGTACAGTAGGAACTCGCGGTTTCCTTCCGCGCCCAGAAATGGAGATTCGATCACGCCGGTTTCCTTGCAATGCAAATTTAGTAGCGAATTGCGGACCTTTTCCACGGATGCGCTTTGAGCCTCGGGACTCCGAATGATGCCACCCTTTTCTACTTGTTCTCGATCCACTTCGAATTGAGGTTTCACCAGGATGACTATCTGCCGCGACGCCGCTGGATCGGGGAAGGCCGCGTTGACTACTGCGGGCAAAACTGAAGTCGCGGAGATGAACGAGACATCTATCACGATGAAATCGATGGCGACGCCGAGTTGGTCGTGCGTTAGGTAACGCGCGTTCGTGTTCTCGAGTAGTCGCACGCGAGGGTCTTGCCGAAGGCGGAAATCAATTTGGCCGTAGCCAGTGTCGACAGCTATCACGCGAGCGGCGCCGTGCTGTAACAAACAATCGGTGAAGCCGCCAGTGGAGGTCCCGACATCAAGACAAATCCTTCCTCGCACTTCGATTCCCCAATGCTCCAAAGCCTTTTCAAGCTTGAGGCCGCCACGGCTCACGTATTTTCGGTCGTCGCCGAGAACGCGTATGGATGCGTCCTGCTCAGTCGGAACTCCTGCCTTTGCAACCCTTTGTTCGTCGACTAAGACTCTTCCTGCCAGAATCAGGGCTTGTGCCCTTTCTGGCGACTCAGCGAGGCCGCGCTCTACCAGCAAGTTATCGAGTCTAATTTTCAAAAGTTTCCCACAGACTTTGGCCGCGAAATCGCTCTTGGGGATGCAGCACCCAACCCAGTGCAAGCTGTAGAAGCAGTTCTGAATAAACTACTTGCGGAGATAGACTCCCTGTTTTCCACAGAATTATGCACCGCAGTGTTGAAAACTTTCTGTGACGGAAATCCTTGACGCCGACAAAAAGAAAGCCGCCAGTTCAGGCGGCTAGTCTCCGGCTATCAAAACGCTATCCTGCGACTTCTTCCAGAAGCTTCTGATCGATGTCGAAGTTGGAGTGCACGTTTTGCACATCATCGTGATCTTCAAATGCCTCCATCAACCGAATCATAGTGGCGGCGTGAGCGCCTTCGAGCTTGATGTAGTTCTGAGGAATCAGGGTGACACTGGAAGACGTAACTTCGAAGCCTGCCTTCTTGATCGCTTCCAACACGGCTTCGTAAGCGGAAGGCTCGGTGAGGACTTCCCAATTCTCGCCGTCATCGTGCAGGTCCTCGGCACCGGCATCGAGCGCAACGGCCATCAGGTCGTCTTCTTTGGCTTTGGCCTTGGGAATAACGATGTCGCCCTTCTTATGGAACATGTATGAAACGGCTCCAGCATCGGCCATGTTGCCGCCATTCTTGCCGAAGGCGTGGCGAATCTCGCTGACAGTGCGGTTACGATTATCGGTATTGATGTCGAGCAGAACTGCGACGCCGCCGGGTCCGTAGCCTTCGAGCGAGAACTCTTCGTAGGTCGCGCCCGGCAATTCTCCGGTGCCGCGCTGGATGGCCCGCTTGATGTTGTCCTGAGGCATGTTTTCGGACTTGGCCGCGAGAATTGCGCCACGCAGACGGGGATTGGTGTCCGGGTCTCCGCCGCCGTTTTTGGCGGCGATACTGATTTCTTTGATCAGGCGAGTGAATATTTTTCCGCGCTTGGCGTCTAATGCGCCCTTTTTATGCTTGATTGTTGCCCATTTTGAGTGTCCAGACATGGATAGACCTCGCCTTCAATAAACTGGAATTGCACAGGGTTCGCCGCAGGAGAGCTCAACAGATCACCTCGAAACCGACGCAGGCGAAATAAAATTATAGCACGTAGGCGAGGCTGATCATGTCGCGAACTAGTTGCGGCTAAGCCCTCGAATCAGCTTGAACCACTCAAGCGGCTGTGGCCCTCTCCTTCCGGCTATAGGTCTTGACTGCCCGTTCGATGCCAGGGCCGGCTTTCTTCAAATCGTCAAGATTCATTGCTGGACGGAACTCCACCTTGGCGTTAAAAGCTAAAAACCATGGCTCGGCTACGGCCGGAATCTGCGACGGCTCTTTCAGATCGAAGAAGATGAATCCGGTCCTCTGACCGCTGTCTTCGGCAAAATACGCCGCTTCAGGTTTCAGTTCACTAAGAATCGATTCGATAGTCTTGGGAAGGCTACCATTCGAGATAGCTGCATTTCCGGTTTCGACCGGTATTGTGACTTTAAGCAAACAACGCATATACAAACCTCCTAAGGGTTGGTGTATTTGGACGGGCAAAGTTTATTCCCAGACGACCTACCCGTCAATGGTGATGCGGTGCTTGACTTGGCCTCGCACCTGGAGCATGATTCCCGCATTCCGCAATTTCAAGGAGGCCAATATGCCACACTATTTGCACCAAATCGCCTACACGTCCGAAAGCTGGGGAGCCTTGATTGCGCAACCTCAGGATCGCATCGAAGTTGTCCGATCAGCCATAGAAAAGCTAGGTGGAAAGATCGAGAGTGCCTGGTTTGCCTTTGGAGAATACGACATCGTGATGATTACCGAGATGCCCAACAACGTCAGCGCCGCGGGTATCTCGATTGCATTTGCTGGAGGAGGGGCGTGCAAATCAGTACAGACAACGCCGCTTCTGTCCCGTGAAGAGGCGACTAGTGCGGTGAAAAAGGCGGGTGAATCGGGGTACAAACCCCTAACCTCGGCGAAAGGCCGGGCCGCCTAAATTCGAGAAGTTCTTTTAATCGGAAATCAAAATCCCCGCCCTGTCTCTCCAAAAAGCGGAGAGACGAGGGCGGGGCACCCTTAACGAGGCCAACCTTCGCAAACAACGGCGAAAGAACCCAGCGCCTACCTTCAGAGATCACTTCAGATTGTGTTTTATTTCAGCTACCAGCGCCTGCAACTTGGCCTGATCTGTCGACCTGATAGAGACAGAAAAGATTACGCCGCCTTGCCTGTAGGAACCGCCGATCAATCCGCTGCCGGGAGGCGGCGAGGAACCCCTCATATTGAGCATAGCGTCGGCTTGCGGCCCTGAAGCCGTTTCTGTAAGAATCATGAATTGTCCCCCTGAGTGTGCGGGACCTTGATAAAAGCAGTTCGACGAGGTAGATGCGGTCCTATCTACGGTCGCCGCATAACCCATGATCTGGCTGAATTTTTCCGCGGTCAGTACTTTGCAGGAATCGTTGGCGGGGGACACCGCGAAGGCCGCAGGAGACAGAAGCGTCGATGTGAGGATTGTTCCCAGGACGAAAGCGAGCTTGTATAAGCGCATAACGATACCCTCGATTTTGATTTCTCACACCGTACTCCGCTAGACACCGCTCGTCTGGTCAAAATTGCACGGTGGTGGAGGAACGCCCCGCAGAAGTGTCTTACGATATTCTTCTTGGGAACAGAGATATTGTGGATATTCAACCCGCTACCATTCAATCGTTCTTTATCGAGGGACGCGCCGGCAGACTCGAAGCCTTATTGAATCGAGGTGCAGAGAATGCTACTCAAGCTGGTCTGGTCTGCCACCCTCATCCTCTGTTTGGCGGTACAGTTCACAACAAAGTCGTATTTCACACCATGAAAGCGCTGAACAGTTTTGGATTTCCGGTTCTGCGATTCAATTTTCGCGGCACTGGGCTGAGCCAGGGAGAACATGACAATGGGCAGGGTGAATTGGATGACGTTCGCGCCGCTCTTGAGTGGCTGGAGCGCGAGTTTCATTTGCCGATGATCTTCGCCGGATTCTCTTTCGGCGCGGCCGTGGGATTGCGAGCTGCATGTCCGGATAGTCGAGTGAAAGCAGTGATTGGCGTGGGGACTCCGGTCTTGGCGGTAGACAATCGAGTCTACGATCTTGATTTTCTTCAGAGTTGTGCAAAGCCGAAGCTGTTCGTTAGCGGCGAAAATGATAAGTACGGGCCGCGCGAGCGATTGGAGCAATTTGTCAACTCAGTTCCGGAGCCCAAGAAGCTGGTGATCATCGAAAACGCGGATCACTTCTTCGAGGGGCGGCTGAGGGAACTGCGAGAAGTTATCGAAGGATGGATCAGAGAACAACTCGCCATCGCGGAGCCAGGATAGGGGTCTTTTAAACTTACGGGACTTTAATTCAGGGCACGACGGCTTTTATTTCGTTGGAAAACTTGCTTTCGCCCTTGTTGTCCACCGCTGTCACCACGTAATAAAACGTGGTCTTGCCGGGCACGGGCGCGTCTTTGTAGTTCGGAGTGGGACTGGTTCCAATCTTCTGGTATCCCGTCTTGCTGACGGTGCTTCGGTAAATACAATAGTATTTTGTTCCGGTCGTGGGCTGCCAGTTCAATGTGACCGAATGGCCGGATCCGGATGCGGTCGATGGCTTGGCTTGCTGAGCAAATGGAGTGAGAAACGCCAGGCTCGCGATCACAACGACAGCAAGTAATCCCCAGAACCAGAACGTGATTCTCGAATTTCGCATCTGTGCCTCGGCGATCTAACTAATTCAGCAAGTAAACTCTCGTCGCTATAATTCTGCCATGCCTCCCGGCACTCCGAACAGTCATCATACTTCGGCTGATGAGATGCGCGGTAAAGCGCAACATTTGTTTCACCACTCGCTAGCCGAGGCCAGCGTCGATAAAGCTTTTCGCAAGCACGTGAGCTGCGAACGGGGAGTACTGCGGATTTGCGAGGACCTTTACGACCTGAACGCTTACGGTCGTGTCTTTGTAGTGTCAATCGGGAAGGCTGCGCACGCAATGGTCGAGGCGCTGCGAAATCAGGCAGGAGACCGCTTCGAGGGCGTCGTTGCTGGACCAGCCATCGCTGGACCAGATAGTGACGGGTCGCAGTTGCGAGGTTTTCGTTATTTCCGTGCCGGACACCCCTTGCCGAATCAGGAGTCAATCCATGCGGGCCAGGCAATTCTGAAGTCCCTCGGCGCGCTAGACGCCGCATCTCTCGTGATATTTCTTCTGAGCGGCGGCGGGTCCTCCATGGTGGAAACGCCGATCGACGACGAAATCTCACTTTCTGATTTAACTTCGACGTACGAAGCATTGGTGCTTTCGGGTGTGCCAATCGCGGAAATCAACGCCATTCGCAAACACTTGTCGGCCGTAAAAGGTGGGCGACTTGCAGCTGCCGCGTATCCGGCGCAGCAGGTTTCGCTCCTAATATCGGACGTTCCGGACAATACCCCAGACGCCTTGGCTTCGGGACCGACGATGTCTGACTCGACGTCCATAGAAGATTGCTATGCCATCGCCGCGAAGTATGGTTTGCTTGAGCGGTTTCCGCCATCGGTTCGAGAATTATTTCAACGGCGCGCTTTGGATGAAACACCTAAGTCGGGCGATCCAGAATTCAATCGCAGCCGCTGGTGGACGGTTCTTTCAAACTCGACGGTAACCGAAGCCGCCAAGGAGGAAGCAGAACGTCTTGGATTTCACGCGGAAGTGGACAACACTTGCGACGATTGGGACTATCTGCGTGCCCGCGACTACCTGCTTGCCCGTCTGCGCAGCTCGCGAGAAAAATTCGAGAAGGTTTGTTTGATCAGCGGCGGGGAAGTTACGGTGAAAGTACGGAATGGTGGCCTTGGCGGCCGCAATCAGCAGTTTGCGCTTTCCTGTGCTGAAAAGATTGCTGGCGAGCCCATCACAATCCTAACCGCGGGTACGGATGGCGTGGACGGCAATAGTCCCGCCGCTGGGGCGCTTGTAGATGGCACTACAGTTGCGCGAGCGCAGAAGAGAGGTTTCTACTCCGAAGAGTGTTTGGCCACATTTAACAGCTATCCCCTGTTCCAAGCGCTCGGTGACGCAATTGTGACCGGACCTACGGGCAACAACCTTCGCGATCTGCGCGTTCTCCTTGCTTATTAGTGTTCCGCAATCTCTGCAAGCTGCGAAAATCAAACCGCGATCGCGACCGGTGTTACGTCCGTCGGTTGTTGCGGGCTCTTCGGGCGCAACCAGTTGCGGGCAGGCTGTTCAAGGAGTTTGTATACGAGGACCGAGACCACGATGGGGAGTGCAATGCCGATGGCAAATTTCAACGAGCTCATTTGCCGCAGCACACCCATGGGCATGAAATACACACTCAGAATGAACGAGTGCAGCAAATAGAGGCTGTAGCTGGCCTCGCCTAACAAAACTAGAGGCGGGGTCTCCATCACGGCAGCCCAGCGGGGGCGGAGCGCCAAGCCATAGATAATGGCGGCGAATGCTGGGGCAAGCAGGGAATCGTGCAAGATGGGGTAAGGAATATGCGGACTCAGACCCACGACAAGGGAAAAGGCTAGCAGTCCGGCCAGCACGAGCGGCGTAGCCCACTTACGGTCGATTGGCTTGCGCAGAAACAGGAAACCACAGCAAGCGCCCATGAGAAATTCCGGCAAACGGAGCAGCGGGTTGAACTTCAATACATTCAGCCAGGTCAGCGCGGAATCGTCGTTCGTGAAGCCGACGCCATCCGGACGGAGAAGAACGTAGGTGGACGTGAACGCGAGGCTCACCGCCCAGAAGACAAGGATGTACGTCATCAACTTGCGATTGCGCGAACCAACTAACCAGACCACAATCAGCGGGAATAGCAGGTAGAAGAAGGCTTCATCGGAAAGGCTCCATGCCGGCGGATTCCACCCCAGGGCAGCGCCGGGAACCCAGGATTGCAGGAGTGTCGGCACTAGACTGGCGGCGGCCAGAAGGTGGGCCTTGCACCATGTCCAAATGGGTATGTCAATGTTCTTCAGCGCGATGTTTACGTAGAAGAAGCCCGGGGCTGTCAATAACAGGGAGAACAAATATGCGGGATAGACCCGGGCAAAACGCGCCCGCCAGAACTTGCCAACGTTAATTTCGCGGCCGCCGTAGGTGTAGACCAGAATGAATCCCGAGAGAACGTAGAACAGGCTGACTCCCACGTAGCCAATTAAAGCGGTTCTGTGATACCAGCCCGATCCTTCGTAGATTTTCAACGCATGCAGGTGAAACATGACCACATGCAGCGCTGCAAGGAAGCGCAGCGAGGTCAATGCGGGTAGGCGTGGCCGGAGGGTCTTGGTTTCCATGTCTATTTTACGCAAACCCGCGGAGATGGTTCCACTTTATCTGGCTCGTGTTCTACAACTACTAGGTTCTGAACCTGTTTGAGAAAGTGTTCGCTATCGGGCGCAAGGCACTGGATTGATTGCCATGAAACTTTGCGTTATAACCCTGACGTTAAGCGCTCCGTTGCGGAGGATTTCATGTCCAACGGCGGAAATAACCCTCAAAGGAATATTTTGGAGGATTTGTGCAGACAAGCCTCCAACGAAATGGACTCGCAAAAGCTTAACCTTCTGATCGAGCAGATTGACCGTCTACTCGACGAACAGCATAAAGCTCAAAAACTGCGCCGAGCCGCTTAGCTACCCGCGCTCCTGCGTCCCAAGAAGAACCTTACGTAGCGACGATCCCTCGGCTGTCCAGTTGAGCGTAGCTCGACAGCCTTCCCCAAAACGGAACCAAGAATGAGTTTATTTCGCCAGTGCCATCTGTCCCGCATCTCCAAACCCCTAGAATCACTTCCGCGGGCAGCGTTTGGAGGGTGTTGCCAGTGGGTACTGGCCGCCGTCTGCGAAACGGTCGAGTGGCTTAATCAGCCACTAGGGTTCGAGCCCCTCGCCCTCCGTAGTCACTCGACAAAAAAGCAAAGTACTTGACATTGTTGCTAGCAGCGTTATGCTTAAGATGTCTCGCAGGCGGCGTCCAGTATCAGTTCCGAGCCTCGGTTGATTACCGGGGCTTTCGTATTTTCTAAGACATGGCCGCGCAGAAGACCTCTCAACCACTTTCTAGCAATCTCTATCCCCTAGAAGAAACGCGTGACACCCTCTTCCAACACCGCCAACCGATCCTCAATGCCTGCGGCCAGGGCTTCCGCTCTCAAGAGCTGTAAAGGTTCTTCCATCGGCTCATGAGAGAGGCGAAATGTCCCGTAGTGCATGGGAATCATCCATCGCGCCTTGAGGTCCAGAAATGCGCGAGTTGCGTCGGCGGGGCTGGTGTGCACATTCCGGAATGATGCCGGGCTGTACGCGCCAATCGGCAGCAATGCCACTTCGGGTCTAAAACGCTCGCTGATTTCACGGAATCCCGGAAAGTAAGCCGTATCACCCGCGTGATAAACGGAATGCAGCTCGTTTTGGATGACGTAGCCGCCGTAACCCCGGTAAGAATCCCTGAGAATCCTGGCGCCCCAGTGACGTGCCGGGACGTGAGTAATCATAATGTCGGTTAGACGGTGACTGTGCCACCAGTTCAGTTCTATGACTTCTCTGAATCCCAAATCTGAAACCAGATCACGCACATGATGCGGGACCACAATAGCCGGTGGTTTCTTGCCGTGCTTGCGAGACAGTTGAACTATTGCGCGCAGCGACGGCCGGTGCAAATGATCGAAGTGGGCGTGTGTGACTAGGACGAGGTCGATAGGTGGAAGATCCCTCAGTCGAACTCCTGGCTGCCGCAGCCGTTTCAGCACAAATAACCAGCGTGCGAAGTTGGGATCCACAATGAGGTTTTGCCCGCCGATTTGGATAAAAAAGGTGGAGTGCCCGATAAACGTAATTCCCAGCTCCCCGTGTTGCGCGAATTTCGGCAGATGAGTCTGCCCGGTTCGGGGAGTCACCGCGGAATGCCGTATTAATTCTCCGAAATGACCGGCGCGCCTTCGAAGTGCTGAATTCCTGGAAGCAGTGTTCAGCATTTCTCTAATTGGACGACGGCCTGTGAGGAATTTTCTCTTACTGATTGTTTAAACATCAGTACGCAATTTTACTAGAAAGCCTTGATGGTTGGTCAGTTTCCGATAACGCCGACAATCAGGTATGTTCTCTTGCGAATACTCCAATCAGCTAGAATTGAACGCGATTATGCCTCAGTTTCTCGTGCGGTTAACCACAGTCTCGCTCATCCTGGCCAGTCTTCTATGTACAGTTCTTTCTACGACCGCAGTAGGGCAATCCTCCAAACCACCTTTCGAAATTTCCTGGACAGCCGGATCGTGCCGCAACTGTCAAATCGTTCAGTCGCTTGGCGAGGTAGTCCTTACTCGGAGTCCGACGATTTGGGCAATAGGATATTACTTCCCAACTGAAGGGCAAGGGGCAGGCGATAATTCTGTGGTTCGATCCCTTGATTCTGGGCGGCACTGGGTAGAGATTCCCAAGAGTCGCATGCACGGAACTGAGCCTTCCATCTCCTTTCTCGATAGCAAAACCGGATGGATTTCGGGGATGAGCCCGGACGCAACCAGTTGGGTCCTTTGCACAAATGACGGGGGGCGACACTGGACCCAAGTTTCCGACCGTTTCATTCAGGACATGCAATTTCTCAACGAGAAAGTCGCTGTTGGCAATGAGTTTGACGGCACTGCCTCCCGATTCGCCAAGACAATAGATGGCGGTCATACCTGGATGGTCTCCGCTCTACCCGGACTGAAGTTCGTTAGCAAGGTACACTTCCTCAACCCGGAGGTTGGTTGGATCGCTGGCACGAAAGACATCTCGGACGATCTGAAGGGAAGGGTTGCGATAGTACTGCGGACAACCGACGGTGGAGCGCACTGCTCCTCTTTCCAAATCCCGTCTCAGACTGGTGTCGCAGAGGTCAGAGATCTGTTCTTTCTTAACGAATCGTTCGGATGGTTGATTACGTGGCACTACAACAACGATGGCACGCAGCTATACCTCACTACTGATGGTGGAAGGACTTGGGGCGTGCACCCTGATCAGACGATACAGGGTTCCGGAAAGTGGTTATCCGTTGTTCGCTTCCTCGACTCCAGAGTCGGCTTTGCCTTTAGCCGCGGCGACCAAGTCGATGCGGTGGTGGAACCTCCAGCGATCGGCATAGTTGCGGTCGCAAAAGCCGGTCCGACAGAATCGGGACAACTGCTCTATACGTATGACGGTGGCGAACATTGGCGATCTCAGCCACTCAATGCCTGGGTTAACGACTGTCAAGTTTTAAGGCAGGACCTCGGATGCAGCGCAAGCAAGGACGGTCAAAGCTTCCTAATGCTACAAATACGAACTTCGCCCGGCCCGACAATAGAAAATAAACAGACTCACCCTAGAGATTCGCGATAGGTCCTGGTAAAACGCGGAAATCGGAAACTGACCCACTAGAAAGCCTTTGATCACTTGACCATGTCCGGGGTCGTCAGTTCTAATTCTAGTTCTTCACCTTATATCTAATCTGATTCACACGGGAGCCGAAGGATGCGTGTCGCTTTTTTGGGACTAGGGATTATGGGACGCTCAATGGCGTCAAATCTGGCGAAATCAGGCCAGGAAGTGACGGTATGGAACCGAACGCCTGGCAAGGACGTCGAAGGCGCGCGCACGGCGATTTCACCAGAGGATGCCGCTCGCGGATGCGAAGTCGTCTGGATGTGCGTTTCCGACACCAATGCAGTCGAAAGCGTTCTCTTTGGCGAGCATGGAATTGAGAACTCACTCGTTGACGGCATGACTGTGGTGGATTCCAGCACCATTTCTCCTTCGGCTACTCGAAAATTTGCCGAACGAGTGCGCAGCCGAGGCGCCCATTATGTCGACGCGCCCGTTACAGGCTCGAAAACAGGGGCGGAAAATGGGACATTAATCTTCATCGTTGGTGGCGAAGAACCGACCATTGAGAGGCTAAAGCCCCTGTTTGCAGCCATGGGCAAGCAATTCTTCCGCATGGGAGAAGTGGGGAAAGGCCACGCGGCCAAGTTGGTCATGAATCTTCAGATCGCCGTTATCTACGAAGGCTTTGTTGAAGCGCTGACTCTCGGAGCCAAGCTAGGTGTCGATGCAGAGACTCTTTTGCCTCTGATCAATGCGTCCATGGTGCGGTCTGGAGTCGTGGAGTATAAAGCACCTTTTGTCCTGAAACGTGACTTTTCAGCGAATTTCCCACTGCGTCTGATGCACAAAGACATTCGCCTCGCGCTCGAAGCCGCCAAAGAAGCTCGCGTGAAGTTGCCGGCATTGGAGATTGTCGAAGAAATCTATGATGTGGCCATGGAAGACGGGCTGCAGGATGAGGACTTTGCGGCGACAATTACTCTGCTGGAGAAATGGGCTGGAATCCAGGTCAAGGGTCAATCGGCATGATTCGTGCCAAGTACGCTTCCGGCTTTCCTGGCTTCATCGGTCGAGAAGACGCTGCTTGCTAGGTTTTACCTAGCAAATGTTACTAATGTAATTGGTCTGCTCCTCTCTATTACAGAACTATTACACCTGCCAGAGACGCTCCCTGTTAATTTAGTCGATAGACACCACAGTACAAGCAGGGAAGGGCCGAAAATGGAACTCGAGGCATTGAATCGGAAATCAGCCGCCGACGACGAAATCAACTGGATCACCGCAACCTTTATGGCACTGTTCCACGTGGGAGCGGTCGCCGCGCTCTTTTTCTTTACCTGGAAAGCGCTATTCGTTGCGATGTTCCTGTGGTGGGTTTCCGGAAGCCTCGGCATTGGGATGGGCTATCATCGGCTGCTGACGCATCGCGGCTATAAGACTCCGAAGTGGGTCGAGTACTTTCTTACCACCTGCGCTACTTTGGCCCTCGAGGGCGGACCGATCTTCTGGGTCGCCACTCACCGCATTCACCATCAATTCTCGGATCAGGAAGGCGATCCGCACTCTCCGCGCGAAGGGAAGTGGTGGGCGCATATGGGCTGGATTCTGATGGGAAAGTCCATGCACCACGACACCACGACTCTGGCACGGTACGTGCCTGATCTCGCCAAGGATAAGTACCACGTTTGGCTGACCAAATATCATTACGTCCCTATGATCGTCCTGGGTCTCGCGCTGTTGGCTATTGGCGGATGGCCGTTCGTGATGTGGGGCATTTTCATGCGAACCGTTGTCGGCCTGCACGCGACCTGGCTGGTCAATTCCGCAACTCATACCTGGGGATCACGCCGCTTCACCACTCGCGACGATTCCACCAATAACTGGTGGGTGGCCATCCTGACGTTTGGAGAAGGCTGGCACAATAATCATCACGCGCACCCGGTGTCCGCGCGCCATGGCTTGAAATGGTACGAAGTCGACGTCAATTGGTACGGCATATGGGCGCTTAAGAAGCTCGGGTTGGCCCGGCACGTTTACCGTGTAAAGCTGGATGAACTTCAGCGCCGCGAACGAGAGGTTCAACAGAAAGTGGCGTCTGCTCCAGAGCCGGAACTGGCTTCGGTGTAGAAGGTTTCTACGCCCGATTTGATGAAATCCGGCAGTGGCTCAGTTTGCCGCTCGGGCAGAAAGATCAATCAAACACGAAGGATCACGAAGCTTTCGAGGCTGGGGATTTCCTTAGTGTAACTTTGTGTCCTTCGTAGTTGACTTCGAACTGAACCATCACCTGAAATCCGCACTGTTTGATTTCCTCTCTCATGTTAGCTAATATAAGTTAGCTAACATGGAAACAATCACAATTCACAAAGCCAAGACTCAGCTTTCCCGTTTGATCGAGAAGGCTTGCCGAGGCGAGGAGATCGTGATCGCTCGCGGTTCCAAACCCGTGGTGCGACTTGTCGCGATTGAGGATGTGCACGGAAATCGGAAGCCCGGCGCGCTAAAGGGAAAAATAAAGATTGGACCACGATTCTTTGAGCCGCTTCCTCCAGAAGAACTGGATCGCTGGGAATAGTGTCGCGTCTCTTATTAGACACGCATACGTTGCTCTGGTGGTTCACGGAAGACCCGGCGATGCCCGGTTCTGCGCGAAAGTTAATCTCTCAAAAAGGAAACACCGTTATGGTGAGCGCGGCGTCAGCTTGGGAGATCGCCACAAAGGTTCGACTTGGAAGGCTGGACCTCGCCGCGGATATCGTCGAAGATTTCCCGGCATACCTCGAACAGGAACGCTTTGAGAGTCTTTCCGTGACCACCGGCCATGGTATTCGGGCGGGATTGTTGCCAGGACCGCACCAGGACCCGTTTGATCGAATGCTAATCGCTCAGGCCTTACAAGAAGGTCTCGTCATCGTAAGCAACGACAAGATTTTTGACAGCTATGGGGTTGCACGTTCATGGTAGGTCTTCCCATTCACCTACAAATAATCCCCAATCGCTGCTAATCCCCTGCGATTCTTTGAGTTACATTGACCAAATAGATACATTCAGATAGTTTTTAAAAGAATCTTCAGGATGGAGAAGTGTATCTTTGAAACAGGAAACCTTCGTGTCTGAAACTGGGAAAACTCTGCTGTTACTGAAGCCGCGCGGTTTTTGCGCCGGGGTCGTCCGTGCCATTGATATTGTCCGGATCGCCCTTGAAGCGTTCGGGCCTCCGATCTACGTCCGCAAGGAGATCGTCCACAACCGATTTGTTGTGGAAGAGCTCCAAGGAAAGGGTGCGATTTTCGTAGACAGCGTTGAGGAAGTTCCCAACGGTGAACGCGTCATTTATAGTGCCCACGGGGTCTCCCCGGAAGTCCGCGAAGCGAGCCAGCAACGTGGATTACGCGTAATCGACGCCACCTGCCCGCTGGTC
>Ga0073928_10006957_pt1 | contig 14946 bp, 16 predicted proteins | sample PaiPotPPA55metaG_FD_76969 | JGI IMG/M metagenome (GOLD analysis project Ga0073928, IMG submission 76969) | Iron sulfur acid spring bacterial and archeal communities from Banff, Canada, to study Microbial Dark Matter (Phase II) - Paint Pots PPA... ... | reverse complement strand
CTGACCGCTTTATGGTGCGCCGGCGGGCCGAGCGAACTCATTTTAGGTGGCGAGCCGTCGTCGATAATCGAAGCAGTTCGCCACAACGTTCAAACTGCTACAGCTTCATCCAAACTGATTTAATCTGCGTGTAGAGATCGATCGCGTATTTGCCAAGTTCGCGACCGAAGCCGGACTGCTTGTAGCCGCCAAAGGGCGATATCGGATCGAGTTGATTGAAGCAGTTGATCCAGACCGTGCCGGCTTTTAGTGAACGGGCCACCTTATGCGCGCGGCTGATGTCGCGCGTCCAGACCGCGGCTGAGAGCCCGTAATCGGTGTGGTTGCCTTGGAAAACCGCATCATTTTCATCGGTGAACGCGATCGCTGCGCCGACGGGGCCGAAAATCTCCTCGCGCGCTATCCGCATCTCGTTCTTGACGTCGGTGAACAGTGTCGGCTTGACGAAGTAGCCCTTGCCGGTACCCGCTTCGCCACCCGCCGCCACCTTGGCGCCTTCCTTCTTGCCGACCTCGAGATAACCCTTCACTCGATCGAACTGCTCGCGCGAAACCAGCGGCCCGAGCGTACTCTTCTGATCAAATGGGTCGCCCATGCTGACTTTGTTACTGAAATTCGCGAGCTTACCGACCACTTCATCGTAGCGGTCGCGTTGCACGAAAATCCGTGTGCCGGCGCAACAGACCTGCCCCGAGTTGAAATACACGCCCATCATTGAGGTCGGCACCGCCTGGTCGAGGTCGGCGTCCGGGAAGATGATATTCGGCGCCTTGCCCCCGAGTTCCAGCGACACCTTCTTGAGGTTTCCGGCCGAGGCCTGCAGGATGAGCTTGCCGACCTCGGTTGAACCGGTGAAGGCAACCTTATCGATGTCGGGATGCTCCGCTATTGAGCTGCCCGCGCCGGGTCCAAAACCGGTGATAATGTTGACCACCCCTTCGGGCAGACCAGCTTCCATGATCAATTCACCCAAGCGAAGGGCTGTCAGTGGGGTCTGCTCGGCCGGCTTGAGGATGACCGCGTTGCCGCAGGCTAGAGCAGGACCGAGCTTCCAGGCGGCCATCAATAGCGGGAAATTCCACGGGATGATCTGCCCGCAAACCCCAACCGGCTCACGCAGCGTATAGTTGAAAAAAGCGGGATCCGACGGGTTGGTCTCACCGTAGATTTTCGTTACCCAGCCGCCGTAGTAGCGGAACGTTTCGGCCGCGGCCGGAACATCAAAGCCGCGCGCGAAAGTCAGCGGTTTGCCGTTGTCCAGGGTTTCGAGTTCGGCCAGCTCATCGGCGTGCTTGTCGATCAGTTCGGCGATTTTGAACATTAGCTGGGCGCGCTGATGCGGCCCCATATTCGGCCATTTGCCTTCTTCGAATGCCTTGCGCGCGGCCTTCACCGCTTCATCGACGTCGGCCTTGTCGCCTTCGGCGACGAGTGCCAGCACTTCCTCGTTTGCGGGATTAATGGTCTCGAAGGTTTTGCCGGACTTCGCTGCAACCCATTTGCCATTGATCAGCAGCTTCTTAGGCGACTGACGAAGAAAGTCCAGCCCGGCATGGTTTTTAGCGCCGCGAGCGGCGCTTTCGACGGAGATTGAGGCAGCCATGTTTGTCTCCTTGGGATTTCATCCGGTTGTCAATGGCTCTGTGTGATCACTTTTCCCATCTGGTCGGTGTCGTAGGCACAGAGCTGGTTGATTTCGCGTGCGAAGCGCCGTGAATTGAGCGCCTCAAGCATTGCCTTGACCGGGCCCAAGCCGGATTCATCCTCGAGCACGACGAGGTCGTAACGTTCCTCTCTGAGCGGGATGAAAGCGAGCCCGTAGGCTTCGGCGGCAACGCGAATCGTCACGCCCGCATCGGCTTGTCCTGTTGCGATTGCCTCGGCTATTTCGAGATGGCCGGGCAGCTCGCGCGTGTAGCCTTTGATCCGCTGGCTTCGTAGCCCTAGTTCGTTCAATGCTTCGTCGAGCACCAATCGCGCGCCCGCGCCTATTTCCCGATTCACAATCCTGAGTTGCGGACGCACTAGATCAGCAAAGCCGCAGACGCCTAGCGGATTGCGGGCAGTCACGGCGAGGCCGAGCTCCCAACGGGCGAAATTGACCACCACCAAAGGCCGGCGGCCAATCGCATCGCGCACAGATTTTAGATTGTATTCACCGCTCTGGGGGTCGCGCAAATGGACCCCGGCCACGTGCACGCCGCTTCTGGCCAGCATCGTAAGCGCCTTGCTGCTGGAGCATCGCAGGGCCACTACTGTCACAGGAGAACGGCGGCGGGCGAGCCAATCCGCGAGTATGGCGACGCCTGGGTCACAGCCGGCGATCAATAGGGTGGAATCGATCTCGGCTCTAGACCAAAAGGTCGAGACGGCCAAGCGCTTTCGTCCGATATGGTCGACTATCCCAGCCGCCGGCGAAAGCGACAAGCGCGCCGCCGGTTGGGGTACCGCAACTACCTTGCCCGCAACTCGGGCCAGCGCAACTCTGCATGCCGAGCCGCCGGCGGGCGGCACCTCCGGGTCAGACCATGAGACGTCCATTCGTGTGCACTGCTGTTCATCATTATCCGCGAACAGCGTTTCGACGGTCTCCCCGAGCTCGCGCGCGAGACTGAGCGCCACCATCACGCTGGGCTGATAAAGCCCTGATTCGATTGCCCCCAGCGCCTGGCGCGAAATGCTAGAGCGGCGCGCCAGCTCTAGCTGTGTAATCCCTCGTGCTGCACGCGCGTTGCGGACACGGCCGCCCACGTTAGCCATAACCCTTGTCACATCCTCTGCATAGTGGCATAAAGGGGCCACTTTGAAAATCGTCACTCAGTCTGGCCGAACAACCACTACGTCATATCGATGGTTCCGGGTTCGGCTCTCCCGCGCGGATCTGATCGACTAAGGGATAATGACTATGCGGGACTCTCCACAACTGGTCTCTGTCGATGTTCAACGTCGATCCAGGAGCGATGAGTATGCCGTCGTCACCTAAGACGTTGCCGATAATCGTGGTAGTCGTTCTGATCTGGTTAACGCCGCGACCAGTCCCGGCGCAGCTCAGCGCTGTCCCCCTGCAAGTGGCCTATGCGGGCTCGATGGGTTCGTTGATGGACGGCGGGATCAAACCTGCGGTTGCAAAGGCACTAAATGCGGATCTGGAGGGGCGCGCGCAGGGCTCGACCGGATTAGCGAATTTAATCGTCGTCGGAAGTATTCGGCCTGATGTGTTTATCTCCGTGACACCTGGTCCAATGCGCTCTGTCCTGAAGGCCGGGAAGGCCGAAAAGGCCGTTCCGGTTGCACGCACCGAGATGGTGATCGCCTACAGTCCGAAGAGCCAGTATGCGCCACTGCTAACGAAAGCGAGCGACCCTGGCGCGAAACCGTGGTGGCAGATTCTGGAGACGCGGGGCCTTCGTTTCGGCCGCACGGATCCGAATATTGATCCGCAGGGTTTGAACATCATCTTTACAATACGGCTTGCGGAAAATTACTATCAGCAGCCCGGCCTCGCCGATAAGATTCTTGGGCCGTTAATCAACCCACAGCAGATCTTCCAGGAACCGCAGGTAATGGCGCGCCTTCAGGCGGGACAGTTGGATGCGAGTTCCGCTTACAAATCTCAGCCCGCCGCGCTGGGGCTGCCGTTCGTTGAGTTGCCCAAGGAGGTCAATCTGGGTGACGCATCGCGGGAGAATGAATACAAAAAGGCAACCGTTAATTTGAACGGCAAGACACTTCATCCCTCGCCGCTGGTCTTCTATGCCGCGGTCTTGAAGGACGCGCCGCAGCCCGAACTGGCCAATCGCTTTCTCGCCTGGCTACAGACTCCAAGCGCCCAAGCGATCTTTTCCCGCTATCACTACGACGCGCCCATCGGCGACGAAACTCTGACCCCCTAGCACGTCTCGTGCAATCCGCATGGTGGGCCCGCCTGGCAATGCTCGCGTTCGCGCTGGCCTTACTATATCCGCTGGCCGGCCTCAGCGCCCGGGTCGGTCCCTGGCAATGGGACGGCATCATCCCGGGCTCGACCTCGACCGCCGCGTGGAATTCGCTCTTTCTCACAGCGATCGCGCTGGTGATTGATGTGGTGTTGGGGACTCCGGTGGCATATTACCTGGCGAGGTCGGCCAGCCGTGACCGTATCCTATGGGAAGCCGCGGTCTTGATCTCGGTGCTGATGCCGCCGCTTGCCTTGGGCATTCTCCTGTCATTGGCCTTTGGCCCTCAGACAGCGCTCGGCGCGTGGCTGCTTCGGATCGGCGTGCCAACGAGCAATAGTGTAGTCGCCTTCGCTGCAACCCAGGTGTACGTCAGCATCGGCTATTACATTCTTGCGGCGCGGGCCGCGCTCGCAGCGGTACCGCGCGAGCTCGAGCACATTGCTGCATTGTTGGGTTCGCCGCCGCTTCAGGTTTTTCGCCGCGTCACTTTTCCGCTGGCGAAGCTTGGCCTGGCGGCTGCACTCAGCATCGCTTGGGTACGCGCACTCGGAGAGTTCGGCGCGGTCGTCGTTACCGCGTACTATCCAAGCGGTATGCCGGTGCAGATCTGGGTCAACCTTCAAGACGCCGGCATGCCGGCCGTGATGCCCTTACTGATCGTTTTCCTGCTGACCGCGCTGCCGCTGCCGTGGCTGATTCATCTGCTCGCGCAAAGACGCAATGCCAATGCTTGATGCGCACATAGTCAAAATACGGCGGGATTTCACGGTCGATGTTCGCATCCGGTTGCGGCCAGGCGAGCGGCTCGGACTCTTCGGAGCGTCCGGCGCAGGTAAGAGCACCGTTATGTCGTGTCTAGCAGGTATCGAGACGCCCGATGCGGGGAAAGTCTCCTTGGAGAATGTTTGCCTCTTCCCGCCTAATCTGCCCCTTCACCGCCGGCCAGTTGCGTATCTGACCCAAAGTAACTGGCTATTCCCACATCTAAGCGTTGCCGAAAACGTTTGCTTCGGCCTCCGCAATCGGGACTGCAACGGCGCGAAAAAGTGGATCGACGAGCTGGCCACGCGGCTGGATATCTCCCGCTTATGGAATGAACGGGTCAGCCACATATCAGGTGGGCAGGCTCGACGCGTAGCACTGGCCCGGATGCTGGCCCGCTGCCCGCCCCTTGTTCTGCTCGACGAACCGTTTGCGGCTCTCGACCGTGCCACCATGAACGAGCTCATAGCGGCACTTCTGGAATGGCATCTAGCGCTCGGTTTCACTCTCATCGCCGTCGACCATCGCCCCGAGGTTCTGGAAAAATTCTGTACACGCGCAGCGGTCATCGAAGCTGGGCAAATAGTTCAAGAGGGGTTGTGGTCCTCGCTGGCGGCCGCGCCCGCGACACCGCTGCTGGCGCGTTTATTGGCCAATTAGCGGGCCCTGGGCCGGCGGTGCCTTAGCGTGCGTCCCAGCAAGCCAGGAACTTCGCGGGTCCCGCACCACATTGGGTTTCCAATCGCCGGACGGCTTTGCTGAATACCGCAGGGGCCGCCAGCGGTAGAAGTATGTGGTTGAGATTCGCCGATGCGGCGGCTATTTAAGAATTTTCCGATGCAGTAGTCGGGTTCCGCCCTTAAACAATGGTGTATGCGTTTGCAGCGCGATAATCGGCAGTTCAAAGTGCTAGAGGCACGGCCGACCCATCGAGAGCTTAGCCAACCGCGTAGATGTCCGTAATCTCGACAGGTCGCAACGTGCCGTCGCATTTCAAAGTGCGGTAAGGACAGAACTCTGCCATGCGCGACACGCTCACCTCAGTTGGAGTCTCAAATTCTGTCGGTCACGCCCGGGATGAAGAGCGGCTCCATCGCATAGTTCGCGACGTCGGCTTCCATGGCTTCACGCGCGGGTGCCATCGGCGATTCAAGAGCGGCATCAAGGATGTCACGCAAGATCGTCGTATCGCTTGAAGTATTAAGGAAGAGACCCGGCCGGCTCAGCACGAAATGAACGGCTCGATGCAACGCGTCGCGCTCTCGCAGCGGCTCATACCAACTGAACTTCGGCGTATTTCCGTTTTGCCATCGCCGGCGGGCTGCGGACTTGATCGTTTGAGTCGCGATCCCGCGCTCATTGCAGACTTTGATGAGCGCTTCGACGTCGGCCGCGTACTGATCGATTCTCAGCATTGTAAAATTGTACGGAAACAGCACTGAATCGAACGCAAACCGCTCAAGGCTGCGCCGATGCATCGCCGCAACCCGCGAGCCGTGTCCTGTCACACCGATAAATCGCACGAGTCCCTGCTCGCGCGCCTCGACGAGTGCCTCAAGCGCACCTTGTGGCCCTAGAGCAGTCTGCCATTCATCTTCCTCGACCAGGTTGTGCAGTTGGATCAAATCGATCTGATTGACCTTGAGCCGTTCGAGCGATCGATGAAGGCTGCTACGGGCCGCTTCGTAGGTCCGATCGCCGGTCTTGGTGGCAAGGAAAAAGTGCTTTCGATGCTCGCACATCCAAGGACCGATGCGCTGTTCTGAATCGCCATAAGCCGCCGCAGTATCGATATGGTTGATGCCGTATTCGAGCAGGAGTTCGAGAATTGCGTCGGCCTTGTCTTGCTTCATACCGCCCAGCGCCGCGGCGCCGAAAATGACGCGCGTGCTTTGGTGACCGGTGCTTCCGAATCGATCCTTAACTATCACGTTTCACCTCCGCGTGGCGTGTTGCGCGAAAATCCTATCGTAGTCTGTTGCAGTCGCGCACATCCGCGCTTCGCAAGTGAGTCCGGGCGGGCCACTGATGGCGTCCTCCACGCACCGGTTCGCGTATGTAGCTGCAAGAAAAAGCCACTCCAAAACTCACCAATCCCGATTCTAATTCAGCACTTTTGCGGCTCGGGCCTCTCGTGACCGATGATCGGATGCGGCCGATAAGGCTTTTCGAGTGCCTTTACCTCTGCCGCGCTTAGTTTGATGTCGATGGCATCGAAAATCTGCTTCACATGATTAGTTTTGGTGGCACCGATAATCGGCGCGGTCACACCTGGCGCTTGTAGTATCCATGCGCAAGCGATCTGGGTCGGTGTGACCCCGTGATCTTTCGCGACTTGCTGAGCTACCGCCGCGATCTCGAAGTCGTTGTCATGGTCGGAGCCTTCGCGGAATTTGAACGCGCCATGCTGCGCGAGCGTACCAAGGCGGGTATGGAAGCTGCTCGCCGCGAAGGGCGCATCGGCGGACGCCGTCCGAAGCTGACAGCCCAACAATGCGCTGAGATTATTCGCATGGTTTCCAGAGGGAGAAAAACGGCCGCTGATGCCGCCCGGCTGTTCAGTGTCCATCCCGCTACAATCTCCCGCATCCTGGCTCGCGCACAGGGTCGATACCGGTTCAGGTACGCCAAGCAGCGGAAATAGAACGTGGATTATGACAAAACCGATATCGCGCGCTCCTATGACCTCGGCCGCTGGTACACAGCGGCGCAGCTAGACCGTTGGCTAGCGGTCATCTCCCGCTGGATACCTAAGAATTCGTTGACGACGATACTTGACCTTGGTTGCGGCACGGGTCGCTACTCCGGGGCGCTCGCGGAGCACTTCCGTGCGCACGTCATTGGCGTAGACCCATCGGGGAAGATGCTTGCTGAGGCTAGCGGAAAGATTGCGGGCAAGATCGGATACGTGCGCGCTTGCGCGGAGTCGCTACCGCTCGGGCAAGAGTCAATAAGCATGGTGTTCATCTCAATGGTGTTTCACCACTTCGACGATCCCATCCGCGCCGTCCATGAATGCCATCGCGTCCTACGTCCGGGCGCCACCGTTTGCCTCCGCGCGGCAACCACCGAGCAAATCGACCAATATGCGTACGTCCCGTTTTTTTCCAGAGACCCGAGCTATACTCAGGCGGTCTCTTAATCCGCGGGAATTCATTGAAGCAACTTTTGCCAGCTGCGGATTTGAGCAGAGATGCCATGAACTCGTCTGGAGCGAGGCGGCGTTAAATTGGAATGATTATGCTGAGCGGCTCGCTCGACGCGCAGACTCTATTTTGGTGCAGCTTCCCGATTCTGAATTCAAGCGCGGACTGCAGGCTGTTCGCGCCTACGCCGCAGGCGCCGCTACAGATAAGCGCGTCGTGGAGCCCATCGACTTCTTCGTATTTCACTCGCTCTGACGGTGCGGCCCGGCAGTTTCCATGTTGGAGAATACGCCAAATAACGGACAAAAATCTACGCCAAATAATTCCCAAAATAACAATCAGAGAAACATTTCCCTACAAATTGGCGTGGCTCTTTCCCTGCTAAGTCAAAGCCGCCACCCACCGGGCCAGACTCAAACCGGCGCCGCCGGCGTTGCAGTTTACGCCAATTACGAGCGGCGCATCTGTCCGCGCAAACAGGTAACTTCTTTGGGGAGGTGAAAGGTGAGCTGCTTGAGTAAGCTTGGCAGACTAGTAGTAGCCGGCTCGAGGTGTTGGGGAGTAAGTCTCGCAGTGGAGGTGCCCGGAATTCCCATAGCGTCGCATTAAGCAGCCGTGCGGATACCCGTATCAATGGGTCTCTTTGGCTAGCAGCAGATCTTCGAAAAAACCGCTGAAAGGTTTACTCGGATGACGGATCTGAATTTCGAGTATCCATAAATTCGGTGATGGGCGAACCGAGATCGCGCCCAGCGTGCCCGCGTAATGAGCTTTGTGCGGGTAATCCGACAGCCGATGGCCGGTCAATTCCAAGATTGAGCACCCACCCCAGATCAGCCGCCGCATTGACAGCAAAGTCATACAGCTCTTTGCCGGTCATCTTGCTCGCAATGCACTGCTGCCGGACAGTCTCGAAGATTCGTCTGACATCTACCATGCAGCGCTTCATGTCAGCATCTGGTTCCTGGCCCACCACGAAAGTACCGCCACCGTCGCCTTCCGTATCGCCCCAGATCGGACCGATATCGACGAAGAAGATGTCGTTGTCCGCGAGGCGCACATTAGGTTCCGACGGGTCAATATAATTCTTCGTGGTATTTCGCCCGAATCGAACCAGGGTCTTATGCCAACCTTGGCCGGAGCCGAGTTCCTCAAGGGTCTGTTGAGCGCTGCGGCGGGCATCTTCCTCAGGCATGCCCGGTTTGATTTTCTCAGCAATCCTCAGAACCGCTTCGGTGGTTTTGCGGGGCGCGCTAAGCAGCTTCTCGACAGAATAGTTGGGTCCGACTCTTTCGAGTGCCTCAATATTCATTTCACATCCTGCCGAGAAGCAGCTTGCAATCGCCGTTAGAGTTTCACGTAGACCGATTTAATCTGGGTGAAAAGATCGATCACGTGGCGGCCACCTTCGCGACCGAAACCAGATTGTTTGTATCCACCAAACGGCGACGAGGTATCGATCATACCGTAACAATTGACCCAGACGGTCCCGGCCTTGAGTGCTCGCGCAACTCGATGCGCGCGGCTGATATCGCGCGTCCAAACTGCGGCGCCTAGGCCGTAGGTAGCATCGTTGCCTTGGAACACCGCGTCGTTCTCATCTTTAAATGGAATCGTCGCTGCGACGGGTCCGAAGATCTCTTCGCGGGCTATCTTCATACTGTTGGTTACGTCCGCGAAAATAGTCGGCTTAATGAAATAGCCTTTACCCTCTCCAGCACCGCCCCCGATCGTGATTCCAACACCCTCTTGCCTGCCGGCCTCAAGATAACCTTTTACCTTGTCGAACTGCTCGCGTGAGCCACAGGGCCAAGCCTGGTCTTCGGATCGAGAGGATCTCCCAAGGTCATCCGTTCGCTGGCTGTGGTGAGGTCAGCGACGAAATTGTCATAAATGTCGCGCTGCCCCCAGGCCGATCGCTGCGACTCGCAGATCGCTCCGGCCCAATTGCCGATAAATCATGTTCACCTCAGTCGCAGATTACTGCAGGAAAGCTATCGTCGACCAATTCAATGGTCAGAGCTTCACGTAAACCGACTTGACGGGTATAGAGGTCGATCGACTGCGGACCTAGCTCGCGGCCGAAGCCGGACTGTTTGTACCCGCCAAAAGGTGAAATCGGATCAATCAGGCCGTAGCAGTTAATCCAAACGGAACCTGCACGGAGAGCGCGTGCCACCTTGTGAGCGCGACTTACATCGCGCGTCCAGACGCCAGCGCCAAGCCCATAGGTAGTATCGTTTCCCTGCAGCACGGCGTCGGTTTCGTCTTTGAACGGGATCAGCACGGCGACCGGTCCAAAAATCTCTTCGCGAGCGATCCTCATCTCGTTTTTCACCTCGGTGTAGATCGTCGGCTTGACGAAATAGCCTTTCTCCTGCGGACCGCGACCGCCGCCCGCCTTGGCCTTCGCGCCCTCCTCGTTCGCGAGTTTGAGATAACCCAGGACGCGCTCGGGTTGTTCGCTCGAGACTAACGGGCCCATCGTGGTCGCCCGATCAAGCGGCGCACCAAGATTGATTTCGTCGTCCTTCTTGGCGATACGATCAGCAAACTCGTCGTAAATGCGCTCCTGTACGAACATTCGCGTAGCTGCACAACAGACCTGGCCTTGATTTCGGAAGACGCCTGCAGCCGAGAGTGCGACCGCCTGCTCCATGGGGGCGTCCGGGAATATGACGTTTGGCGACTTGCCGCCCAATTCCAAAGACACGCGTTTTAGATTGCCTGCCGATGCCTGAAGGATGAGTTTGCCGACCTCTGTCGGTCCGGTGAAGGCGACCTTGTCGATTCCCGGATGCGAGGCGATCGCGCCGCCCGCAGTTGGCCCAAACCCGGTAACAATATTGACCACGCCATCGGGCAAGCCCGTCTCGCAGATCAATTCGCCCAGTCGGATCGCGACTAGTGGAGTTTGTTCGGCAGGCTTTAGGACCAACGTATTGCCAAAAGCCAGCGCCGGCGCAATCTTCCAGCTAAGCGTCACGAGCGGGCCGTTCCACGGAACGATCTGCCCGCAGACACCGACTGGTTCCCGCAGCGTATAGTTGAAAAATCCGGGGCGGAGGGGTTCGTCTCACCATAAAACTTCGTCGCCCACCCGCCGTAGTAGCGAAAACTAGATGCCGCACCTTCAATTTCAGCGATCGACTCTGCGATTGGTTTGCCGTTATCCAGCGTGATCAATTCTGCCAGCTCGTCGCCGTGCGACTCGATTAAATCAGCGATCGCAAATAGGTAACGCTGATGCGGTCCCATCGACGGCCACTTGCCCGTCTCAAATGCGTTGCGCGCAGCGATCACGGCCTCGTCCACGTCGGCTTTGTCGCCTTCCGCAGCCAACCCGAGCACTTCCTCGTTTGCAGGGTTGATCGTTTCGAAAGTCTTGCCAGATTTAGCGGCGACCCACTTTCCGCCAATCAGAAGCTGCTTCGGAGGGCCCTGCAAAAACTGTCTAGCTACCGTGCTCGCACCGGCAGCTGCGCTCTCAATTGATGTAACTGCCACTGCCATAGTCTGAACCGTGCTTTCGTTTTTGAACCGGAAGGTTGCCGGTTCAAATTCTCTGGCCTAGTCGCTGGAACGCGCTCACCCGCAACCCGAGCCTTTGAGCGATTCCTAGAGGGGCCGTTAAGCGGCTCGGCGAGCGACTGCAGCGAATTCAGGGCATCTTGAGAAACGAAACTCTTATAATAGCCTTATGCTCGAATCATGGCACAGTCTGAAATGTTCGGCAAAGACGAAGTGGCAGGACCTGACTGAGATTGAGGCCGGACCAGCTTCGCGATTGTGTTCGCGGGCCGATCGTTTCCCATGACGGTGTCGGTGAGGTAAACGCTTCGTAAGCAAGAGCCACAAGAAAGGCAGCACTTTATGAGCAAGCAACCTGACACATCCCAAGAACTGGTCGCGCTCTCTCCTTCGCCGCGATTCATGCCCCCCGACTGGAAGCCCCCTGCGCCAGCATGGTCGGCCAGCTTCGCCCAACAGGCGCTGCCGGTCGTGATGGCATATTTTGGGACCCAGATTAATCCGTCTGTTTCCCCGCGAAACGACACTCAAATCCGTGAATTTTTCACCGGCTCGGATGCTCCGGCCAACGACGAAGCTGCCACTTACGTCGACCGCGCCGGATTTCGCACGCTAATTTCTTTAGCGTACTGGACCGATCCCGCCCGATACGAAAGCTGGCAAAGGAGTTCCGGTTTCGCGGCCTGGTGGAACGATCCGGCTCGATTCCACGATCAACAAGGCTACTTTCGCGAGATCCTCACAGTATCGCCAGAGCGATTCGAGACCATCTTCAGTCGTAATTGTCTGGTCGGCGTGGCCAACACTGGTCACTGTCCCCAGGTCGGCCCTATCCGGGAGCACCATTATTGGGGCAGCATGCGCGATCGCATCCTGGCGTCTTCGGATGATGAGTTACGCAGCGAATACGGAGAGCGCCTTCCGCGCTTGGGTTCAGCCTTTACCCTGAGTCGTCGGCTACGGGTCACGATTCCCGAGAATCTTGCTGTTATTCGTTCGGGGCAAGATTGGACCAATTGCGTGGGGTCGGAACTGGCTCAGTTCACGGAGTCTGTGCAGCCGGCATTGCTTGAAGGAATGAATTTTCTGCGCGACCATCCGGAGGAGACGGGATGCTGCGATCTGCGTTTTGCCGAGGAGACGGACCCCCACGGTTCACGGCTCACGAAGAGTTTCGGCTTGGGCTTTTTCCTCACGCTAACGCATCTCGAAAAATGGGCCTCTACGCATCCCACGCATCTGGCGATCTTCACAAGATTCCTGACGATGGTGCGTGAACACGGGGCAAACCTCAAACTGAAGCTCTGGCACGAAGTGTCAGTTTTGCCGCATACAGGTCAAGTTTTCGAATACATCAATTGCCACCCGCAAACGGGTCTACTGCCCTATTTTCCATCAATCGAAGTGAAAGACTAGCTTAGGTTAACTAACTAAGTGCAGCGCCCCTTTGCCAACTAAATAACCTCGATAAAGGGCGCTGTTTTTCGACTTCGAGATTCGAAATAGTAACGACAAGTCAAAATGATTGCCGCGCGAGATAGCCGGTAAATTTCAGATTCTAAGAAACGGCGAACAATTATTCTCGCGCCGCTCGGCCTGCACCAAACATTCGGAGGCTATTATGTTGACTGGAACTACGATCGCAGCATTGGCCCCCGGCCGGGGAGCCATAATCACAGGCGGTGCGAGTGGCATCGGTCTCGCGACGGCCCGGCAGCTGGCGGTGTTTGGAATGCGTGTGTGCATTGCCGACCGTGACCGCGGCGCACTTAAAGCAGCAGAGACCGAGATAGCTAACGTCGCTCCAAACGGTGCGGCAGACGTCCTTGCTGTGGAAACCGATGTTTCGTCCGTCAGTCAGTCAGATCGAACTGTTGGCCGAAAAGGCTTTTGGCCGTTTCACTGACGTCGCCCTGCTGATGAACAACGCAGCAGCTTTTCAAGGCGGCGATGCGCTATCTGATCCGGAGGGCTGGCGACGGATACTGGACGTCAATGTTTTGGGCGTGCTCAACGGTGTTCAACGTATCGGTCGAGCCATGCTCGATCGAGGTAAGTCCGGTTTCATTATCAACACCGGCTCAAAACAGGGCATTACTTCGCCCCCTGGAAATACTGCTTACAACGTAAGCAAAGCCGCCGTGAAAGCGCTTACCGAGGGATTGGCTCATACTCTCCGCAATCTTCCGTACTGCGGGATTAGTGCACATCTGTTGATTCCAGGCTTTACGTATACCGGAAATGCGGCAAGGCGATCGCCTACGCGGCCCTCCGCCGCTTGGTCAGCAGAGCAGGTTGCGGAGCGGCTGATTCAAGGGCTCGAACGCAACGAGTTTTACATTCTCTGTCAGGATAACGAAACCACACGCGATCAAGACGAGCGCCGAATCCTGTGGGCGGCGCGTGATGTTGTTGAAAATCGACCGGCCCTGTCCCGGTGGCATCCCGACTACAAGGAATCTTTCGAGGCCTTCATGAAGGCTGCTCGCTCGTAGTGGCGGACCGCTGACCGAAAGATCTTAAGGCAAACTGAACAGCAAGATGGAACTCCTATCAGGAAATGCCATCGAAATGCGGGACAGGCAGCGGGTTAGGGGCAACCGTATCCTTATTCGTTGATTAATGAGGCGAAGGCGAAAACGCCCAAGAAGACCATCTTTTGAGGTAAAAAAATGATTGTAAAGCATCCCTTTGGATCTACCGGGCATCTTAGTACATGCGTAATTTTTGGCGCGGCCGCCCTAGGTGCCATGAAACAGGACAAGCTGATGCAATTCTCGACTTGCTGCTTGAATACGGTATCAATCATATCGACACGGCAGCAGCCTACAGCGATTCAGAAGTGCGCATCGGCCATTGGATGCGCGAACATCGCGGACACTTCTTCCTGGCGACCAAGACCGGGGATCGAACCTACAAGGGCGCGCGAGCTAGTCTCGAGCGTTCGCTTGAACGGCTGAAGGTCGATCAAATTGCTCTCATCCAATTGCACAATCTGGTCGAGGAAGCGGAGTGGCAGACCACTTTCGGTCCGCAAGGCGCTCTCAAGGCGTTGATCGAAGCGCGCGCACAAGATCTGGTCCGATTCATTGGAGTGACCGGCCACGGTTCCCAGGTAGCAGCGATGCATCGACGCAGTCTCGAGCAATTCGCGTTCGATTCAGTACTGTTTCCATACAACTTCACGATGCTGGCAATTGATCAGTACCGCACAGATGTCGAAGCGCTGATCAAGCTCTGCGGTGAGCGCGGCATTGCGACTCAAACGATCAAATCCGCCGCCCGCCGAAGATGGCAAAGCGACAATGAACGAAAATTCAGTTGGTATGAACCCTTGCGCGAGCGCGATGCCTTGCGGCGCGCGGTGCATTTTGTCTTGAGCCGACCTGGCCTCTTTCTCAACACTTCAAGCGATACGACAATTTTGGACGACATTTTGGAAGCACCTTCTGAGACACCTGCTACGCTAACGCGCCAAGCTATGGAAGCCGACGTAACACACTACGCGATGGAGCCGCTCTTCGTTCCGGGTGTGTCGGACCAAATTCGATGAGTTTGCTAACTTTACT
>Ga0073928_10006955_pt1 | contig 14949 bp, 15 predicted proteins | sample PaiPotPPA55metaG_FD_76969 | JGI IMG/M metagenome (GOLD analysis project Ga0073928, IMG submission 76969) | Iron sulfur acid spring bacterial and archeal communities from Banff, Canada, to study Microbial Dark Matter (Phase II) - Paint Pots PPA... ... | reverse complement strand
GATCAATCCGGGCATCAGGGTTCGGCCATCGAGATCGACGGAGTGCGCCTTCGCACCGGCACGTGCGGACACTTCGGCGCGCGAGCCGACCGCAAGGATCTTGCTCCCCGAAATCGCGATCGCTTCGGCAGCGGGATTGCGATCGTCCATCGGGATTACCGTTCCACCGAAGAAAACCGTCGACCGCGGCACGTCAGCCGTTGACCGCGCGGTCGCGCGCTCGGCACCCGCTACGCCCGCGACGGCATTAGAGCCCGTCGGCGCACCTATACCAAAAAGGTCACCCGAGCAATGCGAACAGCCCATTAGCTAAAACCCCGATTCCAATACAAAGAAGGACCGTTTACCGGATTCGGCCACGGAACCGTCAAGCCTTCACATCGGATGTATATTTGCATCATCGGTATCGGCGACGCCAAGCGCCCGCGTTCGCCAGTTATATCGGATCGCGAGAATGCGGATGACGAAGGTTACGGCGATCGCAATCCAGGCGGCGGGAGTCGCCTGCAGATGCGCGAGCTGCAATAGGCCAACAAAAGTAATGGCACCACAAGCGCACGCGATCGCGAGTAGCTGCCCGGGCAACATCCAGATCGCATTGACCAGCACGTCGCGAAGAAGCCCGCCGCCGCAGCCGTTGACGACGCCGATAAAGATGGCTGATGGAACGCCCAATCCCAATTGCAGCGACATTTGGGCGCCCACGCATGTGTACGCACCCAGACCCAATGCATCGACGCTGTCCGAGATCGTTCGCCAAAGCCGCGTTGGCCTTCGCCCGCCGGCCCAAACGCCGATCGCGCCGCCGGCGATCGCGCCGAGCAATACGGTAATGAGATACATTGGGCCCCGCACCGCGACCGGCGGCCCTTGCTGCAAGAAAATTCCGTCACGCAGCAAGCCCCCACCGAGTGCGGAGACGAAGGCCATGACGAAAATGCCCGTGTAATCGTACCCGCGACGCACGCCCATCGCCGCTCCCGTGACAGCCCAAATGAACGTTGCGCCAATGTCGAAGGCGACGGGGAGCTGAAACTGAAGCTGAGGCGTCAACGTCGCCTAAGGGGCGACCAATGCGCCGCTTCGAGTCCCGAGTCAGTAAGCCATTCGATCCAGCGGAGAGACAAATTCAGGTCCACGAGCAGCTTCATTCGCTCGGCAGCCACGGTAGGTTATTCTTGCACCCCGTCGGGGCGGTCCCCTCGCCAAATCGTCGCCAAACTCACGGTGACGATCGCATGGGCCACTGGCCTTACCTCCGCCACGGAAGGTGGCTCTTTCGGCCCGGCGCCGCCGAGTCCTATAATCGCCATTGCACAAAATGGACCAGACGCCTCGAAACGATTCCCTTACGGTTGCACGAGTCATCGGACTCGCGCAAGATCTGGGACAGAGCCTAAAAACCTACGCGACGCCGCAAGTCACCGCGGCGGGGATGACGGACGACGGCAGAAGCCTTGCCGGTCAGCTCGTCATCCTGCGGCGCGAAATAGACGCTTTTTTGAAGAGGCTAACTCGTTAAGCGCAGCGGGGGCGACGACGAGGTTGCGATGCTTGCGAAGAATTCGGGGCGCAACGCCGATAGTAGCCGTCAAGCTGTCCTCGCAGGCATTGAACAACGATATACTGGCGCCGGCTAGATAAAGCTCAAGCGTGCGCGAGACCGACGACGGACCTGCGGTAAGCGCCAGACTCCGCGGCATCGAGCAGGAATGCCGCAAGGTCCGCGAAGGCAAGCGACCACGCGCCTTTAGGCAGCTCGTTGCGGGTCGCACGATACCCTCGCGGTGCACTCGGCGTGAGTCTCGGTGGACGCGCGATGGTCCATTCGAGGTTGCTGCTTTGTACAACGCGTTCCATTGCGGTCGAATCAGCTACGATCGGCGCAAGTAGCGCCCGCATCAACGACACGACCGGGCTCCGGCTCGTAAAGAGCAGCCCTTGCGAGACGACGATGTACGGCCGCGTGGTTTGTTCTGACAAGGCGCGCAGCATTGCACTCGCCGCGTCTCGGAGCATCGTGCTCTCCCGTCGCGAGCGATGCCCGAGTGCCGAGATAACGACGTCGGTATCCCCGAGCGCGGCGGCGATCGTGCCGTCGTTTAAAGCGCTGCCTTCGACCACCGTTAAGTCGAGACACGGTTCGATTGCTTTCGGCGTGCGCACGAGCTCGGTCACCCGATAACTCCGGCAGAGCGCTTGCGCCAAAACTTCCCGACCCGTACGGCCCGTCGCGCCGATCAAGACAATATGCATGGCTCGAAAGCCCTCGCTGCGGAAATGAAAGTCGATGGTATTAACTTTATCACACAGGATCGGCTGCCGTTCTCGTATTACCTTCTACTCCAACATGGCTGCATAACAACCGCGCTTAGCGGACACTGCGTACGCCCCAGATCGGTGAGCGGCAGCTCAACCAGGTGGGTGGTCGCCCGGAAGCACTCGGATGGGCAAGTTGCGGTGATGCCAATATCATCAGGAACCTCGTCGATAACGACGATCCGATCCGCTAAGGAATAGTCAGCCCCAACGGTGACATCGACGGGAACGTGTTGGGATCAACGCATAACGCGACCAAGAACTCCTGATTTTACAGAAGAAACCCGCAATTCCAAGGCTATAGGTTGGAACTCGGCTTCGTGCGTTTCGATTCAGAACTCGAACTCGATAGAGTGCAGCCACGGCGGTTAATCCTCGTTAAACTCCAGCGGGAGGGAATGGATTCCGCTAGAAGCGACATCGCATGGCAAACAGCGCGGGTCGGATCAAAACCGTCGTAATCATTGTGAAAGAGAATCATACTTTCGACAATTATTTCGGAGCGTTTCCAAGCGCGAACGGCGATCCGACACTGCCTAAGACGCCAAATCCGCCGAAGAGCGATCCGAATCATACGCATCAAGCGTGGCTCGATCGCAAGACTACGGCAACGCGGCTCGGCTACAAGGAAGCCGACATTCCGGCCTACTTTGCCTACGGGCGCCAGTTCACGCTATGCGACAACGTTTTTTCTGCGGTCGCCGGACCGTCGACGCCCAACCATTTAATGATCATCGCCGCCGACTCGCCGGTCATCGATAATCCGCCCAGTTATCGTCGCGGGACAGCGGAGACGACGTACGACCTACCGTCCCTACCCGATAACCTCGATGCGGCGGGACTCACATGGACCAACTACGGCACGGGGTATCCATTCGACCTCATTACGAACCTCGGCAAACGCAACCTCAAGCCGCAGACCGCTCTCGCTGAGGACGCTGCCGCCGGCGGCCTCGCCAACGTCTCGTGGGTTTACGGGCCGAGCGGACTTGACGAGCACCCACTGGCTAACGTAACGACCGGAATGGATTGGACCGTCGGCATCGTCGACGCTATCGCTAAGGGGCCACAGTGGCCCGAGACTGCGATTTTCATCACCTGGGACTGCTGGGGGGGATGGGTCGATCACGTCGACCCGCCGCTGATCGAAAAATGGACGGATGGGACGCAGTTCTACCCCGGCGGTCGCGTGGGGTGCGTGGTTCTGAGCCCTTATGCTCAGCGCGGTTACATTTCCCACGTGCAGCGAACGCACGTGAGCCTAGTGAAGTTCTGCGAGATGACTTTTGGGCTGCCGTCGATCAACCATCGCGATGCCGCAGCGGACGGCATGGAAGACTGCGTCAACTTTTCGGCCCCACCGAATCTAACGCTGCCGCAAGCTGTTGATCCAGCAGCGGCCGGCGCTACCGCGAAGCCGGCGCGAAAGAAGAGCCGCGCCAAGGGAAGTGCGGCCAAAAAAAGTTCGCCGGCGAGGCGCCCGGGGAAGAAAGTGAATAGGAAATCGTCCCGGAAGAAGCGCTGAGCTAAAGCACTATCCTAACAAAACTGAGCCAGGCGAATCTCGCCGAACTCCGATGACGCTCTCGAAGGGGGTTAGCCGATGCGCTCACCGCTTCTCACGCCGATCGCGACACTCTCAGCCGCAACGCTCCTCCTTACGCACGGATGCGCCGCTGGAGGCGTGGCCGCCGATCCCTCAGCACCGGCTCTACCGCTGGCGCGCGACGCTGCAATCGACGGGACGCTCTTCGTCTCAGACTTCTACAGCGCAGACGTCCTGCTCTATCGAGAGCAGCTTCAGAATCCAGCCCCGTTCGGTAAGATCTCAGAAGGTCTGTCGAATTCGTACAACCTGTTCGTCGATCAACGTGGAACGTTGTACGTTCAGGGCAACAACAACACCATTACGGAGTTTCCAAAGGGGCGTAAGAAGCCTCACAAGGTCCTGAATGAGCCGCCGGCGGGCCCGGGCGGATATGGTACGGGCGTTTCTCTTGCAGTAGGATCCGACGGCACGGTGTACGCGGTCGACCCCTACGGCAGCCAACTCTACGAATTCGCAAACGGGTCAACGTCCCCAACGACCACAATCGGAATCTCGCACCCGTACGGCCTGGCGCTCGACAGTAAAAACGACCTCTACGTCGGTTACACTTACTCGAGCAGCGGCTTCAACGCTCGCGTGATGGAGTATGCGCCCGGGCAGACGACCGGCAAGGACCTGGGGATTGAGGTAAAGCTCGGCGGCGGTCTCAACGTGGACGTACACGATAACCTGCTCGTCGGCGACCAGGGAACGCAGCTCATCGATGTTTTTAGGCCCGGCTCAAAGCGACCGTTTCGTCAAATCGATACTGCTCCCAACTACCCATATCAGTTCGCCTTTAGCCGGAGCGAGCACAGGCTCTACCTCGTTAGCGGAACGCCCGCCGCGGTCTACGTCTACGACTACAAGACGGGTAAACTGCTTAGGAGCGACACGCAGGGACTCTCGCCATCCGGCTACGCGCTGGGTGTCGCGGTCGAGCCCGCCGCGCCCTGGTAGCGCCTCACTCTTTGTCCTCTTCGCTGAGCTCCTCCACCGCTTTGCGCAGCGCTTCGATTTTCTCGTGCAGCAGCGAATGGTGACGGTTCGTCGCGTTACGAATCGAGTAGGCGATCGACATCGTGGCCAGCAGCACCCAAACCTGAAAAAGATTTTGGAACGCGTTGCCGTACAGGGCGCCGGGATCCCAAGCGCAACCCCAGAGGCGTCCCTTGCCGTCGCAGAGCACGAGCGGCTGGCCCGTCGACGACCACACCGAGAGTAAGATCCATATCGTTAGTCCCAGCACGAAGAGTCCGCCGACGAGCGGCACCGAGAACGTGCGCTCAAACCAGGAAAAAGCCGCGACGAACGCTTTGCTCACCATGACAGAGCGCCTCCCATCAACGCCATTCTGGAACTATCGCCACCGGCCTGTTACCGCGTCACGCCATAGCATTAGACCGCAACCTCGACTCCAAGTTCGACCCGACGGTTTGCCTTAATCTCGAGATCCTCGGCGATCGTCCGCGAGAGCCGCTGCAACAGCTGAAATAAACGCCGCTGCCACGCCGGCAGCCCGCCGCGACTCCGCGCAACGATCACGAGATCAGCATAAACGAATGCCGTCGTGTCCTTGTCGATCTCCAAGTCGGCTGCGCCGCACGCGCGCAGAATGGGGTCGATGCGAGGCTGCTCCATGTAGCCAAATGAGGCGCCGACGCGTACAAACCGGTCCGAAAGGTGCTTGATCGTTACCCGCTCGCCCTCCGATACGCGCGGGCGGGACACCGAGATGACGGTCAGCGCAACAATCAATTCGCCGCTAATGAGCTGACCTAGCCATTGATGCTTACTGATGAATGGAACGCCCGTTGGATCGCCCGTCAGAAGGACGACGGCGCCTTGAGCGGGCCGGCCCAACGGCCCGTATTCAGATAGGAACTCCTCCACCGGTTCGTGTTGCTCGTGCAGCGCTCGCGCGACCGAACGCCGCCCCGTAAGCCACGTGACGGCGATCAGCGAAATAGCCGCGGCAGTCGCGAGCGGGACCCACGCCCCTTCAACGAATTTCGGCAGACCGGCGAGGACGAACGTAGCATCGAGCAGCGCGAACGCAATCCCGAGCGAGAAGACTAAGACAGGCCGCCAGTGCAGCGAGCGCAGGGCGACGACGCAGAACGCGCAGTCGGTCGCCAGCATTGTGCTAGCGACGGCGAGGCCGTACATCGCTGCTAGTCGATCGCTGCTTCGGAAAGTAACGACCAGCAGGATGCAGGCGACCGCGAGGATCGCGTTGACAATCGGAACGTAGACCTGGCCACGCTGATCCTCGGAAGTGTGCACCACCCTCATGCGGGGGCACAGGTTCAGCGCGATCGCCTGCTCCGTCAGCGTGAACGCGCCCGAGATGAGCGACTGCGACGCGATAATCGTCGCAGCCGTTGCCAGCGCCACCATCGGAAGGAGCGTCCAGCCCGGCGTGAGTCCGTAGAACGGCGATTCGAGCATCTTTGGATACGCCACGACGATCGCGCCCTGACCGACATAGTTCAGTACGAGCGCCGGAAGAACGAAGACGTACCACGCTAGCGTGATCGGTATGCGGCCAAAGTGCGACATGTCGGCATAGAGCGCCTCGGCGCCAGTCATCCCCAGAATGATCGCGCCGAAGATGAGAAAGCCGAAGATTCCGTGATGCGTCACGAACCATCCGGCCCAAAACGGATTGAGCGCTGCGAGAATGGCGGGATGTGCGACGATCGCGATCAGACCGCTGATGGCGATCGCGGCAAACCACAACGCCATGACCGGACCGAACAGCACCCCGACGCTCCGAGTTCCACGCCACTGAATCGCGAACAGTCCAAGCAAGATCCCGGCGGCAAGCGGGACGATAAATGGTTGCGCAGCCGAGGTCCCGATGCGCAGTCCCTCGACCGCCGAGATCACCGAGATTGCCGGCGTAATCATCCCATCTCCGATAAGCATCGCGGCACCGACCACGACGACCCAGACGAGCCAGTTGACGCGCATCGGAACCCCGAGAATCCTCGGCGGTTCGGCTCGCGCTAGAAGCGCAAGGATTCCACCCTCGCCGTCGTGATCGATCCGCATCAGCACCGTGACGTACTTAATGCATACAACGACGACGAGCGTCCAAATCAGGAGGGAGACGATGCCAAGCGCATTCTCCAGTGTGGGGGTCGCGCCGGCGGTTTTGAAGCACGCCTTGAGCGTGTAGAGCGGGCTCGTCCCAATATCACCGAACACCACTCCGAGCGCGATGACCGCTAAGCCGGCGGGGAGCGGGCGTCTGGAGGCGAGACGCGAGCCGGGTGCCTCGCTGAGCTTCACGCAGCGGCTGTTTGGCCGCGAAACCGCCCCGTCCCCGCCCGTGGCCGTGCCCTAGGCGAGCGCAATGCCTAGTACGTTTGTCCCTGGAGTGCGACCGAGATGCGACCTCCCGCAGACCCGTACGCGATATCGACGCGAATGTAATTGCGGAAGATAACGCCGACTCCAGAGTCGGCGTGCCATTGGAACGTCGGCAGCGCAAACGCTTGCGTACCGCCGCGCACCCGGCTCGACGCAGTCTCGGTAAAGAACGCAAACTTGAAGACCTGGGGTAGCGCGTCGTTGAGCCGGAACTCCGCAGTCGCTTGCTGCGCATCCGTGCCGCAGAAGGCCTTGGGGTAGGCGCGCACATATGCGCACACTAAGAAGCTATCTGGTACGACGCCTCCGGTGCGCGATTCTGCGCCATGCAGCACGAGTGTCGATTTGCCGACCGCAACGTACTGCGCGACATCCGCGAGGTAGGATTGATACTCGCTGGTCGAACCGAACCAGCCCAGGGCGTCAAATGCTTCGAGCCGGTACTGCGTATGGCAATAGGGCGGATACCACTGCGACGATGGAACGGGACAAGCGTGCGAATAGCCGACCTCAAGGACGGTGTTATGCGCGGGCGATTTGCTGGTTTGAAAGACGTACGGGGAAACGATGCCCGTCGACTGCGCCGTGGTCGACCGAGTCTCGCGAACGCCGACTTCGAACTGAATACCGTTCGTTGCGCTCCGGAGGAGAGCGGCCTCGGCTCCGGTGTTCCAGCTGTAGATGTTGATCGCAAGCGGTTGACTCGCCCGGAACACGCCGCGACCGCCAAACGTGTTGACGATAACGTCCGTCTCGGTGCCCTTGACCGGATTGACCGCGATCGGCGACGTGTACAAGACCCGAACGAGATTTGCGCGCCGGCTGAGTTGGCTGTAGCTCGAGAACGTCGAACCGCGGCTGTCGACCGGGGCCGTTGTGATGATGTAGCCGATCCCCTGAATCGGAGCCGTCAAAGGTTGGTCGGCGTAGAAGGGGTGGTCCGTGGGCTTTAGCCATTTCGCCATGACGATCCAGTGGAGGGTGGCCGTCCTCGTGGCGCTCCCTTGTTTGATGACGAGCCTCGGGATAAAGCCGGCGAGTCGGCGGAGGTTTGCGAAATCGCGATTTACGCCGGATTGATCGAGCACTGAGCCTCTGCGAAGCGACAGGTAGCGTCGAACAACAGTCGGCGACGTTTGGCCATAGGTCTCGATCGTGACGTCTTCGATCAGTGCGCCGGTTATCGCGGCCGAGACCTCTGGCGGCGCAGCGGGAGCGATCGCCATGGCCGGCGACGGCAGAAACAGGCATCCCGTCAGCAGCAAGAGTACGGCGGTGCTTAGGGGCCCGCGTCGAAGCTTGACTGGGGAAAGACGCATTTCAAAGCCCGTGACCCAATTCGGAGCGGGCCGGTTTCGTCGCCCATCGGCTACGGGCGTCGGCGGCATGTTAGCCTGCTTAATTTCACAACCGGATTTAAGCAGTTCCGCTTAGGCTATCGAACATAAGCACATCACAAGGGAGAGAACTACATGGCGACTGTTACGAATACAGCCATCTCAATGCAACTTCAGCCGTACATCTTTTTCTACGGAAAGTGCGAGGAGGCGCTCGAATATTATAAGGACGCGCTCGGCGGGGAATACGAGCTGCAACGAATGGGCGAGGCGCCCCCAGAAATGATCCAGGACCTTCCCGCCGGTCAGAGCGGTAAGGTAATGCATGCCTCTTTCACCGGCGCAGGCATCTCGTTTCTCGCTTCCGACGGGAGAGAAACGAAGACGATCGATCCGGAAGCCGGCAACATTTCGCTCGCGCTCAATCTCAGCGATCGCGCGACCGGCGAGCGCATATTCAAGGCTCTCGCGCAAGGCGGCCGCGTCAGCATGCCCTTGGACGACGCATTCTGGGGCGGCCGATTCGGTGATGTCATCGATCGCTTTGGAATCGAATGGATGATCACGACCCCGTAACATCTAGAGTTCCCTAAGGGCGGCCGAGCTGAAGTCCGATTCGGCTCGGCCGCCCCATCCCGCAGGTGGCGGCCCCTTCGCCGGAACATGAAGCCTGAAAAATGCAGTGTGAGGAGGTTGCCATGCGTCGCCGTGATTTTCTCATCTCATCGAGCGCGGGAGGCTTCGCGGTAGCGACCATAACGAACTTGACGAACGCGGACCCTGTGGCGGCCGCGCCAAAGCCGGTATCAGGGACGGCCGCCTTCGAAGGCCACGTCAAGAATCTCATTGCGAAGGAACGAATACCCGGCGCTTCCGCCGCGATCGTGCGCGACGGTCGAGTGCTCTACGCACACGCGTTCGGCTACGCCGATCTTGCCCGGAAAAGGCCCGCGCGCATAGGGAATCGATTCCGCATCGCAAGCTCCACAAAGCCCATTACCGCGATTGGCATCATGCAGCTCGTTGAAAGCGGCAAGCTGCGTCTTGCGGATCGCGCATTCGATGTCTTGAGCGACTTTACACCGCCGAAGGGACGAACCGAAGACCCTCGACTGCGCACGATCACAGTGCAGCAACTCTTGCTGCACGTCGGCGGATTCGACAGCTCGAAGGGCGACATTCAGTTCGAGGGCTTACGTCTAGCGGCGGACGCCTTCGGCCGCCCGCGACCGGCCAAACCGCGCGACCTCATCGAGTACATGATGGGACAGCCGCTGGCCTTCTCTCCGGGAGCTCGCTACCAATACTCGAATCTCGGCTACAACATGCTCGGACGTATTATCGAAGAAGTGTCGAGCTCGTCATACGAGCAGTACGTCGCCGAACATATTCTAGCGCCCGCCGGGGCGTCCGGCATGTATATCGGAAAAACGAGGCCGTCGCAAATCCCGCCCGACGAGGTGGAATACTGGGACGACCCGCAGGCGGTACCTTCGTACTCGGTCTATCAAGACGATGACGTCGTGCGGCCTTATGCCTACGGCGGCTTCGCCATGGAAGCGATCGATTCGCACGGCGGCCACGTCGCAACGGCAACGGAGCTGGCCCGCGTTATCGATGCCGTGCCGAGGTTGCTGAAACCGGAGACGCTCGAACAAATGCTCGCGCGCCCCGATCTTCCATTTTACAAAGGGCAGCCACGCTATTACGCCTTCGGCGTCACCGTCGGCGGTTCCATAGCGTACGGCCATAATGGCGCACTGACGTGGGGAGCAGCGTCCACGGTCAACAAGCTACGAAATGGGCTCACCTTCGCCATTGTATTTAACCGCCTGCCATTTGACATCGCGGGTTTCTTGCCGCAGATGCAAGAAGCAAGCGCCACGATCTTGGCGGCTGCCCACCCTGAAATGGAATCCTAGAACGGAAAGTCGCTTGGCCTCAGGCCCACGTTCGTCCTTAAATCGTCAACAGACTCGTCGATCACGATCTGCGATCCCGAATACATGATCTGCCGGAGCGGCCAATGCGTCTCCCTGGAGAGGTAGACGATTTGCTCAGTGATGCCGTGATTCGAAGCCGGATCAGCAACCTTCAGGTCTAAACGATCGGTTTCGACGCCCGCGACCTTACCGCCATCCATCTGCGTGAGCCTCCCGGGGATGGTACCGTAGTCGTCGATGATGCCGGGCAGAAGACCCTCAGGAATCGTGACGCCGTGCAGCGAGATCGCGCGCGGATCGCGTAATTTGATCTTCACGCGGATGCCGGAAAGGATACCGCCCTCATGACCACTGAGCTCGTCGCCACCTACCCACACAGCGCCCGAGCCTTTGCCATCGCCGCCGACGATCAGCGTCTTGAGGTAGTGTGGCTTCATGAACGAATATTGATAGACGCGGTCCCGCGTCTGCGTTCCGTTCACTTCGTGAGAATGCAGGATGCATGTGTAATCACTTACACCGGCAAACGTCTGATCGAACTTTGCAATAGCGGGCGCCTCCTTGGCCGCAGCCGCTGAGATGCAACTCGCGCAAACGAACGATACACATAGCCAGAACGAACGTCGTAGAATCGTTAGATCTTCCTTTAAGAGAGGCGCGCTTCTTCCGAAGCTGGTTGCACGCCGTATTTCCTCTTAGCGTATCGCGCTTTCCTTCGAGAATAATGAGACCACAACTTTCCCATCGATAAAGCGGACGGTTGTTCTGCCGCCCCAGACTCCCTAAAAATGCAAAAGGGTGAGGATGCCGATCACGACTTCGACCGCCACGAGCACCACGATCGTTACCTCCAGAAACTCATCCCGCCGGCTGCGCGCCTGGTCGCTGAAAAAGCGGTACATCTCGCCGACGCTGGCGAGCTTGGTATCGATTTGACGCTGCCAGTCCGCGAGTCCTAAGCGCGTCGCCGCGGCTCGGTAGATGCGCGCGTAATAGGCATCACCTACGACCTTCAATGCATTGCTGGAGCGGTCCGTCAACTCGAGCACGTCGACGATGAGGTACCGCAGCGTCTCGGCCTGCTCGGCTTCGCGGCGGCCACGCAACGAGCGAGGCGGGCCGGCGGGCTGCATCTTGTAGATGACGTCCAGCTCGCGGTCAAGGAGCGCGTCGTAGGTGCGCAGCTCCAGCAGCTGAGAGTTGGCAAACTCCAAGATGTCCTCGATCGCGCGCACACTGTCTCGCCGATCGTAAACGAACGCTGTATCCCACTGCACGATAGTCAGATCATCGTCGTGGTACGAAAAGCGCATTCGTAGTGCTTCTTCGGTTTCCGCCGCCGACAACGACTTACGCTCGCCGAGCAAAAGGCTCGCGAGCGCCCGGGGATGATCGTCCAAAAGCGTCTCAGCGTCGACGCCTTCATCAAACCGTTCAATCTCGATGATCAAATAATCTTCAATCAACGCCGAGTGGCGTTCGTCCATAGCGTAGCCGTATTCGTCGCATATTCGTGCCACGGTAGATTCGGCGAATCGCATAATGCGCTCGTCGCTACGCGCTCGCTCCGTAAGCGTGGCGAGTTCGTCCCACGTGCCGGCAACGAAGAAGGTAAATCGAAGCGAAACGACGCCGTAATCGTAGAGCTTGAGGCGCGTCGAACAGCTCAGATCATCGAAATCCACCCTCGGTAGGCTAGCGACCATGGGCGGAACCGGAAACTGCAGGTAGGGCGGAGCGTGCGGGCGCAAGGGAAGAGCCGCGGGGGCACGATTGTCCCCGGCAAGCGCACTCATCTTAGCCAGATCGATCGTGTCGGCGACGTCAAATAAATAGTACACTCGCACGGCGCCGCTGGCGATTTCGAGCATCGCCGCCGCCTTACGGCCTTAATCGGAACGTTCCTTTAATGCCTGGCGATTTCCGAAAAGGTGCAGCGGTTCTTGTTGCCGCAGAGATCACACGTTTCAGACTGCAAAAGGAGCTCGGAGGACAATGAAGATTCTGGTCGTGGGTGCAAGCGGCACCATGGGAAGAGCAGTCGTTGACGAGTTGAAGCAGCGTCACGAAATCGTCACAGCGTCACGCAGCGGCGGGGACCACAAGGTCGACCTCACCGACCTGCAGAGCATTCGCACGTTATTCGAGCAGGTAGGCAATGTGGATGCGGTCGTATCCGCGGCCGGCAACGTTCATTTCGGCCCGCTGCTCGAAATGACGCCGGAACAACACCACGTTGGGCTCTCAGACAAATTGATGGGCCAGGTGTACCTTGCGTTGGAAGCCGCCAGACACTTGAACGCCGGCGGGTCGGTAACGCTCGTTGCGGGCACGCTGAGTAGAGATCCGGTTCGTTTCGGTGCCAGCGCATCGCTGGTCAATGGCGCTATCGAGGGTTTTGTCCGCGCCGCCGCGATCGAGTTCCCGCCGGGGACCAGAATCAACGTCGTGAGTCCGACCGTTCTGCGCGAGTCGATGGACGCGTACGGTCCGTACTTTCGGGGAACCGAAGGAGTGCCCGCCAAGCGCGTTGCTCTCGCTTTCAGCAAGAGCGTCGAGGGCGCGCAAACCGGACAGGTCTACTTCGTGGAGTAGCCCGTGGTTTTGCCCCCTTTCTCCAAATCGGAGCATGCGGTACCATAGAGGCCTCACAGAAGCTTTGCTAGGAGGAAGGCCATGAGACAGATCGCCGCGGACGTGAGCCAAGCTCACAAGCTCTGGGGCTGGTACGTTACTCTAGGGATCGTCCTCATTTTGGTCGGCATTTACGCAATTTGGGCTGAAACGGCGGCGACGCTGGCATCGGTGATCATACTTGGGGTCGTCCTGCTTATCGGCGGAGTCGCGCAGATTATCAGCGCCTTTGTCGCGCGCGGTGCCGGCCACGTGGTCCTGCTGCTACTCGTTGGTGCGCTCGACATTATCGTAGGGTTGATGCTGTTGGGACATCCGGTGCTCGGGGCGCTCACGATCACATTGCTGCTCGCCGCGCTCTTTGTGTTCGGCGGGATCTTCCGCTTCGTCTCCGCGCTCTGGCTGCAATTCCCACACTACGGCTGGATGGCGTTCAGCGGCATCATCAGCTTTATCTTAGGCGTGTTGCTCTGGATGCAATGGCCCTATTCCGCGTTTTGGTTCATCGGGTTCGTCGTCGGGCTGAATTTCATCTTCGCGGGAGCCGCGTGGTCGATGCTGGGCTGGAAATTAAGAGCGGTCTAGAGGCACACGGCCCGCGACTGTACGCGGAGAGAGGTAGGTTTACCGTGCGTTACGCGTTTTCGATTCTGTTCTTGCTCTGCGCGGTGGCGTTGCAGCAAAATACCGTTCAGCCGATTCAAGGACCCTATCCCACCCTGCCGCCCGGTCCCACGGCGTCGGGGCAGCAGACGATGACGCCGATCCAAATGCCGTCGCCGCCGGCCGCCTCCGGCCTTCCGACGACGACCGCGCCCAGTAGCAGTCCGTAAGGGCCACCGTTCAGATGGCTGCGCGAAGCATCGAACGCCACTTTCGCAAGGCGATGCAGCCCCAGATGAGCTCCACGACGCCGAATGGCCACGTGCCCGCGAGCCAGCCGTAAGCCGACGAGGCGAAGCAACCGAGGGCGAACAACAACGTAAACGTCGCGCCGCGCGCCTCGAGCGCGTAGCAGAGCATCATAAAGCCGACCGCGGCCGCTCCGGCGTACGTCAGCACGCGAGCAGTTCCGTCGTCATATTCCAACCCACTTGACTGAAAGTTGACTTTAAGTATGAGGCTATTCGGCATGAACGATCTCGCACATTCGCGCCTACCGGGTCGCCGCGGCGCAGCCCCGCACAACGAAGTTTCTCGACGTTTCGCCGGTTCAGGCCGACGCCTGGCTGTCGCTTTGAGCGTGCTGCTGGCGGCGTGCACTCGCGCCGGCGCACCCTCGGGGGCGCCGCACGTCTTGCGGATCGCCTATGCGGGCGATCCCGCGTCGCTCGTTCCGTTCGTCGCGATCGATCAGGAGATCATCGCGCTCGACACGCTCTTTTGCCAAACGCTCGTCGGGCTCTCCGCCGAGAATCGCGACGTTCCTATCCTCGTCACGCGAATTCCGTCGCGGCAAAACGGCGACATATCGCCGGATGGAAGGCAAATCACGTACCACCTCCGGCAGGACGCGCGCTTCGCGGACGGCGTGCCGCTTGAGTCCGCCGACGTCGCCTTCACCTACAAGGCGATCTTCGATCCGCGCAACCGCGCCACGTCGGTCGAGCCGTACCGGAGGATCGTCTCGTTGCGAACGCCCGACGCGCACACGGTCGTCGTAAGGCTGCGCTCGCCGTGGAACGCGGCTGTCCGCGTGCTCTTCGCGCAGGCGGACTTTGCCTACGGGATCCTGCCCAAGCACGCGTTC
>Ga0073928_10006953_pt1 | contig 14951 bp, 8 predicted proteins | sample PaiPotPPA55metaG_FD_76969 | JGI IMG/M metagenome (GOLD analysis project Ga0073928, IMG submission 76969) | Iron sulfur acid spring bacterial and archeal communities from Banff, Canada, to study Microbial Dark Matter (Phase II) - Paint Pots PPA... ... | reverse complement strand
GCAATCCGTCGCCACGCCCATCGAACAGCAAATCAACGGCGTGGACAACATGAACTACATGTACTCGCTGAACGCTACCGGCAACTCACAAACCACCATGGTCGTGCACTTCGATCTGAAGACGGACCCGAACACCGATCTCATCCTCACACAGTCGCGCGAGCAATTGGCTGCTGGTCAACTTCCGCCGGACGTTAACACCTACGGGGTCACCATCAAAAAGTCCGTGACCGCGCCGCTCATGCTAGTCGGCATATTTTCCCCGAAAGGCACTTTCGATACCACGTTCCTTGGCAACTACGCCTACATCAATCTCAACGACCCCATTGCTCGCTTGTACGGCGTTGGCCAGACGCAGGTTTTCGGCGCGGGGCAGTATGCGATGAGACTCTGGGTCCAACCCGACAAGCTGGCGAAGCTGGGCATTACGGTCACGGACATCGTCTCTGCAGTCCAACAGCAGAACACCGTCAATCCTGCCGGTCAGGTCGGCGGTGAGCCAGCTCTCGCGAACCAGCAATTCACTTATTCCGTGCTTGCGCAAGGCCGCCTGAGTTCGCCGGAGCAATTCGAAAACGTGATCGTGCGCGAGGCCCCAGATGGCGGGACCGTTCGCGTGAAAGACGTCGCCCGGGTCGAACTGGGTGCGCAGGACTACAGTATTGTCAGCCGCTTGAATGGCAAGCCTGCCATCGTCATTCCGGTCTATCAGTTGCCCGGTTCCAATGCCGTCCAAACCGCGGCGGGCGTTCGAAAGCTGATGGCCGAGATGAAGCAGCGTTTTCCGCAAGACATGGATTACGCCATATCACTTGACCAGACCACAGCAGTTACAGAAGGCATGAAGGAGATCATTCAAACTCTTTTGATCGCCATCGTGCTGGTGATCCTGGTGGTCTACCTCTTCCTGCAAGACTGGCGCGCTACGCTGATCCCGATGCTTGCCGTACCCGTCTCACTGGTGGGCACGTTTATTCTCTTCCCTCTGTTCGGCTTCTCCATCAATACCCTTTCGATGTTCGGACTGGTGCTGGCCATTGGCTTGGTGGTGGACGATGCCATTGTTGTCGTCGAAGGCGTACAACGCCACATCGAGGAGGGTCTTGCTCCCAAGGATGCCGCGCGAAAAGCAATGGAGGAACTCTCCGGGCCGGTCATCGGTATCGCCCTGGTTCTTTCGGCGGTCTTCGTGCCGACAGTTTTTATTCCGGGCATCACCGGACGGCTCTACCAGCAATTTGCTTTGACCATCGCAATCTCGGTAATCCTCTCGGCTTTTAACGCACTCACGTTGAGCCCGGCGCTTGCCGCGCTACTCTTGCGGCCAAAGAAGGACAGCCGCGGGCTGCTCGCGAAATTCTTCGCCTGGTTCAATCGTGTTTTCGGTAGCGGTACCGAAATGTATCTGCGGCTGTCTGGCGGAATGATCCGAAAAAGCGTTTTGGCGCTGGTGTTGCTTTTGGCTAGCGGTCTTGCCGGAGCTTTCTTTGGTAGCCGGGTGCCATCCAGCTTTCTGCCGGATGAAGATCAAGGCTACGTTTACGTCAACATGGACCTTCCGAACGCCGCTTCGCTGGAGCGCACTAGCGCGGCGGCGAGACAAGTTGAGCAGATCCTCGCCAACACGCCTGGCGTGGAGTACACCACGAGCGTCGTTGGCTTCAGCTTACTCAGCTTTGTCCGGACCACTTACAACGGCTTCTTTTTCGTCACGCTGAAGCCGTGGAGCAGCCGCGAAACACGCGCGGAACAATTTCAGGAAATCAAGCAGCGCTTGAACCAGCAGCTTAGCAAGCTTCCGCAAGGAACCGCTTTCAGTTTCTCACCGCCGGCGATCCCTGGCGTCGGCACTTCTGGCGGCTTTCAGTTCGTGCTGGAAGACCGTGCCGGACGAGATGTCTCGTTTCTGGCAGGCAACCTTGACAAGTTCATGGCCGCTGCCCGCAAACGCCCCGAAATTGGCTCGATATCCACTTCCTTTCTACCGAGGGTTCCGCAAAAGTTCCTGGAGGTAGATCGGCAGAAAGTACTGAAGCAAGGTGTGGCCCTCTCCGACGTTTACAGGACCATTCAGGCTTTTATGGGCGGGCTGTTCATCAACTACTTCAACGATTTCGGCCGCAGTTGGCAGGTGTACGTGGAGGCCGAGGCGCCTTATCGGTCGAATATGGAGAACCTCGGGCAGTTCTATGTACGCAACAGTGGGAATGACAGCGTTCCACTGTCCGCCCTGATGAAGTTTGAGTCGCATTCCGGACCCGAATTCACGATGCGTTATAACGAGTACCGCTCAGCGCAGATCAATGGCAGCGCCGCGCCCGGTTATAGCTCGGATCAGGCGACAGCGGCACTCGAAGAAGTCTTCAGACAGACCATGCCCCGTGAAATGGGCTACGACTATATGGGCATGTCCTATCAGGAGCAGCAGGCACGGCAAGGGGTCCCGGCTTCCGTCATCTTCGGTTTCTCATTATTGTTCGTCTTCCTGATTCTGGCAGCACTGTACGAAAGTTGGTCGCTGCCGTTTAGTGTTCTCCTGAGCACGCCTGTCGCGGTATTCGGGGCCTTTGGGGTGTTGTGGCTGCGCCGGACCGTGCTCAGTGCCTTCTATCCGGCTTACATGGTGCAAATCGAAACCGATGTCTACTCGCAAATCGGATTGGTAATGCTCATTGGTTTGGCCGCAAAGAACGCGATTCTGATCGTGGAGTTCGCCAAGGAGGAATACGAAAAGGGAAAACCTCTGGTCGATGCTGCGCTCGAAGGGGCAAAGCTTCGTCTCCGTCCGATTTTGATGACGTCCTTTGCGTTTATTCTTGGCTGCGTACCGCTCTGGATAGCAACCGGCGCGGGATCGGTGGCCCGTCAGATTATGGGTACTACCGTAATCGGTGGGATGTTGGCCGCCACTGGCATCGCCATATTCATCATTCCGGCGTTGTTCGTTTTGGTCGAGCGTTTGGCAAAAACCCGTGGCGGCGCGCACCTCCCCGCTGTTCCCGAGCCCAGCCCATCGGAGGCCGACTGACGTGAGAAGGCTTGTCGCTTTTTCCCTGGCTATGCTTCTTAGTGCTGGCTGCGCTGTCGGGCCGAACTATAAAAGACCGAGCGTAAGCGTTCCTGACACATATCGCGGCGCCACGCCAGAAGAAGCAAATCAGTCCGCAACGGAATCGCTCGGTGACCAAAAATGGTGGGAGCTTTTTCAAGACCAGCAGCTTCAAGACTTGATCCATACGGCTCTACGACAAAACTACGACGTCTGGATTGCAGCAGCGCGAATCCTGCAAGCCCAGGCGCAAGTCGGCATCACACGCGCCGATGGCTTGCCGACAATTAACGCCGGAGCTCAGTCTTTCGATCAACGCTCTCCACGCTCCAAATTATTCCATGAGTACGATACGAGCGCTCACCAGGTGGATCTCTCACTGGCGTGGGATCTCGATTTCTGGGGAAAGTATCGCCGCGCCAACGAGTCCGCGCGGGCAAGCCTGCTAGCCTCTCAGTGGGCGCGTGAAGCGGTCATCAACACCCTGGTCAGCGATGTTGCCGCCGCTTACTTCCAGCTTCGTGAACTCGACCTGCAACTCGAAATCTCTCGTCGCACGCTGGCTTCACGCCAGAACTCACTACAACTAACAGAAGTGCTCGCAAAAGGCGGCGGTACGTCCATGCTCGACGTCCGGCAGGCGGAGCAGTTGGTATTCACTGCCGCCGAAACAATTCCCGACCTAGAGCGTCGCATTGAAAAACAAGAAAACTTCGTAAGCACACTACTCGGAAACAATCCCGGTCCAATCGCGCGTGGACTAAATTTGACCGATCAACCGCATTCGCCGGACGTTCCCGCAGGGCTCCCTTCTGCGTTGCTGGAGCGGCGGCCCGACATTCGAGCGGCCGAAGCGCAATTGATCGCCGCCAACGCGCAAATTGGAGTAGCGAAAGCAGCATACTTTCCACAAATCACCTTGACTGCGAGCGGCGGATTTCAGAGTTCAGCGCTTACCAGTCTGTTTACGGGTCCGGCTGGTTTGTGGAGTTTCGGAGGATCACTTGTGCAGCCCGTCTTCGCCGGCGGAAGAATTCGGTCTGGTGTGAGATTCTCCGAAGCTCGGCAGCAGGAAACCCTGCTCATCTACGAGCAAACCATTCAGCAAGCTTTTCGTGGTGTTTCGGACTCGCTTGTCGAGTATCGCAAGGACCGCGAATTCCGCGAGCAGCAACAACAGCTGGCAATCTCCGCTCAAGAGGCCGCACATCTCTCTGAGATGCGCTATCGAGGCGGCGCCACCAGCTATTTGGAGGTGTTGACGAACGAAACTAATTATTTTGATGCGGAGTTGGGGCTCGCCCAGGCTCAGTTGAACGAGCTCTTAGGTCTGGTCAGCATTTACCGAAATCTCGGCGGGGGCTGGGAAGACCAGTGAGTACCGCGAACCTAAATCCTATGGCTTGGACAGATTTGGATTGCCCCGACGAACGCTTGGACTAGTCACGTCCGGTCAAGCTGTCGGTATCAAAGAAGTAGAGGAAGGTTTTTGGCTGGTCGGCTTATGAATTACGATCTTGGCTACGTCGATCTGGAGGAAAGAACTCTGCAACCTCTCGACAACCCGTTTGGCCCAAAGGTGTTCCCTATGTAGCCGGTACGTTCTGTTACGAAGCTGTGAAGAAACCTCATTGAATTCCCGTCTTGTAAAATAAAAACTCTGCCGTAAGCTCGCGGCATGAGCAAAGAAAATATCACCAACAAGCAGCCCTTGATTCGCTACGTGAACCGACAGCAGATGAGTTGGCGGTCCGTGGATGTCAGTGAAGACCATCCGGCGAGAGCCATTTGGACATTGGTTGGACGCTTGGACTTGAGTCCGTTTTATGGAGCGATCGAGAGCAGCGTGGAAGAAGGCGGGCGGCCAGCGTTCGATCCGCAACTGCTCAGCTGTGCAGCTCGAAGAAAGCGCGTTGGTGGTGGCATTCCGCAAGAAAATGGCTATTGAGGAAGTCCAGCAGAGATACCGGCGCCGAGCAAGAATCGCGGAATTTTGTCACGCATGGATCAAGACCAAGCTAGGCCTACAGCAATTCCATGTCCGGGGCCTGGTAAAGACGCAGATGGAAATGCTATGGGCCTGCCTCACATACAACCTGCAGAATTGGATCCGCCTAAGCAAGCTCCGGGCTACATCGGACGTCACCTAAGAAAATAAGAAAATTCTGAAGAGAGCTAAGACACTCGCGGCATCATTTTCCAAAATTGGCAAAAACCACTCTTTCCCGGAGATCTTCGATTTATGCGCGTCGTGGTTAGCTTCGTAAGTCTTTTTCGTTCAGCAAATTAGAAATATTCCTGGCCGGTTCGAGCGCCGGTGAGGGGCAAGATTCCGAAGCTCGGGGCTTCGTATATACGGGGAATAGAATCTGTAGTCGTTGCGTCTGTATGGTGTGGTATGATGGAGCCATCATGATGGCAAAGACTCAGATCACACTTGAAACTGAGATGCAGCGCCGCGCGCGTCAACGTGCCAATGATCTCGGGGTGTCTCTGGCAGAGTATTTTCGCCGTCTACTTGCACGTGATCTTGCTCGTCCCGAGACGGCGTCTCACGTGGATCGTATCTTTGATCTCGGGGCTTCGGGCGGCTCAGACATTGCGAGCCACAAGGATTCCATGATCGCCGAGGCTTTCCGATCTACGCGCACGAGACCGCGCCGCCGCTAGCGCTCTCGCCATATGAGCTTATTTGTCGACACTTCCATTTGGTATGCCGCGGCAGACTCTTCCGACCGCAACAACGCTCGATCAAAAGCAATTCTCAAATCCGGTGAAACACTGGTGACCTCGGATCACGTTTTGGTCGAAACATGGACGTTGCTTCACCACAAGCTTAACCGCAAAGCTGCGGAGCGATTTTGGGAAGGCTTGCGGAGCGGGATAGCAGTGATGGAGACGGTTACTTTGGCGGACCTTGAGGTTGCGTGGGACCTTGGCGCTTCCTGGCGCGACCAGGATTTTTCCATCGTGGATCGCACGAGTTTCGCTGTGATGCGACGTCTGGGTATCAACCAGGTCGCATCCCTCGATGCTCATTTTGCCGTATTTCGCTTTGGTCCAAAACGGCGCCAATCCTTTCATGTTCTTGGATAATGTAAGCCGCTCCTCTCGAACGTTTGCCTTGGGCGTAGGAGGTTCCTCCTCCAAGCTTCTATGATCATGATCGAGCACTCGTTCTATTCCTCCAGTGACAATCGCGGTCGTGGTCTCGCGCGGATTTGAGCCTGGTGCAGCGCAGCCCTGGATTTCGTTACAAGGGGAGTTCTCCGAGTCTTCGGGGTCGAGGCTGAAGATTTAATGTTCCCGAGCTGTTTCCCCCTGAATCTGTCACAGAGGCGCGGCATTGGGTGCGGCAAGATCAGGTTTTCGCAATGATGTTGGGGCGCGGCTCAATCGAGTGGGGCACAAAGCGTGCCACGCTGAAAAAGTTCGATTACGCGGCGGGCGATTTAGCACTGTGCGACCGTCATGTGGGTGAATGGGTTGGACTTATGGCCACGCCGCACCTGCAACTTGGTATTTCCGATGCGGCACTGATGGCTAGCTCCTTTGGTTCCGAATCCACACTCAAAAGCTCAACGAACCCTCACTCATACCTCAGCGCCACAACCGGATCCACCCGCATCGCCCTCCGTGCCGGTACCGCACAAGCCACTACCGCCACTACCAACAACACCATCCCCACGCCACTGAACGTCACCCAATCGCTGGGCTTGACCCCATACAAAACGCTCGCCATCAACCGCGTCAGCCCCAACCCCGCAACCACCCCGAAGGCAATCCCCAATAACGTCGCTCGCAACCCCTCCCCCAACACCATCTGAAAAATATCCGCGCTCACCGCCCCCAGCGCCACGCGAATCCCAATCTCGCGGGTCCGCTGCTGCACCGTATACGAAATCAATCCATACAATCCAATCATCGCCAGCGCCAACGCCAGCACTGCAAAACTCCCGATCAAATACGAAGGATAGCGCCGGAAAAACACTGAAGGCGACTGATACGCAACCTCTTCCAGACTCTGCGGCTGAATCATCGGCAACTGCGCATCAATGTCCCGCAGTGCCATCCGCGCCGCGCCCACAAACGCCGCCGGATCACCCGTCGTCCTCACCATGTAGCTCAAGAAAGTCGACGGCCCCTGATCGTTAAAGCTGTAAATCACCGGAGGTAACGGCGACGCTAGATCCACCGCAGTGGTATCCGCCACTACCCCCACAATCTCCAGGTACGGATTCTTGTCGCTGTATGTGAACCGTATCCGTTTGCCGACCGCATTCGCCCCACCCAGATACGCGTTCGCGAACGCCTTGTTCACCAGCAAAACTCCGGGCGCTTTTTTGCTGTCGTTCACGTTAAACCCGCGCCCCGACAACACCGGAATCTTTAACGCCGAAAAATATCTCTCCGCCACCGTCACGGTCTGCGCCTCATCCTCCTGCCCCAGCTGCGCCTCGTGCCCCTGCACTAAGCACCTCACCGTACCGCCGCCCCCGCTCGCCGGAATCGACGATCCCTGCCCCGCATCCAGAACCCCGGGAATCGCGCGCAACCGCTCCGTCAAGGCCTTGTCAAAATGTAGCGCCGCCGTATCAAAACTAGGATCATCTTTATCCGTCGGATAACTTCCAGTTGGCAAGTTCACGGAAAAGGTCAGCACGTTGCGCGCATCGAATCCCGGATCACGCGCCAGCAACGCCCGCACGCTCTTCAACAGCAATCCCGCGCCCACCAGCAAAACCAGCGCCACCGAAATCTCCGCCACCACCAGCACCCTGCGCAGCCGCGCTTGTACCGTACTCGTTCCTCCGCGAGTTTCATCCTTCAGCGCTTCGTTCACTGAGCCCCGCGCCACCGCCAGCCCCGGTGCCAGTCCAAAAAAAGTCGCCGTCAAAATCGTCACCCCACACAAAAATCCCAGCACCGGCAAGTTGATCCCGGCATCCCGTAAATACGGCATCGCTTGCAATTGCATCTCGGGCATCGCCGCCACCAACAGCGACACACCCCACTGCGCCCACGCCAAGCCCAGTGCCGCGCCCAGCGCCGACAGCAGCAGGCTCTCCGTCAGCAATTGCGACAATATATTTCCACGGCTCGCTCCCAACGCCACCCGCACCGCAAACTCCTTGCGCCTCCCAATCGACCGCGTCATCAACAGATTCGCCACGTTTACGCACGCAATCAGCAGCACAAATCCCACTGCCCCCAGCAAGATCAGCAGCAGCGGCCGTACCTGCCCGACAAAATTCTCCCGCAGCGTGTTCATCACAAAAATCGTCGATCCGTTTTCCTTCGGATACGCCGCCACCAATCGCGCCGTCACACTGTTCATCTCGGCGCGCGCCTGCTCCGCCGTCACTCCCGGCGCCAGTCGCCCCACCACGCTCAGCCACCGCAAACTCCGCCGGGTAATCATGTCGCCGCTCTGGTGAATCGGCACCCACATCGGTGTTGAGTTGAAAAACTCAAAATTTCGCGGCAACACTCCCACGATCGTCGCCGGCATGTTGTCCACCTGCACCACGCGCCCCACTACGCCCTTGTCGCCGCCAAAATCGCTTTGCCAGAACCGATAACTCAGCATCGCCACGTGCAATCCGTCCGTCTGCACGTCCTCGTCGATAAAATCGCGCCCAAGTAGTGGCTTTACACCCAGCGTGGAGAGAAAGTTCGCCGACACCTGCGTCGCGAACACGTTTTTCGGCTCTTCCGCGATCCGCAAGGTAAACCCATCCCCGCTATACACCGCGATCGACGAAAAGCTCTTCGCCTGCTTCCGCCAGTCTAGATAATCCGGATACGAAACCTGCGAGAACTGGAGATTCGGCAGTTGTTCACGCGACTCCCCCAACGACATCAAGCGCTCCGGCTCGTGGTAGGGAAGAGGCCGCAGCAGCGCCGTATACACCACCGAAAAGATTGCAGTGTTCGCCCCAATCCCCAGCGCCAGCGTCAGCACCGCTATTACCGCAAACCCTGGATTCACTTGCAACGAGCGCGCCGCATAACGCAAATTTCGGACAAGGTTCCCCATCTCCGCCTCCCGCAATACTCCGCAGTCAACCTCGCACGCCAATCACCGCCTCAAAAAATCGCTGACCTCCTCAACGCGCCTCAATCTCAACGGCTTAGCAGATCGCTCAACCATCCCACCATCCCAACCGGGCGTTAATGGGAAACTCTACGACAAAACCGCACACATCAGCGAGCAGCGGCCAAAAACAACCACCTGCCGCTAATAAAATTTAGGCAAATTTGTGATGCAACTTAACTGTAGCGTGGCTCTTTCAGACCCGTCCCGACTCTTTCACTTTCGAGGGCGCGTCAATCAGGCAAGGGGATTGTTTCCGGATAGCTCGTGACTCGCTCGCAATCACGTCAAACGCCCCGGAAAACATCTCCTATGAAGTCTTTAGGGCTCCTAAAGCCGTTGCCCCACTTTGCGTCTGTGGCGGCGGTAGGCTTTGCGGCCACAATTTCGTCGAGCGATTTGCCTTGTTTCTTGAGGGTGGCCACTCTGTCGCGCGTGCCAACCAGCAGGTCGCGGTAAAAGGCAAGTTGGGATTTGTCGCCAATCGCACCGTGCCCTGGGATGACAATCATATTGTCCGTGACTTTCGCCAAGTTGGCTTCGGTAGCGCGGATCATCCCGTCGATGCTGCCGCCCGTTGAATAGTCGATGAAGGGATAGTAGCTGTTCCAGAAGGTGTCAGCGACGTGGAAAATATCGGCCTCTGTAAAATGAACGGAGATGTCGCTGTCGGTGTGGGCGGGGGCGTAGTGCTTGAACGCAATAGTCGTCCCGTTGAGTTGCACAGTTCGCTCATCTTCAAAGACTTCCGCAGGAATTGCTGCGGGGGGCGAGGGCGGGAAGGTGAAGTTCCAGCCCTCAACTCGCGTCGTAGTAGAGAGGTGCTTTCGCGTGTTCCCGTGCGCGAGAATCACTGCACCCGCAGAGTGCAGCCATTCGTTGCCATCGGTGTGGTCAAAGTGCCAATGCGTGTTAATAAGGTGCTTGATCGGGTCGGAGCTGATTGATGCAAGCGCGTCGGTGATCTTGGGACGGGCGCCCGCAAAGCCAGCATCGATGAGGAGCTTACCGTCGCGACCAGGAAGGACGGCGATATTTCCTCCAGCGCCCATCAAAACACTCACGTTGCCGCGGAGTTTCTGGACGGTGATCGTAGCGGCTGCGGCTGTTTTCCGAGCTGTCTGCACGAGTCCATCATCTTGGGCGAATAGATCGCGAGGAGCGAGCAGCCCAACGGTAGCAGCCATGCTGGTGGATATGAGAAAGCGACGGCGGGAAATACCGGAATCTGATTTTGTGCTCATAGTTGTCCTCTCTTCTCCTGCGTTAATGTTCCGCCGCTTGGTTGGCATAGAATTGCCCGGCCTTTGCGGGAATTCCGAAAGACCGGGCAAACCAGGCGCTACGCTGCCGCCGTCGCCGCACCTTTCACGAATGCGAACAGGTCGGCGTTGATCGTGTCGGCCTCGGTTGTGGGCATGCCGTGCGGAAAGCCCTTGTAGATTTTGAACGTGCTATTCCTCAGCAACTTTGCCGACAGCGGTCCAGCCGCGACATAAGGCACGATCTGATCGTCTTCGCTATGCATCACCAGGACCGGCACAGTGATCTTCTTTAGGTCTTCGGTGAAGTCCGTCTGAGAGAAGGCGACGATGCCGTCATAGTGAGCCTTGGTACCCCCCATCATGCCCTGGCGCCACCAATTCCAGATCACACCCTCAGAGGGTTTCGCACCGGGCCGGTTGTAACCATAGAACGGTCCAGCGGGCACATCGTAATAGAACTGGGCTCGGTTGGCGGCGAGTTGCGCCTGCAATCCGTCAAACACCTCCTTGGGCTGTCCGGTCGGATTTGCAGCCGTCTTCAGCATCAGGGGCGGCACCGCGCTGATGATGGCCGCTTTTGCCACCCGGCTTTCGCCGTGGCGAGCCAGGTAGTGCACCACTTCGCCTCCGCCGGTCGAGTGGCCGACATGAATCGCATCTTTGAGATCGAGATGTGCGGTCAGCGCCGCCAGGTCGTCGGCATAGTGATCCATGTCATGGCCATCCCAGGTCTGGCTGGAACGCCCGTGACCCCGCCGGTCGTGAGCAATCACGCGATAGCCACGTTGGCCAAAGAACAGCATCTGCGTGTCCCAATCGTCCGCAGAGAGCGGCCAGCCGTGACTAAAGACGATGGGCTGACCTTTGCCCCAATCCTTGTAGTAAATCTGTGTTCCATCCTTCGTTGTGATCGTGCTCATGTGATTTTCTCCTTTTTACTTTCTTGGGAATGTTGAGAGTGCTCCGGCATTAGACGTAACGCGTCCCATTGTTCAACATCAGCGAATTGGCTTCGGGTGTTTCAACCCAGAAGTGCGACAGCGTACGCTGGAGCCCGCGGCGCGTCAATAAGACCGACGATCTGCGTGGATTGTCGGCAAACCTTCCCTTATCCCGTTACGGAAGAGTTGCCCGTAATCCGGGCAACAATCTCCAACCGGGCATCGTTATGCACCTTCCTCGAATCCCGGTTCCGGTTCGGGGAGCTTGTCACCATCTCTAGCGGCCCAAACATAGAGCGTCGGCAGCAAGAAGATACTCAGCAGCAAAGCCCCAACGAGGCCTCCGACGATGACGATGGCGAAGGGGCGCTGCGAGTCCGACCCGATGCCGTGCGAGAGCGCCGCAGGCAGCAAGCCTAGGGTCGCTACTAGCATGGTCATGATGATGGGGCGAAGCCGAAGGACAGCTCCATCGATAGCAGCATTTTCAATCGTGTGCCCCCGCGCGCGTAGCTGATTGATGTACTCCAGCATGATGACCCCGGTTTGCACCGAAACACCGAAAAGTGCCAGGAAGCCGACGCCCGAGGAAACGCTAAAGTGCATTCCTGTGAGCAAGAGTGCAAGCAGCCCCCCGATCGGCGCCATCGCGACGTCACCGAGAATGAGAAGCGCCCATTTGAGCGAACGAAACATAGTGTAGAGAATGCCAAAAATCACGAGGACGGTTAGCGGTACAATAACGAGCAGCCGCGCTTCCGCACGTTGTTCACTCTCGTACTCCCCGGCCCAGTCGAGGTAGTAGCCCCGCGGCAGTTGGACCCTTGCGTTTACTTTCGCAATCACCTCCTCCACGGCACCGCCAAGGTCCCGCCCGCGCACGCTGTATTTGATAGCCACATACCGCTGGTTTCCTTCGCGGTAGATTTCGGAACCACCGTCCCGTTCTTCAATTCTGCAGAGTTGTGCGAGGGAGACTCGTTCGCCGGACGGAGACGATATCCGAATGTTCTCAATGGCTTCCTTGGTGTCCCGGTATTGAGGAAGGTAACGCATCACCAAGTCGTAGCGCTGCTCACCTTGCAACACCTGAGTGAAAGCGGTTCCACCGACGGCAGTCTGGATAGCATCCTGAACATCGGCGACATTGATTTGGTGGCGTGCGGCTTGCAAACGGTCCACCTGGAACTCGATGTTCGGTTGGCCCAGCACTCGAAAGACTCCGAGGTCTTCGATTCCCCTAACCTGACGCATGGAATTGATGATTTGATCGGCCATGGCCTCAAGAAGTTTGAGGTCATCGCCATAAATCTTCACGGCAAGTTCGCCTTTTACTCCGCTGACTGCTTCCTCCATGTTGTCTGCGATTGGCTGGGAAAAATTCCAAATAACGCCGGGAATTTTGTCCAGTTCGCGCTGCATTGCGGCGATCAGCCTTTCCTTGTCCTCGTCGAACACAGGGCGCCACCGTTCTTTCGACTTCAAATCAACGAAGTACTCCGTGTTGAAAAAGCCCGTCGTATCCGTTCCGTCATCGGGACGTCCGACCTGGCTAGTGCATTGAGTGACCTCGGGAAAAGAACAGAGCAGGACGCGGGCTTGGTTCGCGATCCGGATGCCTTCACTAGGCCCCGTGCTGGGCGCGAGAGTGCCGCGAACCCAGAGCGCACCTTCGTCCAAGTGAGGAAGGAACTCGGAACCGATGAGTCCGCCCACCGTGAGATAAATAGCGACGGCCAAACCAAAAATGGCGCCTCCGACCGTCACGAAGCGATGCACGATGGCCCATCTCACAGCGTCGCGATAGCGCGTTTTCAAGAATTCCATTACCGGGTTGCGCCATTCGCTGACGCCCTTGCTGAATAAAACACTGGACAAAACCGGCGCGACGAGCATGGAAAACAGGAGCGCACCGAGGAGCGCAAAGGTCACCGTCCAGGCCATCGGATGGAACAACCGTCCCTCGACACGTTGGAGGGTGAAGATTGGCAGGTAGGCGGTGATGATGATGGCAATCGCGAAGAAGACCGGGCGCTGTACTTCGTGCGCCGCTTCGCGGATGCGCTCCATCGGCGTCTCGTAGTTGTTGGCGCTCATATGGCGGACGATGTTCTCCACCATGACGACCGCGCCGTCCACAACCATTCCAAAGTCCAAGGCGCCAAGGGACAGCAAGTTTGCTGGAATGCCCTTCAGCTTGAGACACGTCGCGGCAAACAGCAACGCAAACGGGACCGTCAGGGCGACGATAATTGCTCCGCGCACATTTCCGAGAAAGAGAAAAAGAATCACCACGACCAGAATGATGCCTTCTGTGAGGTTGTGGAGCACCGTATGCGTCGTGTAGTGGACCAAGTCACTGCGGTCAATAAACGGAACTATCTTTACGCCGGGAGGCAAAATGTGATCATTCAGCTCTTTAACCTTCGCGTGGATTCCAGCCAGTGCCTCGTCCGCGTTCGACCCTTTACGCAAAAGCACAATGCCCGAAACCACATCGTCGTTATCGATGATCTGGCCGTCTTCACGATGAATCGCCCGAGCGAACTGCCCGAGCCGCACCTTGGGACCCTCCGCGACGACGGCAATATCCCGTACACGCAGCGGGGTACCGCTCTTGGTCATAATGACTGTGTTTTCGATGTCGTGCACGTTTCTGACTAACCCCACTTCTCGAATATTGATCTGCTGCAATCCGGCTTCGATGAAGCTGCCGCCCGCGTTGGCGTTGTTGTTCGCGAGCTGTTGCTCTACCTGGGCAAGGCTGAGTCCGTAGGAGACCAGTTTGTTGGGGTCAACACGAACCTGATACTCGCGGGTGGGGCCACCGAAGCTAGCGACATCGACGATATTGGGGACGGCTTTGAAGTTCTTCTCGACGACCCAATCTTCGATGGACTTTAGCTCCATCACGTCATAGTTCGGATTCGTGCTCTTCAACGTGAAGAAGTAGATTTGGCCGACGGGACTCCAGTCGGTGCCCATCTGCGGCACTACGCCGGGTGGCAAGGTAACTTGCGAGAGCCGCTCGAGAACCCTCTCCCGGTTCCAGGCGTTCTCCTCTTCATCATCGAAAATCAGCTTTAGGTCCGAGAGCCCGAAGAGAGAAAACGAGCGTAAATGAACCACATGAGGGACGCCGTTCATCACGGTCTCGAGTGGGATGCTAAGCTGCTGCTCGATTTGCTCCGCTGAGATGCCCGGCCACTGCGTGATGATCTCGACGTAGTTGTTTGCAACGTCCGGATATGCTTCCACAGGAAGTTGGTGGAAGGAAATCGCGCCCCAGGCAAGCAGCAGAAGTGCGGCTGCGAGGACAAGGAAGCGGTTCTCCAAGGAGAAATCGACAAGTTTGCGAATCATTTACTGCTCCACCACGTTCTGCAGCACAAGCGCATTCTTAACGACTTGTGTTCCGGGCTTGATGCCCGAAACGACTTCCTGCATGTTTCCGGGAAGCATGTTTCCTGCGACGACGTCCACTCGGCGGAACCTCTTGTCGCCGGCCGGAACGTAGACCCAGTTCCGATCGTGTAAGTGCAAAATGGCGGTTGCCGGAACCGCGGTATGCGTTTCCTTTTTCTGCCCGCGAAATGTTG
>Ga0073928_10006952_pt1 | contig 14952 bp, 12 predicted proteins | sample PaiPotPPA55metaG_FD_76969 | JGI IMG/M metagenome (GOLD analysis project Ga0073928, IMG submission 76969) | Iron sulfur acid spring bacterial and archeal communities from Banff, Canada, to study Microbial Dark Matter (Phase II) - Paint Pots PPA... ... | reverse complement strand
GCGCCGTGACCCGCTACTTCGGGCTCGAAGGCAAACCAGGTCTTGCCGAAATCCTGGACAAAGGGCTCGATTTGAGTGACGCCATTCAGCACGATGACCGCACCGGGCTTGCAATCCTGCCGGCGGGCATCGGCGCGCAGAGCCCCGCCGACCTGCTGAATTCATGGGAGATGCGCGAGTTGCTGCGCGAGTTGCGCGACCGCTACGACTGCCTCGTTCTCGACGCCTCCGCGGTGCTGGCGGTCGTCGAATCGGCGATCCTGGCGACGATGGTCGACCGCATCCTATTTATCGTGCAATGGAACCGCACGCCGCGGGCGAGCGTGGTCGAGGCCTTTCGGAGCCTCGGTCCGGAGGCGCGCAACATCGCCGGCGTGATGATGAGCCGCGTGAATCAAAAGCGAATGCAGTCCTACGGCTATGGTTACGGCTACGGTTCCAGCCGCTACTACGGCGAAAACGACAAGTATTACGGTTAGCCCTGATTCCGTCTGACGCGATAAGAAGCCGGGTGAGCCGGGGCACGATTGCGCTGGCTGGGCTCGCCATCGCCGTCGCCGGAGGGATTTCGCTCGATCGTATTTGGCATACGGGCGGCGCGATTGCCGATGCGTTGCGGTTGCGCGATGCCGGCGCGACGTTCCCGGCGGCACGGCTGAAGGCAGACATCGAGAGACTGCAAACGATCCGAGAGCCGGAGGCGGACGAACTCGGTGCGCTGGCTTTTTTCCATTATGCGACCGCCGACATCGCCCGGGCGGGCGGCAACGCGGACGCCGGCCAGCGCGAACTGAACGAGGCCGCGTCAGCGGCGCGCCGGGCCCTGGCGTTGTCGCCGGCGCGCGCCGATCTGGCCGTCGCGCTTGCCGAGATCGAGTTCCTGCGCAACGGCGCCGGACCGGAGGTATACAAGGCGCTCGATCTGTCCTACCGCACCGCGCCGCGCGAATTGTGGATCGTGCAGCGCCGGATTGGCCTTGGCCTGCGGCTGATCGCGGTCGCGCCGCCGGGGCTTGCCGACAACATCGTTTCCGACATCCACATTCTCGGCGAGCCGTTCGCCCCCCCGGAGCAGTATCAAATGCTTGCGGAGGCTGCTTTTGTCGCCGGGCCGGCGGCGGTAGCGACCGTGGAACGCGAACTCGGGCTCGGCCACCCCTGGCCGTTCGGGTTTTTCGAGAAACGCTTGAGCGAATTACGCGCCAACCGGGCCGGACAGCTGGGCACCAAGTAGGGCGACTGTGACGACCGAACCGAAGGACCTCGAGCGGGAAAACGTCGTGAGCCCGGCCAACCGATCGTACCGTTGCCGCATTTGCGATAGCGAGGCCACGCACGCCTTTGCCGCACGCGAGATGATGTACGGCACGCGCGAGGTATTCTGGTACTTTGAGTGTCCCGACTGCGGCTGCGTCCAGATCGCTGAGATTCCGGGCGATCTCGGACGCTTCTATCCGCCGAATTATTATTCCATGGAGGTCCCGTCGCGGTCATGGCAGCGGCGGCTGAAGGGGCCGATCCTTCGCGCGCTGCTGGCTGCCGGGCGCGCTGTCCCACCGCTCGGTCGCAGTTTGCAGCAGCTGCACCCGCAGCTGCAGCTCCTGTTCCTGTACCAGGCAGCGGCCAAGGCTCGCCGCGACGCGCGTATTCTCGATGTCGGCTGCGGTGTCGGGCTTCTGCTCGAATATCTTGTCGACACCGGCTATCGCGATTCCGTCGGCATCGACCCGTTCATCGCGGCGGAACGCAGCTACCGCAATCGCATTCTGGTCAGGCAGGCGGACATCTTCGTCGTCGACGGCCGTTTCGACGTGATCAGCTTCAACCATTCCCTAGAGCACATGCCGGATCAGCACCTGGTTCTGGCGCGCGCGGGCGCGTTGCTGACCGAGCAGGGCTGCGTGATCCTGCGTCTGCCCGTGACCGGTGGCGAAGCCTGGGCACGCTACCGGGAGAACTGGGTCCAGCTCGATCCGCCGCGGCATCTCTACCTGCATTCGCTGGCGAGCCTGGAGCGACTGGCGGCGCGCGCCGGACTTCGCATCTGCGAATTGTATTTCGACTCGACCGCATTTCAGTTTTGGGGTAGCGAGCTCTACCGCCGCGACATCGCGCTGACCGATCCCGGTTCGCCCGCCCGGAACACGGCGGAAGCGCTGTTTTCGGCAACGGAAATGAAGCAGTTCGCCGCCCGCGCGAAATCCGCCAATCGCTCCGGCAACGGCGATCAGATCGCTGCGCGGCTGGTGCGGGTCGGCTGAGCCGACGATGGCGATTGCAACCGAGCGGCGCCGCGACGAAGCCGAAACGGCGCTGCCGGAACCGGGCGGCGAGCGGCCGGTAAGCGAGAGTCGCTCGGGCGATGCAGGGCCGCTCGTCAGCATCCTCATCTGTGTCTACAATCCGGGCGCATATTTCCGTCCTTCGCTTCTGAGCATCCTTAATCAGAGCTACCGGAAACTCGACATCATCGTCGTCGACGACGGCAGCACGGACGGCTGCATCGATGGAGCGCACGATTTGCTGCAGGACCCGCGGGTGCGCGTGTTCCGGCAGGAGAATGCCGGGCAACCCGCAGCCTTGAACCGCGCGCTCGAATTGGTTTGCGGCGAGTTCGTCGCAATTCACGACGCCGACGACCTCAGCCACCCCTGGCGGATCGAAAGGCAGCTGCAGGTGCTGGCCGCAAATCCGCATCTCGGCGCGGTATTCTGCGGCGACGAACTGATCCTGAACGACAGGCCAATGGCACCTTTGTCGCGGGCGAAAGACGAGCACGAATGCCGGCACGACATCGAGAGGATGCGGATGCCGGCGCACGATCCGACGGCGATGTACCGCACCGCGTATCTCGCCGGGATGCGGTTCGACGTGTCGCTACCGGGCGTGCAAAGCCTCGATTTCGTGCTGCGCTTCGGCGAGCGCTATCCGGTCCGTGTACTCGGCGAATGCTTTTACGGCTACCGCATACACTCGGCATCGGTGACGAAGCGCGACCCGAGGCTGCGCGACCGTCTGGTCGAGCGCGCCCTCAGGGCCGCATGCGAGCGCCGCGGGTTGCATTTCGAGCAGGTGCTGCCGCCGGATCGCTTCCGTCCGACCACCCTCGACAACAGTCTTTATGTCCATTTCATCGAGAGCGTGGTCGAGCAACGGAGTGCCGGAAAGCGGCTCGGCGCCCTGATCACCGGGCTGCAATGCGTGCGCTTCGGGCCGTTTCAGCGGCACTACTACAAGGCGCTCGCCTACGCATTGCTGCCGGAGCCCATCCGCAAGCTGCTGCGGCGCCGCGTCGCCGACGCCGAATTGATCCGATGAGAACGACGCAGCCGATTGAATTGCGGCCCGGAGATCCGTCGGAGTTCGCAGATCATTGCCCGGGTGCGATCGAGCGCGGCGACTCGGTCGAGGTGGCGCGTTCGGTGGCGGAGGTCGAGCAGCTACGTCCGTTTTGGAGAGGACAGCCGTCCGGCCGCGACGGCGATCTTGACTTCTACCTGAACGTGGTGCTGCGGCGGCCTGAGGTGGGGCGGCCGCACGTGATCAGCTTGCGCCGCGACGGCCAGCCCCGCGCAATATTGATCGGGCGGCTGGAGACGAAACCGCTGGCGATCGGGCTCGGCTATTTTCACCTGCCGACCCCACGCTTGCGCACGCTGACCTTCATCGATGGCGGCGTGCTCGGTCAAATCTCGGCGGCCGACGGCGACGAGATCATGCGCAACATCCTTCGGTCGCTGCGCACGGGCGAGGCAGACCTGGCCGTGCTCGAACATTTCAAGGTGGGCCATCGATTGACGGAATGCGCGCGGCGTATGCCGCCCCGGCTGTGCATCGACCGGCTCGCGACCGCGCATGTTCACTACCGGCGCACCATCGCCGTTGACGCGCCGCTGCTGTCCAGCCTCTCGGCGAATGAACGCAGCAACCAACGGCGGCGCGAAAAGCGGCTGCGGCAGGATTTCGGTGAGATCCGGATCGATTGCTTCCACGGTGAGAGCGATCTCGACCGGCTCTTGCGCGATGCCGAGACGGTCGCCCGCACCTCCTACCAACGCGGTCTTGGGGTCGGTTTCACCGATACCCCGGAGATGCGCGCCCGGCTCGCCTTCGAGGCCGAAAAGGGGACGCTGCGCGGGCATGTCCTTTATGCCGACGGGAAGCCTTGCGCCTTCTGGATCGCGTCGCTGTACCGCGGCGTCCTCAGCAACGACTTCATGGCGTTCGACCCGGCTTACGGCAAATACGCACCCGGCATGTTCCTGGCGCTCAATGTTGTGGAAGAGGTGCGCCAAGACCCAGCCGCCGGGACCAGCCCGAGCATCGATTTCGGCATCGGTGAAGCCGAGTGGAAGACGCGCCTTGCCAACGAGGAGGGGCACGAAGCCTCGATCGCCATCTTTGCGCCAAACGCGAAGGGGCGCCTGCTCAACATCGTGCGGACTGCGGCAGGGGCGGCCGATATCGCCGCCCGCGCGCTGCTGCGGCGCAGCCGCTTGCTGCCGCAGATCAAGCGGTTCTGGCGGAAAGGGTTCGCCCGGTGAGCGGTGAACAGGCGTTAACCATTCGAGCGGTAAGATCGGCGCCCGACCCGGTCAGGTTTTCAGCCGCGGCAATGTAATGCGCACCCGTCCGCTCTATCCCGTTCGGCAAGTCTCCGCCGCCCGCCGGCAACCGCGGGCCGCGGATCGGCTGCCGTTTATTCCGGCCCTGGTCGTCTTTGCGGTCCTCGCCCCGGAAGCCCTGGGTTTCATCGTCGCCGATTTCAGACTGACGCCGGCACGGCTGGTTTTTCTGGCCCTGGCGCCGGTGATGCTGGTCTCGTTCTCCTCGCTTCTCGGGTCGGCGCGGTACCGGTTCACGATCTCGGACATCCTCCTTCCGCTGGCGACCTTCTGGAGTTTGTTCGCATTGTCGCGGACCCAGGGTTTCGGCGACGCTTTGAAGAGCGGCGGCGTCACCGCTCTGGAAATGATCAGCCCCTACCTGTTGATGCGCTCGCTGCTGAACGACGTTCGGCAGGTGCACGCGATCGTCCGGCTGTTTTGCATCCTGTCCGCGCTGGTCGGACCGCTTGCGATCGTCGACACGCTCACCAACGAGCCGATCCTGCACGACTCGCTGGCCCGGATCACCGGCTACAGCTACTTCGAAGGCGCAGGCCTCGCGCGTAATTTGGCCGATAACTACCGGCTCGGGCTGTTTCGCGCGCAAGGAATCTTCGAGCATCCGATCTTGCTGGGCGTGGTGATGTGCTTTGCCCTGCTGCTGACCCGGGATCTCGTCGGACCCGTCAAGAAATTCTGCCGGATCGGCTGTGCGCTCGGCCTGTTCCTGTCCCTGTCCTCGGCGCCATGGCAGGGCTTCCTAGCCGGGATCGGGCTGATGCTGTTCAGCCGCATTTTCGGCTTCCCGCACCGCTGGATGTTTGTCGTCTTCGGCGCGGCGTTCGCGGTCGGCTCGGTCTTTATGGTGACCAGCAATCCCTGGGTCTACATCTTCAATTACATGACGCTCGACGCCAGCACCGGGTACTACCGGCTGCTGATTTGGCAATATGCCGGAACCGCCGCCTTGGAGTCGCCGCTGTTCGGCATCGGTCTGCTTGCCGACTGGGTCCGCGAGGACTGGATGGGCGCCAGCATCGATTCCTATTGGCTGGTGCTGGCGCTGCATTACGGCATTCCATGCTCGATCATGACCGGCCTCGGGTTGATCGGCGCCTGCTCGCTGGCGGTCCGTCAAACCCGCGCCAACTCTGGCCAGATCGGGCCGCGCGAGGTGAAATTGGCCGAAACCCTCGGGATCCTGATGTTTCTGACGGTGATGCTCGGCTTCACCGTCCATTTCTGGGGCGTGTCCGGCATGCTGACAACGCTGTTCGCGGGAATGCGCGCCGCGCTCGGCGAAATCGCAGCCGCCAAAGCCTCTCGGCCAATTCTGAACGAGGCAAACCGCCTCGTGCGCGCACATACATCCCGCATCGGTACCGTGGGGCCGATAGAGCCGCGTGTGGTGGAACCGAAGTTCCGATGACCGGGACGGCGATGACCGCCGCCAATTTCGAATTCGTTCACTACATCGGGGGCGGGCGAATTTCGGATTGGGCACACGAAGTGGTTAACCTTCGGCTTACTCGGTGACGGCCTCGGCCGACCAATATTCTCCGTAGGGACCTGTTTCGATTTCCGCCTTGAGCACTCGCGCCGGGTTTCCGGTCACCAGAGAATTTGGCGGTACGCTCTTCACGACGACGGAGCCGGCGGCGACGATCGAATTGTCGCCGATTTCAACCCCGGGCAGGATAATGCTGCGGGCTCCAATAAAACAGTTGTTGCCGATTTTGACGACGCCATGCCGGTTGTGCAGTGCGTCATGGGTCAGAAGCGCAGCGCCGAACGTGACGATCGAATGATCTCCGATCTTGACCCCGCGAGGGTTGGTTTTATCGAGCTTTGCCGTGAAGGAAATCTGAGTGCCTTTGCCGATCTCCATACCCCAGACCTTGACGAGATAAAGACGCCGCAACTCCAGCAGTGCGGGCCGGATCGCGGTTCTCATCGACGCGAGGAGCGGTTGGCGCATCGGTTCGCCCGGGGTAGTTGTCCGATCATATCGCAAAGATGCCGCTGTTGCCCATCGGCCGAAGCCCGCAGCCTCCGGGGGGTGCAAGCGGTCGCCGGGCGCACTTGTGCGTTCGAAGCCCGCTTGCCGTGATAAGCTTCTTGCTGCCCATGGTTTTCGATCTTTAACCGACGACAGGTTCGATGCGCGCCAAGCGGTTGCTGCAAGTCGGCTCTCTCGCGTCGGTTCCGCAGTTCGTCGATTTTGCGACGCGGTTCGCGCGAACGATCATCCTGTCGCGCTTGTTGCTGCCGAACGAGTTCGGCATCGCGGTGGCGATCACCGTCGTCGTGACGATCGCCGAACTGATCAGCGATATCGGGATCGAGAAATTTCTGATGTCGCGCCCGCGCGGCGACGATCGTGCGGCGCTCGCCGGCGCGCATGTGATGACACTGGTGCGCGGCATCGCGCTTGCTGCGGTCATTTACGCTGCGGCGCCCGCGATCGCCGCGATTTTCGGCACCGGTGAGAATGGCGCCGCCTTTCGCTGGTGCGCCGCAATCATGTTGGTCCGGTCGCTCGCGCATTTGCAGGTCGCGCAGGCACAGCGCGACTTCAACTACGGGCCTCAGGCCGCGACCATGTTGACGGCGCGGTTTGTTGCACTCGCAGTCGTCTTCCCGGCGGTCGCGCTATGGCCTGACTACCGGGCGATGGGGGCCAGCCTGATCGTCGACGCGGCCGTCTATGCGGCGATGTCGCATGGCTTGGCGCGGAGCCGCTACAGCCTCGTCATCGGCGACCGCCGCATCTTGCGCGAGCTGTTCTCCTATGGGCTGCCGCTGACCTTCAGCGGCATGCTGTGGGCCGCCAACTCGCAGGCCGATCGCGCGATCGTCAGCCATTGGATTGGCCTCGAAGCTTTGGCGTTGTACGCGGTCATCTTCAATCTCGCGACCGTACCGGTCACCGTCATCTACTCGATCTTGAATCTGCTCGGCATGTCGCTGCTGGCGCGCACGCATGAAGCCGCCGAGTTGCGCGCCAAGGCCTACCTGGCGCTAATTTGGGTCCATGCGGTCGCCGCCGCGGCGTTTGCCGTCGGCACCGCGGCATTGCTCGATCTGCTGGTGCCGCTGATCTACGGCAAGAGCTACGTGGTGCCGCCGCTGACGCAGCCGCTGATCGCGCTGATCGTCTGGATGCGGCTCAACCGCGGCGGCCCGAATACGTTGATGCTGTTCGGCCAGGATACCAAGCCGCTGATGCTCGGCAACCTCGTGCTGGCCGTTGGGCTGGTCCTGGCGGTGCTGCTGTTGCCGCTGTTTCCGCGACTCGAAACGATGCTCGCTTGCCTGCTGATCGGCGAAACGTTGTCGCTGGTGTTTTTTCTATACGTTGCCCGCAATGTGACGACGGCTTCGAATGGGGCGGTGGTCGGCCAATTGGGATGGTCGTTCGCACCCGTCGCGCTCGCCGGCGCGGCGGCCGCGCTGTTCTCGCCGGACGAGTGGTGGTGGCGCATCCTGGTCCTCGGCGTCGGCGCGCTGGTGGCCGGCGCACAGGCGCTGGTCGGCATTCGTCATCATCTGCTGCGCAACGGGCTTTTGGCCGCACCCGGCCCGGAGGCGGTGGCAACCGGCGCTCAATAAGCGTTGCGGCGCGCCAGCAATTGCGGCGCCGTCGTCAGCAGGATTTTCAGGTCCAGCCACAGCGACCAGTGCTCGATGTAGTAGAGGTCGTACTCGACCCGCGCCCGCGCCTTCTCGATCGTGTCGATCTCGCCGCGATAGCCGTTGACCTGGGCCCAGCCGGTGATCCCCGGCTTGACCCGGTGCCGGTTCAGATAGGTCGAGACGGCGTCGTCATAGAGCCTTCCGGCGGTGCGCATCGCGATCGCATGCGGGCGCGGGCCGACCAGCGACATGTCCCCGCGAACGACATTGATCAGCTGCGGCAACTCGTCGAGGCTCAGCGCCCGCAACACCCGTCCGACCCGGGTCACCCGCGGGTCGTCGCGCACGGTTCGCTGCGCGCCCGAGGCATCGCCGCGATCGGTGTACATCGTGCGGAACTTGAGCACCGGGATCGGATTGTTGTTGAACCCGAAGCGGTCCTGCACAAACAGGACCGGGCCGCGGCTGTCGAGCTTGATCAGCACGGCGATCAGCGCCATGACCGGCCCGAACAGGATCAGCAGCAGCACGCCAAGGACCTTGTCCTCGATCAGCTTGGCGAGGGCGTTCCAATGCTTCAGCGGCCGCTCGACGACGTCCAGCATCGGCACCGCGGCGATCTCGCTGATGCCGCGGATCGGCAGCGACCCGGCGATCGGCTCGGCGCTGAGCCGCAGATCGACCGGGAGCTGGCGCAATTTATCGAACACAATCTTCAGCCGCCGATCGGCGTTCAGCGGCAGCGCCACGATGATCTCGTCGACCCGTTCGTGGCGGGCAAACAACAGCAGATCGTCGGTGGTCCCCAGCACCGGCACGCCGGAAACCGAGGGCGGGACCCGCGTATGGCGGTCGTCGAAGCAGCCGACGATTTCGATGCTGCCGTCCTTGGCCCCCCGCAAGATACCGACGAGGCGTTCGCCCTCCTCGCCGGCCCCGACAATCGCCAGGCGGCGGACGAGATACCCCTTGCGGCCGAGCCGGCCGATCAGCAGGCGCAGGACCCCACGGCCAAAGATCAGCAGCGCCGGTGTGGCGATCATCCAGCTGAGCACCCAGCCGCGGGAATAGCTCTCGGATTCCTTGCCGGCAAAGGCTACGAGCAGCAACAGGGCTACGGTCCCGCCCCAGACGACGCACACTCGTGTCGCTTGCCAGCGCAGATCGGCCAGGCGCCGGAAGGCGTACCCGCCAATCCGGCGAAACCCGACCCTGAACAGCGTCGCCGCCAGCAGCGCCGTCAGGATATAGCGCGCCGTTGCCTGATCCGACGCCTGGGCAAACAGCGAAAAATAACTGGCGAAGGCAACAAACGCGGCGAACAGGATGCCGAAAAAATCGGTCCATTTCGCAGCCCATTCGACCAGTTCCGGCGACAGGATCGATCGCGGTGCAGCAGCGTGCGTCGCGGCGGGTTTCGCAGCCGTATCCGGCATCTTCTACAATCCCGAGCCTTGGAAATTTAGGGTCGCGGCCGTTGAACCTCAATGCCGCCGGGTTATACACTAGAAACGTTACCAATTGATACATTCTGATACATTTCGCGGCAAAGAAAGAGGACCTGAGCGCGCAGCCAGGGTGCCGAGCGGGGCGGAGCGGCCTTGCGGCCCTCGGCGCAAAGCGACACCTTCTTGCGGATCACCCACGGGATCGCACCGGCCGACGCGGCCGCGATCGCGCGCGCCGCGGAGTTGTTGCGCGCCGGCCGCCTCGTCGCGTTCCCGACCGAGACCGTTTACGGGCTCGGCGGCGATGCCGGCAGCGACGCCGCCGTCGCCGCGATCTTTGCCGCAAAAGGGCGGCCCCGCTTCAACCCGCTGATCGTCCACGTGCCGGGGCTCACTGAGGCCGAAACGCTGGCCCGCCTCGACGACCGCGCCCGGATCGTCGCCGCGCGGTTCTGGCCGGGGCCGCTGACACTGGTGCTCGCGCGCAAAGAGACAAGCGGATTGTCGCTGCTGGCCAGCGCCGGCCTCGACACGATCGCGGTCCGGGCACCGGCGCACGCGGTTGCGCAGGCGCTGCTGCGCGCCGCCGGCTGCCCGGTGGCGGCGCCCTCGGCCAACCGCTCCGGCCGGATCAGCCCGACGACATCACGGCATGTCGCCGAGGAACTCGGCGACCGGGTCAGTCTGATCCTCGACGGCGGACCGACCGCCGTCGGCGTCGAATCAACTGTGCTCGACCTGACCGGCCGAGTGCCGGAGTTGTTGCGGCCGGGCGGCGTCACCCTCGAGCGATTGCGCGAGGCGGTCGGCCCGATTGAGATCGCCGGACGCGGCGGCGAGGCGGCACCGCGCAGCCCCGGCCGGCTCGATAGCCATTACGCGCCGGAGCGGCCGCTGCGGCTCGATGCATGGCAGGCACGGCCCGGAGAGGCGCTGCTCGCTTTTGGCCCGGACGAACCGCCGCCCGGCTTTGCCGAAGTGCTGTGGCTGTCGCGGACCGGCGATCTGGCGGAGGCGGCGGCAAACCTGTTCGCAATGCTGCGGCGGCTCGACCGGCCGGAGCTGTCCGGGATTGCCGTGACCCCGATCCCGGAAGAGGGGCTCGGCCGCGCGATCAACGACCGGCTGCGCCGCGCCGCACGCTGAATTCCTGGTCGCTACCCGTCCTGCAGCGAGGCGGTGCAGCCGAGAAACGCGGCGAGCGGGTGGGTGACGACCCAGGTCGGAATCGTGCCGAGATAGATGCTGAGGCGGCCCTTCGCCTCGAACCGCTGCCGGAACGGCGACCGGGCGAACCGCTCCCCCAGCCGCGGCGCGATCCCGCCGGCGATGTAGATGCCGCCCTGTGCCCCCAGGGTCAGCGCCAGGTTGCCGGCCATCGTGCCGAGCATGGCGCAGAACATCTCGACCGTTTCGGCACAGCGCGGATCGGCCGCGCCGGTCGCCGCGTCGGTGATCTGCGCCGCGGTGTATTGCTGCGCCGGCACCCCGTCGACGGCGGCGAGCGCATTGTACAGATTGACGATCCCCGGCCCCGAAATGCAGCGCTCGGCCGACACGTGATCGAACTGCCGCCGCATATGGTCGACCACCGCGCTCTCGCGCGCCGTCGCCGGCGCCATCGTCGCATGGCCGCCTTCGCCGATCAGCGGGATCCAGCGGCTGCCGGACGGGACCAGCCCGGACATGCCGAGGCCCGAACCGGGACCGAGCACCCCGATCGGCCGGCCCGCCACCGACGCACCCGGCCCGACCTTGACCTTGTTGGCGTCGTCGAGATGCGGCAGCGCCAGCGCCTGGGCGGTGAAATCGTTGACCACGTCGAGCCGGTCGAAGCCGATCTCGTCGCGCAATCCGGAAATCGAAAAGGTCCAGGGATGGTTCGTCATCCGCACTTCGTCGCCGGCGATCGCCGAGGCGATCGCGACGGCGCCGCGGCGCGGCACCGCCAGGTCGCCGCGTTGCCCCAGATAGGCGCGGATCGCGTCGCCGATGCTGGGATAGTCGGCATCGGCAAGCACCGCCGAATGCAGCAGCTTGCCGTCGGGCGAAACCAGCCCAAACCGGGCGTTGGTGCCGCCGATATCGCCGACCAGCCAGGTCTCGCTTGCACCGGCGGCCATCAGCGTCCGGCCTCGGCCGCGGCCAGGGCGGCGAGAAAACTCTCGCGCCAGGCGGCGATATCATTGCGCGACAAGGTCTTCATCATCGCGGTCCAGCGCTCCCTGCGTTCCCCAAGCGGCATGTCCAGCCCCTGTCGGATCGCCTCGGCCACCCCTTCCACATCGTAGGGATTGACGATGATCGCCTCGCCGAGCTCGTGTGCGGCGCCGGCAAAACAGGACAGCACGAGCATACCGGGGTCATGTTGCCGTTGCGAGGCAAGATACTCTTTCGCGACCAGATTCATGCCGTCGCGGTATGGGGTCACCAGGCCGATCCGGCTCGCCCGGTAGAACCCCATCAGGATGCGGTGGTTGAAGCTCTTGTTGAGATAGCGCAGCGGCGTCCAGTCGAATTCGGCATAGCTGCCGTTGATGCGGCCGGCGGCCGCTTCGAGGCGGCGGCGGATCTCGCGAAATTCCGGCACCGCGGTGCGCGAGGGCGGCGCGATCTGCAGGTAGACGATGCGGCCGCGGCTCTCCGGATCATGCTTCAGCAGATGCGCATAGGCCCGGAACCGCGCCTCCAGTCCTTTCGAATAGTCGATCCGATCGACCCCAATCATCAGTGCCCGTCCGTCGATGCTGTCGTTGAGCCGGCGCCAATGGCGCGACCGCTCGGCCGCTTCGGCCTGTGCGGCGACGGTCGCAACATCGATGCCGACCGGGAACACGGCGGCACGCACGATCCTGCCGAACAGGCGCAAGCGGCCGCCGCCGAGGTTTTCGGCGCCGGCAAACCGTGTCGTGTAGTCGCGAAACCCGTGCAGGTCGGCGGCGGTCTGGAACCCGATCAGATCGTAGGCGGCCAGCGCCGCGACGAGTTCCCGATGATTCGGCAACAGGCGCAGAAGCTCCGCCGCCGGAAACGGCGTGTGCAGGAAAAAGCCGAGCGGTTGGGTGGCGCCCAGCCGGCGCAGCGCCGTCCCGAACGGGATCAAATGGTAATCGTGGACCCAGACGAGGTCGCGCGGCGCAAGCATCGGCGCCAGCGCCCGGGCGAACCGCTCGTTGACCCGCAGATAGCCGGCCAGCTCGTTGCGCGAGAAGTCGACCAGCGACGGCCGGTAGTGAAACAGCGGCCACAGCACGCGGTTGGCGTAGCCGACGTAGTATTCTTCGAATTCCTTGTGCGACAGGTCGAGGGTGGCGGAGACGATGTTGCCGGCCTCCTGGCGCTCCGGAATGTCGCTTGGCGGATCGGTGACCTCGCCGCTATAGCCGAACCAGATGCCGCCATACGTCCGCAGCGCGTCGCGCAACGCGACCGCGAGGCCGCCGCTGGCGGCCTGACTGGTTTCGATCGGGCCGACCCGGTTCGAGACGACGACAAGGCGGCGGTTGTCGCGCGGGCTGCGCTCCACCGAGGCGCCGGCCGGCCCGCCGATCCTGACGTCATCGGGCGCCATCTTGTCGTCCCTCGCTGTCGTCTTGCCTGCCCCGGAACGTTGCGCGAGGGTGCCCCGTTCCCGGGCAATCGCTGGTTCAGCCGGCGGGCTGCCCGGCCAACCAGGCATGCACGGCGCTTACGTCGGACAGGCGGTAGGCAGCGGCGGTCGGCCGATCGGGCGGGCCGACCTTGATCGATATGCCGCCGCGGCGCGCCACCTCGGCGAAGCCCTCCTCATCGGTGACATCGTCGCCGAGAAACACCGGCCGGCGGCCGTGGAACGGCGGCTCGGCCAGAAAGGCTGCGATTGCGCCGCCCTTGCCGTAGCCGCGCGGCACGAACTCGATGGCCATCTTGCCGGCGATCGCCCGCAACACAGCGCCGGCCTCGGCGACGGCCTGCGCGGCGAACCGCTCGACCCGCGGCCCCGCTGCGGGCGCGCTGCGGTAATGCAGCGCCACCGAACGGCCCTTGTCCTCGATCCGCAAACCAGGATTGCTCGCGGCGAGATCGATGGCGGCCGCGCGGATCCGGTCGAGCGCGGCCGCGGCGATGCCGGGATCGAGGTCGGCCCGGCTGCCGTCCCGGCGGCGACGCTCGCCGCCATGCACTCCGGCCGCAGCGCCCCGCCAGGGGCGGAACAATTGGTCGAGCGACGCGATCGGCCGGCCGCTGACCAGGGCGAAGGCGCCGCCGTGCCGGACTTCGAGGCTCTGCAGAAATCCCGGCAGATTCGGCGGCACCCGGACGGCCCCGGGGTGGATAGCAATGTCGAGCAGTGTGCCGTCGACATCGACAAACAGCGCATGGCTGGGGTTGAGCGGCGGCGGTCGTCCCAAGCCTGCTTCTTTGTTAGGCAAATTGTCCGATTTGCTGCCCGTCTCTTGTGCGCCGCACACTTGCGGCTTCGCGACAGCTCTCCCAGCTATGTCGAAAACCGGCATCTGCTTCGATTTTCCGAAGGGGGTCTTGACGGTGCGGCGGCGCATCACTAATTTGTGCGGTGCGGCATGGATCGTCGTTTCGAGGGTTCTGCCGTACGTCTTCTAGGCGTTTCCTCCCTAAACTCGGGCCGCGCTGATGCGCGGCCCTTCTTTTTTATGCGCCAGGACGGTGCCGCCGTCGCATGCGACATCGCCGGGGACGGTCCGATCCGGCTCGATGTCAGGCAGCGGCGCGATCTCCCGATAGATCGGCGCGAAATCCGGCCGCGTCGCGTCGAACAGCTGATCGAAGCTGTCGATCACGAAATAGGCCTCCTGGTAGCGGTCGATGTGATAGCGGGTCCGCATGATCCGGCGCAGGTCGAAGCGCAGCCGTCGCGGGTGCGGATCGTCGAGGCAATATGCCGACTCCCCGGCCGAGGACAGGATGCCCGAGCCGTAAATCCGGCGGCCTTCCGGGGTTGCGATCAGCCCGAACTCGACCGTGTACCAATAGAGCCGCGCCAGCCGGTCGAGATGCCCGAGGCGCAGCGCCTTCAGCCCGCCCTCGCCATAGGCCTGCATATAATCGGCGAAAACCGGGTTCATCAGCATCGGCACATGGCCGTAGATGTCGTGAAAGACATCCGGCTCCTGCTGGTAGTCGAGCTGGTCGCGCCGGCGGATGAAGCAGGTTGAGGGCAAGCGGCGCCGGGCCAGCAACGCAAAAAACACCGCATCCGGCACCAGCCCCGGCACCGCGGCGATGCCCCAGCCGGTGGTGCG
>Ga0073928_10006951_pt1 | contig 14953 bp, 11 predicted proteins | sample PaiPotPPA55metaG_FD_76969 | JGI IMG/M metagenome (GOLD analysis project Ga0073928, IMG submission 76969) | Iron sulfur acid spring bacterial and archeal communities from Banff, Canada, to study Microbial Dark Matter (Phase II) - Paint Pots PPA... ... | reverse complement strand
GATCCCGATCTGGTCGAGCTTCTGGTCACCAAGAGCTTCGACTCGCTCAACTGGATGCGCAACAAGGGCGTGCGGCTCATTCCGATCTACGGCCGGCAAGCGTTCAAGATCGAGGGCAAGTTCAAATTCTGGGGCGGCCTGACGGTCGAATCGGTCGGCGGCGGCCCGGGCCTGATCGCAATGCTGACCGAGGCGGCAAAAAAGCGCGGGATCGAAATTCGCTATGCGACGCGGGGGCTAGATTTGTTGTTCGATGGCAACCGCATTGAAGGCGTTCGCGCGCGTGAAAACGGTGAAGTTCGCGAACTGCGTGCCAGGTCCGTCGTGCTGGCGTGCGGTGGTTTCGAAGCCAATCCGGAATGGCGCACACGCTATCTCGGCCCCGGCTGGGACTTAGCCAAGGTACGCGGCAGCCGTTTCAACACTGGCGACGGAATTCGCATGGCGCTCGGCATCGGCGCCGCGCCGCGCGGCAACTGGTCGGGTTGTCACGCCGTGCAATGGGAAATGAACGCGCCGGAATTTGGCGATCTTTCGGTCGGCGATCAGTTCCAGAAGCACTCTTATCCGTTCTCGATCATGGTCAATGCGAACGGCAAACGCTTCGTCGATGAAGGGGCGGATTTTCGCAACTACACTTATGCCAAATACGGCCGTGTGGTGCTGGAACAGCCAGGCCAATTCGCCTGGCAGATCTTCGATCAGAAGGTGAAGCACCTGCAGCGCGACGAATATCGCATCCGGCAGATCACCAAAGTCAGCGCCAATACGCTCGAAGAGTTCGCCCGCAAGCTCGAAGGCGTCAACGCGGCTGAATTTTTAAAAACCATCAAAGAATGGAATGCGGCGGTAAAAACCGACGTGCCGTTCAATCCAAACGTCAAAGATGGGCGATGCACGGAAGGCCTCGCCATCAATAAGAGTAATTGGGCAAACACGATCGATGCGCCGCCGTTCGAAGCCTATGCCGTGACCTGCGGCATCACCTTCACCTTCGGCGGCCTACGCATCAACACCGACGCCGAAGTCCTCAACACCGACTATCAGCCGATCCGCGGTCTCTATGCGGCCGGCGAGCTGGTCGGCGGATTGTTCTACTTCAATTATCCCGGCGGCTCCGGGCTCATGTCGGGCACGGTGTTCGGCAAGATCGCCGGAACCGCCGCCGGCCGCGCCGGCAAAAACTGAAACGATCAAGAACTAGCACTGAGCGATCAAAAATGGACGTAAAGGTTGCGCGCGGCCTCAACGAATTGAGTGCGACCGAGATTGCGTCAAAGATCGCGGCGGATGAAACGACGTGCGAAGCCGTTGCCCGCGATTGCCTGGAGCGCATCGCCGCGCGCGACGATGTCGTCAAAGCTTGGGTGAACTTCAATCCTGAACTGGCGCTCGCCCAAGCGCGGGCGTTCGACCGCGAACCGCGCCGTGGTCCGCTACACGGCGTGCCGATCGGGGTCAAGGACGTCATCGATACGTTCGACACGCCGACCGAAATGGGTTCGCCGATTTATCGCGGCCATCGACCGCCGGCAGACGCTGCCTGTGTCGCCCTGTTGCGCCGCGCCGGCGCCGTCATCCTCGGCAAGACGGCCACCTGCGAATTTGCCGGCATGGCGCCGGCAGCAACCACCAATCCGCATAACCCCGCTCACACGCCGGGCGGTTCATCGAGCGGATCGGCGGCGGCGGTTGCCGATTTTATGGTGCCGGCCGCGCTCGGCACGCAGACCGGCGGTTCGGTGCTGCGGCCGGCCTCGTTTTGCGGAGCCTTCGGCTATAAGCCGACTTACAACACGTTCAACAAAGTAGGCCTCAAGCCGGCGGCCGAAAGCATCGATACGATCGGCTGGATCGCCCGCTCGATTGAGGATCTCGCGCTGCTCACCGCGGTACTGCGCATGGAAGAGCCGCGGCCGCTACGGGTACCGAGCGCCGCGCCGCGCATCGGGCTCTGCCGCACGGAGCTTTGGGATAGCGCGCAAGGCGAAACCAAGGCCGCGCTGCAAAACGCCGCCGCAGCTTTGGGCAAAGCCGGCGCGACGGTTCGTGACGTGAATTTGCCGGAATCCTTCACCGGCCTGCCGGCACTGGCGCGCGGTACCATCAATCATTACGAGCGCGCCGCCTGCATGGCGTTCGAGTGGGACAATTATCGCGCGGCGCTATCGCCGCAGATGCGGCGTTATATTGAGGCCGGGCTGAACACCTCGCGCGCGGAGTATGTCGAGGCTTGGCGGCGGGTCGAGCAATGCCGCGCGCTGTTGCCGAATGTGTTTGAGGACATCGATGTGCTGCTGATTCCCTGCGTTCCCGGCGAAGCGCCAAAAGGTCTCGCCTCGACCGGCGATCCCAACATGCAGGCGATGTGGACCGCTTTGCACACGCCGAGCATGACGCTGCCGACGCATCGCGGGCCGAACGATTTGCCGGTCGGCATTCAATTGGTCGCGCAGCGCTATGAGGATAACCGTTTGCTCGCCTGTGCGCGTTGGATTTGGGACAAAATCGGCGCGCCGGATTTGGTTGGAGTCAGTCGGGTCTGATTAAAATGACGGACGCACGATCGATGCAGCTGCGTTGCTTTGGCCGAAAATCGCTTCTGATATTTGCGGCATTTGCCGCGCTCACGGCCACGGCCGCGGCGGACAGCGTCGCGGACTTTTACAAGAACCGCAGCATCTCGCTGATCATCGGCTACAGTGTCGGCGGCGGTTATGATGCCTATGCGCGGCTAGTGGCGCGCTATATCGGCAAGCACATTCCGGGCCAGCCTTCGATCGTGCCGCAGCAAATGACCGGCGCCGGTAGCTTGCGCGCCGCCAATTACATGTTTTCCGTGGCGCCGAAAGACGGCGCGGTGCTGGGCATTTTTTCACGCAGCATGGGAGTAGCGCCGCTGCTCGGCCAAGCGCAATTCGATAGCCGAAAGTTCACTTGGCTCGGCAGCGTCACCGACGACGATACCACCTGCGTGACTTGGAATTCTTCTCCGATCAAGACATGGGACGACTTTCTCAGCAAACCCTCCAAGCTCGGCGGTTTGGGTGCGGATGCCGATCCCGATATTTGGGCGCTGCTCTATAAAAATGTCTTTGGCGCCAAGGTGCAGCTTGTCAGCGGCTATCCGGGAACCAATGACGTCGTGCTGGCGATGGAGCGCGGCGAAGTCGACGGCCTATGCGGTTTGTCATGGAGCACGATCAAGACCCGTCACGCCGAATGGCTGACAAGCCATTCGGCCAATATCATCGTGCAAGCGGCGCTGAAGAAAGAACCGGAGATTGCCGCCGTGCCGCTGGCGACCGATCTGGTAAAGAACCCGGAACAGCTGCAGATCATTAAACTACTGTTGGCGAGCCAAGCCATGGCGCGGCCCTTTGCTGCGCCGCCTGATATCCCGGCAGACCGCAAGGCGGCATTGATCGCGGCTTTCGATGCCACGATGCGTGACGCCGATTTCCTTGGCGAGGCGGCGAAGCTCAACTTCGAAATCCATCCAGTGACCGCCGCGACGATCGACGCCTTGCTTGCCGAAGTCTACGCCACGCCTAAAGATGTCCTCGCGCGCGCGGCCAAAGCGATATCGAGCGCCGGCCAGTGAGCGCGATCGGAGCCCGCGTTCTGCGCCTGGAAGACCATGCGCTGGTGACCGGCCAGGGGCGCTTTGTCGATGATATTCCCGTAACGGGCGTTGCAGTCGCCGCTTTCGTGCGCAGTCCGCATCCGCACGCCTTGATCCGCGGCATCGACGTCAGCGCAGCACGTGCAGTGCCGGGTGTCGTCGCGGTGCTCACGCTCGATGATCTCGCCGGCGTGCTGAAGCAACGGCGCATGAACCGGATTTCCAATTCCGGCACCAATCTTGGCCGAAGCTGGCCGTTCGCGCTCGCCGATGGTGAAGTCTCCTTTGTTGGCGAGCCGGTAGCCATTGTGGTGGCCGGCGATCGCTATGTCGCCGAAGACGCAGCCGCGCTGGTTGAAGTCGATTACGAGGTAGCCGCGCCGGCAATCGATTGCCGCAACGAGCGCGGGCCGCCGGTGCGCCGCGAACTCGCCTCGAACCGGGTCATTTCCTACACGGTCGGCTATGGCGACATCGCAGCGGCATTCGCGAAAGCCGCACATGTCGTACGCGATGAGCTGTGGGCTCATCGCGGCGCCGGGCATTCCATGGAAGGCCGCGGCATTCTTGCTGAAATCTTTGATCGCGAGACGGTCGTTTGGGCTTCGACGCAGAAGCCGCATGATCTTCGCACCGCTTTTGCCGACTATGTCGCGCTCGATGAGAGCCGGCTTCGCGTCGCCGTTCCCGATGTCGGTGGCGGTTTTGGGCCGAAGCTGTGTGTTTATCCCGAGGACGTCGCGGTGGTCGCCGCCGCGACGCTGCTCCGCCGCTCGATCAAATGGATCGAGGATCGCCGCGAGCATTTTACCAATGCGGCGCAGGAACGCGACCAGTATTGGTCGATCGAGCTTGCCGCCGACGGCGACGGGCGCGTGCGCGGTGTGCGCGGCCGGCTCATTCACGACATCGGCGCCTATGCGCTGCAAGACGTGAACATTCCGTACAATTCTGCGACCACGCTCACCGGCCCGTATATTGTGCCGGCGCTGGCGATTGAAGTGGCCGCGGTGCACACCAACAAAGCACCGGTTTCGTCGGTGCGCGGCGCCGGCTACCCGCAAGCCGCCTTCGCGATGGAACGCCTGATGGATGGACTGGCGCGGACGCTCGGGCTCGATCGCGCCGAATTGCGCCGCCGCAATCTTATTCCGGCGGAGAAGATGCCGTATCTGAAACCTCTGAAAGCGCGTTCCGGCGAACCAGTACAATATGACAGCGGCGATTATCCCGGCTGCCAGGCTGAAATTCTCCGCGCCGCGCAGTGGCAGGACTTTCCAGGCCGTCAAACCGCCGCGCGGGCCGGGGGGCGCTACATCGGCATCGGCTTGGCGCACGGCATGAAGGGCACCGGGCGCGGGCCGTTCGAATTCGGCAATGTTCGGGTGTCGCCGACAGGCCAGATCACGGTATCGACCGGCGCTGCGCCGATGGGGCAGGGACTTTGCACCGCGCTAGCGCAGATCTGCGCTGATGCATTCGGAGTTCGCGCGCGCGACGTCACGGTAATTGCCGGCGACACCGCAGCGGCGCCGCTCGGCCTTGGCGGCTTCGCCAGCCGGCAGACGGTGACGGCCGGCTCGTCGGTGAAGATTGCGGCAGGCGCAGTCGCTGACAAGGCACGCAAGCTCGCCAGCCATATGCTGGAAGCAGCGGAAGAGGACCTTGAAATCGTCAACGGCGAAGTCCGCGTCGTCGGTGCGCCGCAGCTCGCAGTCAAGCTCGGCGAATTGGCCCGCGTACTCAAGGGCGCGCCGGGCTATCCCTTTCCCAAGGACATCGAGCCGGGGCTCGAAGCCAGCGCGACTTTTCGTATCGATCAGCTCGCTTATTCCAACGCCTGCCACTGTGTCGAAGTGGAGGTCGACATTGAAACCGGGGGCGTGCGCATTTTGCGGTATGTCGCAATGCAGGATGTCGGCCGCCGCATCAATCCGATGATCGTCGAGGGTCAGGTCCACGGCGGCATCGCGCACGGCATCGGCAATGCAATCTTTGAATGGATGGGCTATGACGAGGCCGGTCAGCCTATCACCACGACCTTTGCCGATTATATTATGCCGGGCGCGAGGGACGTACCGAAACTGGAAACGCTCTATAAGGAGTCGCCGTCGCCGCATAATCCGCTCGGCGCCAAAGGGGTCGGCGAAGTGGGCGTCACTCCGGCCGCCGCGGCGATCGCATCCGCGATCGAGGACGCGCTTTCGCCGTTTGACGTGCGCATCGCGCAGATGCCGATCACGCCGCCCAAGCTTGTCGAACTGATCAAGGCCCGGATCGGATTAAAAGGTGCGACAGGATAAACTTTTGACGCCTTCCATCTGGGAGAGCAAACTTGCTTCCGCTTGAGGAGAAGCTGATGACTCGATTGAAATGCGCGACGCGCCTGCTGCTGTGGGTCACATTGTTGTTGCCGCTTGCTGCGCCAGTGCACGCCGAGACACCCTTTCCGTCGCGGCCCATCCACTTGATCATGCCCTATGCTCCGGGCGGCATCGTCGATTTTGCCGGCCGCGTGCTGGCGCAGAAGCTTGGCGAGGTTTTGGGACAGCCGGTCGTGGCGGAGAACCGTCCAGGCGCGGGCGGCATCGTTGGGGTCGAATACGTCGCGCATTCGGCGCCGGACGGCTACGATCTGGTCATCATGGATCCCGCATACGTCATCAATCCGACGCTGCAGAAGTCCATGCCGTACGACATTTTCAAGAATCTGGTGACAGTTTCGATCGTCAATTCCTCTCCTGAAGTTCTCGTGGTTGCGCCACAGCTCGGTATCAAGACCTACGCCGAACTCGTCGCTTACGGCAAAGCCAATCCCGGCAAACTCAACTATGCCTCGGCCGGCGTCGGCACGACGCCGCACCTTGCTGCCGCCATGTGGGCGCTGCGCAGCGGCATCGACGCGGTGCATGTGCCCTATAAGGGCGTTGGTCCGTCTTACATCGATCTGGTTGGCGGCAAAGTGCAAATGCTGTTCTCCAGCATTGCCGGCGCGCTGCCGTTCACCAGTAAGGGCAGCGTTACTGCGCTTGCCACCACCGGAAGCACGCGCTCGCCAGTTTATCCCGATCTGCCGACCGTCTCAGAGGCGGGGCTGCCTGGCTACGTCGTCGATCTCTGGCTCGGTGTATATACGCCGGCAGCTGTACCGCCCGAAGTGCTTGCTAAGCTCAACAGTGGCATCGCCAAAGCGCTCAAGGATGAGCAGCTTAAGGCCTCGTTCGCGACGTTCGGCCTGACGCCGCGCGGCACGACGCTCGCCGAGGGCGCCGCCTTCACCAAATCCGAATACGAGAAATGGAAAAAGGTCATCGACGATGGCCACATCACACTGGATTGATGCTAGTGCCGCGAACCCGAAGTTCGTACGAGCGCGCCGCAAATATTTACGAACTTCGGAATCGGGACACTCGGCCGCTGTTGCGCCTATGCAGGTGATGAAAGCAACCCCTTCGCTGAAGATGTAGGACGATGAATTCTGGCACAAATTCTTCCGCCAATACGTCGGCCAATCCTTGGCCGACGGAATTGCGCCTGCGCAAGGATCGCAAGACTTTGACCGTGCTGTTTGACGACGGCGAAACTTTCGATCTTCCGGCCGAATATTTGCGTGTGTGCAGCCCGAGCGCTGAGGTTCAGGGCCATTCGCCGAGCGAGCGGCGAACCGTTGGCGGAAAGCAGAATGTAGAAATTTTAGAAGTGCATCCAGTCGGCAATTATGCGGTGCGGCTCGTCTTCGACGATATGCACTCGACCGGAATTTTCAGCTGGGATTATCTGTTCGAGCTCGGCCACAATCGCGAGGACAATTGGCGCCGCTATCTTGCGGATCTTGCGGCCAAGAACCTGTCCCGCGCCCCGCCAACCCACTGACAAGGCGCACGCCGCGCGAGCCGCGATCAATCGATAACGCATGGGGCCGCGCGCGATCGGTCAGAGCAACAATCTAAAGACAACGTTTACCATCCGCTTAGGCGGCGGGCGTGAACGGGGTTTGCAGAGGGTCGCCGGGCGGCGCGTCAACCATCGGTCAACTTCAGCTTGGCATCATGTCGGCAGTGTCGGGGTGGGGCATTTTGATGGGGCGCCAACCGACATCAGAACGGCCTTAGTCCCTCTCCCTCGGGCTAAGGCCGTTCGTTTTTGAGCGACGTGCAGGAGCATTGAGATTGCCACCCGTCCGCGGCGTCGCTCCGGATTGAAATTTTTGCACCCATAGTTGATGAAACGTTTCACGCACGGAACTCGAGCTGAGCGTGATCAACTTAGCCGGTGGAAACGAGGGCGGCTGTATCTCCCTGAAATGAAAATGCTAAGATGACGATGGGCAGCGCAAGCAATGCTGCCATTAAGGGAGGGAATTCCATGACGTTGCGTGTGTTCACAGCAATTGCGCTCGCGGCCGGTGTGTTTATGGCCGGCGCCGCCCATGCCCAGCAGCAGCCCGCAGCACCAGCGGCGCCGCCTAATTTGGACGCCGTGCCAGATAAAATGCCGTTCGCGACGCCATACGGGACGCCGATTACAATGGATCGAGCGCAAGCAGCGATTCAGGCGGCCGTTGCGGAAGCCAATAAGCGGGGCTGGGCATTGAACATTACCGTGGTCGATCCCAATGGCGATCTCGTCACTTTCGCGCGCATGGATGGGGCGCAACTCGCCTCGATCGCCATTTCTCAGCACAAAGCCCGCGTCGCCGCTCGTTACCGGCGGCCAACGCACGCATTCGAAGATGGCGTGCAAAAAGCTGGCTTGAACTACCTGCTGACGCTGGATGATGTGATTGCGTCGCGTGGCGGCATCCCGTTGATCGAAGGCGGCAAGCTGATTGGTGCGGTCGGTTGCTCCGGCGGTACCGGTTCTCAGGACGAGGTAGTCTGCACCGCAGGCGCCAGCACGATCAACAAATAACGTTGACGCGATATCTCGCGTCGCAGACTGAAGATCAATTCTACGAGGGCGGCACACAATGCCGCCCTCGTTGCGTCATAGAATCGGTTATCAAGATTGGATCGACCGGAAATATTCGCCATCGAAGGGACCGCGATACATGACTGCTCGAATCCATAGCTGCCGGCGCTATTTGCTCGCTGCGGCGTTTACGGGTTCGCTCGCCGCGCTCTGGGCTTGCCCTGCCAGCAGTCAAACCGCCCAGCCGGACCTTAGGCCTGCGCCCACGCCATCCGACTTCGCCGCGGCTACGGCAGAAGAGCGTCGCGCGCTGGAGGAATACAGCAAGGCGTGGCAAAGCTATCAGGCCGCGGCGGGCAGATATTGGAGTTCGATCGTCGAGAAGCGGCAATTACGCAATGGCAAGCGCGCCCGGGGCGAGCAGCTCGCGATCTCCGACTACGTGCTGGCGCAGCCGCCGGTCTATACTGGGCCGCCAAAGCCGCTCAGGCCTGTACCGCACCCGGTCTATGTGCCGGTGGTGGCGGATTTTCTTGCCGCCGCTCAGCGAGAATTCAAATTCACGCCGCGACTGCCGCAGAGCGAGAACGAGTTCAAGCGCGCTTATGCCAAAGCGGCGCTCGCCGCCGGGTTGACCAGAGATCAGATCGTTCGAATTTATGGATTCGAGGCGACCGGAAACGGAAGTTACGACGTCGAAGCTGGGCTCGAACACAACAAGCATGGCCGCGCTATCACGACCGCGCTCGGGTACAACCAGTTGCTGGCGACCAATTCGGTAGAAGTCCTGGCGGAGAAGGGCAGCGAGTTCATTAAGGCATTAGAGGTCAAGGTCGCCGCAATACCCGGCACTCCGCAACAGGCACTCGACGGCAAGATCGAGGTATTGCGGAGAATGGTCGCATTTGTCCGTAGCGTTCCGGACGCATGGAATCAGCACGAGATTCTCGCGAACACGCCAAAGGGGCTGGGCGTACACGCGCTTAATCTCGATCTCGATATTGGGCCGATGCTGCAAACGCAAAAGCTCGTGGATTCGGTCGTGTTCGCGCGCCGTAAGGGTCTCTCGAGAACTCTTACCGCGGCCGAACTCGAAATGTTGAACCTGACTGGAGACGGCAACGGCTTCGATATGGTGACCATGCCGTTGTCGTGGCGCGATCAGGTGCCTACGGCGAATTTCTTTCGGGCGAGCGGCTATGCCGACAATCCGGTAGCTCGACGCAATAATGTCGTCGCCAAGTTGATCGCGGCGACCGACGCGCAGATGGACGAAGAAATAAAAAAACCCGGAGCGCGAGAGCTTGCCGCGCTATTGCAGTGATCTCATCCCGGGCATTGCGATGCTGCGCGGGGCCGTTACGATGCGCGCTGCGCAGGGGCGGGGACTATGAAGCGGCGGGAGTTCATCGCATGGCTCAGTGGCGGCGCGGCAGCTTTGCCGACGCTATGGCCGCTTGCGGCGTTTGGGCAACCAGTTGCGCCGTCAAATCAGGCCGCTTCGTCGGCAGCGGCGGATAATTCCATCGGCCAAGTGGCGAGCATCACCGGCAATGCAACGGTGACGCGCGGCAATGCCGGCCGCGTGGCGTTGAAGGTCGCCGATGTGATTTACGTGAAAGACACCTTGCAGACGGACGTCAATTCTTCGCTCGGCATCAGCTTTGATGACGAGACGACTTTCAGCCTCTCCGCCAATACGCGCATCGTGATCGACGCCTTCGTTTACCAGCAGGGTGGAGGCGGCAACAACGCCTTGTTTAACGTGGCAAGCGGCACGGCGGCTTTCGTCGCCAACCTTGTCGCCAAGAGCGGCGACATGAAGGTCGCAACGCCCGCAGCGACGCTCGGTATTCGCGGCACAACCGGCATTGTCGAAGTGCCGGCGGCTGGCGGCGGCGCTGCGCCGACCGTGAAGCTTTATCCCGACTCCGATGGACATGTCGGCCGCATCGAGCTTTTCGATCGGCAGGGCGGGCGGCTTGGCGTGCTTACGCAAGGCGCGAGTGCGTTTACGCTGCGGGCCGGCGCAGGGGGCCGAATTGCCGCCGTGCCGTATCAAATTCCGCCGCAGGAAGCCGCGCGCGATCGCGGCGCCTTGCAGCGGCTCAACCGCTCACACAATATCGGACGCCAGATGATTATCCAGCGGCAACGCTTGCACGGAGGATCGCGCGGACCTGGATTGCGCGGACCTGGACCGCGTGGGCCTGACCGGCAAGGCCCGAACAATCAACGTCCGGGCGGCGGCCAGAACTTGCGTCCGGGTCCCGCCGGGCCGCAGCCGCTCAATCGTCCGCAACGTCTGCCGGGCCAGCCGCGGCCGCGAAAGAATATTTTGAACGAGCCCAAACGCTAGCTCAAAAAGACCGCAACTCACCGCAACAAGCCGCCGAACGAGGAAAAATCATGCGCGCCTATCAGTTGCCCAAAGGCGGTGCCGGAATCGAGGCGCTGGTACAAGTCGATCGCTCCGATCCAAAGCCACATCATCGTCAGGTACTCGTGAAGATGAGAGCCTGCTCGCTCAATTTCCGCGATCTCGCCATCGTGCGCGGCAGCTATCGCATGCCAGTGCGTGAAAATCTTATTCCGCTGTCGGACGGTGCCGGCGAAGTGATCGAAATCGGTCCGGGCGTCACGCGAGTAAAGGCTGGCGATCGCGTCGCCGGGAACTTCTTTCAGCGCTGGAGTGGCGGCGCGCCGGCAGCCGACGCGCACAAGAGTGCGCTGGGCGGCGGTATCGACGGCATGCTTGCGGAATACACCGTGCTCGAGGAAGAGGGCACTGTCAAAATTCCACCGCATCTGTCGCTGGAGGAGGGCGCAACGCTGCCCTGCGCGGCGGTGACGGTCTGGCATGCGATGATCGAGCACGCCAAGTTGAAAGCCGGCGACACGGTCCTGCTGCAAGGCACCGGCGGCGTGTCAATTTTCGGATTGCAGTTCGCGCGCGCGATGGGCATTCGCGCCGTCATTACCTCGTCCAGCGACGAAAAACTTGCGCGCGCGAAAGCGCTCGGCGCTGCCTTCGGCATCAATTACCGAACCACCCCGGATTGGGAAAGAGCGGCCGTGGAATTCACCGGTGGAACAGGCGTCGATCACGTTGTTGAAGTGGGTGGTGCCGCGACATTGACACGCTCCTTTGGCGCCATCCGCGTCGGCGGCAAAGTCACCCTCATCGGCGGCTTAAGCGGTGGCGCAAGCGAGCTCAATCCGGCTCTGATCTTTGCGCGCCGCGCCAACGTGCAGGGGATTTCCGTCGGCTCGACCGAAATGTTCGAAGCGATGAACCGCGGTATCGCAGCAAACGCGATCAAGCCCGTGGTCGATAAAGTATTCAATTTTGCCGAGGTTCAAGCGGCGTACCGGCACATGGCTGCCGGGGCGCATTTCGGCAAGATCGTCATTCGCATCGCGTAATCTCAAATCGGCCTATTTTTCGCTTGAACCATTAAAAGTGATGTTTTATGCATCATTTTTCCCACCTGGAATGTATCGGTAGCTTGCCTCGTGATCACCGCCGGACAACTCAGGGCGTCACGTGCGCTTCTTGGCATCGATCAGCGCCGGCTTGCCGAGGCAGCCGGGTTGTCGTTGCCGACCATCCAACGCATGGAGGCCAGCGAGGGTGTGATCAGGGGCAATGTTGACTCGCTCATGAAGCTCGTCAGTGCGCTCGATGTCTTGGGCATCGAACTCCTCGCCGATAATGCCTCAAGCCAAAACGGCGGCCGTGGCGTGCGGCTCAAGGCGCCGGCATCATGATACTGAGCGCCGTTCTCGCCTGCTCAGCTGGGCTGCTGGCGCTTGCACCGCTTGCTGTCGTGATGACGCGCTCGCCTGCCGCCACACGGCTGATTTACACCGCGTGCATGGTCGTCACGGCGATTTCGCTTGCGGCGGCTTTGGCGCATCTCCTCGCCGCGCGAACTGCGGAAGTGGCTGCGTTCCCGGTCGGGGTGCCATGGCTTGGCGCGCATCTGCGTCTCGACGCCTTGTCTGCGTTCTTCCTTGCGGTTGTCGATCTCGGCGCATTTAGCGCGAGCTTGTTCGCGCTCGGCTTCGGCGAGCACGAAACAGCGCCGGAGCGCGTGTTGCCATTCTTCCCGGCTTTCCTCGCGGGCATGACGCTGGTGGTGCTCGCAGATGACGCGTTCACGTTTTTGTTGTCGTGGGAATTCATGTCGCTCACGTCATGGGCGCTGGTGATGTCGCATCATCGCGTGCCCGAGAATGTGCGCGCCGGTTACATTTATCTCCTGATGGCAAGTTTCGGCACGCTGGCTTTGCTGCTGGCATTTGGCCTGCTCGCCGGTCCTGACGGTCTCTACACATTTGCGCAAATGCGTGCCGCACATCCGAGTACAGTGCTCGGCGCTCTGGTGTTGTTGTTGGCGTTGATCGGCGCGGGATCTAAAGCCGGCCTCGTACCGCTTCATGTCTGGCTTCCGCTCGCCCATCCGGCGGCGCCAAGCCATGTCTCCGCTTTGATGAGCGGCGTGATGACCAAGGTTGCCGTCTACGGCTTCGTGCGCATTGTCTTCGACCTCGCCGGCACACCGTCGTGGTGGTGGAGCATCGTCGTATTGCCGGTTGCCGGCATAACAACGGTCATGGGCGTGCTTTACGCGCTTATGCAGCACGATCTCAAACGGCTTCTGGCCTACCACACGGTCGAAAACATCGGCATCATCTTCATCGGACTTGGGCTTGCGCTCGCGTTCAAGTCCGAAGGCATGCTATTTGCCGCCGCCTTGGCGTTCACCGCCGCACTTTTGCATGTCTTCAATCACTCGGTTTTCAAAAGCTTGCTGTTCTTTGGCGCCGGCGCGGTGCTCGCCGCCACCGGAGAGCGCGACATGGAGCACCTCGGCGGGCTCATTCACCGCATGCCGCAGACTGCATTTGTCGTTTTGATCGGCTGCGCGGCCATCTCCGCCTTGCCGCCGCTCAATGGCTTCGTCTCGGAGTGGCTCACCTTTCAAGCCATTCTGCTGTCGCCGCAATTGCCGTCATGGGGACTTAAATTGCTCGTTCCAGCGATCGGCGCGCTGCTCGCGCTCTCGGCCGCGCTGGCGGCGGCCTGTTTCGTCAAAGCCTATGGCGTGACATTTCTCGGCCGGCCGCGCACGCGGGCCGCCGAGGTAGCATCGGAAACCGATTGGTGTTCGCGGACCGCGATGATTGCGCTGGCCACGCTGTGTCTACTCGCCGGAATTCTGCCGGGTCTATTCATTGACGCGCTGGCGCCCATCAGCTCAATCCTGATCGGCGAACGCATGCCGGTGCAGATCGGTGCGCAATGGCTCTCGATTGTGCCGATTGCGGCGAGCCGCAGTTCCTATGACGGACTTCTCGTATTTTTGTTCATGATCATCTCGGGTTCGCTCGCCGCCTTTGCGATTCACCGTCTCGCCTCCGATCGATTGCGCCGCGCGCCAGCCTGGGATTGCGGCTATCCGGATGCCAGTGTCTCGACACAGTACTCGGCAGCGAGTTTTGTCCAGCCGATCCGCCGCGTGTTCGGCACCGTCGTATTCCGCGCCCGCGAAACTGTGGAAATGTCGCCGCCCAATGACCCGCGGCCGGCGCAGCTCACGGTCGAGCTCCATGATCCAATCTGGGAGTCGATCTATGCGCCTCTGGTTGGCGGCATTGGCGCGCTGGCCGATCGCCTCAATCATCTGCAGTTTCTGACCATCCGACAATTCTTGACGCTCGTGTTCTGTACGCTCGTCCTCCTCTTGCTGGTGCTCGCCGTATGGTCCTGATTAACGATTTGACCATTCAAGGTGCGCAGATGCTGCTGGTGCTGCTGCTTGCGCCGCTATTCACCGGTTTCGTCCGCAAGGTGAAAGCGCGGTTGTTACGGCGCCGGGGACCGCCGCTTACGCAGCCGTATTTCGATCTCATACGCTTGATGCGCAAAGACGTCGTCTTGGCAGACAACGCGTCGTGGCTGTTCCGCGTGACGCCTTACCTTGTATTTGCCGTCATTTGGATTGCGGCCTCGCTCATTCCCACCTTTCGCACCGGGCTGTTGTTCTCGTGGTCGGCCGACCTTATCGCGATCGCCGCATTGATCGGCAGCGGTCGTTTTTTTCTTGCGCTTGCCGGCATGGATGTCGGCACCAGCTTTGGCGGCATCGGATCGAGTCGCGAGGTGATGATCGCTTCGCTCGCCGAGCCCGCCATGATCATGATCGTATTCACGCTGGCGCTGATCGCCGGATCGACTCAGCTGTCCACCATGGCCGCGTTCATGGCGTCGTCGGCGGTCGGCCTGCGCGTATCGCTGGCCCTGGCGCTGATCGCGCTCATCATGGTCGCAGTCGCCGAGAATGGACGTATCCCGATCGACAATCCGGCGACGCACCTGGAGCTGACCATGGTCCATGAGGCCATGGTGCT
>Ga0073928_10006950_pt1 | contig 14953 bp, 13 predicted proteins | sample PaiPotPPA55metaG_FD_76969 | JGI IMG/M metagenome (GOLD analysis project Ga0073928, IMG submission 76969) | Iron sulfur acid spring bacterial and archeal communities from Banff, Canada, to study Microbial Dark Matter (Phase II) - Paint Pots PPA... ... | reverse complement strand
TTATCGTTGAGCAGGTCAGATCGGAATCCGAACATAAGCTTCGAGCTGACCTCGCGATTTATGTAATTCACGATCGCATACTCGGGAGCGGTGCAGCGTAGCTGTCCGGCTCCGCAGAACGCGCCGTTTGCGCCAAGCTCAGGTTTGATGGGATTGGCAACATTGCCGGCGACGTTCGGCACATCACGTTCATACATGTACCAGGCCTCGGTCGCCATGTGCCATTTGCTGTTGAACTTGTGGAACCAGGTGAAGTCATAGTCCTGCAGGTTGTTGTAGGCATACTTGCCGTCATTGATGCCGTTCGCACAACCGTAAAAATTGTCGTTGTTACTCGCAGTCGAATAGTTCAAGCAAAAGATGCCTGAGGCTTTGGCATCATCGGTCCATAGCGCAACGTCGTGACCGCCCGAGACGCCAAACTGGACCATCCACTGCTTATTCAGTTTGAGGCTGGCATAGATTCCGGTGTCGGTGAAGGGATCGATGGTGTAGAGCAGCGAGTGCGTCATGTTGTAATTGTTCGGCGCCAATTGCGCTTCGATTCCCGGAACCGAGAGGAAGCGGCCAATTCGAATGTTGAGGCCATCTTTGACCGGGAAGTAGAGGTCCAAGTACTCCAGAACGGGATCGAAGCCGTACTGTTTATTGGACTGCAAGAGTTGCTCGCTGAAGTAGCCCTTTGCAGTTGTGAAGCGATAGTCGGTACCGAAGAATCCGGTCACGTGGTATCCCCAGTCGAAGTGGGTATTTTGCACGGTGTCGGGAAGGCGTTCGATGTAGACGACCGCCTGATTGAGGCCAATTTTATTGGGGAAGACATCGTATGAGAGCGGAAAATTGTTCTTTGCCGAGGTGCTGAAATTGAAGCTGCCCGCAACCCATCCGTAAACTTTCGTGCGGCTGTTCTCGAGTCCGAGCGCGGACATCAAGGGATAGGTATTGCCATCCGGCGCGCCGATGTCTGGGGATCCTCCGTATCCCCAGTCAAAGAATGGGAACGGAGGCGAATCCAGTGGCGCCGGGAGACCGCGTTTGGTTACAGATGGTCCGGCTGGATTGGTGCCCGCCCAATCCTGGCTGTAGAACTGCGCGAAGCGGTGAAAGAAGTTGCCGGTTAAGGTGTGGTCACTGTTGGGGGCTGGACTTTGCCCGCTCGGAACCGGTGCAGTCTGTTCCGGGTCTGGGTTGCCCGCGTTCGACGAAGAAGCTGGTGGCGGGTCGCCATCGAGCTCCACCGTCGTCTGATCGATCGGCGATTTTTCTGCGGGCTGCTCAATCCGTTTTTCCACGGCGGTTTGGTCCTGGTCGAACCGTTGTGCTTGCTTCCTCGCTGCTCTCGACGATTGGCTTACCGACCCAGAAGTCTCGCTGGAATCGTCGATAGCCGATTGTTGACTTTGCAGTGGTAGCGCAAGCGTTAAGGCGGCCAGCAGGATGAAGGCCGCCACCTTGCCAACTTCTACTACAGATTTGTTCACATGATTCCTGGAATTCATGAATATGACTTCTCCACGTCGCCTGACTGCATTGACCTTCGCAAGATTCCACTCACATGCGAAAGCTCCTTCGATCGAGTAAACCAGCATCTGGCGTGCCAAACGCAATTTGTTACTTAGGAGACGCGGTGTATCACAATTAAGAGTTTCCTCAGTTGTTATCCTGGTATGAGTTTTTCCCGGCGGGACTGTCCGTCATGGTTAACCGCCGGCCGAGTACACTGCTATTTCTCATTGCCGGCTATCTCTCTCTCAAAACGGCAGAACCGTTCCACGATTGCTCCCTAAAACTTGTAGCCGGCCCACAGTGCCCAGTAATTGAGGTTGCGGGCTGGCTGGCTCTCCTTAACGAATTTCCCCGCATAGAAAATTCCGTAGTCGGCCTGAAACCAGAGGTGACGATTCGCTTGCCAGTGTACTTCCGCGCCTGGACGATTGCCGACGAAACGCGCGTCGCTCTTTCCTGCGGGAATAATTAGAAATCCCGGGACGGCATACACACCGTCGCGCAAACTTTCTCGCCACTGAAATATCCAATCAAAGGAGGCAGTCACATTGTGCGGCAAGGCTGTTTCAACACGAGGGTGTACGTCGATAAAGTTGATGGGACCAGGACCTGTGGTGGCGAGGACGCCAAAATAATTGCCCTTCGGGAACAAGGGATTGAACGTACCGAGAGTATTCGTCCTGGGATCATCGCCGCTGGAGATATCTGCTTTGGCGCTGAATCGTGGTTTCAGCGGAAGTGTGGGGAGCCGGTACCCGGTTTCCGCGGCCACAGTCCATGCCCGGATATTTGCGGAACCGAAGGTGCCAAATTGCCAAAGCGCTTCATAATCGAAATCCCAGCCAGGCTTCGTTTGAGCAACGGGACGAGAGAGGCGCGCGCCGATACTGTGCCGCACCTCTTGACCGGTACCTCGGTTGAAGGTGGCGCTCTTTCGGTCAAGACCAAGGTAGTAAGTATCCAGCGTGAGGTTCTTTTTAAGAGGTCGGACGCCGTACACTCCCCAAAATTCGACTGCATGATTGGGCGCGTTATCAAAGAAGCCCGGATTATCCAAGTCCGGCCGCATGGCGAAGCCGTCAATCTGCCAAGGGCCGATGCCGGTCTTCACCTTGAATCCGTCAAAACTCAAGCGGACATTTGGCCCCTCCCGCACATCGATCAAGCGACCAGAGCCGTATTCCATCTCGTGCCTGCCGGCTCTGAACTTGATCCAGTTCCGATCATCTCCGGTTCCGACTTCGATGAATGCGGCCTGGAAATCCATTTTCTTTTCGTCGATAGGCCGCGGGCCGCCGATGCGGTAAGAATTTAAACCGCTTTTTAGTTCCACGAACGATCGAACGTGCGTGCCGTAGTGAACGTCAAAATAAAACATGTACCGCTCGTCGAAATAGCCGTTCATGAACGGCTGTTGACCCCAGTTATCGTTTCCAATTTGTTCCCACATCTCGCGAGCTTCGCCGCCCAGAGATAGGAACCAGCCATTCCGGCCTGATTGCAGAGGAATGTATTTGATGGGATCCCAGAAATCCTGTCGTTCGGCTGAATCGGCAAGGAAACTCCAGTTTTCATCCTCGCGAAGCAAGTGATAGGTTGGTGGCGGCAGAGGGGATTCGTTAGCCGGAATCGTTTGGCCTTGCGCGAGCAGTGACCTCACAGAAGACAGCACCATCAATATCATGACGGTGCGTATCTGTGTCTTCCTTGTCATATCGTGTGCAGCTCCGCTTGTTCCATCGCATCATCCGTTGTGTGGCCTATTTCTTCGTGAGCGAGTGGATCTCAGCGATGTATCCCCCCGGAAACCTGACAACAACGGCGTCTCGCTCGTCGGTCTTGTACGGAGGGACAAGGACATCCACACCAGCAGCTTTGGCTTTGGCCAGCGTCTCCGAGAGATTCGTCACTTCATATCCCGTGATTTCCTGGCCGTAGGGATAGGGAAGGTGACCGTCAGTAACGAAAGCAGTCAACTTCCCAAACTTTGATTCGATCCTCACTCGCCGATAGGTTTCCCCAGGCCTTCCGATTTCAACGCCAGATGCCTGCGCATCATCAGACACAACGCTTCCGTGCGAGAAAGCAAGAAAGCTGCTCACGAAGGCATCCGCCTTGTGCGGCGACACATAGACACGATTCTCCGGAATTGTCTGGAGCGGGGCATAGGAGGATGCCGTGGTGTGCCAATACAACTGTGTGTTCACCCCACCGGGCCACTGAATAACCGCGTCTCGCCCGATCGGATCGTTGAAGGGAGCGACGAACACGTCTGCGCCAGCGGCTTTGGCGACGCGGATGGCTTCGTCCAAGTCCTTCACCAAATAGCCTGTACGCTCCAAGCCGAATGGATACGGAATGGGCGTCTTGAAGCCGAATACGGACACGCTACCTACTGGTGTGAGGACCAGTTGCGACATCGTGCTGCTCTGGGTCGGAGTCACTGTGAAGATTCCCTGCTTGGTCGCTGTGCCGCCAAATGTCGCAATCAAACTCGCCACGAAACGATCGAAATCTTCCGGAGCCACGTAGACATGTGTCGTGTCGTACTGCGGCCCTACGGCGACACTAACGGTTTCGGCTGTCTGCGCACTTTGAGGAAAAGCGACGTGCGGAGATCCAACCGCGAGACCGAGCGTCAGTAGCGCAACGTAACTTACAAAGACGCCCCTTCCAACGATAATTTTGTTAAAGCGCATTCCGTCTTCTCCTAAATTGACAATTACTTAAGGTGCTCGACAACCTCGGGCTCTGACACTGCTAAAGCGTTTCGGGCGGATGCCGCCGAATCGTAGGACTCGCCGACGAGGCAGACGGCCGCCGCACGCGGAACGTCGAGCTTCTTGGTTTGCATCCATATCCCCAACTGTTCACCAAGCACCATTCCTAACAGTCCGAGTAACGCTATGATGGGCGGCGCCGGACTTTTGACTCGGATGAGCCCGTAAAGAACACCCACACCGAGACCCACTACAAAAGATACGAACAACACCTTCATCTCCGTCCCTCCTCCATCACGCGAATTAGAATGCAAAGCAGTCGCAACCCAAACCCCAAAAACCGAGGTCGCCGAACACTTGCAAGTGCGATTTTGCCCGGCCACGTGCGGAAGCCTCGATACGCGAACAGGAAGCGGAGTGGGACGCACCAACTACCTCGCGCTGCCCGTTTGCGTAACCACCATACTCTTTGACAGGAGACCAGCTTGGGCTCACCGGCAATGCCGGGGGCACGAGGTTTGAAAATTCTTCTGCGACATACACGATCTTCCCACCGACAATCGTGAGCACGGATTCGAGTTGCTTGATCTCCTCATCCGGAATTGAGAAATAATCCGCAGAAAGAACCGCCAAGTCCGCCAGTTGTCCGGGAGCAAGCGCCCCTTTCTTACCATCTTCCGTTGAAAACCAACTGCTGCCTAACGTGTAGAGCTTGAGTGCTTCCGCCCGATCGAGCCGATTCTCTTCCGGATACAGACCAAGACCGCCTACGGTCTTGCCGGTAATAAGCCAATAGAGGGAAAGGTAAGGGTTGTAGCTTGAGACGCGCGTTGCGTCTGTGCCCGCCCCAACTGGAACGCCGATCTCGAGCATTCTCCGAATGGGCGGCGTGCGTTGTGCCTGCCGCGCGCCATAGCGCTCGACGAAATACTCGCCCTGAAAGGCCATGCGGTTCTGCACCGCGATTCCCCCACCCAGCGCTTTCACGCGTTCGATATTGCGATCAGTGATGGTCTCGCAGTGATCGAAGAACCAGTGCAGGCCGTCAAACGGAATTTCTCGATTCACTTCTTCATAAACGTTCAATGCTCGCTCGATCGTCTCGTTGTATGTCGCGTGCAAGCGAAATGGCCAGCGATTCTCTACCAGATGCCGGATCACGGCTTTCAGCTCGCTTTCCATCACGGGAATCATGTCCGGCCGCGGGACAAGAAAGTCTTCAAAGTCCGCAGCGGAAAACGCCAGCATTTCCCCTGCGCCGTTGACGCGATAGAAATCGTCGCCGTCTCCCGGCTTGGTCATTTTGGTCCAGCTCTGGAAGTCGCTCAGTTCCTGCTTCGGTTTCTGCGTAAAGAGGTTGTAAGCAAGCCGGAGAGACAGATCTCCATTGCGGTGCAGTTCGTTCACAACGCCATAATCATCGGGATAGTTTTGGAATCCGCCGCCCGCATCGATCACACTGGTAATTCCAAAACGGTTCAGCTCGCGGAAGAACTGCCTTGAAGAATTAAGCTGGTCCTGGCGCGAAAGTTTCGGCCCCTTGGCCAGGGTGGAGTAGAGAATATTTGCGTTCGGCTTTGCGATGAGAAGACCTGTTGGATTCCCGTGACGGTCACGTTGAACTTCGCCGGCCGGAAAATCCGGAGCATTGTTGTCATAGCCTAGAGCGCGAAGGGCTGCTCCGTTCAACAGCGCTCTGTCGTACAAATGCATCACGAAGACCGGCGTATCCGGCGCTACTGCGTTGATCTCATCGAGCGTCGGCATCCGACGCTCGGCGAACTGAAACTCTGTCCACCCGCCGATAACTCGGACCCACTGCGGAGCGGGCGTCCGCGCCGCCTGTGCCTTCAGCATGCGCAGAGCCTCGGCGAGTGAAGGCACACCATCCCAACGCAACTCAAGGTTGTAGTTAAGGCCGCCGCGGATCGGATGCATGTGCGAATCATTTAATCCAGGAATGACGCTTCGCCTCCGGCCGTCGATGACACGGGTCGCCGACCCACGTAGACGCAGAATCTCTTCATTTCCACCGGTGGCAGTTACTCTACCATCAGAGATAGCGATCGCCTCGACAAATGAGGGCACTCCATTTGTGGCGATTTTGGCGTTGTGCAAGATGATTTCCGTAGACACACGAATCTCCTTCTTTGTTTTCTATCGTTGTGAGAAAGGGGCGGAGGCAAAGTTCCGCCCCAGTGTTTTCACTTATGAGCTGCAGCAGCAGTAGGAACGACGTATTCGGGGAACTTGGTGGCCGGAGCTCCGTGTACCATCGTGTACGCGTACTCGACACCGATTCCGTAAGCTCCGTAATGGTTCTTCACAATGTCCATTACGGCGTCGTAAGTTTGCTTGTGAGCCCAGTCGCGCTGCCACTCCAGCATGGTTGAGAGTGACGTCACGGGTTTTGCCCCTGCCTGAATTACTCGCTTCATAGCGTTGTCATGAGCGAGTTGACTCACGTCACCGCAGCAATCCTCCAGCACGTAGACTTCGTAGCCGTCGTGGATCGCCTGGACAGTCGGAAGCGCAACGCAGGTCTCCGTCCAAAGGCCGGCAATGAGAATCTTCTTGCGTCCGCCTTTTTCGATCGCTGCGACAAAGTTTTTGTCGTCCCACGAATTCATTGATGAACGCTCGATGGGCTCCTGCCCCGGAAATACGGCTCGCAGCTGCGGCCACATGTTCCCGCTGAAGGACTTCGTCTCGACCGTGGTCAAAATCACAGGTACATCGAACACCCTTGCGGCTTTTCCAATTGCCACGGCGTTGTTGATGATTCCTTGGCGATCGAAATTGCTGGTTCCAAACAGCATTTGGCCCTGATAGTCGATCAGCGCCACTACGCAATTGTCCGGAGTCAAGAGTCCCTTCTCACTTAGTTTTGGACGATTTCCGTTTGATGAATAACTCATTCATTTCTCCTTCTTGTACTGGCGATGCCAGCATTCCTAAGTTGATCGCGAGGAATCGCGACCGGAGCGAGAGTTGCGGAGTGGCTGGTCCGGCAAGGTTTCTTCGCAACCGCGTTGCGCTATAGCTTGCACATTTAAGGTGTGAAAGATAACTCTGCACCTTCGCTCACGAACATTTGCGTTTGCACGAGGAGGGCCAAACTGGAACGGTGGCTCTCAACGAACAACTTCACAAGATACGAGGTCGCGAAGCCGCACATTGCCATGAGTCAAAGCGTGAAGAAGAGTCATGTCATACATCGCGTCATGAAGATGACGCGTGAGATGAGACACCTTGGGTCGGTTTCGCGAGAAGGAAGCGACAATGTGTTCAACTGCCCCGGCCGATGGCGAGTAAATCTGATTTCCATCTCCCTCGCACGTGATGGCAGATGAATTGCTTTGATACACAACGACGAGGAAATGAACAACAGTGAACCGCAGGCTTGAAGTTCGTGCGGAAATCGGTGGATAGACCGTGGGATAGCATGTGAGCATGACCTCCTCTTCAGCGCATGCTCAATAACGACCCCGGAATCGAACCGGAAGTCTGAAAGTCGAGGGAACCAATGAAGACAGGTAACGTGTTGCGTCGAGTCTACGGTGTGACAGCAGCACTCATAGCGGTGCTCTTCTTTTTCATCATTGTTGGAGTGTTCGGCTTGCCATTGGCGATTGCTGGGCTGGCCGTATTCGTACTCGGCGCTGTTGTTGTCTGCCGCGTATTCCCCACCGAGGGTGCGAGATTATGAAACTCGATCCTTCCATTCTCGCCAGAATTCAATTTGCATTTACGGTGAGCTTTCACATCATTTTCCCGACGATGTCAATCGGGCTTGCTTCCTTCCTAGCGGTGATCGAAGCGCTCTGGCTGAAAACCAAGAACCCCATATACCTCCAGATCTATCGGTTTTGGCTCAACATTTTCGCTATGGGCTTCGCGATTGGTGTTGTCACGGGAATTGTGCTTTCGTTCGAGTTTGGTCTCGGATTCGCTCGCTTCGCACAGATGGCTGGACCGGCTATCGGTCCCTTGATCGCACTAGAGGTCTTGACCGCGTTCTTCCTGGAGGCAGGCTTCTTGGGAATCATGCTCTTTGGTCTTAATCGCGTCGGCGCGAAGCTGCACTTCTTCGCAACCTGCATGGTGGCTCTGGGTACGCTCCTATCGGCTTCGTGGATTCTCTCCGCCAACAGTTGGATGCAGACACCAGCTGGAGTCGCGATTCATGATGGCCAATTGACCGTCGTGAACTGGCGTCACGTGTTGATGAATCCGTCCTGGCCCTACCGACTACCTCACATGTTGACAGCGGCCTACCTAACGGCATCGTTCATGGTCGCTGGAGTGGGTGCGTGGTATCTACTGCGAGGCAAGCACCAGGATTTTGCGCGGAGGACTGTCGCTCTGGGAACCGCCTTCGCGGCGGTTTTGATCGTCGGACAGGTTTTCATCGGAGACATTGTCTACGGCACGATGCTCAAATACCAACCCTCAAAAATGCAGGCGGCAGAGGGCTTCTGGGAAAAGCAATCGCAGTCACCCGCGCCGTATTACTGGTTCATAATCCCGGATCAAAAGGATCAGCGAAATCGGTTCGCGCTGGGAACACCCGTTCTCGGGAGTATCTGGCTGACGCACACTCTCAAGGGACGTGTCGAAGGTCTGAAAAATACGCCACGCGAGCTCCAGCCCAGAATGGCGCTCGTATTCTATGCATTTCGAATCATGTACTGTTTGGCGATGCTCATGTTCGCCGTAGGAGTTGCTTCCCTCTGGCTGCGATTCCGTGGGACCCTCTTCAAGTCTAGGTGGTTTCTCTGGATGCTAGTTTTCATGACCCCATCCGGGATTATTGCGACATTGGCGGGGTGGTATGTGGCAGAGACTGGCCGGCAACCATGGGTCATCTATGGCATCCTGAGAACGGTCGACGCAGTATCTCCGGTTCCTGCGCAAGCTCTTCTGTCGACTCTGATCGCGTTCGTCTGCGTGTACGCGGTCTTCATCACTGCCTTCCTGATCTTTACATTACGCATTATTCGCCGCGGGCCTGTGGAAGTTCCTGCTTACCCAGAAGCATCTGGTTCTCTAAAGAACGCATTCCGACCATACGTTCTAGACAGCCCGAGACGATTGGCGGATAACCAGCTCTCGGAAAGGAATTGAAAGAAATGGATCTTCCATTGCTGTCGGCTTTCTTCGTGGCGTTCGCACTTACGCTTTACGTGATCCTGGACGGCTTTGACTTAGGAGTGGGGATCTTGCTCCTATTCCAGCCAGCGAAAGCATCACGTGATCACATGGTGGACTCGATTGCACCAACCTGGGATGGCAACGAGACTTGGATCATCATGGCTGGTGTGACACTGTTCGCTGCATTTCCAATTGCATATTCAATTTTGTTACCAGCCTTCTATCTCCCGGTGATACTCATGCTTCTTGCGTTGGGATTTCGAGGCGTTACATTCGAGTTCCGCGTGCAATCAAAAGGGCATCGTCGTGCGTGGGACGTTGCATTCGGAGTTGGCTCGCTGGTTGCTGCGCTGATGCAGGGACTGATTTTGGGTGGTCTCATGCAGGGGGTGACGGTCCAGGACCGGCATTTTGCGGGAAGTGTTCTGGATATCTTTCACCCTCTACCCATAATCAGTGGCATCACCCTTCTGTTCGGCTATGCCGTACTTGGAGCGGGATGGCTCAAACTGAAATCGAACATGTCGCTGCAACACTTTGCGAGTGGTTCCCTTCGTGTTTCTGCTCCGGCCGTTGCTGTTTTCTTCGGCATAGCCTGCATCTATGCGGTCAGAATCCAGCCGGGCATTCGTGCGCAGTGGGCGTCACATGGGATCGCTCTTGCTTGCCTTGTTGGTTTATTTGCTATTGCGGCAGGAACGTTAACGGCGCTTCCCGAAAAGAATAGGAACGTACTGCCGTTCTCGCTCGGCCTATTGCTCTTTCTCGTGGGTATCACAGGAGCTGCTCTTATTGTATTTCCAGAGATCGTGCCGTTCAGTGTTTCTCTTTGGGATGCATCGTCATCCTCCACCAGCCAAGGATTGGTGATGATCGGCGCCGCTTGTGTCACTCCGGTAGTGCTCGCGTATTCCGCGTTTGCTTATTGGATTTTCCGGGGCAAGACACCTGAGAACGGATGGGAAGCATGAGGACTCAGCGGCGCCAAATTCTGTGGTTCTGTGCAATTTATGGATTGTCCCTGGGGACTTTCGCTCTTTTCGCGATGCTCGTCCGAATCGTACTGAGATGGACAACTTGAATGATTGCTAGTCCCAACCTGTGCAATGGGATCCCGCATAAGCCTCGTTTCTCCACCGCCGGCGTGATAGGTTTGTTCAATCATTCCGTTTCTCTTGCAGTAGGCCCACGCAAGTCTCGGGGTTGCCTCTATACGTAGAGCGGCTGGTTGTGGCGAGCCGGTTGCTTCCTCTTTATAGGAAGGGAGTCGAAGTTGTGACCAGTACAGAGGTGGACAGTCAACCAGTTCTTTATTCCGAAGTCTCCGGGACGATTGCTTCGTTACGAGAGCATTTTGAGGTCGTGCGTCGCGGTGAAATATATCGTGTGCGCGGACGCCTGAACAATCTGAGCTCTGACCAAGAGGATATTGTGGAATCGCTGAGTCGTAGCATTATAGAAAGGGTGCTCCAGGAGCCGGTGGCAATGTTGTTGAACGCTACTACAGCCCATCAGTCTGCCTTTATCGTCAAGACAGTGCGCAGGATTTTCAATCTGCCAACGTAAGACCAACGCGCGCATTCAAGAGACGGCCCGAAAATGGCAAAAGCAGTTTGCGTGCGCTCGCATTGATTTCAGCGCAGCGCACTGAGCGGAACCCGATGACCCTTAAACTCGAGAGCTACCTAACCGAGGGTTGGCTGCTAGCGGAACACTCGTACATAAGAAGCATGGGTTGGAGACATCAGCTGACATATTCGAGGTGGAGAAGCCTCCTGCAGTTATTTACCTATGAACCACGCCAGCCTGTTGATCGCTCCTCCATCTTCGTCTGATACCTCTTCATCCAATCCTTTTTCATCCGATCCGACAGCGTCCGCCAAACGGCTCCTACGCTGGCTCATTGCTGTCGCCTTTTTTATGGAGTCGCTGGATACAACGGTTCTCAGTACGGCCGTCCTCACTATTTCTTCCGCACTCGGTATCGCTCTTCTCAGCATGAAGGCGGTGCTGGCGAGCCGCATCGGGTATCGTGGAGTTCTCATCTCAAACACTCTAATTCTTGGTGTCCTTCTGATGGTGTTTGCAACCATCGGTGTGCGAACACCTGTCTGGGCCATCGTGCTGCAGGCATTCGTTTATGGAGCGTTCACATCTCTGCAATACACGAGCATGAATACCCTTGTCTTCGCCGACATAGCGGAAAAGGACGCGAGCAGCGCCAGTTCCATCGCAAGCACCGCGCAGCAGATGTCGATTAGCTTCGGCGTAGCGGCGGCGGGGCTAGCCACAGCGTTTTTCATTCCAGGCGAGCACTCCGCCCCGACTGAAATGATTCACGGAATCCATAAAGCTCTAATTGCTCTCGGGATATTGACCATCTTGTCGACGACTGTCTTCCGCAGTTTGAGGAGCGACGATGGCGATGTGAGCCTGCATAAGGCTCTTCACCCTGAAGGATGACTCAACCTAGTGACACCTTCGAGCACCCGAATCTCAGCTCCATCGAATGAGAGCTCTTTCCTGCAACCGGCTCAACATCAAAAGCATTCGTGACGTCGACAACGATCTTGCCGTTCCACTGCTTGAATTGCTTCGCAATATCCTTGTGAGCAGAAAAAAGTACAGCGGGGAAGATCGTCTCCGCTCCTCATAAGCGTCTTGAAGGGATTGAGACGGCTCGCACTTCATTGTCGCTGTCTTGATCTCAGCAGCCGCGGCAACTTTCGACCCGCCATCTTGCGATGGTGGAAGATTGAGAAACAGTTGCGGCTGTGATCGACCATGCTGCCAAACGAGTTCTGAGCAAGTGACGATCGCGCCGTCATAGATGGGCTCGAAGTTCAGTAGACGCGTCGGCGTAGAAGATACTTGTGTTCCCCAGAGAGCACGAGTTCACCGTGCTGGTTATAAACTGTGGCTCTCGTCGTAACCTGGCCGCTATCTCCCTGCGGGGTGAGAGCAACAATCTCGAGCGCAGAATAGAGGGTGTCTCCGGCATGTACTTCCTTGAGAAACTTGCAGGACGCCTCGGTAAACGCGATGAACACGTCTCCGATGTACTGAGGAAAGAGCGTTGCCCCGGGAGCCGTGAACGCGAGCACCTGCAAGCCATGCACTACCGGGGCCGTGTGTCCGTGACGCCGCGCATACTCCACGTCGTAGTGAATAGGATGATTGTCAGCCGAAACGGCCTGGAAGGCCGAGGCGTGTGCATCGGTGAGTGTGCGGCTTGGTGCGCGAAAGATTTCGCCAACGCGCAGGTTATCAAATGTTCTGGCTGGTACAACGGTGAAGTTGCTAGGGTCAAAGGTGTGCGCGGTTTCCGGTATAGCTGTCGTCGAATTCATGTTGTCATCCTTTCCATTGTTGTTCTTCGAAGGCTGGTCTGTCGTTGAGGGCGGCGTTGATGCATGGCCATTCTTCGGCAGGCTCATGGCTGCTACAACTGCTGCACTGCCAAGAATCATATTGCGGCGGGATAAACAGCTCGATTCCTCATCGGATTCAGGGGATATCCCTGATCTCGCATCATTCGTTTCCGTTGGCAGGTTCATAGCAATTTCCTTCGTCGCTCTTGGCAGTGAAATTGAGTGTTTGCAGATTGCTCCCGGCCTTTCTCGGAGAGACCAGATCGGACATTTCTGCAGGTTCCTCTTTTGTCCGTACGAATAAGCTGGACCATCGGAGCGTGCTTGGGCATCAATAGGGGCTGGCTCTTCGCCGCCGGGAGTACCGAAACGCGCTAACTTCATGGCCTATGTCCTGAGTCTCGTTAAGCACTGCATGTACATCCAAAACAGCGAGGACGCCCATCCAGCGGTTGCTGCTTGCAATCAGCCTTTCCAGTCTGCGCGGAAGTTGATCAGAAGGCGATTGATCTCCTCGGGCTTCTCCTCATGGGGGAGATGCCCGCATTCAGGAATGGCATGCGTGACAAGATTGCTTGCCATCTCCGCCCACACGCGGGGCATATCAAACATTTCGCCGACTAACTTGAAGTCACGTCCCCAAAGCGACATCACCGGGCAAGCGATCTTAACGGAAACATCGACGTTGTCTTGGGCGACATCGGCGGCGTTGGCACGATAATCTTCCATGGCCCCTCGTATAGCGCCAGGTGCCCGATACGCTTTGACATAAGTGTCGAACGCTTCATCCTGAATGGTCAGCGGATCAACGCACCAATCGGAGAAGTAGTGACGCAGCCAGATGTCTTCACGACCTGCGATGAGTGCTTCCGGAAGGTCCGGAACCAAGTGAAATAGGAAGAACCAATATCCCTTCGCTTTTGCGGCGTCAAGTTCTCGACCCACGATTCGAGTTGGTACATTGTCCATCACGACCAGCCGGTCAACGGCCTCCGAATGATCCTTAGCGAAGCGAGTTGCGACACGAGCGCCGCGATCATGTCCAACAATCGCGATCTTCGGCAGATTCAGCGCCCGCATTAGCTCGCGGAGATCTGTTGCCATCGTGCGCTTGTCATAGCCTGATGAAGGTTTGTCAGTTTCTCCATACCCGCGTAGATCAGGTGCGATTACACGGTATTTCTTCGCAAGTTCGGGAATCTGAAAACGCCATGCGTAACTTGTTTCGGGAAAACCATGCAACAACACAACCGCAGGGCCGTCCCTGCCTCAAGATAATGTTGGCGTATACCATTTGCGTGTATTGTCCGACTATAGACTTTCATGGCAATGTTGATGTGCGGCCGAAGAACATCGAGGATGTGCAGAAGATTTTCCGGATTGCGCCGGGGCTTTCGCTCTTTTCGCGATGCACGTCCGAATCGTACTGAGATGGACCACTTGAATGATTGCTAGTCCTAACCGGCGAAATGAAATCCCGCAAGAGCCGCGTTGCTCCAGCGCCGGCGCGACGTGTTTTGCAATCATTCCGTTCCCCCCGCTGAGAAAAGTCAAAAGGATTCTCCCACTAATTCTTCGCTTTTCTTCCAGAGCTCCTCAGCATTGGTCGGATCGAGCGCATATCCGCGTACTCCTTCGCTGCTCGCGGTGATGGGAACGTCATCTGGCACGACCTTACCGACGTGGCAGTTCTCGCAGTAATATCCACCGATCTCGTCAGCGGGAGCAACCACCGCGGTCCACACCGAAGTTGCGGCTCCTTGAGGAATGGTCTTCCGCCGGGAGGGCGCCTTGCCATCTGCCACGAGCTGCTGGTTCATATGCTCGACCATCTTTCTAACAACGCTCGGATCCAAGTGTCGACCCAGCTCAGTCTGAACGGCTCCTGGATGTACAGCTGCAGCACGCACGCCACGGTCCCGGTGCCGTTTGTCGAAGGCAACTGTGAAGAGGATGTTTGCCGTCTTGGACCTCCCATACGCAACGAAGGGTTCATAGGGCGTCCGCTCAAAGTTGGGATCCTCGAGGTCTACATTGGAGAAGCGGTGACCCGCGGAAGACAAGTTGACCAGCCGCCCACTTGCCGGGATAAGAGAAGCAATCCGGTTGACCAGTACAAAATGGCCTAGGTGATTGGTGCCGAACTGCGTCTCGAAGCCGTCAACCGTACGACCGAAGGGGGTGGCCATCACACCCGCGTTG
>Ga0073928_10006949_pt1 | contig 14953 bp, 15 predicted proteins | sample PaiPotPPA55metaG_FD_76969 | JGI IMG/M metagenome (GOLD analysis project Ga0073928, IMG submission 76969) | Iron sulfur acid spring bacterial and archeal communities from Banff, Canada, to study Microbial Dark Matter (Phase II) - Paint Pots PPA... ... | reverse complement strand
TACCCAGAGCGCGTTAATTTCCTGGCTGGCTATACCGGTCTCTAAGACATTGAACGGCCCCATTTCGACGTATGCGATGCGTCCTGCCAGCGACTCACCCGATTGGCGCAGCAAATCCATCGAAGCGGAACCCAGAATGAGGAAGCGCGAGGTTCTGTGGCCATGGCGGCGTCCGCGGTCGATCTGTCCGCGCAGTGTAGCAAACAATTCAGGCATTCGGTGTATCTCGTCCAGGACAACGAGGCGATCTTCATACGCGGATAGAAACAAGGCTGGCTCGGCGAGCTTGGCGCGATCCTCGCGCGCCTCCAGGTCGAGGTAGATGGAAGGCGTGCCCGCGACGATAGCGAGCGCCAGGGTGGTTTTGCCCGACTGACGCGGACCGGTCAGTGCGACGGCAGCCTGCCGTTGGAGGGCGCTTTGTACGGGGCCGTGAGCGCGGCGGGGGATCATCCTTGCATATTATCCACATAGTGGAAGATTTGCAAGATAGCGATCAGGCCTAAGAAACTGTGGTGGGGAGAGGGGGACTTGTTCGCTTGTACCGCATTGAAAACACGTAAGTTATACACGATACGAAGACGTCAAAATACCCAAAGTACCAGAAACACGCCATCAAGTCACACGACAAGTCACACGGCACGCGGCAGCAAACAGCTAATCACAGTTAAACGCCTTTGTATCAGATGCCTAGCGCCCTCTGTCGGGTCCTGCCAGGGATTAGCGACCCGGACCAACTGCTTCCCCGACACAAGGTGGTATTAAACCCATGACGATCAGCATCAATATCCGGGTCGAACAATGGCCCCTCCGTCGGCTCATCCCGCGAGTCACCAACCCACACACGCACAGCGATGAACAGATACAGCGGATCATGCAATCCATCCTCGAATTTGGCTTCGTCAATCCCGTCCTGGTCGGCCCTGATGAAGTGATCATCGCGGGCCACGCGCGGGTTCTCGCAGCACGCAAACTGGGTCTGACGGAAGTGCCCGTCATCGTGTTGCGCAATTTGTCCGAAGCCCAGCGGCGGGCTTTGGCGATTGCGGACAACCAGCTTGCGCTCGGCGCCGGGTGGGACGAGGATCTACTCCGGTTGGAGTTGGCCGCCCTTGAAGCGGAACGCTTCAACCTTGATGTGCTCGGCTTCGACGACGAGGAGTTAGCGCGCCTGCTGACTGCTGCGGAAGCCTCCCCAGGGCTGGTGGATGAAGACGCGGTGCCCCAGGTCCCGGCCCAGCCCGTCTGCCGGCCCGGCGATCTGTGGCTTTGCGGCAGCCGACGCAACCAACACCGAATCCTCTGCGGAGACGCGACCAGCCCGGACGCGGTGGCGCGCCTGCTGGGCGACCGCAAGCCTTTCCTCCTGGTAACCGATCCTCCATATGGAATCGAGTTAGACAGCGAATGGCGCGACCGCGCCGGCCTGAACGGCTGCGGACCGGCGGAAGCCAGCTACATGAAACACCGGACTGAGGGCCATACCGAGACGGTCATCTCGGGCGACACCCGCGCCGACTGGTCTGGCGCTTTTGAGTTGGTACCCAGCATCCAAGTCGCCTATGTCTGGCATGCATCGATCTACACGCGGGAGGTGCTCAACGGGTTGGAACGTATCGGCTTCCTCTACCCGCAGCAGATCATATGGAACAAAGGCCGCACAGTGCTCACCCGTACTCACTACTGGTACCAGCACGAACCGTGCTGGTATGTCCGCAAAAAGAACGCACCGTGGTTCGGCAAGGCCGGCGAGAACTCGACCGTCTGGGATTCCCCATCACCGAAGTTCATCATGGGCGGCTCTGATGAAGAGAAGTACGATCATCCCACCCAGAAACCTGTTGCGCTGATGCGGCGCCCTCTGCTGAATCACACCAAGCGCGGCGAATCGGTCTATGATCCGTTCCTCGGCAGCGGGACCACCCTTGCGGCCGCGGAACTCACCGGGCGCGTCTGTTACGGTCTGGAGATTGATGCGAAGTACGTGGATACCGTCGTGAACCGCTGGCAGAATCTGACAGGCGGAAAAGCGAATCTCGAGGGCGATGGACGGACATTCGAGGAAGTCGCCCGGGCACGCCGAGTGAGGGCCGCATGAATCACCCCTGGCCGCGCGCTAATTGCGGTCGTCCCGGCACCGCGTCCGGACCTGCGGAGGTGGCCCGAGGCCAGGACTGGCCACTGTCGCGCCACGTTTGGCCCACGTGCGAGCATCCGCCGAACGCTCGGCGTATTGGCCCACGCTCTCCTGATTTCGGGCATGGGTTGGCCAGCAATCGCAGCGAGAGAAGCAGAAAAGCCCGCCACGGTTTCGTGGCGGGCCCGGAAAGGAGGGAAGTGCCTGATGCTACTTGTTGATGCGATACGTCCTCACGCCGCCCTCGGGCTTGAAGGACTCCACCTCGTGACCGGCCTTCTTCATAGCTCCCGCCATGAAGCCGCGCACCGTGTGCGCCTGCCAGGCCATCTTCTCGGAGATCTCGGCCAACGTGGCACCGTTCTTACGCTGCAGCATGGCGATGACCTGCGCCATCTTGGAACCCTCGCGCGGCACGCTGGACTCACCCTTAGCCATCTTTTTGGCGTTGGGCGCGCCCTTGGCAGGGGTGGCCTTCTTACTCGCCTTGACCTTCTCCGGCGCGCCCTTGGCCGCCCGTGCGCCACCTTTGGCCTTCGGGGCAGCGGCCGACTCCTTGGGTTGCTCTGCCTGCGGCTGCGCGCTGCCGCCCAGGTTCTGGATGCGCGCCCAGATCCGCTGGATGGCCGTCTTGTTGTCCTTGAACTTCTTGACCGGCGTCACGCCCGGCAGACTGTTCCAGATTTCGACCATCCGGCTGCCCGGCCACGCTTTGGCCAGTTCCGCCAGTTCCTGCTCGCTGGCAAAGGCATCGAAAGGCGTGGCGGTAGTGGCGGCGGCCTCTGCCGGGGTTGCAAACGCCACGATTTCGTTGCTGTCGTTAATCGTAAAAGTTTTCATTGTCGTTTCTCCTTGAAAGGCGCGGATCGCGCTCATGACATCGATCACTCCGATCTGCTTGAAACGCAAGGGAATTCTGAAAAAAATCTTGTGTGGCGAAGATGTGGCGATGCTCTTGGCAGCTCCAGCCAGATGGTGGCAGATGGTGGCAGATAGTGGGAAATGAGGGCAGCATGAGGGGCCACGGCGCCAAATTACCGCACAAACGGGACCAGGCTATCGGGGCACTGATGACCTGTCTCACGGTCGAAAAGGCCGCCGAGGCCATCGGCGTGCACCCGAACACGCTGCGTCGCTGGATGGCCCTGCCCGAATTCCAAGCTGCGCACAAGCGAGCGCGGCGGGAAGCCGTGCGCCAGGCCAACGCCTGCCTTCAGCGAAACTCCGGTGTCGCGGCAACAGTGCTGCTGAAGATGATGGCCGACCCAACTACGCCGGCGGCCGTCAGGGTGAAAGCGGCAGAGTGCGTTCTGGAGCGTGCCAGCAAATCGTTGGAAGATGATGATCTCGAGGTTCGCGTCGCGCAGTTGGAGAGCGTCACGCATCATTCGGAGAAGGCGCGCGTCATTCAGATAAGGCCCGCGAAAGAGAGCAAAAAAAACGGCGATCCCGGCGCCAGCCCCATCGGTTGCGATGGCGGAGCTGACGCGAGTGATTCCGGTCTAGTCGCCGATTCACCGGATGTCTAGCTCCTGCCGGACTAATCGGCGGACGCGCTTGGCGATCTCCTCGGACGACTCGCTGCCGGAGATCTCCCCTTCTAGGCGCTTACGGATCAGTGGCTGGAGTTCGGCGTCAAGCTGCCAAGCGCTCTTGTCGAATGACCATTCCGCTTCCAACTTCCTGATGTAACGGAACACTTCGCGGAGACCAGCCTCGATCAGTAGCTCGATCTGCTTGCGCCGCGCGTGAGCGTCGAGAAACGGCTGCAAAGCCTTGTCACGGGCTGCTTCGAGACGGTTCATATCGGTCCCCGCCGGTATCTGGTCCAACGCTTTTCGGACGGCAGCGAGGGCCGCTTCCCGTTCCTCCTTGGGTAGGTCGTGCGGGAATTTTGAGGAGGTGCAACGGAGCACGGTTTCTCGGTTGGCGAGATCCCGTTGTCTTGCGGCTTCCGTCTTTTGGCGCGCCCGCTCATCGGCGTGCGCTTTGGCAATTGCCTCGTGAAACGGTTTCAGTGCGTCGTCACACGCCGCCTCCAACTGCGGGCGTGGCGTACCCTGCGGCAGTTTTGCGATGACATCGCTGATCGCCTTGGTTGCCAGTTCCCTGCCGTACTCATCGAGTTCGCGCGGCAACGATGTGCTCTGGATAACGCGCTGCCGCAGTTCTTTGTCCGCGACCGCCGCCTCATGTGCGCGGAACAAAACGATGACTGGTCCCACTGCCGCGCGCGCAACCGAGCACATCTCTTGATACGAGGCATCGGGCCTCGCGCCTTCCAGCGCTTTGGCGGCGGCGGCGCGGGCCTGTGTCTCCCAGGTGGTCGGCTCCCAAGAATAGCCGGTCATCCCGGACGGCAGACTGCGGCGCGCGTCCTCGATGGCCCGTGCCAATTCTTTGCGACGGCGCCACGGCTGTAAGACCTTGTGGAAGGCTGCGTCGACCAGCCGCTGCACAACATCTTCCGGCTCGGTCAGGCGCGCGTTGTCCAACGCAGCGAGAACTTGCGCGTGCATCTCTGCTTCTACTTCACCCCTCACCTCGGCGGGGATACCGTTCATCGCGTACCGTAACCAGCGGTTGTCGCGGTTCTGATGCTTCCGAGCAGCTTCAGCCTCGGCTTGCCGCCTTTGTTCGATTTCCCGTTGCTCTGCCGCGCGCTGTGCCTTCTGATCGTCGCGCTGAACAAACCAGTCGTCCTCTTCGCTCAATTCGCGCTCGAAGCGGCGCTGTTTCAGGCGACTCTCTGCGACGGCCACATCCTCGGCGGCGATTACTACTCGACTCGACCGTTCCGCGAGCAGGGCCGGGTTACCATACTGTGGCCGGCCGTTTCGGGCCGGCGCGCCGTCAGCGTCGGGCAACGGCCGCGGGAGCGGCGGCACGCCGTCGCGTTTGAGTCTTGCGAGTTCGCGGGCGGGGATGCGCCATTGGCCCCCCTCGGTCTGTTCGGCCGCGATGAGGCCGTGCTGACATAGCGCCCTCACCCGCGCCGGACTCACGTTGAGTTCACTACCAATTTGACCGCTACTGTAAAACAGTTCTTCCATACCTGCACACTACCGTTATCTGTACAGAAATTCAACGGAGAAGTGGCGTTCGCACGGTTTCTGCTACAGTTTTCGCGCGGTTTCGGCGTTGTCGCGCGGTGTCCGCAACGGTTTCTGCTACAGTTCTGGGCGGCTGGCGGGCGGCTCTAGCCTATCCGTGGCCCAACAGTGGCCGCTTGGTCCGCAGATCATGGCCAGAAACAGCTACCGTTAATGTGAAGTAACGTCCCGCGATACTGCTTCATAGCTCTCTGTCAAAAACGAGGCTGGCGAAGCAGATTCACGCGCGGCTGCCTGCGACAACGCACCCTGAGGTGTGCTCTCTGAGATAATCAGAACCTATGGCGAAATCCACGCCGGTGGTCTTCATTTCGTCAACTTCGGACGACTTGAAGCCCTACCGTGCCGCTGCCCGCGACGCCGCCATCAGCGCCGGCCTGCTCCCGAAAATGATGGAGTACTTCCCTGCCACCGGGCGGCCATCGCTCGCGGAGTGCCTGCGCATCGTGTCCGAAGCCGACGTGGTGGCCGCTGTCGTCGCTCACCGCTACGGCTGGGTCCCGGACGATCAGCCAGGCGGTGAAGCCAAGAGTATCACTTGGCTTGAATGTGAGCAAGCCGCACGCGAAGGAAAGCGCGTCCTCGCTTTCATTGTGGACGAAGACTGCGAATGGCCTGTCGAGCTACGGGAGTCCTACCGCGCTAGCGCCGCCATCGAGGATGGCAGCTTCACGCCAGCGCTCGCTGCTGAAGTCCAGCGTAACCGGGCACAGCTCAATGCTTTCAAGCAGTGGCTCAGTGCCAACCTCCGCGCCACATTCCGCAACCCCGACGACCTGCGCGGCAAGGTCAGCGACGCCCTGAGCGAATGGCGCGGCCCCGCCGCGCCGCCGCCGGCCGGCGATCCGCACCCTTACCTGGAAGCCCTGCGCGCGCAAACCGCCTTCATCGATATTCGCGGCCTCCAGGTAGGCACCGGCAAGGCCTACCGCTTTCCCATCGAAGATCTGTACATTCCGTTGACGACCATGGCCGCGCCGGAGGAGCGCGGCGAGCGCGCCATGCGGGAGCCGGTGCGCCTCGAAGATGCGCTGCGGCATCCACGCCTGGTGATCTCGGGCGATCCCGGCGCAGGCAAATCCACGTTTCTGCGCCATGTCGCATTCCAGCATTGCGATAAGCTGCTGGCCGGCGACGACGCGCCCTTCCCTATCCTGATCTCCATCGCGGATCTGGTGGAGCACAGGCGCACCTGCCGCCACCGGCACGAAGGGCCATCCACCGACCACGCGCCCACCTGGCTGGGGCATTTCCTGGGCGCGCGCAGCGACGAATTCGCTTGGTCGCTGCACGCTGGCTTCTTCGAGCGCAAGCTGAGTTCGGGCGCGGCCGTTGTGCTGCTGGATGGCCTGGACGAAGCACGCAGCCGCACCGAGCGCGAAGACGTCGCCCGCCTGTTCGAGAACGCCACGCAAACCTATAAAAAGTGCCGATTTGTAGTCACCACCCGGCCGCTGGCCTATGCGGGCGAAAGCGTGCTCGCCGGCTTTGAAGTAGCGAACATCGAGCCGCTCGAAACCAGTGCCATCGATGCTTTCCTCCAACACTGGTGCCGCGCCCTGTTCGCCGAAAGCCCGCAAGCCACCGCCGAACATCTTGCGGAATTGACCGAAGCGCTGCGCGCGCGCGCCGAGATCCGCCGCATGGCGCGCAATCCGGTGATGCTCACGGCACTGGCCGTAGTGCATTGGAACGAGCGGCGTCTGCCTGAGCAGCGTGCCGACCTGTATGACTCGATTCTGACCTGGCTGGCCCGCTCGCGAGAGCAGCGCTCGGAGCGCCCTGCGGCCGAGCGCTGCCTCGTGCTTCTTCAGCAGCTTGCGCTGGGGATGCAGAATGCGAAGGAGGGCCGGCAAGTGCAGGTGTCTAAGGGCCGCGCGTCTGGAATTCTCGCTCCGCACCTCCGGGATGTGGCCGAAGCTGAGCGCCTTGCGCGCGCCCAGGAGTTCCTAGAGCAAGAGGAGATCGATAGCGGCATCATCGTTAGCCGCGCCAGCGAGGTGAGCTTTCGGCATCTCACGTTTCAGGAGCACCTGGCGGCCAAGGCGATTGCGGGGATGGCGGACGCTACACAGCACGAACTAATGCTCCAGGACAGCCTTATATACAAAACCGAGTGGCGCGAGGTGGCGCTGTTGCTGGGCGGCATCCTTTACAAGATAGGCCTTGACAAGGTTGATGCCCTGATTTCGGCCGTCCTGGAAGCCCTTGGTGCACGACCCGAGCTAGCGCAGCAGGCGCGCTGCGCCGGGCTCCTCGGGGCCATGATACGCGATCTCCAGCCTTTCAAATATCAACCAGCCGACCCGCGCTACGAAAGTAACATGGATGCTGTGCTCGCGATATTTGACCAAGCCCGAGCACAGTCAATCGATTTGCGGTTGCGTATGGAGGCAGCGTTGGCCTTAGGCCAAGCCGGCGATCCACGGCTGACCTGTAACAATTGGATCACAATTCAGGCGGGCGAATTCCACATGGGAGCACAGAATTGCAGTCCAGGGCAGCCCAACTTTGACCGTGACGCATATCGGGATGAGATACCAGTCCGGACAGTCCGTTTGGCCAGCTATCAAATCGGGCGGTACCCAGTGACCGTCGAGGAATATCGGCGGTTTTTGGATGCCGGTGGCTATCACAACGAGCAGTGGTGGCGAGAAGGCGGTTTCGGAATGAATGGTGAGCCGCGACAATGGGATTTGCAGGTGTTGAATCCGAACCGGCCTGTGGTCGGTGTCACCTGGTATGAAGCTTCAGCGTATTGCCTCTGGTCTGGCGGGCGCCTGCCGCTTGAGGCCGAGTGGGAGCGGGCGGCGCGGGGAACAACCGCAAGGACGTATCCTTGGGGAGATTGGCCTCCGGACATCACCCGAGCCAATTACGCCGACAATGTGGGAGCAGTGACGCCGGTCGGCCTTTATCCGGCTGGAGCCACGCCGGAGGGCATCCACGACTTGGCCGGAAATGTGTGGGAATGGGTGGCTGACACATACCAGCATGTTGGGGAACGGCTCGCTCCCTACATGCGGGTGTTGCGTGGGGGATCATTTCTCGATTTTCGCGACAACCTGCGCGCCGCCGCACGCTACAGGAACATTCCAACGCTGAGGCTCGGCAACTTCGGTTTTCGTTGCGTGCGTGACGTGGCCTCCTAACCTCGGCGATAGCCCTCAAGGCCGACGGCGGTTGTCTTTGGGGCGCGCCCTGGCCAGGCCAAGTCAGCTACCGATATCCACCGTTAAGGCCGCGTGCGGAAGAATCGGGGGAGGCGGAAAAAACGGCGAGTCGATGTCGCGCAGCACATGGCTCTGTGGTCGGCGCAATGATGGTGTCAGCGTGGGCGAAATGGATAAGATTGGGATTTGTGAGCGTTAAGCGTTATAGGTACTAGGGGTATGGTACGTCTATTTTGAGAGATTTGAGCGTTGCACTAGCTCCGGAGACGTGCAGCACAGATTACAATAAGCGGTATCGGGCCAAGGGCGGCTCAAGCGACGGGAGGTTCCTGTGGCCCAGGAGGATCTGACGATGACTCTTACGATCACATCTGGGTGGCGTTTCTTGGTTCTGTGTGCGCTCCTGCTGGTTCCTGTTGCGGCGTATCCGCAGGTGACGCTGACGGGGGCCATGCTGGTCTCCACAACTTCGAACGGCACCTGGAACAACTACTCAGAATTGAACACGGTTGGAGGCGATAACTGGTGGGACCTGTGGCTGGCCCTGAATCCGGACGCCACCTCGCCGGTTAATGGGCCATCCGACGCGCAGGCAGGCATTTCCATTCCCTTGCAGGCTGGCACGAGCTACAAGTACTACTTCTTCGGCAGCGGTCCCTGCTGTACGGCCAGCTATAGTTTTACCGAGATGAATCTGTTTTTCGACGGTAACACTTCGACCCCTGGCATCTCGGTATTTGGCGCGCTCAACAGCGCGGCCTTTGCACCGGATAGCAACACCACATTGACGCTGGGTGGCACTCCCGTGGCGGGTTCGGGCACTGGCTTCTACACGTCCGGCGGTGTGACCGTGGTTCTAACCGGCTACGATAACAACGCGCCTGAGACTCCGCCCGGGGACGTCTGCCAGCCCTTTGAGTTCTCGCCCGGAGACGCCCTGAGTACCATCGGATCGTTCAGCTTGCAGGTCTTTCCGGCAGCAACTCTGAGCTTCAGCCAGACCGGCGGGCCGCCGGGAACCAAACTTACCACCACAGGGAATGGCTTTGCCCCGATGGAAACGGTGGACATTTACGTCAACCACGTCGGCGGTTCGCCGCTAATGACCACCACAGCCGACGCCGGCGGCGGCTTTACCATCATCGCTCGCGAAGCGCAGGCGGCGTACGGTCCCGTGGACTTTTACGCGGTGGGCCAGACCAGCGGTAACCTCGGGGCTGCGTCGTACTTTGTCACGGCCGCCATGGCCGTGACCCCCGATAGGGGCGTGCCAGGGGATGCCGCCACGGCGACCGGCGTGGGCTTCGGCGCAGGGGAGACCGTCGATATTTACTGGGTGGAACCGCGGCAGTTGCTCGGCACGACAACCGCGAACGGGCGAGGCACCGGTAGCTTGAAGATCACGATTCCGGCGAACGCGCGGACCGGAGTGAATGCGGTGCTCGGGGTGGGAGAGACCACGCAGGCCACGGCCTACGGCAAGTTCCTGGTGAAATAGCCGCGATCAGCGGGCCAAGGCGGGCCCAAACGAAAGTGTCTAAAGGAACCAAAAAATGCTGTCTCTGAGAACGCAGTCCAAAACGATTTTGCACGCTCTCGCCGTGATGCTGTTACTAGGTGTGCTGACGCTTTCAGTTGCATCGGCGCAGTCACTCACGGTTGTCAATCCGAATTTCTCCGCTGTCGCTGTGCAGTGCAGCGGCGGCTGGGCGCAACAGGCTGACCCAGGAGGGACTTGCGGAGGCCCTGATGTGCCCCAGCAAGACTTTAACGTCGAAGCGGGTATAGGCTGGACGTTTACCCCGTATGACCACACCGCACCGGGGTTCGGCGGACCTGGGGTCACGGGCCCGGATACTGGGTTCAATCCGCCTTCGTTTTCTGGAATGCCGTTCGACGAGGCAGCCCTGCTGCAAAACCGTGCCCTGATATTCCAGGAAATTACCCGCTTCGTTCCGGGCGAAGTATATATAAGCTGACTTTTTATCTCGGATCGCGCTATGGCAACAGCGGCACTTGCTGCGGTGGTGACCAGACGGTGCTGGCGACGCTTGATGGTAAGCCCATCGGCGTCTGGAAGCTCGTCAGCTTTACGCCATTCACCCCCCGGACGGCCTTTTTCAGGGTGGCCTCGGGCCAATCGCACATCCTGGGATTCGCGGGCACCGTCCATGGCAGCAGCAGTGTCAGCAGCACGGCTTTCCTCTCGGGAGTGAGCATCGGAACAGCCGCTGACCAAAAGTGAACCGGCCCCGGCCTATTGCATCGGTCCTGTTCGGAACGCCGTAAAAGCGGCAGCTTGGCTGAATTCAAAAATGCAGGTCATAGAATGTCCGGTACTCCTGTTAGGCGTGCAGCATCTACTTGTATATGGATCTCCAGTTGGATGGGAAGCTAGCCCTGGTGACCGGCTCGACAGCCGGAATCGGTTTGGCGATTGCAACGGCGCTCGCCAAGGAGGGCTCCCGCGTGATTGTGAACGGAAGAATGCCCGCGCGTGTGGATGCGGCTATCCGCAGGATTCGAGATGATTATAGCGGCGTACAACTTGAGGGCTTCGTGGGCGATCTTGCTACGCCCGAAGCCGTCGATGCGCTCGTCCACCGCTTCGACCTCGTGGACGTCCTGGTGAATAACCTGGGGACGTATGCCCCCCAACCCTTCGAAGAAGTCACGGATGCCGACTGGTACAGGATTATCGAAACCAATTTCATGAGCGGTGTCCGGCTCAGCCGGCATTATCTGCCGCGCATGAAGCGGGCTGGATGGGGCCGCGTTGTTTTCATCTCGAGCGAATCAGCGGTAAATATACCGGTGGAGATGATCCACTACGGCGTCACCAAGACCATGCAGGTGGCGCTGGCGCGCGGGCTGGCAGAGACGACGGCAGGCACGGCGGTGACGGTGAATTCCGTCCTGGCCGGTCCTACGCGCTCGGAAGGCGTGGACGAGTATATCGCCGGGGTAGCACAGGCGAAGCATATGGCAGCCGCTGAAGTGGAGAGGCAGTTCTTCCAGACGGTGCGCCCCACGTCACTGCTGCAACGGTTTGCGACTGTGGATGAAGTTGCGGCCATTGTCGCATTTGTCGCCAGTCCGCTGTCTTTGGCGACGAACGGCGCAGCGTTGCGGGTCGATGGCGGCGTGGTGCGCTCGATTCTCTGATCGGATTGGCTCAGCCTGAGCCCTTGCGAGGCCGAATTAACCTACCGATAATGCTTCCACAACGTGCCGTTGCGTCTGCTCATTACAGTTGAAACCCTTGGCGGTAACGACCAGGGGGTCGAAAGCGCGCCAGACGGGCTTCAAAGCGACGTTGGAGGGCACCTTCATACTGCTCATTACAGCTCAATCTCGCTCGAACATCCGGAGGGCCACGAATGTGGCGAAGCGTTCAAAAACGCCTGAAAAATCGCAGATCGGGCGACTTGAGGAAACATGGATGGGCGTTTATGTACTGCTCAAAAAAGGTTCATCTGAGCAGTAGTGTAGTGGTCGTCAAGTCCTCTTGAAATTGCCCGCCCAAGCGTTAGCGCGGCCTTTGGCCGGGGCACGTAAATGTAAGACGGACCCGGCGAGGCTGTGGTGGATCGCCGATTCTACACGCTTCGTGTGCTACGATATGCAAGCCCAGAAAGGGGACCGGAATGAAGAGTCGATATGTTCTTTGTTGTTTGGCTGGCCTGATGGCCGCGCATTCTGTTCAAGCAGCGCCGCTGGTAGTGGGTGGCTTCAACACGGCCCGCGGCGGGGAGGAAAGCATCGATAGTAACAATTGGGGCGGCGGTGCCTTGCAGGGCATGATTGCCGCCCAATTTCCGGGCGCCACCTTCACCAGCACCTCAGCACTGACTCCGGCTTACCTGAGCACGAATCGACGCTCTCATCATCGGTGCGGCTGTAAATTCCTCTGAGGAAATCGTGCCCCTCTCCGCCCCGGAGCAACTCGCTCTGCGCGACTTTGTCAAAGCGGGGGGAACGGCTCTGCTGTTTTGCGACAACAATACCGACTATCAGGCGGCCAGCCGCAGCTTCACGGCGGTGTTCGGTCTTTCTGTGACGGGCACGCTGGCATTTACGGGCGGCAGCACGATTGTCAATCGCTTAAACCGAGTAGTTACAGGTCCGGCGGGAACCGCGACCGGTTTTGACTACCTAAACCCTGGTTGGTTCTCTAACATCGGCAGGGCAGTGGATATCGCGGTGTTGGATGCTCCTGGAATGGTCGGCAACCATGCACCCTCCGTTGCCGCGCTGCTTCCGGGGGCGCTAGGGAGAGGCAGCGGCGCCGTTGTCTTATTTAGCGATAGCGACATCCTCCTCCCAACGTCCGACTACGGAATTACTTCAACCAACGACAATATCCTGATCTTGAATTCTTTGGCTCTACAGAGCGGCCGGCAAGCGGCGCTGGCCGCGCCGGCCGATGCGGAGGCATTTCGTGCGGAGTTGTTCGTGAACGCAAAAATGGATATTTACCGCGCCGGCGGATACGAGGATGGCAGCGATGGAATTGCTCCGGTGGTGTACAGCTTCCCTGCAAGAGCCGGACGAGTTCTCGAATTCATGAGCGTTGGAGGGGATTGGACATGCACTACGATTGGCGTACCGCCATTTAGCCCGGACGGCACGACAGCTCCAGGCTGTAACCCATTGGCGGTGTTTGGTTCCGTAGGCCCGTTCTCGGGCTATGCCAATAGCGATTTTTCGAGCGCCATGGTGGGCATGTTCTTAGAGAACAGTCTTCCCAGTTCGCCACCGCCAGCGTTCAGATTCTACTTGACCGACAACTCCATGGGAGGCATTCCGACCGACTTCCGCAGCCTGAGCCCGCTAATCGGCCAAGTGTTCTTCATTGGCGATGGTTTGACCGGGACCGGGACCGGTGCCATTCAGATATTCCGTGTTCCCCCAACCGCTACGCATCTCTACCTCGGCTTTATCGGCTCGTGTAATCCCAGCGATCTTAGTCCCAGTTGCTACAGCGACAACGGCGGTACACTCGCCGCAGTCTTTCACCTGTACGAGCAATAGCTCGGTGAGACTTGAGGTGCCATTCGTGGCCCTAGAAATATGTGATCGCCTCCCTGCCCACTATAACCGTTTTGAGCAGTAGCAGGAGGCGGCAAGACCGCTTTTGCTGAGGTTGGCAGGGGAGTGGGACGCCGCTCTTTCTACTGTAATGAGCAGTAAGCCGAGCGAATGCCCAACGATACAGCTCACGGCCAGCACCTGCCCCGGGCCGCCTGGCCCCTTGGCAGAACCCTACCGATATTGACGAACAACGTCCTCCTCGAACAGCGCGATATTGGCCCGCGACACTTTGGAGGTTCGGCGACAAACCAGCCAAGTGGATCGATGAACTGGTTGCGGGCTCCGCGCGAGCACACTCTCTGATGAGCCGGTTTCTCTGGCGTTTGACGGGCGCATCGCGTCAGCGGTCAGCGAATCAGCTACGCTTGAGTATGTAGATGCGAAGCGTGAACGTTAGGCGTTACTTCTGGCTCGCTACGTTGCTCGTCTCAGCAAGCGCCCTGGCCCAGGTCCAGTTGTCGGACGAAAATGCCTACAACCCCATTCCGAGCCCTGATGGCTTGAAGATCGTCGCCGTTCGTACAGGCTGGCGGGAAGGCGGAAGCGGGGGCTTGGGGCGGTCTAATCTCCGGTCAGACCTGATTATCCTGGACCGGGCGGGCCGCACGACCTCAGCGTTATTCCACGCGGATAGCTTCGTGGCCGACTGGAACCGCAGCGGAATCGTTTCGTTTCGCGACTGGTCCTACGCCCTGCTCTCGGAGGAGGGGCGGGTTCTGAATGAAGGACATGTGTGCCGTGCCGAGCTTGCTCGCGACCCCGGCTCTGGTTGCGTAGAACGAGTGGCATACCTTCCGACTTCAGGTAGCTTCGTGTGGGTGCATCAGAAATTCGGCGATTCCGTTTTGATCACCCCCCGCGGCGAACTGTCCCCACATGACCACGACAAGTATCTGGGCGAGTGGCTCGCTCCATCCGCAGACGGACGCTACATAGCAGTTGGTCCGGGACGTCTCGGGCGCTCGTTGAGGGTCTACGATTTCCGGGAGAAGACTTGGACTGATCTGGGAAGTGCGGCGATCCATCCGGCGGACGAGTGGAATTGGATGGAGCCAAGTTGGAACCCATGGTTTGCCGACAGTTCGCAGATCGCATTCTTCACCGCTGAGGGCCTGGTCCTAAGCTCGCCCGATGGCAAGCGGAACCGCCTGGTGCTGCGCACAGAAGAGCGTGCAGGCCTCGCAGTGCCATCACCCGATGGCCGCGCGATCGCGTATGCTACCTTCGCATCCCGGCCACGAACTTCTGGGGGAAGAACATGTCGATTTGGAACTGCACGGGAATCTGGCTGGCCGGATTGGATGGGTCAACCACGCCGCGACGTCTGGTGGGACAGACGCAGAGCCTGACTTACGATCTGCGATGGCTGGATAACGGACATCTTGTTTTTGATCGCATTGAAGCAGGCCTCCCACCAAAAGCCCGGATCTGGACAG
>Ga0073928_10006948_pt1 | contig 14956 bp, 6 predicted proteins | sample PaiPotPPA55metaG_FD_76969 | JGI IMG/M metagenome (GOLD analysis project Ga0073928, IMG submission 76969) | Iron sulfur acid spring bacterial and archeal communities from Banff, Canada, to study Microbial Dark Matter (Phase II) - Paint Pots PPA... ... | reverse complement strand
CGTCGCCAGCCAACCAGTCTTGTTTTTAGAGAGTTTTCTTTCCTCGATGAGAAAGGCCCGCCAAATGCGGGCTTTTCTCATCGCCAATAGTCTCTGGCGACCGACGTTCGAGCTTTTTGGGCCGAGAATTCCCAAAAGTCTCCAGCCGAATCCAGGAAAACTCCCGTTTTCTGGAGACTCCCCTTGGAGACCGAAGAATAAATCCACTGCGTGCCGGATGCGGCAGTGCTTTTCGGTCTCCGCAAAGGAATCCTACGGATGGCGGACATCCGCGACTTAGCCGGCGATTAGCCTCAACTTTAACGACGGAGCCGAAGGTCGTGGAGCGCCTGTAAATGTTTGCTTTGGGAGACAAAGCGGAAATGCTGCGAACATGTTTCGATGTCCGAGTCTGACCAAAGCGGACAGGGCAGCCCGAGAAGGAGAATGCTATCAGCTGCAACGGATGTGGCTTGATCATGCGATGAGGATCGTTGCGCGAGGGCTTCGAAAGGAAGGATAAGTATTCAAGACGTAGCAAATCATCTTTCCGCCATCGGTCCCCACTCCTACCCTCGCCCGCTGGCGGGGGAGGGAGTTAAGGCTGCAAGCAGCAGTCACTTCGCGTATTTGCCCGAAAGCTGCGGGGTGATGTCCGGGTACGCCCCCGGGGTCTTCTCCTTGGCCTCTTCGTGCATCTGGAGGCGGGTTTTGCGCGCCCAGCTGCGCTTGAGATCGTCCTTAACGCCGAACTTCAATCGGCCGAGCCCTTCGGTTTCTAGCTCGATCGTATCACCGTCCATGAATGGATTGAGACCCCGGTGATTGGTGCCCGTGGCGACGATGTCGCCGGGTAGCAGCGTATGGATGGTCGACAGCCAGGCGATGCACTTGCCGATCTTGTGGCCCATATCGTCGGTGTTGAAGTTCTGCATCAGCACGCCGTTGTTCCATAGCCTGATTTGCAGCTTCAGCGGGTTCTTGATCTCGTCGGCGGTGACGAGATAGGGGCCAATCGGCGCGAATGTGTCACGGCTTTTCATCTGGAAAAACACGTTTCCCGGCGGCGGCAAGCCGCGCGCCGAACCGTCGATGAAGTTCATATAGCCGAAGACGTAGCTCATGGCCTCGGCTTCGCTGACACAGCTGCACTTCTTGCCGATGACGACCGCGATCTCGGCCTCGCCTTCGAAGATCGTGGCCGGCACGTCCGGCAGGACCATCGTGTCGCCATGTCCGATGATCGCGCTCGGCGATTTGTGGAAGGCGTTGATCGGCGCCGGCGTGTTACGCGTGCCATCTTCCATGTAGTTGACCGCCATGCAGTCGATCGTGCGCGGACCCGGCACCGGCGGACGGATGCGCACGCTCGACACCGGCACTTCGGCGCCGCGCGCCGCCGCCGCCTCGAGCCGCGGCTTGTAGCTGCCCCAATGCTCGATCAGGCCATTCATTAAATCGCCCGGGCCGGCATGGGGGATGTCCTTAACCGCGGCGCCGACGTCAACCACGGCGTCGTTCTTCAGCACGCCGAGCTTGAAATCATCGAAATAGAGTAACTTCATCGTGTGCTCCTCACCTATTGTGTCGTGCTTGCGCCCAAGCAGGTCGGTCGCCACGCCAATCTCTCCGGCGATGAGCTTATACCGCTTCTGGGCGGGGCGAGAACCGGCTTGTTCGTGTGTCGCCCATGCGCGCGCGATCTTGGTCGCTTCGGGGTCAAAGCGGACGTCGGCGGCGGCTCGCAGTAGCTCAGGAATGTAGCGATGGTTATTATTGTCAGCCGCCACCCCAGAGCGATGCCGGAAAATGACCAAATCAGAAGCGGACTGCTGGAGGTGCGACAAGAAATGTGACGGTGGTGCGTCTGACCATTTGAATTAGTTGTTGAGTAACAGACGGCGTAGCCGGGTCTATCGGATGGCGCGGCAAGGTATTAAAGGGGTGGGAGTGGTGGCGATGCGACAGCGCATTCGCATTAAAGGAGAGAAGCGATGGACCTGAAGGGCGTGGTTGCACTAGTGACGGGCGGCAATGGCGGGCTGGGGCAGCGCATCTGCCACGCGCTCGCGCAGGAGGGCGCACATGTGGCTGTCATGTACGCTCGCAGCCGCGACCAAGCGGAAAGCGTCGCCAGCGAACTAACGTCGCGTTATCAAATCAACGCTCAAGCTTTCGCCTGTGACATAACCGACGGCGCGGCTGTGGATCGGCTGGTCGGCGAGGTAACCCAGGCCTTCGGCCGCCTTGATGTTCTGATCAATGACGCCGCTTACAACGTCTCGATCCCCTTCGGCGATCTCGACAATCTGACGCTGGAGGTATGGGACAAGATCATGGCCATCAACCTGACGGGGCCGATGCGCTTGACCAGGGCGGTAGCCCCTATCATGAAGGCCCAGGGACGAGGCCGCATCATCAACATAGCTTCGGTAGCAGGGCTCAGCCCCACCGGCTCTTCTGTCGCCTATGCCGTGTCGAAGGCGGGGCTCATTCATCTGACGCGTTGCATGGCGGTGGCGCTAGCACCTGAGACGCTCGTCAACTGCGTGGCACCGGGCCTGCTGGACGGCACTCGCGCGACAGCCAATCTCCGGCCCGAGCAGATCGAGCGCTCCGCATCGGGCTCGCTCCTGAAGAGGCCAGCCGACAAGGACGACTGCGCCGACATGGTGGTCGCCATGTGCCGCACCGAGACCATGACCGGCCAGACCGTCGTCATCGACTCTGGACGCATCTTCCACTAGGACGACGGGCCAGACAGCTTCGAACGGCTCGTTACATGGAGTGAGGCAGAATCCAAGAAATGCCTGTGCCGCAACGTTTTTTGAGAAACTATGCGTTGCCATGAGAAGCGCTGTTGGTGGCCGGAATCGAAGGGGTGCATCAAGGGAGCTTTGTTGACGAGAGCGTTACTTCACCGGTTGAATACATCCTCCTCTGGAGACGCTTTATCGAGTTGCAGCGAACGGGCTTCCATTCGATGCCGCCCAGCTTGAGGAATAACTGAGGTTTGGTCGATGGTTGTTTGGTCTCCTTTTAGGTTCAACAGCGGACAAGAGATGGCAAATCGGTTTGCGATTGCTCCGCTAACAACCGATTCTTCCCATGAAGATGGGACGGCTACCGAAAACGAACTCGAATTTGTCCGACGACGTGCTGGAAGCGGATTCGGAGCCACCATTTCTTCCGCCGCTTACGTCGAACAAGACGGGCGCTCTTGGCAGGGAATAGGTGCTACACATGATGGACACTTGTCTAGTCTCCATCGGCTCGCTGAAGCAATGCGTGCTGCTGGAGGTCTTGCGATCCTCCAAATATATGACGGTGGCCGCATCGCAAAGCCCGAGTTGATAGGCGAGCAATGTCTGCGTGCGCCTTCTGCAGTTGCATCGTTGCGTCCCGGAGCAAAGACGCCAAGGGCGATGACGGCCAATGAGGTTGAAAGCCTGATTGCAAGCTTTCGAGAGGCTGCTTCCCTCGCTCGAAAAGCTGGTTTCGACGGCGTTGAGATTCACGGAGCCAACCACTACGCGGTTCACCAGTTTTTTTCACCTCGGGCCAATCATCGCGTCGATAATTGGGGAGGCACGCTTTCAAAGCGTATGAACTTTCCTCTCGCTGTCGCGGAGGCCGTTCGCGACGCACTCGGTCCAAAGCTGATCGCAGGGTTTCGTGTTACGCCATTTGAGTCCGAGCCGGACGGTTATACGCTTGAGGACGCCAAACTGCTTTGTAATGAACTTGCCAATTTGGGTCTCGACTACATCTCCGTTTCGCTCGATGATTATCGGAAGAGCCGACCTGTGGGAGAGACCCGTGTTTATGATGGCCCGGTCGAGAAAAGTTATACCCCGGCAGAGAGTCCAATCACGGAATTTGCTCGCGTCATAGCGGGCCGCAGTGCGGTCATGGCAAGCGGCGGGATTAAAACGTGCACAGATGCTGAGGGGGCGATCAAAATGGGAGCTGATCTGGTTGCGGTAGGACGCGCTGTGGTGGTTGATCCGGAGTGGCTTTCCAAAGTCCGAAGTAAGAGTGAAGCATCGATCCTTGCGGGACTGCCGAAGGATGAACTCGATATAGCCAGAGCTTTAAGCATTCCTCCGCGAATGGTCGAATACCTGTTGAGCCGTCCAGGTTGGATCCCCCGCCTTTAGACCTGGCCTTCTCGGACGCCAGACCGACGTTCGAGCTTTTGGGCCGAGAATTCCCGAAAGTCTCCAGCCGAATCCAGGAAAACTCCCGTTTTCAGGAGACTCGCCATGGAGACTGAAGAATAAATGCATTGCGTGATAGACGTGGCAGTGCGCTTTCGTCCCAATGTGTCAGCCAGCGCGCATTTAACTGCTGCCACTTGCGACAGTGAACCTACCGGATCTCGATCTTGAATCAGACGGACGAGGACAACCCGATCGACGAGATTTTCCCACAGGGCTGCCACGGGCGATGGAAATATAAGCGCAAGAACAACACGCCAGCCAACATTGGGAGTTTGCAGGAGAAAATGGTTACGAGCTGAATGAGCGCGGCGCGCTCCTATGCGATCGAGCACTCCTTTTTTCTACACGTCTTGTCGACTATTTTTCATTTTTTTGTCGACTATTTTTCATTTTTGCTTGCCATTGAAAAAGGGAACGACACTTAATCAACTGAGGTCGTCTATCAGGGGGCTATTGGATGCAGACAGTCGTCGATTTGCTATGCGAGATGATCGCCATTGATTCGCGAAGCTCGGTCTCTAATGTCCCGCTTGCGAATTTCATGCAATCGCAACTCGATCACTGGGAGATCGAGCGTATCGACTATGTGGACGCCCAAGGTATCGCAAAGACGAACATCGTCGCCGCTGATCCCGAAAGCGCATCGCCTCTCGCCTTCGCCGGACATCTCGATACGGTCTCGGCCGCCGGTTGGAAGACGGACCCATTCCGAGCGGCGATCACGGGAGACCGACTCATCGGGCTTGGTGCGACCGATATGAAAGGCCCGATCGCGGCCTTCCTTTCGTCGGCTCGGCAAATGGATCCCCGGGTGCGGCCGAAAATCGTGCTCACCGCCGATGAAGAAGTAACCAAGCAGGGCGTCCGCGACGTGGTGGCGAAAAGCCGGCTGCTGCGCGAGCAGACGCCGAAATGTTTCATTGTCTGCGAGCCCACAAGCCTCGATATCGTGCGGGGCCACCGCGTCGACGTTCAGTTCGTGGTTCATTCCCACGGCCGCCAGGCCCATTCCTCGACCGGCCGAGGCTTGAACGCCAACCTGCAGCTGGTGCCTTTTCTCGCGGATATCCGCGACCTGCATCTTCGCCTGAGGCGCGACGTCACGCTTCATGACACCCAGTATGATCCGCCGTTTTGCGACCTCAACTTCGTCATCGACAATTACGGCGCGTTTCCCAACGTGACTGTCGGGCTCGCCACCTGCCGCATCAAGTTCCGGTACTCGAAGTCGATCGACCCACGGCCTGTCATCGAGGAGATCCGCCGCTCTGCGGCCACTCACGGGCTCGAAATCGAGGTGCGGCCGGAAGCGCCGCCGCCCGAGCTTCCAGCCGATGCGCCGCTGGTGCGCGCCATGGAGCAAATCATCGGCCGCAAGGCCTGCGTCATGGGGCTGGGGACCGAAGCCTCTGAATACAGCCGCATGGCGCCGTCGTTGATCCTGGGGCCCGGCCATATCGATGATTGTCATAATCCTGCGGAGGGTATCAGCATCCGGGAGCTCCAGGAGGCTGTTGGTATTTATGAACGGATTGCCAAGGAGCTTCCCGCATTGCTGTAAGCACGGGGCACCGAGAGCGTCGGAGCGTTAAGCGAATAAAAAACGAGAAACCCCCGCTCGCTGCCCGGGCTTTTTTAGTGTGCGAGCCGCCAGGGATCTGGCCGTCTCGACCTATCCGGTTTAGGATTATTGGGCGCCGGCAATTGTCTCGGGCCCTTTCCGACGGCCGCAAGATTGGCGCCGACGGTCGCTGCCCGTGGGCAGCACGGTGGACGTTGCCAACGCGACCTGCAAGAACACCATCAGCGCCCCGCTGCTGTCGGAGTGTTGGCAGATACAAATTGGCGCCAGCCTCGATCCGCATGAGCGGACTCGTATTCGGCTTTCGGAAAAACCCTACCGGGTACTGATGTGTTGAATCGCCGGATCAGTTTTGTGAACCGCCAGGAAATTGTGCTTCATCGTGACGACCTGATAACCTGATCCTTCGAGAACTTCTCTCAGCTTGAGGGGGTCGACCTTGATTGCTTCAGCGAGCAGGATGGGCTTGCTTTTTTGAATGGTTTTCGAGGCTCCCTGCAGGACCTCCAGCTCCATGCCTTCCACATCGATTTTGATGAGATCCACGCGCGCCAGGTTCAACGAATCCAGGGTGAGGGTCCTTACGGTCGCAAGGCCGGAGCCGTCGTAGCGGACCTCCTGGCCGATGAACTCGTTGCCGGACCTCTTCTTGAGTTCAAGGCTGCCGAAACTCGCCGGACTGCCGTAGTCGGGCATGGGAATCTCCATCAGCCCATCTTTTTCTGCGACTGCGGCGTTGATCGCTCTGACATTCAGGCAATTGTTGATCGCGATGTTTCCGGCTAGCGCGTAGAAGATCCGCTCCTGGGCTTCGATCGCGATGACGGATCCCCATCCCGTCATTCGTCTCGCCCAGTCGATGGTGTGCGTGCCGATATTCGCGCCGCAATCGATCGCGACGACACCGTCGCCTGCCTGCTCTCGCTTGAGATTGAGCATGGCCATGCAGGCATCGATCTCCGAGGCCTCGAAGCTCGAATGCTCCAGAATGTCGTAGCCGACACCATAGCCGGACGCTGGGTTAGGCTTGTGATAGTCGAGACGATTGACGATCAGCGTTCCGTGGTCCGAACTTGCGAGAACAAAAGAGATCTTGCGAGGGGGATGTCGCATCATGGGTGATCCCTGCGATAGGCGAATTCAAAATCATCGGATAGTCGCGGATCGGGAGATCTGCGAGTGCGTGTTCGGTTTCGCAAGGCGGCGCAAATCGAGAGGGCGCGCTAGCCGGTCAATCTTATACTCTCAAAGCTTTCGCGGACATAGCGTAGGTACCTGGTGGAAGCGCTGATCCAAGCGGGCATCGAAGCCTGGGGGAAGGCGTGCGGGCGCATTTTGTACATTCTACAGTTCGATGGGCCGCCCCTCGATCGATCCGGAGCTGCTGATCCGAATACCGGTCGTTGGTTACTCTTTGGGATTAGGTGAGGTACCTCTTTGGGATTAGGTCGGGTACCTCTTTGGGATTAGGTCAGGTACTCTTTGGGATTAGGTCAGGGCATTTTTTCCATTTAGGGATTGACGAGGACGATTTTTTCTCAACTTTGATGGCAGAAATAGATAGAAATAGATATTTGAGCCGCTCGAAATTGAGCCGGCAGGAATGGGCTGATGCTTTGAAGTGACCTTTACCTAAAATGGCGGCGCAATTCTGCGGCCATGAAGTCATGACGAACCACCACAGTAAATAAAAATAAGAAAATTCGGCCGAACCATCGCTCTATCTGGAGCGAGTGATGCGTTGCGACTATTCGCCGGCGCCGTATCTGGCCGCCGTAAGGGTGAAACGAAAGGTGAAGTAGAGAAGTAGACGGGGAAATATTGGCTAACTGGTTCTTTCGCTAACTGGTTCTTTCATCGCCGATTTTGAGTACGAACTATGTTTTTGGAAAAGCAAGTTCCTGAGGGCGTAGTAGCCTTGGTTGGAGACGGTCAGCCTGTTGCGACGATTTCAGCTGAGCCGAATCCGGAAGCTGAACCAGGCTCGCAAGCACCCGTTACGCCCAGCCGTCCAGCGTATCCGCCAGCCGCGGCGACTCCGACGCAGATTGGAAATCATGGCATTCGGTATGATTTCAATATGGGCGCGCGCATCTTGGTGCCGTCCGGAAACTGGCGCGTGCAACTGTGCGATATCGACACCGGCAACATCCTGTTCGAAACCAACAAAGGTGGTGTGTTCGTCAATAGCTCCAAGCGCTACTTCATTCGCTTCCGCATCGAGGCCTGGAAAGATGGCGAGAGTGTCTTCACCCACGAATACGATGCGACCGATCGCGAGATCCTGGTCCAGTTCCCGGTCGGCACGCTAGGCGATCTGGTTGGCTGGTTTCCATATGCCGTCCGGTTTCAGCAGGAGCGCGGCTGCAAACTAACCTGCGCCATGTCCGAGCTGCTGATTCCCCTATTCAAGGACGCTTATCCGCTCATCAACTTTGTAACGCACGAACAAGTTCAGCCCGACCGGTTCTATGCCACCTACTCGATCGGGTTGTTCTTCGATGACGCCGACAATGTCTGGCAGCCGTGTGACTTCCGCCTGGTCGGACTGCACCGCACGGCAGGCTACATCCTTGGAGTAGATCCGGAGGAGATGCCGCCCAAGATCGTGCTTGAGGATGCCTCGCGGCCGATCGCCGAGCCGTATGTCTGCATCGCCGCGCAGAGCTCATCGCAGGCGAAATACTGGAACAACCCCGGCGGCTGGCTCGAGATCGTCAAATTCCTGAAAGAGAGCGGCTACCGCGTCATCTGCATCGACCAGAAGCCGGTGCACGGCACCGGCATCATGTGGAACCAGATCCCGCATGGCGTCGAGGACGAGACCGGCGACAAGAAACTGGCCGAACGCGCGCGCTGGATCAGGCATGCCGACTTTTTCGTCGGGCTCTCCAGCGGACTGTCGTGGCTTGCCTGGGCGGTGGGCACGCCGGTGGTGATGATCAGTGGCTTTACCCACCCGACCAACGAATTCGCAACTCCCTATCGCGTGACCAACTACCATGCCTGCAACGGTTGCTGGAACGATGTGCGGCATCGGTTCAACCACCACGATTTCCTGTGGTGCCCGCGCCACGCCGGCACGCCGCGCCAGTTCGAATGTACCCGCCTGATCACCGCCGACCACGTCAAGGCGGTGATCAGGCGAATTCCTGCGTTCCACCGCCAGGCCCGGCATGCCGCGTCTGTTGAGCCCGCCGTCGATGCGACAGCCGAAAAGATTCCATCATGACCGCGTCGTGCTCGACCAACATGATTTCTCGTACTGACTGCGGCGTGCTGCGCGAGGGCGTACGCGCTCGACGGACTGATTTGTCTCAATGACTCGATGTTCAAGCTGACGCCGAAGATGGAGTGCCTGTACGAAACCAAGTTAGCGCGACGGTAGAGGCCAACGCATACACTTTCTGTTGTGCCCGAAAATTTCTGCTGAGGAGATACTGTAATGACCAATTATGTCGCTTCTGGCACGACGCTTTCAGGCATCACACTCAGCACCGGCGACACGGTCACCGCGACCAGCAGTGGCGCAACGCAGGGCGTCGTATCGTCCAGCGTGTTTAATGGAGGCACGGCCCTCATATCCAGGGGCGGCCTGATCACCACCACCACCATGTCCGGAATATCGGCGGGCCAGACTGGTTCGGTAACGATCTCCTCAGGGGGGTCGGCAACGTCGGACGGGATTGATGGATGGACCGTCAACGTTTTGACCGGTGGTAGCGCTATATCCCTGTCGGCCGGCTATGATCCCACCAGCCTTCTCAGCGGTATCATCAATGTTTCCAGCGGCGGCCTCGCGAACAGCACCGTGCTTAGCAGCGGCGGCGTTCAAAACGTTTCTTCGGGAGGTAACGTTACCTCGACGACCATCAGCGGCGGCGGCATCGAGAACGTTCGTTCATCCGGTCATGCCAGCAACACCATCATACTGAGCGGCGGCAACGAAATCGTATCATCGGGTGGTTCGGCTGTTTCCGCTGCGGTGAGCTCGGGCGGAACCGAGACCGTGCTGCTCGGAGGCGTGGAGACGGCCGCAACCGTCTACAACGGCGGAACGTTTGCAGTGTCCGGAGGCACCGTCACGGGAAATGGCTTTACACCCAGTTCGCTAACATTGGCCGGCGTCTCGGCTGGGACCAGCAAAACCTTCTCCTGGACAGCAGCAACTTCCAACGCAGGAACGTCCGCAGTCGCGGCCATTGGCGAGACAGTAGCCGGTGACAGCTTCGGGATTGGCGGCACACTCAACGTTTCCTCCGGCGGCAGCGCCAGCAACACCCAAGTCCGCTCAGGCGGGATTGTGAACGTATTTTCCAGTGGCGTCACGATCGGTGATGTCATCAGCAACAGTGGCACGGAAAAAATCTCTCCGGGTGGCGTCGCGAGCGCTACCGTCGTCAGCGGCGGCACGGAAAACGTGTCTTCCGGTGGCGTGGCGAGCGGCATCTTCGTCAGCGGCGGCGGCCTGAACGTTTCTTCGGGGGGCAGCGCAGTGTCGACGACCGTCAACGCGTCGGGCGCCGAAACTGTCCTCGCGGGCGGCAAGGCCAGCGCGACCAGCGTGCTCAGCGGCGGCATGGAAACGGTCTCCTCGGGCGGCACGGAGAGCGGCGGCGTCGTCAACAGCGGCGGCACCGATTTGGTGTTGTCGGGCGGCGTGCTGTCGAACGTCACTCTCAGCGCGGGTGCCATCCTGTCCGTCAGCGGCGGCACGATCAGCGGCGCAGGCGCTTCCCTGACGCTCGGCGCGATCACCAATTCTGCCGTTGTCAACTGGCCGTCGAGCGGCGGATCGTCGGCGGTCATCGGCGCCGGCGAAACCGTCAGCGCGGGCGGCGTCATCACCGTGCTCTCCGGCGGCTTCGCGGGCGGCAGCTCCTACCCCTCGTTGAATGTCAACAGCGGCGGCTCGGTCATCGTCTCTTCCGGCGGCGTCGCAGGTGGCTACGATGCCATCATCAACAGCGGCGGCTCGGTGACGGTCTCCGCAGGCGGCCTGTATTCGGCAACAACAATCGGATTCTTGGAAGCCGGCGGCTCGCTGACGGTCCTGTCCGGCGGCGTCGAGAGCGGCGTCACGGTGTACGGCGGCGGTATCTTCAATCTACAGGCGGGAGGTTCAGCCGTCAGCGGCTCCTTCCAAGGCAGCGCCGCCCAAGGCGCTCCCCTCACTGTCGTGGCGGGCGCGACGGCCATAGCAAACACCTTCACCAGTGATACCGAAACCGTATTTGGTCTCGATTCAGGCGGGACGGTCGGCGCGGGGGCCGTGCAGACGATCTCGTCCGGCGGCGTCGGCAGCGGCGTGCACATAACCAATAGCGGGCAGCAAATTATCACCTCCAGCGGTGTCGCCAACGGCACGCTTGTGAGTTCCGGCGGCCTCGAGGCGATCGGCACCGGCGGCTCGGCGACCTCCACGACCCTCAGCTCCGGCGGCAGCGCGGTAGTCTCGACAGGCGGCTCGGCAGTCTCGATGACCGTCAGTTCGGGCGGCGTCGAAATCGTCATGAACGGCGGCGTGGCGTCGTCCACCCAGGTGCTCGGCAGCGGCACGGAAATCGTCTCCTCGGGCGGGCTCGAAAGCGGCGCCGTCGTCTCGAGCGGCGGCCTTGAAGTCGTCTATGCCGGCGCAACGCTTTTCAACGTCACGCTCAGTGCTGGAGCCAATCTGGCCGAAGGCGGGGCAGTCATCAGCAGCGGCACGCTGACGCTCCAAGGACTGACGACGGCGCTTACCGGCGTGAACGTTTCGTCCGGTTCAGCGCTGCCGGCAGTCGTCACGTTGTTCAGCGGCTCGGTAGTGTCGGGTGCCACAGTCGTGGCCTCCTCCGGCGGCGTCATCAGCGCCGACGCGATCAGCAGCGGCGGCAGCGCGGTCGTTTCCTCGGGCGGTATCGCCAGAAATGCATCTATCGGCGCCGGCGGCAGCGAAGTGATTCTCGCGGGCGGCAGCGGCAGCGCGACGACCATTGTGAACGGCGGCGTCGAAACCGTGTCGTCGGGCGGCGTCGAGAGCGGCGTCGTCGTGAGCAGCGGCGGCATCGAATACGTACTGTCAGGCGGCACCGAGAGCGGCGGAACCGTCAGCAGCGGCGGTACGGTCGAATGGGTCTCCGGGGCCGTCGTCTCCAACCTCTCGACAGTTCCGGGCGGAACGTTCCTGGTCTCGGCTCCCATCGTCAGCTCGGGCAAAACGCTGTCCCTCGCCGGCGGCAATGGCTTCTTCAGCTGGCCTGCCTCGGGCGGGTCCGCGGCGACGGCGGACATCGGTGCCACGATCCTGTCGGGCGGTAAGGAAATCGTTTCGTCGGGCGGCACGGACACGAGCGGCACAGTCAATAGCGGCGGTACCATTTCGTTGGGCACCAGTGGAGCCCTCTCGAACGTGACCTTCGCCTCGGGCGCCAATCTGGTCGCCAGTGGCGGAACAGTGAGCGGCGCAGGCGTGTCGCTTACGGTCGCGCCCTATGCATCATCGACCGTGGTCAACTGGCCCGCGAGCGGCGGCGTCGCGCAGGCGACTTCGGCGATAGCCGAGACCGTGAACTCGGGCGGCACGATCATCGTGTCCTCGGGCGGCGTCGTCAGCGGCATCAGCGAAAGCATCAGTGGCACGCTTATTGTGCTCTCGGGCGGTATCGCCAGCGGAGGCCTGGCATACCCAGTCGGGGGCGGAGCCCCGGGGGAGGTAATCATAGGCTCGGGCGGCTCGGGTGTGGCCAACCAGGCCCAGAACGGAGGCAATATCCTTGTCTCCGGCGGCACGGAGACCAGCGCCTTAGTCTGGATCAACAACCTCGGGCCCACCTTCATTACGGTTGAATCCGGCGGTATCACGTCGGCCTCTCACATCAGTCAGGGCGGCGTGGAAAACGTTTCGGCCGGCGGCCTTTCGATCAGCGCCATCACCGACCATTTGGGAAGTCAGGTCGTCTTGGCCGGCGGCTCCGCCGTCAGCGCGACGATCGCGGGGCTCGAGGTCGTCTCGGCGGGCGGTTACGTATCCGGGACGAACGTTGCTGCCGACAGTACAGGTTCTAGCGCAGTCATGCAGTTGGCCGGTTCGGCCGTGGGAGTCTCGGTTGGCTCCCATGGTAGCGCAGTCGTCCTCGCCGGCGGCGTCGAGAACGCGGCAGTCGTGAGTTCCGGCGGCACCGAGATCATTTCTTCGGGCGGCACAGCCAGCGGCAGTATTGTCAACAGCGGCGGCACCGAAGCGCTGTATATCGGCGCCGCCTTCACCAACGCCACCTTTAATTTGGGCGCGAACGTGGCGCTGGAGGGTGTGATCAGCGGAGCCCCACCTGTCGTGGTGAGCGCGCTGACGTCGACCGTGACGGGGCAGAACCTGGCATCCGGCGCGATTCCTTCGAATCTCGAGATGGTACTCAGCGCAACAGTCGTATCGGGCGGCGAGGTCGACGTGCAGTCGGGTGGTCTGATCAGCGCAAGCACGATCAGTACCGGCGGCTCAGCCTTCGTGTCCTCGGGCGGAAAGACCAGCGGAGTTACCCTGGTCGGCGGGGGTTCCGAGACGATCCTCAACAGTGGCAGCGCCTATTCGACAACGATTGGCAGCGGCGGCGTATTGCAGGTTTCCGCCGGCGGCTCGGCGATCAGCGGCATCGTCGGCACCAGTGGCGCCGCCTACGTGTCGAGCGGCGGCTCGGCTTTGATGACGACCGTGAGCAGCGGCGGAAACCTGTTCGTGTCTTCGGGCGGCTACGCCAGTGGCACCACGGTAACCGCCGGCGGTTCTGAGACCGTCGCCGGTACGGAGACCTATCCGGGTGCAGGCGGCGCTTTTGGCGTCCAGAGCGGCGGCGTGCAGACCGTTCTCGCGGGTGGCGTCGTCAGCGCGGATACCGTTGGCGCCGGAGGCGTCCAGGTCGTTTCTTCTGGCGGCACGGTGATAAACCCAACATCCGGGACACCTATCCGCGGCACGCAGATCTTCTGGGTCGGCGCCAACGTGACGGACTGGGTGTCGGCCGGCGGCCACCTGGAGGAGGCGGGCCTGACGGTCAGCGGCGGCGTCAATGTCGCGTTGAAACCGTTCACGAGCTTGACCAGCGTTAGCGTCGGAGCGGGCGGCACGACATCGAACCTCACCGACCTCATCAGCGCCACGGTGCTGTCTGGTGGCTCGGTGACGATTTCCTCCGGCGCCACGACAACGGCCACGTTCCTCAACGGAGGAACGGAGACGGTGCTAGCCGGCGGCACTGCCGGTCTGGGAAGCGCCGCCAACGGCGGTTACGAAGATGTGCTGTCTGGAGGACATCTGGTCTCGGGCTTTGCGATTGGCTCCGGCGGCACGCTCGAGCTGGCAAGCGGCGCGGTAACCAGCGCACCAATTAACTTCACCGCCGGGTCTGGTATTGTCTCGTTCGATGGCACATCGACGTCGGCGGTGATCAGCGGCCTCCAGGGCGGTGATGAAATCGCGTTGTCTTCGTTCTCCGCGGCAATTACCAGCGCGGGCCTGTTGAACGGTGGCACCGAACTCTCCATCACCGACGGCGGCCAAACCTTCGTCATTTCGAGTGTCTCGTTTGCGCCCGGCGTCTTGTCTGGGGCTCAGCTTGATGACGCCTACCAGTTTACAACCGGCACAGTGTTGGTGAACGGGCAGTCCGAGCAGGAAGTCACGTTGACCTACACTCCGGAGACGGAAGGTCCGTTGCTCACCGGCACCATCGGGACGGCGAACGAGGGCGGCGTGGTGACGCTCGGCCTGACCGACGCCGCGGTCGACCCCGACGACACGCTTGGGACGGTGACCATCACCGGCCTGCCGGGCGATCTGACCGGCTTCAGCGGCAGCGGCACCTACACGGCCGGTACCGGCACCTGGACCGGCTCGGCGGCGGACTTCAACGCGCTGTCGTTCACGGCCGGCGAGGACGGCACCTCCACCCTGACAATCTCGGCCACCAACACCACGGCTGGCGAAGCTGCGACCACGACCGCGAACTACACGTTGACGGTCAGTCCGGTTGCCGAAACGCCGACGCTCACCGGCACCATCGGGACGGCGAATGAGGGCGGCGTGGTGACGCTCGGCCTGACCGACACCGCGGTCGACGGCGACGACGTGGGCACGGTGACGATCACCGGGCTTCCCGGCGATCTGTCCGGCTTCAACGGCGGCAACTACGTCGCT
>Ga0073928_10006947_pt1 | contig 14956 bp, 8 predicted proteins | sample PaiPotPPA55metaG_FD_76969 | JGI IMG/M metagenome (GOLD analysis project Ga0073928, IMG submission 76969) | Iron sulfur acid spring bacterial and archeal communities from Banff, Canada, to study Microbial Dark Matter (Phase II) - Paint Pots PPA... ... | reverse complement strand
CGCCCCATTCCATAAAGTAATCGCGCAGCTCCCAGCTGTGAACCCATTCCTGAGCCGATATTGGCAATCAAAACGGTAAAATTCAGCAGATGGAATAGAAAGAAGCCTCCCGCTCGCAAAGCCACCAGAGGAAATGCAGATTCCACCTTGTCCGGTGGAAACGGGTTCGATCCCCACACCAGCTGCGCCGCATAAACCTCCAGCGATGCCAATATCCCGGTGATCACGCAGACCAGAACGGTCGCCAGCATAATATTTCGCCGGGGGTTTTCAACCTCTTCTGAAAGCGTGGAGATCGCGTCGAAGCCGATGTAGGTAAGGACGGCAATTGAAGTGCCACGAAAGACGCCGCTAAAACTGAAGGTCTGCGGATTGTAGAAGGGCTGCCAGAAAAATCCAGTGCCGTATTCGTGCAGCCCCCAGACGAAACGAATTACGAACGCGAAAAATATGACCACAACGATCGACATCCCCGCTGCCAGCACATCGTTAATCCGCGCGGAAGTTTTCACCGCACGCAGGTTCAGAGCGGTGAAACCTAACGCGTACCCGACAGCAAATACCCAGTAAGGCACCCCTGGCAAGATATTTTGAGTGAGCTTGCTGCAAATCACCGTGCAGATGAGCGGGTTCAGAATGTAGTCCATCAACATGGCCCAGCCGGTGACGTAGCCGAGCGCGGGATGAATCTCCTGGCCAACGTAGGTGTAGGCCGAACCGGCGCTCGGATAGGCACGAGCCATTTTGCCGTAACTAAAGGCGGTGAAAAGCATCGCCACCATGGCGATGAGAATGGTGGTGACCACGTGTCCGCGCGCCGCATTACTGATCACACCGTAAATGCCCATCGGCGCGATCGGCTGGATGATAACGATGCCGATGATAACGAGGTCCCAGAGGAGGAGCGTGCGTTTGAGCTTTGCTGCGGCGGGAGCGGCCGAGGTTATTTCCGTGCTCATTCCGTGGTGACCGATTTTACTAGGTTCCTAGGATGATCTACATCGCAACCATTCAGCGTCGCGAAGTGGTAAGCGAAAAGCTGGAGCGGTACAACTTCCAGGATGGGCAAGAGCAGTTCGGTCGCGGAAGGGACCTGAATCACCCGGTCCGCAAGAGTTGCCACGGCGCGGTCTCCTTCTGATGCAATCGCAATCGCTTTCCCGCCGCGGCTCTGAATGTACTCGAGCACCGCAAGCGTCTTTTCGTATCGCAACACGGAATCCGCATCCGCAGAATCCCGGGTGGCAAGAACAATCACGGGAAGCTTTTCGTCCACCAGAGCATTCGGCCCATGGCGGAGTTCGCCGGTAGGTAGGCCTTCGGCCTGCACGTAGGAGACTTCCTTTAGCTTCAGCGCTCCCTCGCGGGCAATCGCATAATGAACACCGCGGCCGAGAAACAAAAATGCCTTGGCATGTTGATAATCGCGAGCGCAACCGGCGGCCTGAGCGTCCCAGCAAGGCAGAGCCTTTTCGATTTCGGCAGGAAGCGCGCTGAGGGAACCTAGATGAGCAAGCACGACCCCTGCAGTGATGCGGCCTCGTTGGCGTGCTAGAAACAACGCCAGCAGATACAGGATGGTCAACTGGGAGGTGAAGCTTTTGGTCGCCGGGACCGCTTTCTCTAAACCCGCAAACGTGTGCAGCGTGGCGCTGGCTTCTCGAGCAATGGTGGAATCCGCCACATTCGAGATTGCTAGGGCCTTTGCGCCGCGACGGAGAGCCTGGCGCTGCGCTGCGATGGTGTCGGCGGTTTCACCCGATTGGGTTATGACGACCACGATAGGCTCGGTGTCGGCATGCGTGGATCGGTAGCAATACTCGCTGGAATACTCCACGTCCACCGCGATTCCGGCGAGATCTTCCATCATGATTTCGCCCGCCAGGCCTGCATGGCGGCTCGAGCCGCTCGCCGCGATAATGATTTTCTTACACGCAAAAATAGCGTTATCGAAAGACCGTAGTGCCTCAGGAAAAATGCAGTCCCCTTTTACGTTGCGGTAGATACATTCACCCATCGCGTGCGGCTGCTCATAGATTTCGCTGAGCATGGAATGGGGAAAGCGATGCGGCGTTGAAGGAGCCTTCGATTGTTCGTTGGGCATCAGCGCCCGCCGCCTGAACCTGGTAACGAAGACGCAGCGTTTCCTTGCAACGGAATCGTGATGGTCTCTAGGTTCCACCCCGCTAAGGTCACTTCAAGCGGACCTGAAACGTCCGAGCCGGGAAGGTATTCTGCTCTCATTTCGCGGGATTCACCTGGCATCAGTTCGATATAGTTATCATTCCAAAAGACAGGAAGAATCTCGGCTTCTTGACCTTTCTTCCGAACTCCCAAGCGCACTTGGAAAGCCAAGTGTTCGCTGGGATTCTTTAATGTTAGGTGAACTTCGGGGCTGTCCGCGTTTGAAATGGCTGCTCCGCTGACTTCCAGTTTGGCTTTGGGCAAGTTTTGAAGAGCGGTCAAATCTTCGTAGGACGATACGGGCGTGTATTTGTAATCGGTCTGGCCCCATTCGTAAACGTTTTTCTTCGGCGAGAGCCAATAAAAATTGGTGCTTACGGTTTTTCCGTCATTCGACTGCAACGCAAGCTTGACGAAATATACCGGAGACGCGGGAGTAAAAGCCTCCGCAGGAAGCGTTAGGACTTTCGCAACCCCATCCTCATCCACATCGGTTTTAACCTGACGAGAGAATCTTTCGTGCAATGAAGTGTCATAGAGCTGCGCGGTGATCGTCAGGCTTGAGAATTTTTGGTAGAGGCTGTTCACCACAACCACGCTCGTGTCGTCGTACGAATACAGAACGTGCAAAGGCTCGCAGGCCTTCTTGGTCCCGAAATATCCGCCGGCAGGCTGTTGATAGTAATCGTAAAGATGCCAGATGGTCGAAGGCCAGGCATTGTTCAACATCCACTGGATGATTCCGGTGGAGGTGTATTTGTTCCGGGAATACGCCTCGAACATGGCCCGCTCGCCATCGTAAGCCATGGCTTGCGCTTTCGTTTCGTAGTCGTCAAGCCCGGAGGGAGCGCCATAGATCGATTTCATGGCCCGCTCAAAGTGGCCGAGATTCTTGAACCCTTCCGACCCCGCGTGATAGTCCCAGAAAGAATCCTGAGGCCACATGTGATCGGAAGGAATAAATTTGCGAAGGCAGCTCACCAGCGGTATCGCGGGACCCGGGCCAGTTTCGGTGTTGAATCCGAACGCGCCGCCGTATTTGCTGGTGTCGGTAAGCCAATAATCCGGCGGGACGTAATCGTAGGGACCGGTCATTTTCACACCGGATTTTCCAGTCACCGCGGTAGGCTTCTGCGCGGCGGAAGACAGATAGGGATTGGGCCAATCCGTTTGCTTAAGGACGTTGATATACGCGGTCTCGACATCAGCTGGCGGCGGACCGTCGCTGCCATTCAGCCATACCAGCAAACTCGGGTGGCTACGCATACGTAAAATTTGCGAACGCAACGATGCAGTAGCAATCTCCAGGTCACCAGGCTGCCAGTGTTTCCACTGCTCCCAATGATCGCAACAGCACCAACCAGCCATAATCAACACGCCACGTTCATCCGCGAGATCGTAGAAATCATCCGTCTCCATTTTTCCTTCCAGACGGATGGCATTCAGGTTCATGTCACGAACGTAGCTAAAATCCGTTTCCAGGCGGGCATGATCCGGGCGCAGGAGAATGTCCGGCGACCATCCGCCGCCACGAATCAGGATCTTCTTCCCGTTCACATAGAATTGCCGTGCGCCTTGCGGGTTCAGTTCCGAAGTTATTTCGCGAATGCCGAATCTGACGTTTTGTTGGTCCGATAAATCATCTCCGACAGTAAAATGGAGAGTGAGGTGGTGAAGACTCTGCGCGCCCATTTGATAAGGCCACCATACTTTGGGATTTTTGATGCGCAGCTGCGAAAATTCATCGGGAGTAAAGCGGACGGCGCGAGTTTCCCCCGGCTTTAGAGAGACCGCTTGCCGAAATTTTACATCTTCGATTTGCCCATCGAGAACCCCCCCGACCTGTGCGTCACTCGCGTTTTTTACCTCCGCCTCCACCGTGAGATCGGCTTCCTTGAGCGAGGCATCCGCGAAATGCGTAAGCACCATGGGATGGCGAATTGCGACCACGCCGCTGGCTTGCACATAAACGCCGCGCCACAGGCCCATATCCTTGTCGGGAGGCGCCGGATTCCAGTCCACCCAATTGATTCCTAGATCTTTTTCAGTTTGCGCAATGGTTTCGACCGCAAGAGCGTTCGGTCCGTCACTAGAAAGGAGCGGTGTAATGTCGAATTCGTAGGTGCGGTAGGCGCCCGCGATGTCCTTTCCGCCTGCTAGCAAGTGACCGTTGAGCCAGATGTTGGCGTGGTTGTTGATCCCGCCGAAATACAACCAGAGGTGCCGACCTGGGTAGTCCGCAGGGAGCGTAAATTCGGTGCGATACCACCAAGAGCAGCGGAAGGGACTATCTTTAGGCATCGCGAGCAACGAGAAGTTTTTGCCGATCGGATAGGTTGTCCCGGGAATATCCCGCAAATTCTTGCCATAGTAAGGATCGGGATAAGTCTTGTCTGCGACCAGCGCCGCCACCACGGTTGTGGGCACCGTCGCGGAATGCCAGCCGTTCGTTTTATATCCTGCGGTCGAGATTTGCTCGCCGCGGGCAAGAAATAGACAAGAAGACTGCAAAGCCCAGCCCTCATGCAAAAATATTCTGTCGGCTGGCACGGGCGTGTCTGCGGGACGATCGCCTGCTCTGGTCGCAGACGGGACGCTCAAGAAGACCGAGCAGATAAAAAGCAAAACAAGGCGAACGCCTGGAAATCCTTTAGAAAACATGAACCTCTCCGAAACTTCGTACGCAAGTAAGCACAGCAAATCCGCAAAGACGGAGGCAGCGCGGGTACTGTTGATTTATTAAATTTTATTAAACTGACGTATTATTCCCAGCTTTCCCAGAGTGTCAAGAGAAACCTTGCCATCTTTCGCTTCAATCCGCTCCCGACCGGGGAACGGAACGCGAGGACTCGCGCACCACAAGTTCCGGCGCTAGTTTTCGGTGCACTACCTCGAATTCCCTCTCTTCAATGGCCGAGTTGATAGCCTCTAGGACAATCCCGACAGCGGCAGATCCCAAAGCTTCCATCGGTTGGCGCACGGTGGTCAGCGAGGGAACCGAAAGCCCGGCCAGAATCACATCATCGAAACCGATCACGGAGCAATCTTCGGGCACCTTCAAGCCAGCCCGAGCCAATCCGCGAATCGCGCCAAAGGCAGTCATGTCGTCGAACGCCATCACCGCGGTAAAACGCTTCTTGTGCTTCAAGAATTCCTCCGTGATTTTGAATCCGCCCTCGAAGCCGGAATTTGGATCGAGCGAATCCGGCAGATCCACCACCAAAGTGGGATCGATTTCAAGGCCGACCGAGCGCGCAAACGAACGAACGCCCCGCCAACGGGGAGCGCTATCCCCCAGCATTTTGGGGCCGCGAATGAACGCAATTTTTCGGTGGCCAAGGGAGTACAGATGCTCGATCGCCAGGTGCGCGCCCGCCTCATTGTCCACCATGACGGAGCTGATGGAACCACTGCTGAGCTCTCGTGCAATCATCACGGCGGGAATATTGCGTTTTTCGAGATCCGCCAGAAGATCGATATCAACGAAAAGCCAGTTGGCCACGAAGACCAGAGCCTCGACTTGGCGCGCCAGGAGCACTTCGAGATAGCGCTCGAAACGCCCTCGCTGATTATGCACATCCGTCAGAATTGGGAGATACGACGCTTGGTATAGCGAATTCTCAATCCCGCGCAGGATCAGCGTGCAGAAGGGATCGGTAATGTCGAACACCATGACGCCGACAGTGCGATTTCGTTTGGCGCTAAGAAATCGCGATACATCTTTCGGACGATAGCCCAACTTTTTCGCGGCTCGCTCGATGCGATCCTTCGTGGAGGGCGGGATATACCTGGCCAGAGGTGCGTTATTTAGAACGATAGAAACCGTAGCCGGGGAAACGCCGCTTTCCTGCGCGACGTCACGCAGAGTAACTCCCGATTTCGCGGCCTTGCCGTGTTTCAAGAGTGCCCTCCCATCCAAGTGAAGATCCTACCGTTGCGAATGTTTGCACATCTTTACCACAGCCGGCCTACCGAGGCCAGCGGAACGAATCCAAGCCAATGGTTATGCGAATGTGGATTCGACGACTCGATTTGGAGGATCTATAAATCAGGAAGCACTAAACGCGAGGGATTTGCGAAACGTCCCATCCGCCACCGATGGCCTTGATCAGAAGAACGCTGGCTGTCATACGGCGGGTGAGAATGGTTAAGGCGGTGACCTCGTCAGTAAGGGCCGCACTTTGCGCCGTGGTCACTTCCAGGTAATTTGCGACGCCACCCTTGTAACGTGTGATGGACAGTTCGACGGAATGCTTGGCGGCGCCCACGGCGACATCCTCGGTTTGTGCTTCACTCTCCAAAATGCGTAACGACGCGAGGTTGTCTTCCACTTCCTGAAATGCTGTGAGCACAGCCTGACGATAATTATCAATGGATTGCTCATACGCGGACTTTGCTTGATCCGACATTCCGCGCCGCCGCCCAGCATCGAACAGCGTTTCCAGCGCCGATCCGCCTACCGCCCACAAGCCACTGGGACCTTGGAACAGCGTTCCGGCCGCAACGCTTTCAAAGCCGCCTTGCCCCGTTAACGTGATGGTCGGGTAATACGCAGCGCGGGTGACGCCGATTTGGGCGTTCGCCGCCTGCATGCGTCTTTCCGCCGCGGAAACGTCAGGTCTGCGCTCGAGCAGGTCGGACGGCAACCCAGCCGGTATCGCCGGCGGCGGAGTCTCGAGCGGTAAAGGCGCGATGGAAAAAGTTGACGGAGGTTGGCCGGTGAGGACCGCGATGGCATGTTCGAATGCGGCGCGCTGAACTTCCACGTCGATCGATTGCGCGCGCGCGGTTTCCAGTTGCGTCTGCGCTTGGGCAACGTCAACAGCCGAAGCCAGCCCGCCGTTAAATCGAGTGCGCGTAAGTTCCAGCGCTTTCTGGAACGAATGAACGGTTGAGTCCAGAAGTTGTTTTTGCGCGTCCAGACCACGCAGCTGGAAATAATCGGTGGCGAGTTCGGCGTGCAAACTCAGGCCCACGCTGGCCAGATCGGCAGCGCTGGCTTGCGCGTTGGAGCGGCTTTGTTCCACAGTGCGACGTACGCGCCCCCAGACATCCAGCTCATAGGTAGCGTCGAGTCCAGGAACCTGGAAATCGTTAAAAGTCTGTTTTTTCCCGGCAACTGCAAGCGGGCGGTTTTGCGAAAAACGTTCGCGCGCAATAGCCGGGTCGGCAGTCACCGTAGGATAAAAGTTCGCTCGCGAGATACGCACCGCGGCGCGCGCTTGCAAGAATTGTTCCTCCGCCGCTTTAAGGCTTTGATTGGAGACCTCAACTTTCTCTTCCAAGGAATTCAGCTGCGGATCCTGGTAAATCTCCCACCATTTCCCTTTTATGGCCTCGGCACTAGGCTGAGCCACTTTCCAATCTTTGTTCTCTTTGTAATCGGTCGGGACGTCGGCCTTGGGACGGACATAATTTGGGCCCACGGTACATCCGCCGAGGAAAAATGCAGCCAATAGAAACACCACGCGGAAGCGATAGGGCGAAACGCCACCCGTTGGCTCGATTGCATGCGCTGGATTTCTATTTGCTTGCATAGCTAATTCGCCAGATTGAATTCGAGCCATCGTCGGTAACCATTAACGAACCATCTTTCGCCACGGCCACGCCCACCGGTCGGCCCCAAACTTTTCCGTCGGAAGTCACGAAACCGGTGGCGAAATCCTCATACTCTCCAGTCGCTTGGCCATTTTTCACCGGAACGAAGATCACTTCGTAGCCCGTACGCACAGAACGATTCCAAGAGCCATGTTCTGCGGCAAAAATACCTCCGCGATATTTTTCAGGAAATTGCTGCCCTTCATAGAAGGTTAATTCCAGCGAGGCGTTGTGCGGTTCGAGTAGGACGTCGGGAACAATCACTTTGTCCTGGAGTTCCGCATGCTTGCCTTTCAATCGAGGATCTTCATGGCCACCGATGTAATACCAGGGCCAACCGTAAAAGCCGCCTTCTTGCACGTGGGTGATGTAATCCGGGGGAAGATTATCGCCGATATCATCGCGCTCATTTACCGATGTCCATAACACGCCGGTCGCGGGATCAAATACGATGCCTACCGGGTTGCGAATTCCCGAAGCGTACACGCGTAAATCCGAGCCGTCAGGGTTCGCCTCCAGAATGTCCGCCCGGTGGTATTCAGATTTGTCTCGATCGGTATCGGCAACATTGGTGCGCGAGCCAACCGCTACATACACTTTCCCTCCGTCTGCTGAAAACGCCAGGTCCCGAGTCCAATGACCCCCTCCACCGACACGTTCAGCTCCGCTGGGTATATTGGCGATCACAGTTTGCGGCCCGCCGCGCGCTTTCAGATCGCCATTTTGGTATGGAAAACGCACAACTGAATTCGTGTTACCAACATAAACATAGTTCGGATCGGGCCCCGGAGGATAAAAAGCGATGCCAAAGGGCCGCGTAAGCCCGGTTGCAAATGTCTCGGCCGTTTGAGGTTTCCCGTCGGAGGAGATGCCTCGGAACACAAGAATACGGCCTGGTCCGCTTTCTGCTAGGAACAAGTCGCCATTGGGCGCGCTGCGAATCAATCTAGGATTTTTCAAATTTTGCGCATAAAGCTCGACTTTAAATCCGTCCGGAGCTTGCGGCCAGGCTGTCGATGGCCTCGATGCAACCCGCGGGCCGTTGTCGACAGCGGGCGTCGCGTAGGGCTGAGGCAAGTCGGACGCGGAAATGTGGTGAACACTTCCCGGCTTTTCCATGCGGTAGTCGGTGAAAGGTCCATTTTCACCGGAAGTTTGCGTCAATGCCCGACGCTCTCGCTCCGCGGATACCGTTCGATAAGCGACCGCAGACAGCAACGCGATAAATAGTATCCCCAAGATTCCCAGGAAAGAACGTCTCATGCACCCCCACCCCTTGAGAGGATCTTACTTAAAGTGAAATCGCTCTCGGGCCCCAGTTACCGGCTAGGAAACTTCCTCAATTCTTCGGGCCGCGCGGTGGCTCACCCGATTTTGGCTGCGGATTCGGCGGCGGCGCACTCGGCTGTTGTGGAGTCTGTTCAGCAATTTGAATTTGCTCCCCTTCCACTAACGAATCCGGCGGATTTACGATCACGTTTTCCGGTCCAGTAAGGCCGGAGACAACTTCCACTTCGCTTCCAAAATCGCGACCCAGCACAATGGGGACGAGCGAAGCTTGGCCGTTCGCGGCGGTCGCAACTTGCAAGCCCTGCGAACGGAAGATCAGTGTGTTTACGGGCAGGATAAACGTCGGAATTCCCTCTGGAAGTTTCAGGTGAACTCCGGTATAGGCGCCAGGAAGGAGCTCACCGGTTGGGTTATTTACGTCCACTTCCACTAGCAGCGTGCGTGACGCCTGGTCAATGGCTTTAGCCGTCCGCACCAGTTGGCCTTTAAACCGGCGGCCAGGAAATTCCGCAAGAGTGAGATCGGCCGTGAGGCCGGGCGTAGCAGCCTGTGAATATTGCTGCGGAACATTGATGTACACACGTAACACGCGCGTCGATCGAATGTGAAACATCTCTTTGGCGGCTCCGCCGCTGCCCGCGTCGATCAGTTGCCCGATGTCCGTGTTACGCGCCGTGATGATGCCGTCAAAGGGCGCGTAGATTCTGTTAAATGCTTCGGTTTCCACCAGCCGCTTCACATTCGATTCCGCGGACGACACCATCGCTTTCTTTGCTTCGAAATCACCGTGCGCGTTATCCACGTCCTGTTTCGCCACGGCATCGGTATTCTTCAGGCCGTCGTAGCGATCCGCCGTAATCTTGGAAAGATTCATGTTGGCTTGGGCAGTATTCAGATCGGCCCGCGCTACCAGCAGCTGCTGGGCAACTTCCGGTGTCTCAATCTCGGCCAGCAACTGGCCGGCGGTAACATGCATGCCGATATCCACGTACCATTTTTTCAAGTAGCCATTCGTTCGCGCGTAGATAGGCGCGTCTTCAAAAGCCTGAATATTTCCCGGAAGAACGATCTCTTGCTCCGGATCGCCGCGCTTGGGATGGATCACGACAACAGTTGGAATCGCCAAATTCGTTGTTTCAGTTCGCAAAGCAGCTTTAGCCTTCCAGCGTGGAACCACGCCCACGACGACAATGCCGGCCACAATGATGACCACGAGTACGGCTATGAGTAAGCCGTGACCCGAGCGCGCTTGGCTCTCGTGCGCTTCCCTTTGAACGGGTGACGATCGAGGGCTCTGTTTTTCTGACTGGTCGTTCATTGAACTTCATCCTTTTGCTCTTCGCTTATTGGACTATTTGCCCCGCAGCACGGATTCATGAGCTAAGCATTTCCCGCTCGCCGTCCATGCACAATGCTAAAAACAACCGGCACGAAGAAAAGAGTGGCCACCGTGGCGAACGAGAGTCCGCCGATGACCGCGCGTCCCAACGGTGCGTTTTGTTCGCCGCCTTCACCCAGTCCCAAAGACATCGGCAGCATTCCAATTATCATCGCTAAGGCCGTCATAATCACAGGTCGGAAGCGCGTGAACCCGGATTCAAGAGCCGCTTCGGCAGCGGTTTTACCTTCGTCAAGTCTTTCTCGAGAAAAGCTAACCACCAAAATGCTGTTCGCCGTAGCCACACCCATGCACATGATGGCTCCGGTGAGAGCCGGTACGCTAACTGTCGTTCTGGTGATAAATAGAAACCAAACGATGCCAGCTAAAGCGGCTGGCAGCGCCATCAGGATGATGAAGGGATCGAGCCACGACTGAAAATTGACGACGATTAACAGGTAAACCAGAAGAATTGAAAACGCGAGACCCCATAAGAGACCTGAGAACGAAGATTGCATAGTGGCAATCTGTCCGCGAACGATGAGTTGGGAACCTCTGGGCAACTCCTTTTTGCTGCGCGCGATGATCGGCGCAATGTCACGGGCCACACCGCCGAGGTCACGGCCCTGCACAGCACCGTAAATATCGATCACAGGTTGGACATTATAATGGGAAACAACGCCCATCTCGGCTCCCCGGCTCATGGAGGCTAGGCTGGCAAAAATTGCCGGCGGTGCATTCGGGTTTGTCCCGGTAACCGGAATGTTTTGGAGGTCTTGAAGCGTATCGATCCGGTACTGCGGCATCTGAGTTGCAATGTTGTAGCTCACACCTGTTTTTGGGTCCAGCCAAAAACTGGGAGCGGTTTGAAAACTCCCGCTGAGCGAAATTAAGAGATTCGTGGCAACTTCGCGCTGTGTATATCCGATTTCCTGTGCCTTGGTGCGGTCCACATCAAAATGCAGCTTGGGCTGGTCAAACGGCTGCTGGATTCGCAGATCAGTCGCTCCCGGGACGAATTTCAATTGGTTCATGAGTTTGTCCGCGAACTCGCGATCGCCGACCAGATTCCTCCCCACCACCTGAATATCGATCGGGGCTGGAAGACCGAAATTCAAAATCTGACTGACCATGTCCGCGGGAAGAAAATAAAAAGTGACACCTGGAAAATCGTGGCCTAGGCGGTCACGAAGTTCGTGGACGTATTCTTCCGTGGGGCGATGTTTCTTCGATAGTTCCACGAGGATATCCGCGTCGCCCGGCCCAATCGGCGCGGAGTTGCTGTAGGAAAGGTTAAAGCCACTGTACGGCACCCCAATGTTATCGATGATCGTAGTCAATTCAGACTTAGGAATCAGCTGGCGCATGTCATCGTCCACGCGTTCGCACAGCGCGGCCGTCTCCTCAATGCGCGTGCCCGTCGGCGCACGAAGATGAAGCTTAAATTCACCACTGTCCACGGCGGGGAAAAAGTCCTGTCCCACCATGGGCAAAAGCAGGAAAGATAGAACGCAAGCTGCGAAGAAGCAGATAACGAATAAACGGCTGTGGTGGACGCAGGTCTCGAGCAGACGGTGGTACCCGTCGCGGATGTTCTCAAATCCCTGCTCAAAGCTTTTCTGGATTTGAACAAAAGGGTTGCGCGATTTCGTGGCCCCTTCATGCCCTTCTTCGATTTGGGCCACAAGCAGGTATTTGGCCATGGTAGGCACCAGCGTTCGGGATAACAAGTAGGACGCGAGCATGGCGAAGCAGACGGCCTCCGCGAGCGGAATGAACAGATAGCGCGCTACTCCGGAAAGGAAGAACATCGGCACAAACACGATACAGATAGACAGTGTGGAAACAAACGCAGGCACTGCGATCTGTTGAGCTCCGTCCAGAATCGCTTGGACGATTTCTTTTCCTTGATCGATGTTTCGGTTGATGTTCTCGATCTCAACCGTCGCATCGTCCACCAGAATTCCGACGGCCAAGGCCAAGCCACCTAGAGTCATAATGTTGATCGTTTCGCCCAACGCGCTGAGAACGATGATCGAAGTAAGAATCGAAAGCGGAATCGATACAGCGATAATTACGGTGCTGCGCCAGCTTCCCAGGAATACCAGGATCATAAAGCCGGTCAAACAGGCGGCGATGATGGCTTCGCGAACAACTCCCTTGATCGACGCCAGCACAAAAATGGATTGATCCGAAAGTGGCTTGACCTCCAGTTGAGGCGGCAAGCCAGCCAAAATTTGTGGCAGCAGAGCTTTAATCCCCGAAATGATGTCCAGCGTAGAGGCGTCCCCATTCTTTTGAATCGACATCAGCGATGCGCGCTTTCCATCCACATTCACAATGTTCGTTTGCGGCGGAAAACCATCACGCACGTGAGCTACGTCGTGGATGTATAGGGTGGTACTCCCCAGGGTCTTTATGGGCAGATCGTTCAGTTCCTGCACCGTCGCTGGAGCCCCGTTCATGTCCACTTGATACTCGAACGGCCCGATTTTCGTAGTGCCAGCGGGGAGAATCAGGTTCTGCGCTGTTATGGCATTAACGACATCAAGGGGAGAGAGCCCTTTTGACTGTAACTCGGCGGTATTCAGGTCCACCTGAACCTGCCGCTGCTTGCCTCCATAGGGATACGGGATGGCCACGCCTGAAATCGTCACCAGCCCGGTCCGCAGGAAGTTCAGCCCGATGTCGCCGAGTTGCTGTTCAGACAAGCCTTTGCCCGAAAGAGCCAGTTGGAGGATAGGCACCGTGGACGCATTGTAGGTAATGATGAAGGGCGGCGTAGTCCCGGGAGGTAGTGTGCGGACGATAGGCTGCGAAATCGCGGTCACCTGTGCGATGGCGTTGGCCACTTGCACGCCCTGATGGAAAAATATCTTCACCACGGCAATGCCACTCAGGGATTGCGATTCAATGTGCTCGATATCGTTGACAGTGGTGGTGAGCGATCTCTCGTAGTTAAAGATAATTCTGTTGGACATATCCTCAGGGGATAGTCCGGTGTAATTCCAAATAACGCTGACGACCGGGATGTCGATGTTCGGAAAAATGTCCGTAGGAGTGCGCAGGATAGCCACCGGGCCCAATATGAGCAGTAAAATCGACATTACAACGAAGGTGTAAGGCCTGCGTAATGCTAATCGAACTATCCACATTCAGGGAGCCCTCGAACTGTCCAGAAAGGCGAGAATTTCTCACCGAGCGCGTTTAGCAAGAATAGAAGCGCATTATTATTGTACGCGATTTGCAAAAACAAACTAAAAACATGCAAGAGGGGACCGCCCTTCGACGCACCACGCAAACACGCCGGCCTGCGGCTAAATCTCACGGATGAAGAGGACCCCCCGGAGCGCCAATTATCTTCCGCCACAGCCTACTACTTTTGGAAACTTTTTCGCTGGCCAGGGTTTAGGACATTTGAGCTTGGAAGACTCGGCCTCGCGTCACGATACCCATCGGTCAAGGAATTAGACGCGGGAAGGGGGTGAAAAGGTCCATGCCTGTAATTGTGATCGTCCTGATGTTCCTGGTTGCTTTTTTACTCGCTGTGGTTGCGATGATTCTTGTGCCTATTTTGGGTATTGGCTACGAGCTGTGGAACAAAAGCCAAAACGGCTTTGAGGGGAATCGTGTGGCGGCTTTCCAGTGTGCCGATTTGGAAAGGAACCCTGGCAGATCGAACGATTTGCATCGTCGCTAAGGAATGAGCACCCGAAAAAACGGCAAATTTCGCTGTTGTCAATGCCGAGTAAAAATACGAAGAAATCGAACCGAAGTATCATGGGGGGGAAAAACAATTCCCAAAATTCCCAGATTGGAATTCATTGAGGCTTAGACAATCGGGCGCTTTCGGCCACCCCAGTGGTCCTCCCTAGCTCACCTATAAGGAGAACCCCGCGGGAATTTCACTGAAATCGACACTAGCGGCAATGGCAAAAAGAATGCATAATCTCTGTCGACACAGGTGCCCAGCAATTCCAAGCTGTAGTCAATTCAGGAGAGATGGAGCAGTTTCAGATATTCTGGGAAAAACTCGTAAGCCAGATTGCCCTCCGCCGTCTAGGAGCGCTCGCCGTCCTAACCCTCGGGAGCTTTTTGGTCTGGGGTGCGCTTTCCACAAGCAGCCAAGTTCAGATCGCGCCTTCCTACTCCTCATCATTTCAATCCTCGGTGAACCAGGACCTGACGGCCATTTCCATGGATGAGAGCGACGCTCGGCGAAGGGTCTTCGCCTATTCCGTAATACCTGGCGGAGTCGAGAGCGCTGCGGATTTAAGAAATTCAGTTACGCGTGACCCTGTCGTAGCGAAACATTACGAAGATTTTCAGGTGGACAGAACTCGCGTGGTGCACTTGAATCAGGCCCGTTTTCTCTATGTGTCGTACCGCTTGGGCAACAGAGTCTTCTGGTCGAAGAAACCCCTCATGCTAGCTAAAGGGGAAACGGTTATTACCGACGGCGAACACATCGCCCGAACCCGTTGCGGAAACCGCTTATCGGAAGCT
>Ga0073928_10006946_pt1 | contig 14960 bp, 11 predicted proteins | sample PaiPotPPA55metaG_FD_76969 | JGI IMG/M metagenome (GOLD analysis project Ga0073928, IMG submission 76969) | Iron sulfur acid spring bacterial and archeal communities from Banff, Canada, to study Microbial Dark Matter (Phase II) - Paint Pots PPA... ... | reverse complement strand
GGCGCGGGATTTACAGCCGTAATGCCGATGCGGGCGTCGATCACGTGACCGTTGGATCGCTTCATCATAACTGCGACTCCGGCCAGGGGATAATCGATCGATCCGCGAACCCTCAGTTTGCCATAGACGCCACGGTAGCCTGCGGCCGAGGCCGGCAGGAAAACGCGCGTGACGAGTTCGTTCGGCTGTAGTTTGCGATAGTCCTCGCCCAGCCCGGTGTAGAACTCACGCAGCGGGACACGGCGCGTTCCACCGGTGCCGGCGATTTCGATTTCTGCGTCCAGGCAGAGCAACGCGGGCGGTGTGTCTCCGGAAAATACCGCCCAGCACTTCGGTCCACCGGGCGCTACATGGCAAAGATCGCCATCTTTCTTGATGCAGAATCCGCAGCCCTTGCGCCAAGTAAGCGACTGGTTGTACCACAAGCAACGGGTGTCTAAGCAGATGTTCCCGCCGATTGTCCCCATGTTGCGCAACACAGGCGAAGCCACGGTTGCAGCGGCTTCGGTCAGCACCGGATAGTGCTGCCGGAGAAAATCGGAACCCTCTATCGCGCGGAGCGTAGTCAAGGCGCCGATCTCGACGCTCCCGTCGGATTGCGGCCTGATACCGCGTATCGCGGCAATTCCACGAAGGTCGAGAACGTACTCCGGCTCGAACAACTTTTGCCGCATGGAGGGAATCAGATCGGTGCCGCCGGCGATGAGGCGAAGTTCGGGGGGCGGTGCGAGCGAGTCGCCCGTGGCCACACGTGTCGAATGCTTGCCCAAATGCTCAACCGCTTCGTCGACCGACTTGGGCCGTAGAAGTTTGAATTGCGGCAGGCTCAATCCGCGCCTCCTGCAAGGGATGGCGATGGGCGTCGAGAGGGATCGGCCGCATGCCGCTCCGGTCCTTTACCGTTAAAGCAAAGCGATCCACCGTGTTCGCGGAAGCGTGTTGGTGAAGTTGGGTCCACACCCTCAGTCAGGTTCAAAGCCTTGGAATTATTTTTCGCGCGCAGCGCCGCCAGAACTCTTTCCGGGGTAAACGGCGACTCATGCAGGCGCACGCCGACCGCATCGTAAATTGCGTTCGCGATTGCAGGGATCGTCGCCGCCAGCGATCCCTCGCTGCATTCCTTCGCACCAAACGGGCCCTCCGGATCGATGCTCTCGACGATGATGGGCTCGATCTCGGGTGACTCGGCCGAGGACGGACTGCGATATTCGAGCAATCCGGCATTCATCAGCATGCCGTCCTTCCACACCATTTCTTCGGTGAGCGCCTGCCCCATCCCCATCCAAACCGAACCAATGATCTGACCTTCGACAGAAACCGGATTCAGCGCACGCCCGCAATCGTGAGCGGCCCAGACTTTGTGCACGACTACTTCACCGGTGTCTTCATCGACGCTAACTTCAGCGACCTGCGCGGAATACGAATAGGCTGGCGATGGCCCCACGCCGGCGCCTTTGTGCTTGCCGCCGCGCGCCTCCGGCGGAGGAGCGTAAGAGCCCGTACCCGTAAGCGCTCCGTGAAAGTCGATCGCCGCGACGACTGCTTCTTCGAAGGTCATCCGGTCCTTGGGGCCTTCTTCCTTCCGCTTTTGCTGCAACGACCCACGCAAGATCTGGCCATCTACGTGTCCGCTGACAGATGCTTCGTGTGGTGTGGGGCGGACACTTTTGTCTGCCGAACCTGCCGGTGACGATGCCGCCCCACCGTGTCTGAAAATCCGATCATTCCGAAAGATCAGGTCTTCCGCTTCACACTCCATCTTTTTCGCTGCTGCGGCAGCAATCAGCTTCTTCACTTCTGTGGCCGCTCGCAGAGTTGCATTTCCGGCCATGAAGGTCACGCGGCTGGAGTAAGAACCAATGTCAATCGGCGTCAGATCCGTGTCGGCCGCAATCACTCGCACGCGAGGTAGCGAACATCCCAACACTTCGGCGGCAATCTGCGCTGTCATCGTGTCCGATCCCTGACCGATTTCCGACGCACCGGTATACACCACAACGCCGCCGTCACGATCGATCTTAATGTTCACCGTCGAGTGCGGCATGTCAGAACGAATAATCGAATTGGCTGCGCCGCTGACGTAGTGGCTGCATGCGATTCCCAGCCCGCGCCCCCTAGGTAGTTTGCCTTTATGCTGCTTCCAGCCGGACCGCTCTACCGTCTTTTCGATGCATTCCGGCAATCCATAACTTTGCACGCGCAGACCATTCACCGTGATGCAAGGCGGCTGCAGCAGATTACGCCGACGAATTTCGGCGGGGTCCATCCCGATTTTCGTCGCGAGCTCGTCAAGCTGCGATTCGAAGGCAAAGCGCACATTCACCGTGCCGTGGCCGCGCATGGCGCCACAGGCGGGTTTGTTGGTCAGCACGCGGTATCCGTCGTATTGAATGTTCGGGATGTCGTAGAGCGCGCCCAACAGGGCGCCGGAATAAAGAATCGTGACGACGCCGTAAGAGCAGTAAGCCCCGCCGTCCTGTACGACGCGCGCCTTCACAGCCGTGATGCGGCCGTCACGCTTCACGCCCGTTTTTAGGTCAACGATAGTGCGCGGTCGGCCGCGATGCGCCCAAAATACTTCCTCGCGAGTATAGGTGATCTTGACGGGAGCCTGGGCTTTGCGCGCCGCAACAGCGGCAATGATTTCCAGCGGAATCACTTCGCTCTTACCACCGAATCCCCCGCCCACCAGCGGCTTGATCACCCGAATCTGCGACATCGGCATTTCGAGCACGAGTGCCAGTTTGTGCTGCAGGTAGTAGGGAACCTGCGTCGAAGACCACACGGTCAGGCGCCCGGGCTTGCCGGTGTGCGGATCGATCGCAAACGACGCCAACGTGGAATGTGGCTCCATCGCCGCGTGCGTCACTTCATTTGCGATAAATCGTGCCTCCGCCACCTGATCGGCTTCGGCAAACCCCTTATCAGGCTCGCCGAAGACGTGGTGATAATCCTTCTCGATGTTGCCGGGCTTGGAATCGTGTATGAGATCGGTCTGCGCCTTCATCGACGCCTCGGGATCGAAGTAGGCCGGCAGTACTTCATATTCGACATCGATCAACTCCAGCGCTTTTTCGGCGATCGCTTCAGAAACTGCAACCACGCAGGCCACGTTGTCGCCGACGTAGCGCACCTTGTCGAGAGCCAGCGCGTGCTCGTCGTGACCCACGGGAAGAATGCCGTAGGGATTCGGCGCGTCCTTGCCGACGACAACGGCGATGACGCCTTCGCACTTCTCGGCGCGACTGGTATCGATTGTCTTAATGCGCGCGTGCGGATACGGTGAATGGAGAATCTTGCCGATCAGCATGCCGGGAACGCTGAGGTCGTCGGTGTACTTGCCCGCGCCGGTGGTCTTCTGCGCGGCGTCAACCATCGCCGTGGGCTTGCCGATAATGGAAAAATCGTCGCTCATTTTGTCATTTCGACGTGCCTTGTCATTCCGAGCACGACGGGAAATCTGCTTTCACCCGCTTACCACTTCACTTTGCAATTGCCCAGCTCTTGCGCTCAGCCTCAATTGCCGCGCGGATGGCTTCATACATCTGGCTATAGCCTGTGCAGCGGCAAAGATTGCTGCTGAGCGCTGCGCGAACATCGGCTTGGGTGGGATCGGGATTCTCCGCCATTAGGGATTTCACCGTCATCATGAACCCCGGCGTGCAGAAGCCGCACTGCGCGCCGCCCCAGTCGCCATAAGCCTTCTGGATCGCTGCGAGGGCACCGTGCTGGCTCACGCCTTCGACGGTCGTGATCTCTTGTCCCTCACAACTGGCTGCGAGCAGCGTGCAGGACATCATCGCGACACCATCCAGCAAGACCGTACATGCCCCGCAGGACGAATCATCGCAGCCACGCTTTGAGCCGGTGAGGTTCAACCCCTGCCGCAGCACGTCGAGCAGAAGAGCGCTGGGCTCGATGGCGAGCTCGAATGGACGGCCGTTGACCCGCAGTTCGATGAGCTCTTTTTTCATTGCAGCTTTCTTCAATACGCCGGCACTTTTCCATCCACTCGCTTCGACCACGCATCGATGCCGCCGCGCATGGATTGCGCCTTCTCGAATCCCTGCTGCCGCAACCATACTGTCACATTCATCGAGCGAACTCCGTGATGGCAGACGACCACTATATGATCCTCTGGATCGAGTTCCTGATGCGCGCGCGAAGGCACGTCGCCCATGGGGATCAGCTTTGCACCCTCGATTTGGGCAGTTTCAAACTCCCAGGGCTCGCGAACATCGAGTAAGGTGAAACGCTCGCTTGCCTCGAGCTTGCTCCTGACTTCTTCGGGAGTGATCTCGTATTCCATCGACGGTGGGTGTGAAATGCTACTTTCGAGTCCACTTCGGTTCGCGCTTGTCCATGAAGGCGCGAATTCCCTCTCGCGCGTCTGATGTCTTCATCAGCTCGTCCAAATAAATCCGTTCGGCCCGAGCCAAACCTTTGTCGAAATGCATGGAATCCCAAGCGTAGGAGGCCTTCTTAGCCAATTTCAGCGTCTCCGGGCTGAGCTTGCGCAGATGTCCGAGGCATTCGTCCACGATCGAAGGTGATTCATCCTCAGGTACAGAACGGCTGGCCAGACCGATCTCCGCCGCCTCTGTGCCGTTGATCGGCCGCCCCGTCAGAATCAACTCCGCTGCACGCTTCTGTCCCACAAGAGCCGCTAGCGCAGTGCAAGCCACGGGTGGATAGCAGCCCAGCTTAATCTCGGGAAATCCCCATTGCGCGGACTCTGTCGTATAGACGATGTCGCAGACCATGGCTAATTCCGCGCCGCCCCCCAGGCAGTGGCCATGGACGGCAGCAATCGTGACCTTCCTCGTCGCGATGAGGGCGCGGATTACAGCGTGGAACTTCGTCAACATCGCGTCGACTGTGTCGGGAGTGTGGGCGGCTACGTCGACGCCCGCTGAAAAGGCTTTGCCTTCGCCGCTAAACACGATCACAGAAACATCTGGCCGAGCTTCGATTTCTGCCAGTGTCTCCGCCAATTCTTCCATCATGGGAATGTCGATTACGTTTAGCGGGGGATGTCGCAGCAGGATCCGCGCAACCGGCGTGGCAAAATCGACCGCGAGACGGGACGAGGCGATCTCTGTGGTTGGCATATTCTATGTCCGACGTTCCTTCAGCGCTTAAAGCCGGCCCCGACGCGTGAAAACCGTCTTACAGATTAATCGCAGACTTCCGCACTTCACCGATGGTTGAGAGCGGATCACGCGCGCCCGTTTTCTCCGCGATCCACTTCTTCTCGTTGTTGATGATGTCGAGTAGAAGATTTTTGTCTTCCGCCGACGGCAAGTACTTTTTCAAATGTTCTTCGTAGGCGTGATCGTCCAGCGGCTCTCCGGTCTCCGCCTGGAATTTCTGGCCCGCCCACTTTCCAATGGCACGATTGAACTTGATGTGTGGCGCATACAGCTTCGGCTCGCCTGACCTGAGCGAATTATTGAAACGCTCAATCAGGCCCGCCACTTCGTCGCGATAGAGGTTGCGATTGTAGTCGTTCAGATCGTCCAAATCGGGGCCCTTGTCGTTCTTGGGTTCATCATAACGGCCCTTGACCCCCCACACATACGCCCAATGCGCTGACGAAGAATGATCGGTGCCGAAGAGATCGTAGGAGCTTGAAATCCATTTGTTGAGATATTTCTGAATCAGCCATCCGGGAATCACGCCCGCTTCCACGATGCGCCGCAGCCCGTCGTTGCCCGTGCCCATGTGGAAGGCTTCTTCGCGCAGCATGTACGACATCGACCGCCCCAGCGGGGCGAACGCGGAATACTTCAGCATCTGCAACTGGAACTTGCCGTCACGGTCGACGAAGTCGGTATAAGTGAAGAAGTCCATCCAGTTGTCGACATCGACGTTGAAAGCGCCCAGCAGACGTTTGTTTTCGAAGGCGCGACGCTCCAGCATTTTTTGCGCCTCGACTTTCCCGGAATATCCGAAGTGATCGACCAACAGCGCGCACATCTGCCAGCCGTGGCGCATCTCTTCGATCATGACCCGGGTGATGGCGCGGCGATCCCACTCGGTAGGCGCGTTCTCCAGCAGGTTACGCTGCTGCTCGACGCTGGCGAACTCAGTGTCGCCCTGGTAGACGATCATGTTCATGAGCGCGTCGCGCATCTGTTGCGTAGGAATCTGCCGCAGGTTCTCCCACTTGCGCCGCCCCTTGTACGAACCGAACTCGATCTCTTCGGTGTCGATTGCGCCGTACAGCGTGTCGAAGTGAAAGGCGTCGATGTCGGCGCTATTAACGCCAATGTCTTTGCGCCAGTCGTTGAACAGTCCGATCCAGTCGCTGAAGGTTCCGATTTTCGCTACTTTTCCCGGCATAAAAATCCTCTATATGAAATCAAGAAAGACCGATTTTTCGGTGTCTTGCTGGTCGTAACGTAATGCGACTCGATCGCGACTCTCACCTCACGAGCGTTGGAAGAATCGAACCACCGCCAACAGGAACCTGGGAAGTATCCCTTCTCCGTGGAATAGGAATACACGATCTGTTCCCGGGGACATGAACTGTCCCGAATGACCTGTTCCTCCGCGGCGGTGCACGTCCCGCGTACAGAACCACCAGCGCCTGTTCTATTTCGCCTTGAACTGCGCCGGCCGCTTCTCCACGTACGCCGCCAGGCCTTCTTTCGCATCTTCGCTCTGGAATAGCAACTGCTGGTTCTCACGTTCGACCGCCAGCGCGGACTCCATGGGAATTTCCCAACCTGTCTGTACCGCGCGCTTAATGCGTCCCACGGCTTTCGATGCCTTGTTCGGCGGGCAGAACTGCTTGGCATACTCCATGATGTTTTCCATGAAGCCGTCGCGCTCAAAAATATCGTTCACGATGCCGAGTTCCTGCGCTTCTTCAAACGAGAACGTATTGCCCGTCACCATCAGTTCGATCGCCTTGCTCTTTCCCACCATGCGCGAGAGTCGCTGCGTGCCGCCGGTGCCGGGAAGCACGCCAAGGTTAACTTCCGGCAGGCCGATCTTGCCGGCGTCTTTTCGCGCGATGCGAATGTCGGCGGCCATGGCGATTTCCAGGCCGCCGCCCACACAGTGGCCATTAATCGCGGCGATCACAAGCTTGGGCGTGTGTTCGAGGCGCAGCAGCATTTCGTTCGCGTGCAGGCAAAAGTAATACTTGAAGGTCGGATCGACGGTGGAGAGCATCTTGATGTTCGCGCCGGCGGAGAAGAACTTGTCGCCCGCGCCGGTCAGCAAGATCACATGGACATCGTTGTCCATGCGGGCCTTCAGGATCGCTTCGTCAAGTTGACGATTCATTTCGTAGGTGTAGGTATTCGCCGGTGGGTCGCACATCTCGATCACCGCGACCCCGCCGTCAGTGCGGTAGTTGACCAGGTGCTGGGTGGTTTCGCCGGTTGCCGGCTGGACTACAGTCGCCATCTTTGTGTCTCCTTCGATCTAGTTTTTCATTCCGAGCGAAGCGAGGAATCTGCTGTCGTCGGTGTCCAAAAGCATTCGCTCAGCGTCCGTCCCTGCGTTTACCGCCCGCCATCACGCCACGCAAGAAAACATCGCCCATCTCACGCGCAATTGATAGTGCGTCGGCGTCGACACGCGGGTTGTGCCAGGTGTAAATCCAGTTCATCATGCCGAAGAGACTAAGCACGGCAATGCGCGTGGAAAATTGAAAGCCGCGCTCCCGTTTCAAATCGTCGAGCAAGCCAACGCAGATCCGATAGTATTCGCGCTTAATGGCTGCGACTTCCGAAGCGAAGCCGTTCTTCAACACTTCGGCCTCATGTGAGAGCACCTTCATGGCCGCCGGGTTGGCCAGAAAATATTCCAAATGATTGAGGATGAAAATCCGGATGCGTTCTTCCGCATCGCTCACGCCCTGCAGCCGCACTTTCAGTCGCTGCACGATCGTCGTGAACGTGTGTTTCTGAATCAGATAGAGTAAGCGCTCTTTGGACTCGAAGTAATAGTAAAGGCCCGCCAGGGACATGCCGCTCTGGCGTGAAAGATCGCGCATTGACGCCCCTTCGTATCCTTTCCTGCAGAAGACTTCCGTGGCATGAGTGAGAATCTCCGCCAGGCGGCGATCATAGCGCGTCGCTGGAACGGTCGCACTGCGAGACGGCTGCGGAGTAATTCGGGTCGCAGTGGAAGGGCTCGCCATAAACCTGAATCGATACTAATTCGAACGTTCGTTCGAACTTAAGTATACCTCGCTGTGATCCCGATCACAAGGCCCGCGCTATCGGGATTTCTTGCTCTTGGCCGCCGCATCATATGCCCGCACCAGCCAGTCGAGGGCATCATGCAAGTCGGGATCGCCGGAGAGTTCGAAGGCAAACCAGCGGGCTTTTTGCCTGGAACCTGACCAGATGCGGATGCGAGAGTCCTGACTGAGACGAGCGGAAACAGACGAGGCACGGTTTTCTAATTTGAAAGCTAGCGACTTCGCAGACTGCCAGCCGCGAGTTCGTGGCAGCGCGGCAAACATTTTGTCTCCGCGATAGAGGGCCGTGAAGCCAAAAAAGGGCCGAGTGCTCACCTGGGGCCACCCGGCGACTTCATCTACCAATGCGGCGGACCAGGCCTTCATCTGCTCAGAAACTTTCGGAAGCTTGGGGCGTGAAGACTCTTTTCGCTTCACGGGATGTCCAGTCCTAATTCCTCACATCCGCCAACAGGCGCTCAATCTGGGCCTTCAGGTCGGCTGTCAGCGGAAGAAATGGCAATCGCGACGGCCCGCCATAGTAGCCATTGAAGTCCATCCCATATTTCACACCGGGGACACCGAGATCACCAGCCACAACCTGTGCCGCCTTCACAATTCGATCCTGCTTCAAGCGCGCCAGATCGCGGTCGCCTTCTTTCCATGCGGCGTATATCTCATAGCAGGCAGTCGGAGCCGGGCAGGCGAAAGCCAAAATCGCGCCCACGGCACCCGCATCAAGGGATGGCTGCAGTTTCTGCGCCGCGCCTACCAGTACCTGGAATCCGACTTCTTTCTGGCGAGTTTTTATCCTGCCCACGACGGTCACGGCCGACGATGAAGGTTTGCTTTCCGACGCGCCCGACAGCGCTCCAATTGAGACCAGTTCCCCGCCCTCGGCGCTGGCTCCCGAGGTCGCGGCGGCCAGCATCCGCGGCGTGACCCCTTCAAACGTCTCGGTGACGGTGGCACTGCGCTTGAGGTGGCGCGTCCCCTCGACCATTTTGCGAACTTTTTCCACGTCGCCGCTCGACTCCTTGATACCGATCACATTTGGGTGCCCTGCCAGTTCGACCACCACTTCGGCGGGCATGTCGTATCCGGTGAACTGCGGAATGTTGTAAATGATGACGGGAAGCGGAGAGCGATCAGCGACAGTGCGGTAGAAGGCCAGGATGTTGTCCTTCTGCATCTGCTTCTTATAATAGTGCGGCGTGCGCACCATCGCGATGTCATAGCCGATTTCGGCGGCATACTCGGTTGCTCGCAGGGTCTCGAATGCAGACTCCACCCCCGTACCGGCGATCAGCACTTTGTTCGGCGCGGCGGCTTCCCGCGCTACTTTTAGCAGATCGCGCCGCTCTTGATCCGAGAGCAGGATCGCTTCCCCGGTCGAACCCAGCACGACGATGCCCGCCACTGGTGTCCGCGAATAGCGCTCCACGTTCGACTCAAGCTTTTTGAAATACACGTTGCCGTCGGGATAGAACGGCGTGGTAATGGGAGGAAAAATTCCGTGTAGCAGCATATGCAATTTTAACCGGAAACTGGCTCGCCAATGAGATTATCCAGCCAGCGGCCGGACAGTCGCAGCGCGCTCCGCGTGCAAATGCTGCAGCGCCTTGACGTTCACTTCTCCGCGCTGAAGGGCCGCGATCCCCTCCGCCGCGGCGCGCGCCGCTGCCAAAGTCGTGATCGTAGGAATGCGCGCGGTCACTGCCGCGCGGCGAATTGCCTTCTCGTCGAACCAGGGCTCAAGCCCCGTGGGCGTGTTGATGATGAGTTGAATGCGCTGGCCTTTGATGAAGTCGACCACGTTGGGCCGCCCCTCTTTCACTTTGTAGACGCGCTCCACGTTCATGCCGGCGGTTTCAATCACATCGGCGGTGCCGGCCGTGGCCACGAGATTGAATCCCATGTCGACAAACTTGCGCGCCACCTGCCCGACGTGCCGCTTATCGTGGTCGGTCACGCTGATAAAGATGGCTCCCTGCGTCGGTAATTTCTGACCCGCGGCCAGTTGCGCCTTGGCGAAGGCTTCGCCGAAGTTGTCGGCCACGCCCATCACCTCGCCGGTTGATTTCATCTCAGGACCAAGGACAGTATCGACACCCGGAAATTTATTCCAAGGGAACACGGGAGACTTCACGTAGTAGTGGCTCCCGGTATCGAGATCGGCACGGCGGTCGATAAATTCCGGCAAGAACTCGCGCAACTTACGGCCGGTCATGAGCCGCGCCGCAATTTTCGCCAGAGGAACGCCGGTCGCCTTGGAAACAAAAGGCACGGTCCGGGAGGCGCGTGGGTTCACTTCGAGCACGTAGACCTTATCTCCATCAGCGCCATTCGCACTGCCATCTCCGCGCGGGATGGCAAACTGAATATTCATCAGCCCCACCACTTTCAGCGCGCGCGCCAGCTTGAAAGTGTAGTCTCGCATGCGCTCAAGAAGGGGCTGCGGAATATCTACCGCGGGCAGGACGCACGACGAGTCGCCGGAGTGGATGCCTGCCTCCTCGATGTGCTGCATGATTCCGCCAATCACCACGTCTTCGCCGTCGGATAACGCATCGACGTCGACCTCAATCGCATCTTCCAGAAAGTGATCGATGAGCACGGGCCGGTCGTGCGAGTACTCCACCGCCTCTTTCATATAGCGAATGATCGATCCTTCGTCGTAGGCGATGACCATGGCGCGACCGCCGAGTACGTACGAAGGCCGAACCAATACGGGATATCCGATACGCGCCGCTCCCGCCACGGCCTCATCGATCGAGGTGGCCATCACGCCGGGCGCCTGCGGAATCTGCAATTCTTCGAGCAGTTTGTTGAAGTGCTTGCGGTCTTCGGCCAGGTCGATCGATTCGGGTGACGTGCCGATGATCTTCACACCCGCGGCCTTCAGCGGCAGCGCCAGGTTCAGCGGCGTCTGGCCGCCAAACTGCACGATCACGCCCACCGGTGCGCCTTTTGAGGTTTCGTGCTGATAGATCGCCCACACGTCTTCAAAGGTTAGTGGCTCGAAGTAGAGGCGATCGCTGGTGTCGTAGTCGGTCGAGACCGTCTCGGGATTGCAATTGATCATGATCGTCTCGTAACCGTCGTCGCGCAGCGCGAATGAGGCGTGGCAGCAGCAGTAGTCGAACTCAATTCCCTGCCCGATGCGATTGGGCCCGCTACCGAGAATGATCACTTTCTTTTTGTCGGTCGGCGCCGCCTCGTCTTCATCTTCGTACGTCGAGTACAGATAGGGCGTGAAGCTTTCAAACTCAGCCGCGCAGGTGTCGACGCGTTTGTAAACTGGCATCACCCCATGTTTCTTGCGTAGGTGGCGGACTTTTTCCTGGCCTTCCAGCCGCCAGACTTGCGCGAGCCGTCCATCGGAGAATCCCATGCGCTTCGAATCCCGCAGTACTTCGGTGGGGATCGACTCGAGGGGATGCTTTTCCAGTTCCAGTTGCTGATCGTTGATTTCTTTTAGCTGATAAAGAAACCAGGGATCTATCGAAGTCATCTTCGCGATCTGCTTCACTGTGTGTCCCTGGCGCAGCGCATATTGAACGTAGGCCAGTCGTTCGGGATGGGGCGTGACCAGTCGCTTGGTCAGAATCTTGGGCTCAATTTTCTCGCCGCCCACTCGCTTACCGGTATCAAGCGAGCGAATGCCCTTCATTAGCGCTTCCTTGAACGTGCGTCCAATGGCCATGACTTCGCCGACCGACTTCATCTGCGGACCGAGGGTGTCGTCGGCGCCAGGAAATTTTTCGAACTGCCACTTGGGGATCTTCACGACCACATAATCGAGGGTCGGCTCAAAACAGGCCGGAGTCTTGCGCGTGATGTCGTTGGGAATTTCGTCCAGTGTGTAGCCCACGGCAAGCTTCGCGGCAATCTTCGCGATGGGGAATCCGGTAGCCTTCGACGCCAGCGCCGACGAGCGCGAGACGCGAGGGTTCATCTCAATCACGACCATCCGCCCAGTCTCGGGATTCACGCCAAACTGAATGTTTGATCCACCCGTATCCACGCCGATTTCGCGAATCACGGCGATCGAAGCGTCGCGCATGGCTTGATACTCGCGGTCGGTAAGCGTCTGCGCCGGGGCGACGGTGATCGAATCACCGGTGTGTACGCCCATGGGATCGAAGTTCTCGATGGAGCAAATGATGATGACGTTGTCTTTCGTGTCGCGCATCACCTCGAGTTCGAATTCCTTCCAGCCCAGCACCGACTCTTCGATCAAAGCCTCGCGTACGGGAGAGAAATCGAGGCCACGGCTCAGCACTTCCAACATTTCTTCGCGGTTGTACGCAATGCCGCCGCCCGAACCGCCCAGCGTGAACGATGGCCGGATGATCACGGGAAATCCAATCTTTCCGGCGAACTCGATACCATCCTTCGTGTTGTTGACGAGCGCCGACTTAGGGACGTCGAGTCCGATGCGCTGCATTGCATCTTTGAAGAAGAGACGGTCTTCCGCCTTCTTGATAGCGGCTACGTTGGCGCCGATTAGAAACGCGTTGTACTTTTCCAGCACGCCGCCATCGGAAAGTTCGATCGCCAGATTCAATGCGGTCTGTCCGCCAACAGTCGGCAGCACGGCAAAGCCCGCGCCCGGCGACATCTCCCGCTCGATGCGGATGATCTCTTCCAGATACTCCAGCGTGAGCGGCTCGATATAAGTACGGTCCGCCGACTCCGGGTCGGTCATGATCGTGGCCGGATTCGAGTTCGCCAGAATAACTTCATAGCCCTCGGCCTTGAGCGCCTTGCAGGCCTGCGTCCCGGAATAATCAAACTCCGCCGACTGCCCAATGATGATGGGCCCGGAGCCGAGAATCAGAATCTTTTGGATGTCAGTGCGTTTGGGCATTTATGATTCTTCAAGTCTCAGAGGCTGAAAATAATCATGGATTGTGCGTCCTTGTAGGCCGCCAATCCGCAACTGCTCGCCACGAAGCCCCAGGGTTGGCAACTCGAAATTCTCCGCGCTGCTGCTAACCCGAATCGCTACGTCGCCTTCTAACTGTGGGAGTCGGCCCGGATTAGGAATCTTTGCCCTTACATGCCAGGCATAAAACCCAGGCGGCACGCTTGGAAACTTGAATCTGCCCTGAGAGTCAGACTCTCCTTCCGCGATGTGCTTTTTGGAAGCTGAGTCCTTCAACGTAATCTCGGCTCCGACCCAAAGGTCCTTGTCCTTGCCGAGTCCAAAAACACCCGAAACATTCTGGATTTCTGTGATTGGACCGCCCGGCCAAGTGAGACTGATTTCAGAGGCGCCGGAGCCGTCGTCGTACACCGCAATTTGTGCGATCTCGCTGCTTACATCAGAATGCATGGCTCCGATGCTGTAATCGTCCTGAGTAAGTCCGATTGCCGCCTTACCATCCTTGCCGGTGATCGCCGTCGCGGCAAGCTCAGGATGAGGTGGCTTGCGGATGAACTCGTAGGCGGTGATCTTCATGTCCGCAAGTGGTTTTCCCCTTGGGTCGTGGACAAAGATCACAAAGACGGTCTTCACTTTCACAGTGCTGTAAACCCTCGAGCAGGCCCAGGCAATCTTGGTTCCAAGCGGAAGCGCCAAGATCACGCAAGCGCGCAGAACGTGCCTTCGGCTCCTCACCCTTTCCACTCCTCCATCATCTTCGTAAATTCCTTGAACAGATAATGCGAATCATGTGGCCCCGGCGCGGCTTCCGGGTGATATTGCACGGTGAACAGGGGAAGATTCCGGTGCCGTAAGCCTTCGAGCGTCTGATCGTTCAAGTCAACATGCGTCAACTCGACTTCACTATCAGCTAGCGAATCCGGATCGACGGCAAAATTGTGGTTGTGCGCCGTGATCTCAATCTTGCCGGTCCTAAGCTGCTTCACCGGATGGTTCCCGCCGTGGTGCCCAAACTTTAGCTTGAACGTCTTGCCGCCCAGAGCAATGCCGACAAGTTGATGCCCCAGGCAAATGCCAAAAATCGGCTGCCGTCCCATGAGCCGACGGATTGAATCGACCGCATACGTGCACGGCTCAGGATCGCCGGGACCGTTGGAAAGAAAAACTCCGTCCGGCTTCAAGGCCAGCACATCCTCCGCCGCAGTCTGCGCCGGGACCACCGTCACCTTGCAGCCTTCGCCGCGAAGCTTGCGCAAAATATTTTGCTTGATGCCGAAGTCGTAGGCGACCACGTGAAATCGCGGTGGCTCGTCTTTTACGCCAACCACGGCGACCGGTTCGTGCGAGCGCTCGCCCACTTCCCACACGTAAGGCCGCTTCGTGCTAACTTCTTTCGCCAGATCCATGCCGTCCATTTTAGGGATGGACCGCGCCTTGGCAATCAGCTTGTCGGCATCGCTGCCAATGGTCGAGACCACGCCACGCATCACTCCATGGTCGCGCAGATGCCGCACCAGCGCTCGCGTGTCGATGTCCGACAGCACGGGTACCTTGAACTGCTCCAGGTATTCTTCGGCCACCTGCTGCGAGCGCCAGTTCGAGCTGACGCGCGAGAACTCACGCACGATCAGCCCTTCGATCCACGGACGCGTGGCCTCGTTGTCTTCCTGGTTGGTGCCGTAATTTCCGATTTCCGGGTTGGTCAGCACAACGATCTGTCCCGAGTAGGAAGGATCGGTGAAAATTTCCTGGTAGCCAGTGATGGAAGTATTAAAAACGACTTCGCCGTAGCATTCGCCTTTGGCGCCGTAGCCTTTGCCTCGGAAGACTCGCCCGTCTTCCAGCGCAAGGATAGCCTGCATTCTCGCT
>Ga0073928_10006944_pt1 | contig 14962 bp, 15 predicted proteins | sample PaiPotPPA55metaG_FD_76969 | JGI IMG/M metagenome (GOLD analysis project Ga0073928, IMG submission 76969) | Iron sulfur acid spring bacterial and archeal communities from Banff, Canada, to study Microbial Dark Matter (Phase II) - Paint Pots PPA... ... | reverse complement strand
CCGAGCGCGGTGGCCAGCACCTGGTGGCCGCGGCAGATGGCGAGCGTCGGGACGCCGACCTCCACCGCGGTGCGGGCCAGCAGCAGCTCGCAGGTGTCGCGGTCGGGGTCGACGCCGTAGCTCGTCGCCGCGGCCGTCTGCCCGTACGTCGTCGGGTCGAGGTCGCCGCCGCCGATGAGCAGCAGGCCGTCGACGCGCTGCAGCAGCGCGGCGGCGTCGGCGGACGTCCACGCGGTCGGGAGGAACAGCGCCTCCTGGGCGCCCGCTCGGTGCAGCGCGTCGACGTACCGGGCCGGCACGCCCACGCCCTCGTCGGCCCAGCCGTGGACGCGGCCCCGTGGCAGCCGCGGGTACGACGGCACCGCGACGAGCGGGCGGGTCACCTCAGAGCTGCTCGAAGCAGCGCCGCCGCTCCCAGTCGGTGACGACGCCGCCGAAGGACGCCCACTCCTGCCGGGCGGTGTTCACGAGGTGGTCGTGGACCTGGGACCCGAAGGCGTCGGCGGCGAGCTTGCTCTGCTCGAGGGCCGCGATGGCGTCCACGATGTTCGACGGCACCCGCGGCGCGTCGGTCGCCTGGTATGCGTTGCCGTCGAGGCGCGGGCCGGGGTCCTCGCCGTGCTCGAGCCCGTGCAGCCCGGCCGCGATCGTGGCCGCGAAGGCGAGGTACGGGTTGCAGTCGGCACCGGGCACCCGCGACTCGACCCGCAAGCTCGTGGGCCCCTGCCCGACAACTCGGAACCCGCAAGTGCGGTTGTCGAGGCCCCACGCCAGCGCGGTGGGCGCCCACGAGTCGAGCTGGTAGCGCTTGTAGGAGTTGACTGTCGGCGCGAAGCACCAGGTCAGCTCGGCGGTGTGCCGCACCAGCCCGCCCAGCCAGTGCCGGAACGTGGGCGACCAGTGGTCGGGCTCGTCGTCGCTCCAGAACCGCGGCGCGGCGCTGGCGGCGTCCCACAGGCTGGAGTGGATGTGGCACGACGAGCCGCACTGGTCCATCGCGTACTTGGCCATGAAGGTGATCGAGCGCCCTTCGAAGCCGGCGATCTCCTTGGCCCCGTTCTTGTAGATGACGTGCCGGTCGGCCATCTCGAGCGCGTCGGCGTACTCGAGGTTGATCTCGTGCTGGCCCGGGCCGGCCTCGCCCTTCGAGAACTCGACCGGCACCCCCGCGCCGTCCATGCCGTTGCGGATGGCGCGGATCACGTACTCGTCGCGGGTCGTCTGGAGCACGTGGTAGTCCTGCACGTACGGCGCGTGGTAGGTGAGGTCGGCGTAGCCCTTGGCGCGTGCCTCCTCGTAGGAGTCGCGGAACAGGTAGAACTCGAGCTCGGAGCCGCACATGACGCGGAAGCCGAGCGCCTCGGCCCGCTCGACCTGGCGCCGGAGCACCTGCCGGGGTGACACCTCGATCGGCTCGTCGTCGGCGTCGAGGAGGTCGCAGAGCACGAGCGCGGTCTTCTCGAGCCACGGGATCCGGCGGAGCGTGGCGAGGTCGGGGCGACCGCGGACGTCGCCGTAGCCCTGCTCCCAGTTCGCGAAGTCGTATCCGGGCAGCGGTGTCATGTCGACGTCGACCGCCAGCAGGTAGTTGCACGCCTCGACGCCGCCGTCGAGGACCCGGTCGGCGAAGAAGTGGCCGGTGACCCGCTTGCCGACCAGCCGGCCCTGCAGGTCCGTGAACGCGACGACGACGGTGTCGACCTCGTCGGCGGCGATCTGGCGCTCCAGGGTGGCGGCGTCGAGACGCCCGCGGTCCATGTGGCGGCTCCTCTCGGCGGTAATCCTGGCACCGGCGCCGACGGGTCGGCGCCGCCGTCACTCCGGCGTCACGAAGGCGGCGCTGATGCCGCCGTCGACCACGAGGGTCGCCCCGGTCATGAACGACGAGTCGTCGGAGGCGAGGAACAGCGCCGCGCGCGCGACCTCCTCCGCCTGCCCCGGGCGTCCCATCGGGATGTGCACGAGCCGGCGCCGGGCCCAGTCCGGGTTGCTGAGCAGCTCGGCGAGCAGCGGCGTCTGGATCGGGCCCGGGCAGAGGGCGTTGACGCGGATCCCTTGCCGTGCGTACTCGACCGCCAGCTCGCGCGTGAGGGAGAGCACCCCGCCCTTGCTGGCCGTGTACGCGATCTGGGGGACGGCCGACCCCATGAGCGCCACCAGCGACGAGACGTTCACGACCGACCCGCCCCCGGAGTCGAGCATCGCCGGGACGCCGTACCGGCAGCCGAGGAAGACGCCCTTGAGGTTGACGTCGAGCACGCGGTCCCACGTGGCCTCGGGGGTGTCGGTCACGCCGGCGTCCTCGGGCGGGAAGATGCCGGCGTTGTTGTAGAGCACGTGCAGCCCGCCGTAGGTGGACGTGGCGCTGTCGACCATCGCCTCGACCTGCGCCGCGTCGGAGACGTCGACCGGCACGAAGGTGGCCTGGCCGCCGGCGTCGAGCACCGACTGCACGGTGGCTCGGCCGCCCGGCTCGACCGCGTCGGCGACGACCACCCGGGCCCCCTCCGACGCGAAGAGCAGCGCCGCGGCGCGGCCCATGCCGTTGCCGGCGCCGGTGATCAACGCCACCTTGTCGGCGAGGCGACCCGCGGTCATTTCCGTATGCTGCCCGCGATGGGGCCGGCTCGACAGGCGCGACGGCGCGGGTCCCGGTCGGCGGCGCGGCGAGCCGAGCGATGACCCCGCGCCCGGGTGTCTCCGTCACGATCTCGGGTCTGAGCCGCCTCTTCGGCGATGACCTCGGGGCGGTCGTGGACGTCGCTCGGGAGGCCGACGCGGCCGGGGTCCACCAGCTGGTGCTGCCCGACCACCTCGCCATCGGCGCCCGCACCGACCGCTATCCGTTCGGCACCTTCCCGTACCCGCCCGAGGAGCCGTGGCTCGAGCCGCTGACCACGCTGGCCGCCGTCGCCGGCGCGACTGAACGGGTCCGGCTCGGGACCGGGGTGCTGATCGCGCCGCTGCGCCCGGCGCTGCTGCTCGCCAAGACCGCGGCCACCCTCGACGTGCTCTCGCGCGGTCGCCTCGATCTCGGCGTCGGCACCGGCTGGCAGCCGGAGGAGTTCACCGATCCCGGGCAGCCGTTCGTCGGCCGCACGGCCCGGCTCGAGGACACCGTCCGCGCCTGTCGCGCCCTGTGGACCCAGCCCCCGCCGGTCTCGTTCGAGGCGCCGACGGTGACGTTCCACGACCTGTGGTGCGAGCCGCGGCCGACGCAGGCGTCGGGCATCCCGGTCTGGTTCGGCGGTGGGCCCACCGACCGCACCGCCGAGCGCATCGCCGCCCTCGGCGACGGGTGGCTCCCGGTCGGGGTGCGACCGACCGACGAGCTGCACGACGGCATCGAGCGCATCCGCGCCGCGTACCGCGCCGCCGGACGTGACCCGACGACGCTCGGGGTGCGCGCCGGCGTCGCCGTCGTCACCGACGACACCGGTCGCCCTGACCTCGGCCGCACCTTCGCGTCCGTCACCGACCTGGCCGAGCTGGGCGTGACGCTCATCTCGGTCGCGCTCGGGCGGTTCCTCCGCGACCGGGCCGACGTCGCGCCGTTCCTGCGCGACGTGGGCGCGGCGTTCTCCTGAAGCGAGACGCGTACGCTCAGCCAGTGACCCGGCGCTCCGTCCACACCGTCGCGGCGCGCCTCGTCGTGGTCACGCTCGCCCTCGTTCTCGGCCTCGCGGCCTCGAGCGCGGCCGCCGCCACCAAGCCGCCTCGGCCTCGGCCGCCGGCGCTGCGCTGGACCAGCTGCGGGAAGGGCTTCGAGTGTGCCCGGCTCCGGGTGCCGCTCGACGACATCCTCCTCAACGGGCCCACGATCAGCCTCGCCCTGGTCCGGCTGCCGGCGAGCGACCCCCAGCACCGGATCGGGTCGCTGCTGGTGAACCCGGGCGGGCCCGGCGCGTCCGCGGTGCAGTTCCTCGAGGCCGACGCCAAGGCCACCCTCCCCGCGGCGGTGCGGGCTCGGTTCGACATCGTGGCCTTCGACCCCCGCGGGGTCGGCGGGAGCGCCCCCGTGCAGTGCGAGTCGAACCTGGATCCGTTCTACAACCTCTCGTTCGCGCCGCAGACCGACGCCGCCCGGCAGGCCCTCGTCACCGGGGTCGAGGCCTACGTCGCGCAGTGCAAGGCCAAGAGCGGCACCGAGCTGCCGTACCTGTCGACCGAGCGGGCCGCGCGCGACATGGACCGCGTCCGCGCCGCGCTCGGCGACAGCAAGCTGACCTACCTCGGCTACTCGTACGGGACGTACCTCGGGTCGCTGTACGCCGACCAGTACCCGACCAAGGTCCGGGCCATAGTCCTCGACGGGTCCGTCGACCCAGCGCTGAGCGCGACGACCCAGGAGGTTCAGCAGGCCCAGGGCTTCGAGCGCGACCTCGACCTGTTCCTCCAGTCCTGCTCGGCCGACCCCTCGTGCACCTTCCATCGCAGCGGGGACAGCGCCGCCGCCTACGACGCGCTCCGAGCCCGCGTCGAGCAGCACCCGATCCCGGCTGGTGGTGCGGGGTCGGGCCGGACGCTCGACGCGACCGAGTTCGACATCGGGGTCACCCAGTTCCTCTACTCGGGCCGGGCGTCGTATCCCGACCTCGCGCAGGCGCTCGACAGCGCCGACCGAGGGAACGGCGCCCAGCTGCTCCAGTCGTCGGACCAGTACACCGGTCGGAGGCCGGACGGCTCGTACGACCAGGGCAGCCTGGCCGCCTTCCTCGCCATCGGCTGCCTCGACGGGCCGGACGTCGGTGGCCTCGCCGGCCTGCGCACCATCGAGGAGCAGGCCGCCGTGGTGGCACCCCGGCTGGGACGGTCGGTGGTGAACAACAGCCTCGCCTGCGCGGTGTGGCCGGTGCCGACCCAGGTGCCGCCGGTGCCGCACGCGCCGGGCGCGCCGCCGATCCTCGTGATCGGCAACACCGACGACCCCGCGACCCCGTTGACGTGGGCGCAGGGACTGTCGCGCGAGCTGCAGTCGGGCGTGCTCCTCACCGTGCGCAGCACCCAGCACACCGCGTATGGCAACGGGAACAGCTGCGTTGACAGCCTCGTGAACCGGTACCTGATCGACCGCGTGCCACCCGCCGCCGGCACTCGCTGCTGACTGCCGCGCGTCGGACGCTCGCGGACCTCCGGCGCGGCGCGCGACCGACGTCGATCTGACGTTCTGTCAGGTCCGGGCCTACGCTCCGGCGCCCATGGACTTGCGGCTCTCCGAGTCGGACGAGGCGTTCCGCGCCGAGCTGCGGGACTGGCTGGCGCGCACCCTGCCCGAGCTACCGACCCAGCCCGCGCGCGACGACTGGCCGGCCCGGGTCCGCTACGACACCGACTGGCAGCGTCGCCTCTTCGACGCCGGCTACGCGGGGATGAGCTGGCCGAAGGAGTACGGCGGACGGGACGCGCCGCCGAGTGAGCAGCTGGTCTTCCTCGAGGAGACGACCCGGGCGAAGGCGCCGTACGTCGGCGTCAACTTCGTCGGGACGCTGCACGCCGGCCCGACCCTGATCGCCGAGGGCAGCGACCCGCAGCGGGCGCAGCACCTGCCGCGCATCCTGCGCGGCGACGAGGTGTGGTGCCAGTGCTTCTCGGAGCCGGGCGCCGGCTCGGACCTGGCCGGCCTGCGGACCCGGGCCGTCCGGGACGGGAACGACTACGTCGTCACCGGCCAGAAGATCTGGTGCTCGTTCGGCCACGTCGGCGAGTACGGCGAGCTGCTGGTCCGCACCGATCCGGACGCGCCGAAGCACCGGGGCATCTCGTGGCTCATCCTGGAGATGGACCGCCCCGGCATCGAGGTTCGCCCGATCGAGACCCTGCTCGGGTCGTCCGAGTTCTGCGAGGTGTTCCTCGACGAGGTGCGGGTCCCGGTCGAGAACCGGGTCGGCGCCGAGAACGACGGCTGGCGGGTCACGAACGTCACGCTCTCGTTCGAGCGCGGGACCGCCTTCGTGAGCGAGATGGTCGACGCCCGCCAGCTGGCCGAGGAGCTGCGCCCGCTGACCACCGAGCCCGCCGACCGGCGGGAGCTGGGCCGGGTCCTGGCCGCGCTCGACGCGCTGTGGGCGCTCACCGTCCGCAACGTGACGCAGGCCAGCCGGGGTGTCGTCGGTCCGGGGGCGCTGATGTTCAAGCTCGCCTACTCCGAGGCGCGGGACCGCCTCGGCGAGCTGTCCATGCGACTGCTCGGGCGGGGTGCCTTCGACGTCCACGACGAGCGGGTCGAGGAGCGACTCCGCACGCTCTCGATCCCGATCGCGGCCGGCACGTCGCAGATCCAGCGCAACATCATCGGCGAGCGGCTGCTCGGCCTGCCGAGGGAGAAGTCGTGGGAGTGACGCCGCTCCGTCGAGCAGGTGGCGACGGCGGGATCCGATGAACTTCGACCTGTCGGACGACCAGGTCGCGCTGCGGGACGGGATCCGCAAGCTGTGCGAGGGGCGCTTCGACATGGCGCGGGTCCGACGAGGCTTCGATCGGTCGGTCTTCGCCGAGCTCGCCGAGACGGGCGTGTTCTCGGCCCGGGCCGACGGCTTCGCGTGGGCCGACGTGTCGATCATGTTCCAGGAGCTGGGGCGCGCGCTCGTCCCGGGACCGCTGACCTGGTCGCACCTGGCGCACGGGCGGGTCGACGGCGTCGTCGGCGGTGTCGAGCGACCCCGCGGCGGCGAGCCCGCGTACCTCGAGCAGATCGACGTGCTCGACGCGCTCGTCGTCTTGGACCGGGACGGCGTCGAGGTGATTGCACCGTCCGCGCTCGCCGACTCGATCGAGCTGGACTGGCCGCTTGACCCGCTCACGCCCGTGCGCCGGATCACGGCGCTGCCGGCGGGGGAGCGGGTCGGGGACGCTGGCCTCGCGCGCAACTGGCGGCGCAGGGGCGCGCTCCTCACCGCCGCCTACCAGGCCGGCATGGCCCAGGCCTGCGTCGAGCGAGCCACCGCGTACGGGCTCGAGCGCCACCAGTTCGGTCGCCCGGTCGGGTCGTTCCAGGCCGTGAAGCACCTGCTGGCCGACATGGCGGTGCAGGCCGAGGTGGCGCGGACGGCCGTCGACGCGGCCGCCTGCGTGCTCGACGACCCGGAGACCGGTGACGTGGACCGCGCCGTGAGCGGCGCCAAGGTGCTGGCCGGCGACGCCGCGCTCGCCAACGCCAAGGGCTCGCTGCAGGTGCACGGCGGGATGGGGTTCACGTGGGAGGTCGACGTGCACCTCTACCTGAAGCGGTCCTGGGTGCTGAACGCCACCTTCGGCAGCCCGACCGCGCACGCCGAGGCGCTGGCGCGATGACGGACTGGCAGCCGCTGCTCGAGGACCTCGAGGCCCGGCGGGCCGCGGGGCGCGCCATGGGCGGCGAAGAACGGCTCGCCGCGCACCGCGAGGGCGGCCGGCTCGACGCGCGCGGCCGGCTGGCGGCGCTGTTCGATCCCGACACGTTCGTGGAGCTCGGGACCCTGGTCGGCTCGGTGCACCGGGGCGTGATCCCGCCGGTCCCGGCCGACGGGCTGGTCGCGGGACACGGGCTCATCGAGGGCCGTCCGGTGCTCGCCGGTGCCGAGGACTTCACGGTCATGGGGGGCTCGATCGGCCACGGGACGGCGTCGAAGCGTCAGCGGCTGGCCGAGTTGGCGCGCCAAGAGCGCGTCCCGCTCGTCATGTGCCTCGAGGGCGCGGGCGAGCGGGCCCAGAACGCGTTCGAGCGCCGAGGTCGCGCGCCGAACGACCTGCAGACGCTCGCCCGGCTGAGTGGACTCGTTCCCACCGTCGCGGCCGTGCTCGGGTCGTCGGCCGGCCACGGCGCGCTCACGGCGCCGCTCATGGACCTCGTGGTCATGGTCGAGGGCGCAGCGCTCTTCTCGGCCGGGCCGCCGCTCGTCGAGGCCTCGGTGGGGGAGACGGTGACGAAGGAGGAGCTCGGTGGAACGCCCATCCACACCGCGCTCAGTGGCGTCGCCCACAACGCGGCGCCCGACGACCGCGCCGCGCTGGCGTTCGTACGCCGCTACCTCGGCTACCTGCCGTCGAATGCCTGGGAGCACCCGCCCGAGCGCCCGAGCGACGACGCTGCGCCGCGCCGCGTCGACGAGCTGACGGAGCTCATCCCGGCCGATCCGCGTCGCGGCTACGACATCAACCGCGTCATCGAGGTCGTCTGCGACCGGGGATCGGTGCTCGAGATCCAGCCCGCCTGGGGGCGGTCCGTTGTGACGGCGCTGGCCCGCCTCGGCGGCGTCGCGGTGGCGGTCGTCGCCAACCAGCCGGCCGTGAAGGCCGGCGCCATCGACGCCGACGCCGCAGACAAGGCCGCCCATTTCCTCGGGGTCGCCGACGCCTTCCACCTTCCGGTGGTCTTCCTGGCCGACAACCCCGGGGTGCTGGCCGGCACCGCCGCCGAGCGGGCCGGCGTCCTGCGCCACGCGGCCCGCATGTTCGCGGCCCAGGGCCGCCTGCGATCACCGAAGCTGCACGCGACGCTGCGCAAGGCGTACGGGTTCGGCAGCTCCCTGATGGCGATGAACCCGTTCGACGACCAGACCGTCACCCTGGCGCTCCCCGGCGCCCGGCTGGGCGCTATGCCGGCCGCCGGCGGCGCGGAGGCGGCCGGGATCGACGGCGACACCAAGGCGGTGCTCGAGCACGCCGAGCTCGGCGGCGCGTACTCGTCGGCCGACACCATGAGCTACGACGAGGTGGTGGCACCGGGGGAGCTGCGCGACGCGCTGCTCGCCGCCCTCCGCCTCAGCTCGGCGCGGCGCCGGCTGTCCGTCGGCCCGGCCGCGCACGCCGGCGTGCTGCCTTGAGCTAGCCGGTCGCGAACTCCGCCTCGACCACGACTTGTGTCCGCAGGCTGTTCGCGATGTAGCACTCGCGGTGCGCCACCTCGACCAGGTGCGCCAACCGCGACTCTTCGACAGCGCCCCGAACTGTGATTCGGGGTCGAAGGACGATCCGGGTCATCCGCACCGGCCGATCTGCCTCCGGCATCTCGCCCCCGGCGTCGTCCCGGTAGTCGACGACATCAACCCGGGCCCGGGCCGCCACGGCGAGGAACGAGAGCAGCTGGCAGGAGGATGCCGCCGCGACGAGCAGGACCTCGGGGTTCAGCCGGCTCGGGTCGCCGCCGAAGGCCGCGTCACCCGACAGGTCGAGCGCGACGTCGGAGGACGCGGCGCGGACCTCGTGGCCTCGGTCGTAGGCGTCGTACCCGACACCGGTGGAGCCCCGCCACGCCGCGGTCACTTGGTAGCGGTGGACGGTGTCGCTCGGCACGGCGTCTCCTCTCGACGGCGGTCGGTACGCTCCATCATCGTGGCCGCGGCGCGCCAGGATCACGGGCTTACCCATGTCGCGCTCCCGATCCTCGATGCCGGTCGCAGCATCGCGTTCTACGAGCGCTTCGCCGACATGACCGTCGTCCACCGGCGGGCCGATCCGGCGTCCGGCGCCGAGGTCGTCTGGCTCAGCGATCTCACCCGGCCGTTCGTGATCGTCCTCATCGAGACCGCGGTGTCGCACCAGCTCGGCGGCTTCGCGCACCTCGGCGTCGGGTGCGCGAGTCGTCAGATCGTCGACGAACGCTGCCGGGCGGCCCGGGCCGAGGGCCACGAGGTGTTCGGGCCGCTCGACGACGGTCCGCCGGTCGGGTACTGGGCGATCATCGCCGATCCGGACGGTCACAACCTCGAGCTGTCGCACGGCCAGACCGTCGCGTTCACGGTGTCGCACCACGAGCAGGCGGGGAGCGGCGAACCGGCGTGACGTATCGTCCGCAGCCATGACCGACCCGTCCACCACCGTGCTCGACGCCCTGGCGGGGCGCCTCGAGCGTGACCCCGACGGGCCCTACCTCGACTTCGAGGGGACGACGCTCACCGCGCGCGAGGCCGACGCGGCCAGCAACCGGGTCGCGCACGCGCTCGCCGAGCTCGGGATCCGTCCCGGCGATCGCGTCGCGACGCTGCTCGAGAACGGCCCCGAGCAGATGCTGTCCTTCTTCGGCGCCTTGAAGCTCGGTGCCATCCAGGTGCCGATCAACACCGCCTACAAGGGCGAATTTCTCCGCCACCAGCTGCTCGACTCGGGCGCCCGCGTCATGGTGGTGCAGGGCGACTTCGCGAGCCGGGTCGCGGAGGTGGCGACGTCACCGCTGCCGGAGCTCGAGGCGGTCGTCGTGGCCGGCAAGCCCGACCGCCCGGTGGGGGGCGTCCCGACCTTCGACTGGGCCGCGCTGCTCGACGCCGCGCCGGCGAGCTCCCCGCCGCCAGCCGACGTCGGGCCCGCCGATCTGGCCTGCTTCATCTACACCGCCGGCACCACCGGGCCGTCGAAGGGCTGCATGCTCCCGCAGCACTACATCGTCAGCCTGGCCGACCAGATCGGGCGGGCGTGGCAGCGCCGGCCCGACGACGTCGTGCTCACGCCGCTGCCGCTCTTCCACTTCAACGCGATCTCGGTGTGCGTCGTCGGGACGCTCCTCACCGGCGGCAGCGCCAGCATCGCCCGCCGGTTCTCGGTGTCCCGGTTCTGGCCCGAGGTGCGGCGGACCGGCGCCACGATGGTCTCGCTGCTGGGCTCGCTCGCGATCCTGATCGCCGACGCCGCCGACCATCCCGACCAGGTCGGGCACCGGCTGCGCCTGTGCGCGGCCGCGCCGATGCCACCCGACATCGACAAGATCTGGCGGGAGCGGTTCGGGTGCGCCACCTTCAGCGGGGGGTACGGCCTCACCGAGGCGTCGCTCATCTCGATGCTGCCGGCCGGCAAGGAGAACAAGGTCGGCGCGGCCGGGAAGCCCAACCGGGAGGAGTTCGACGTCGCGCTCGTCGGTGACGACGAGGCCGAGGTGCCAGTCGGCTCAATCGGCGAGATCGCGTGTCGGCCCCGGCGCCCCAACGTCATGTTCGCCGGCTACTGGCGCCGGCTCGAGGAGACCCTCGCCGTGCTGCGCAACCTGTGGTTCCACACCGGCGACCTCGGGCGCCTCGACGAGGACGGCTTCCTCTACTTCGTCGACCGCAAGAAGGACTACCTGCGCCGGCGGGGCGAGAACATCTCGAGCTTCGAGCTCGAGCGGACCTTCCACGGCCACGACGCCATCCAGGACGTCGCGGTCCACTCGGTGCCGAGCGAGATGGGCGAGGACGAGGTGAAGGTGACGGCCGTCCTCGTCGACGGCGTCGCGCTGACCGAGGAGGACCTCTGTCGCTGGGCCGCCGAACGGGTGCCGTACTTCGCGATCCCTCGCTACGTCGAGTTCCGCGCCGACCTGCCCCGCAACCCGGTCGGCCGGGTGCTGAAGTACCAGCTGCGCGACGAGGCGGTGACGCCCACCACCTGGGACCGTGAGGCGGCCGGCGTGACGTTCGAGCGCCGCTGACGGGACCGACGGCGGTGGCCACGAGCATCGCCGCCATCGCCCTCGGTGGCTGCTACCTCGGGCTCGCGGTCGGGTGGCGGGCAGTCCAGCAGCACCGTCGCACCGGCGACTGGGGCCTCCGGCTCGGCCGGGGCGGCGTGACCCCGCGGGCGGCGAGCACGCTCATGACGATCGGCGCCGCGGCGTCGTTCCTGGCGCCGGTCCTCGACCTCCGGGGAACGGTCGAGCCGATCGGCGGGTGGCATGAGGACGCGGCGCGGGTGGTCGGCCTGGTGGTGATGGCGGCCGGCGTCGCGGGGGTGGTCTGGTCCCAGCGCGGCCTGCGCGACTCGTGGCGCATCGGGGTCTACGCGGGCGAGCGCACCGAGCTGGTCGTCGACGGCCCCTACGCGCTGGCGCGCAACCCGATCTTCACGAGCATGGCGGTGGTGGCGGTCGGCGCCGCGCTGGCGGTGCCGAACTGGGTCGCCGTCGCCGGCGCCGCGATCCTGGTGACGGGCGTCGAGCTGCAGGTGCGACGGGTCGAGGAGCCCTACCTCGTCGCCGTGCACGGCGCGTCGTATCGGGAATACGCATCGCGGGTGGGACGGTTCGCGCCGTGGGTCGGGCGGCTCCATGGGGATCCCCTGGAGGAGCCGACGTAGCATGCGGCCGACGTCAGAGGAGACGACATGGCCAGCGAGGGACTGCACGAATCGGCCGACCTGCTCAGCGCCGAGACCATCGACCGTCACCGCGCCATCACCTCCATCATGGAGGAGCTGGCGGCGGTCGACTGGTACGACCAGCGTGTCAACGCCACCGGCAGCCCGGACCTGGCCGAGGTGCTCGCCCACAACCGCGACGAGGAGAAGGAGCACGCCGCCATGACCCTCGAGTGGCTCCGCCGCCGCGACCCGGTGCTCGACGGCCACCTCCGCACCTACCTGTTCACCGAGGAGTCGGTCGTGGCCGAGGAGCACGAGGCCGAGGCGGGCGGCGACGGCGGCGGCGGCTCGCTCGGCGTCGGCAGCCTCCGGGAGGCGGGCTCATGAACCATCTCTTCCGCGAGCTGGCGCCGGTCTCGGACGCGGCGTGGAGCGAGATCGAGAGCGAGGCGAAGCGGGCGCTGGAGAACTTCCTCGCCGCCCGCCGGCTCGTCGACTTCACCGGGCCCCACGGCTGGGACGCGGCGGCGGTCCCGCTCGGGACCCTCGACAAGCTGGCGCGGGGCCCGGTCGAGGGCGTCGAAGGCGCCCGCCGCCAGATCCAGCCCTACATCGAGCTCCGGGCCCGGTTCGCGCTGCTCCGCCAGGAGCTGGACGCGATCGACCGCGGCCACAAGTCGCCCGACCTGACGCCGGTCGTCGACGCCGCGCGCAGCATCGCGCAGGCCGAGGACAAGACGGTGTTCCACGGCTACTCCGAGGCCGGGCTCGTCGGCGTCGCCGACGCGTCCCCCCACGAGGCGGTCGAGCTCGGCGACAAGTTCGGCGAGTACCCGCGCTGGGTCGCGACCGCGGTGGCGAAGCTGCGCGACGCCGGCGTCGAGGGCCCGTACGGCGCCGCGCTCGGGCCTCGCTGCTACGCCGGCATCCTCGAGACCACCGAGGACGGCGGCTACCCGGTGCTGGAGCGGCTCCGCCTCATCCTCGGCGGCCCGGTCGTCTACGCACCGGCGGTCGACGGCGCGGTGGTGCTCAGCATGCGCGGCGACGACTTCGAGCTGTCGTGCGGCGAGGACGTGTCGATCGGGTTCGAGAGCGCGGACACCGACCAGGTGCGGCTCTACCTCGAGGAGAGCCTCACCTTCCACGCCCACACGCCGGAGGCGGGCGTGGCGCTCCGCTACCCGTAGCGCTCAGCGCTGCCGGCGCAGCACCCAGACCTCCTCGGCCGGCCAGCGCCGCGCCCACTCGAGCGGGACCAGGTCGTAGGTGCTCGTTGCGTCGGCCGCCGGTCGCAGCTCGACGAGGTCCTCGACGACGAGGCCGTGGGCGGCGAACAGCCGCAGCCACTCGCCGTACGGGATCTGGTAGTCGACGGTGCCCTCGCCGGAGTCGAAGACGCGCATCCCGAAGTAGTCGGCCCGGAGCTTGCGGCTCTGCCGGTCCCGGTGCCAGTCGAAGGTCAGGAAGAGCAGCGCGGTCGCCTTGCAGAAGACGAGCCGTCCGCCGGGTCGCAGCAGCCGCGCCACCTCGGGGACGCTGACGGCCGGCTCGCAGAACGACATGGCGCCGTGGTCACAGAACACGACGTCGAAGCTGGCCGCCGCGAACGGCGTGGCGACCGCGTTGGCGGTGACGAGCGGGAAGGCCACGCCCCGGTCGGCCTGCAGCCCCCGGCCGTGCCGAAGCTGGGCCCGGGACTGGTCGAGACCCACCACCCGGGCACCGTCGAGCGCGAGCTCGATCGACCACTGCGCGGCGCCGCACCCGTACTCGAGGACGTCGAGGCCGGCGACGTCACCGAGCAGACCGAGCTCGGACTCCGGGACCCGAAACGCGCCCCACGCCCGGGCCCGCGCCGGCCCGAGATCAGTCGCGTGCGCGGCCTGGTAGTCGTCGGCGTCGGCGTCCCAGAAGTCCCGGTTGCGCCGCTCGACGCCGGCGCTCAACCGTCGTCGATGAGGCGCTCGCGGTCGCCGCGCTCCCGGTTCCACTCGTCGAGGAACTTCGTCCAGGCCTTGCGCGCCGCCGGCGCCGCGGCGCCGACCGCGCCCTGCACCTGGTCGACGACGGCCTGGAGCTGCGTACCGACCTCGTTCACCGCCTGCTCGGCCTGGCGGGCGGTCGACTGCCAGGTGTCCTGCCCGGCCTTCGTCGCCTGGTCGAGCTGCTGCTTGGCCTGGGACTGGGCCTTCTGGACGGCGGCGATCCCGTTCTGGATGCGGTCCCGAGCCTCGGCCCGGGCCAGATCGGCTTGCACCCTCAGCTCGTCGAGCTGGGGGCGGACCCCGTCGAGGGCGCTGCGGGCCTTGGTGAGGTAGTCGTCGAGCGTGCTCACGCCGATCGATCCTAGGTCTCGGGTCCTCCGGCTCGGGCAGCGAGCAGCGACGTCACGAGGTCGGGCCGGGCGAAGAACGGGGAGTGGCTGGTCGGCCAGTCGACGACGTCGGTGGCCCGAGCCGCGAGGGCCCGCTGGAGCGGCACCGGCACCGCGCGGTCATTGGTGCAGACGGCGTAGGTGCTCGGGCAGTCCTGCCACGCCGCCCGTCGGACCCGGGTCTCGAGCGACTCGCGTCGCTGCCCCCCGAGCGAGCGCAGCGCGAGCTCGACGTCGGCCGGCGGGCAGTCGTGGTAGAAGGCATCGACCGCGATCTCGGGATCGATCGTCACGATCCCGTCCTCATCGGCCCGGATCGCGTCGGCCAGCCTGGACAGATCCACCCCTTCCGGGATGCTGACCGACTGCGAGCACGACTCGCCCGGCGCGAGCGGGAACGCGCTCACGAACACGAGGTGGCGGACCGCCGGATGGTCGGCCGCTCCCTCGCTCACCACCGCGCCGCCGTACGAGTGGCCGCACACCACCGCGTCGTCGAGGCCGTCGAGCGTCGCCCGCAGCGCGGCGGCGTCGTCGAGCAGGTCCCCGAGCGGCTCGGTG
>Ga0073928_10006943_pt1 | contig 14965 bp, 9 predicted proteins | sample PaiPotPPA55metaG_FD_76969 | JGI IMG/M metagenome (GOLD analysis project Ga0073928, IMG submission 76969) | Iron sulfur acid spring bacterial and archeal communities from Banff, Canada, to study Microbial Dark Matter (Phase II) - Paint Pots PPA... ... | reverse complement strand
GTCGCCTCACGACCCTAACCGGCCAGCGACGAACGTCAGCTGTCAGGAGCCGGAGCGAGACCCAATCTCGTGCTCACCGCTATGTCGCGAGTTAGGTTCGATTAAAGGTAAACCAAAGAAGGACTGCCATAGCTGGCGCTCCGATTGCAAAAGAAATGGCGGAAGAAGACCGCAATGTATCTGCAGCAGCAATTAGGTTCGCATCGTGTCGCGAAACGTATTCGCGTTTCCAAAGGTATCGCGTGAGTCTCCATCGGACTGCGAGATCATCATCGCCGGTCTTATCAACTATCCCGTCAGGAAGATTTATGGCGATCCACGTGTCGGGATCTGCGTCTTTTAGCACTGCGAAAAACGCACGACGTCTTGGCATGTAGACAAATATCGAGTATGCCGTGCATATTCCTACAAGAAGCACGACGACTTCGAAGTTACTGTAAGCAAAACTGCGCATAGGGGCCTGTCCCGTTGAACATCGGCCCTAGCATAACGCAGACGCCGAATGGCAGCTTCCTGGCAAGCATTTGAATGTGCTCTAGTACCGCTCTTGGCCGGCTGGCGACTGCGGCGCGTCCACCGACCGCCAATGAGTTCTCTTGACCCTTGGCAGCCTGTCACGGATGTCGGCTTCCCGGAGCGGCAATAATACGTTGCGGGCAAATTCCAACAGGCGTGTAATCGAGACACAACTATATTGGAGAGCGCAATGAGATACGCACTTTCGGTCGCTGGAGCGTTGATCGCTTTTGCGCTTACACCCAATGCATTCGCGGTAGGAGACGCCAATACATCTAGCAAGTCAGCCGTAGAAGAAATTCGTTTGCTCGAGGAAGATCGCAACCAAGCGATACTTCGTGGAGATGCTGCCGCCCTAGAACGGATGACTTCGGATGACTATACGTTCGTTACTCTGCGTGGAGAAATGCTCACAAAGGCGGAAATTGTTCGAAACTTTCGCTCAGGAGCGGCGAAGTACCAGTCACGGGAGATTTCCGACTTGAACATACGTGTTTACGGCAACTCTGCCGTCGTGACTGGAAGGGCAATCCAAAAAGGAATGGAAAACGGCAAGGATTACAGCGGCGACTATTGGTTTACACGCGTATATGTGAAACAGGGTGGCCACTGGATAACCGTTGCTCTCCAGACAACTCTGATCAAAAAGTGAGCTTCGAATCGGCGGAACGTGCGCGTTTTCGCGATGAAACTGGATGACCGCTTTAGCGGTTGTAATCCACGACCACCTACTTCCGCTTTTGGCCGGCCAGAGACCGTCGCCCGGCGTCGGTTGCCATCGATCTTCATGTTACCCGGTAAACCCTGGAATGTCCGCCAACTGCCTCCCGCACTGTGAACCGGCCCGCGTCCGCCCGTGGCGCGTCCTAAGATCAGGTTTCCACACTTTTCGATGTGTATTTCTGTTCGCTCCGAGCGCTCCAGCGGTACAGGTTTTCATCCCCACAATGAGGGCATTTGATCGCAGTCAATTGATCATCGAAATCCGTCAACGCTTTGCCGCCCGGTGCTGTAGCCGCAATCGCGATGACTCGCCCGCACGATCGGTTCTTACACAGCCATCCTACGTAGACCTCGCCCGGCACCATCTGCTGCGGCGCCCTGACATCGACGTGGCGCAACGGCGCTGACGCGACCGGTTTGTGTGATGGCGTACCCCGGCTTTTTGTTGGACGTTTGATCGCCATTGGCGCCTCTCCGCGGATGACCATGGGAGAGCCTACCGCGGCCGCGATGCCTCTGCCAGCCCCGACTCAACGGACGAGATCAGAACATCATTTCCCAGCATTACCCGTTGGCAGATTTCGATGTTGCGATTTGACAGTGCCGGTTTAGCAGGCGTCCGCGAACGGGGCATCTCGACCCTACGCGGACGGTGGCGACCGGCAGCTTACTGGCATCAGAATGAGCTGAATAGTGCGAACGGACTTCTTGGGCCGCGGCGAGAGGGAAATTACACGGCTTTACGTCAATACGTGTATTCGCTGGTCGGACGCCGCGTTGCGCCTCGGCGGCGGGGGCCGCCCAGAGAGTTCGGCAAGGGTGGTGGGCGTGTGGTGGCAACGGACTCGAGGGCGGATGCCTTCAGCGGCGCTTGAATCGAGTTGCGGATTGCGTCAAGGACGTCGAACGGAGCTTCGGGCGAGAATTCCGGAGAGACGATCCAGAGTCGCGCCTCTGACTCGCCGTCGCCTGGCGAGGACAGGGAGCGTTCGAACGGCCCGGCCAGAGAATTAATGGGATTCAACCTACGATGTGTAAATCTCGAGCAGAAAGGGAATGACGCGTTGCAAAGCCGCCTATTGACGTTGCTGGTTGTACTGAGCTTCGCTGCCTGCACGGGCAATCCGACCAAGCCTGTGGAACACTCGAATAAAACTAATGCGGACAATGCGCAGAACTTGGTTTCGATAGCCCAAAAAGGGGCTGATGCCATGAAGCTCGTGGCCGAGAAGAATTGGCCCCAAGCTCAGGTAGCGCTGCAGGCTGTCATCGAGGACAAGAACTTCCGGAATCTTCCCGAAGGCATTCAATTCCAAACCCTTCAGTTGGCCGGGCAGGTTGCTGTGGAGCATGGACAGGTGAAGCGCGCCTACGACTACTTCGTGCGGGTGACCTCATTTCCTCAAGCCGGTTACAAGGATTGGCGGAATCGCCTCGTGGTGGCGGATGGGGTGGGCGATCTAGCCGATATCGTCAGGTCGTTGACGTTGATCGTGCAGCGGTGGCCGGATCATATCGCCGAACTGGGTCCCGATAATATTGGTCGAACCCTCCGCGAGGCGAAGAAGTTGCCGCATGGTACAGCATTGCCGCTGTTGCTCGCCTTATACGATGCGCATTGGAAACTCAAATGGGATATTGAGCCCAGTGAAAGCTGGCGCGATCTGACATTGCTGCTCCTAGAGAAAGGGTGGTTGACTAAGGCGAGTGATGTTGCGATTCATGTGACGAATGTATACGTTCTCATCGCGATGCGAGTGGACCGGCGGTTCGATGCTGTGGTTGCGGCAAATCCAGCGCAGTTTGATATTGAGGCGTCGGCTGACCGAGAGTTTCTTGCTTTCCAAGCCGCCTCGGAAAAGGCACCGCACTCGCTCGAACTGAAATCGCACGTGATCCAGGCACTGTTGGCTCAGCAACATTATGAAGCCGCGCTGGCCGCTTCCGATTCCATACTTTCGGACATTCGGTCAACGAATTTTCCTTCAAAACTGTACGAGGATTACGTTGAAGAGAGCCCGTGGTTCTTCACTCTTCGGGACATCGCGCTCGAACGCTTAGGGCGTTGGGACGACGCGGTCGGGCAATTATCGGAGGCCAGCCTTTTGTATGGGAAGTATGGTAACGGCCGTCAGCTCATTGACCTCGCGCATCTGTATTGCGCCTTGGGACGCCCGAAAGACGCACTTTCAACCATCGACCGAACGGGGGCAGGTCTTAGTGCCTACGGCACCATGTATGTAGAAGTGGTTCGCCTTGAGGCAGCCTTTCAACTGGGGAATTCAAAGCAGGTGGCGCGGTCGCTGGAATATCTTGGAGTACATCGCGCAGATAACCCGCCCGCTTATCTACACGGGTTGATTGTCGTGAATCAGCTTGATCGGGCGGCGCACGAGTTGGTCACGCAGTTACGCGATGAGGATGGGCGGCAAAAGGCACTGCTAATCGTCCAAACGTTCGCGCCCACGCGTGGGACACCGCGGGATTTGGACTTGGAAGCCAGATGGCAAGCGGTGATTGCGCGAAGCGATGTTCAAGCAGCTATTCATAAAGTGGGAAGAGTCGAAGAATATCGGTTGGAGTCGAAGCTGTAAATTACTCGAACACGAGCGAGGAAGACAGCTATAGCGGAATTCGCGTCACGCGCGGAGGAACACTCTCTCGAGCCGTAGTTCGATTTCACTGCCCGTTGTCTTCAGGCGATACGCTGGAGATGCAGCAGTCACCGGGTCACAATGGAGTGAGCATGGAGCACCGGGGTAGACGCTCAGCGCGATTTGTTGAGCCTCCAGTATGGCTTCATCTTCGCGGAAGATGCGCGTGACCGCCGCGCAATTCATTGGTTTCAGCGGTTGACATGCTCCCAGACCTTGGAGATGACGACCGATCCCTCGCCGACCGAGGAGGCCACGCGCTTGACCGAGCCTGCGCGAACATCGCCTACCGCGAAGATACCGGGCAGCGAGGTAGCGAAGGGCGAAGCCGCCGATCCGACGCCGGAACCGGTGATCACGAACCCTTTATCGTCAAGCTTCACCAGGCCAGAGAGCCACTCGGTGTTCGGCGCGGCGCCGACCATGATGAATAGCGCACGCGTGTCCACGGTGCGGCTCGCCCCGGTTTTTGTGTCACGAATGATCAGCGCCTCGAGATGGTCAGCGCCATGCAACGCGCTCACCTCGGCGCCATACTCGATGGTGATCCTGGGATCGGCTTCGAGCCGGCTGGAAAGGTAGCTCGACATTGAAGCGGCAAGCGATGACCCGCGGACCAGCACGCGCACGCTGCGCGCAGAGCGGCTGAGAAACATCGCGGCCTGTCCTGCCGAGTTGCCGCCGCCGATGATGACCGCTTCTGTTCCCTTGCAATAGCGTGCCTCCATATCGGTCGCGGCATAGTAAATGCCGGCGCCTTCGAAGTCGGCAAGCCGGTCGAGCGGCAGCCGGCGGTACTGCACTCCGGTCGCGACCACCACCGCCTTGGCACGGACGCGCTGGCCGTTGTCGAAAGTGGCGCAGAAGCTCTCATCCTCGAGCCTCTCGAGGAGCACCACGCGCCGCGGCATCGCGAAGCGGGTCCCGAACTTCATCGCCTGCACCTCGCCGCGCCAGACCAGGTCGGCACCGGAAATGCCCGTCGGGAAGCCCATATAGTTCTCGATACGGCTCGAGGTCCCGGCCTGGCCGCCGATCGCAACGTCTTCCACGACCAGCGCGCAGAGACCTTCGGCTCCCGCATAGACCCCCGCAGCCACCCCCGCGGGCCCGCCGCCGACGATCAGCAGGTCGAACTTCTCGTCGTTCCGGAAATCGAGATTGAGGCCGAGCAGCCGCGCGACCTTGTCGGGGGTGGGATCGCTCACGACGACGTCGCGGCCGAAGATCACCGCGGGCACGTCCGGAGCGATCGAGCAACTCTGCGCGGTCGCTTCTGCTTCGGGGCTTCGCAGTGGCAACGAGCTGTACGGGATGCGGTTACGGCTTGCAAACTCAGCGATGCGGCGCACGTCGCGGTCCTCGTCCTCGCCGACCAGCCGTAAGGTGCTGCCGTCGCGGTCGTCGAGCAGGCGGCGGCGGCGCGCCGAAAACACCGTGATAATGATGTCGGACATCTCCGGGATCTGAGACATTAGCGTCAGCATCGCTTCACGCGGCACCTCGATCGCCCGAGTGTCTCGAACCGTGCGCATGGGCAACGACCAGGCGCCGCCGTTAAGAAAAGCGATCTCGCCCATGAACTGTGTCGGACCGATCGTGGAGGGAAAATGGCGTTCGTTGGTATAAGGATTGACCACCTCGATCTCGCCTTCCTCCACATAAACGAAGCGATCAATCGGCTCACCGGGCCGCGCAAGAAACGTACCCGCAGGATAAGTCGTGACCTCGCCCGCGGCGCGCAATGCTTCGACGTGAGCCGCTGCCAGCGGGGTGCGCTGCATCTGGCTTAAATCGCCGCCAATCGTTTCCATGTCTTATGCTCGTCCTCTATAGGCCCAGGCTCGGCCAGTCCACCATCTTGGGAGACATTGGCAGACTTTCAAGGCCAGGTCGACTACGCCACCGTCACCCGCAAGGTTGAGAGTCTCGGCAAAGGCGCCTTACCGTGTCACCCAACACGGAGCGGTGTCGCCGTGTCTCGATACAACCAAGCAACGATCGTCCCAAGTATCACCATCAGAACGCCGTCGTATAGGACCTGCTTGATAACTACGTCTCCTGGCATCGGCTGCACCACGAAGTAGATCATGTAGGTTGGCACGGTCGTCAGCAGTGCGACGGCGACACCGAAGCGCACGCCCTGTGCCATCCACGGCTTGGCTTCGGCGCCGCGCGCATAGATCCAGACGAACGCGCCGGACAGGATCACATGCGCTAGGATCATCAGGGGAAAGTATTTCTGTTGGTCTCCCTCCGAGCGGAAAAGGTTGGTCAGTTGCATGTAGTCGGAACGCAGCAGCACGCCGTGCACGACAAAGCTGCCCATGAACCACGCGACGAACAGCACGGCCCAGGCGATGATCAATTTCTTGTTCATGGTCTCTCCCTTTGATCGCAGGGCACGGCGCAAGGCTGGAATACGCCGGCTGACGAAAGCATACGCCGGCGCCGCTGCGGCGCAACCCCATGCCACGGTTGCCCCCGCGTCGCAGTGTCCAGACCCCTTATGAGTTCGGGTCGAGGTGCAGCGCTCCTCCCCATGCATTCAGTTTGCCATGATGGCTTCCACCTGGATGCGCAGGGTGACTTCCATGTTGAAGCCGTAGGCCTTGCCGCTGTCGATGCCGAACTCATCCCGATAAAGAGTGCCCAAGGCGTCAGCACCGCAGACTTCGCGCTTGTACATCGGATGGGGCATGCATTTAAAGGATTTGACCTTGAGATTGACGGGCTTCGTGACCCCGTGCAGCGTCAAATTTCCCGTGACGGTGGTTGGCACTCCATTGACAAAGCCGCCCAGCGTCCCCTTGTAGTGAGCCCCCGGGTACTTCGCGGCGTTGAAGTTGTCCGGCCCCACTACGACCTCGTTCACCTTGTCGTGGGCCAAATCCACACTGGCGACATCCACAGCAACGTCCACCACGCCTGTCTGCGCGGCCTTGTCGAGGGTGATCGTGCCGGTGGTCTTCTTGAAGATCCCGCGCCACACCGACAGTCCGCCGAAGTGATCGGTCTCGAAGCTGGGGTGGGTGTGATCCGGGTCGATATTGTAAGTGGACGGTGCAGCGGAGGCGGCGCCCGCGGCGCCTAGCGTCATCAACGAGAACGGCAAAAGTGACTTCATGAATTGCACGATCAGGTCTCCTTTCTGGTTACGGGTTCGAGTACTCCCAGAGGACGAACCAGCAGCGCGGAATCCGACACGGTAGAGTGGAAGGATGAGAGGGTAGCGGGCGACTAATAGAGCACGACTTCCGCCCGCAGCGGTAAATCGCGCGATGAGCCTCCAACGAATACCGTGTATTTCCCGGAAGCCCATGCCCACGCATCCCTTTTCTCATCGAAAGTTGCAATCGCCAAGGGCTCGAGCGGAACGGTAACAACCTTTTGTTGCCCGGAATTTACCTCAACGCGCTGCCAGGCCGCGAGGCGGCGGAAATGTTCTCCGCTGGCCTTGGGAAGCCCGACATATATTTGCGCAATCTCCGTTCCGCTCAAGGTACCGGAATTCTCAACCGTAAATGTCACGGTTTTCGCTGCCGGGTCGACGTGTAAACCGCCGTATTTGAATTGCGTGTAAGAGAGCCCGTAGCCGAAGGGGAAAAGCGGCTGCTTGCCTTCGGAGTCGAACCATTTATATCCGAAGCGCACGCCTTCATTGTAATCGGCAACGAAGCTTTGCCGCTTCTGCTTATCGGCAACCCATCCCAACGAATCTCCGCCGGCGGTGTCATGCACCATGCCGAAAATGCGCTGGTGCGGCAGGTCGTCCTCCGATTTTGCAAAGGTGATAGGCAGCTTCCCGGAAGGAACGACATTGCCAAAGATGAGATTGGCGATGGCTTGCCCCCCGGCAATTCCAGGATACCAAGCTTCCATCACGGCGGCGGCATGATCGATCCACGGCATGGTCACCGGGTTACCCGTAATCAGCACGACAATCGTGTGCGGATTGGCGGCCGCCACTGCCGAAATGAGTTCATTTTGTTTTCCCGGCAGAGACAGGGTTGGGGAATCGCCTCCCTCGCTCATATACTCATCGGCGAAAACAACGGCGACGTCCGCAGACTTCGCGAGCGATGCTGCCGAGGAAGCATTGGTGCCGGCATCGAAATGGACGACGGCTCCCCTTGCGTGTTCCCGAATGTATCGCAAGGGCGATGAAGGGAAGTACACCGCTTCGCCCCATTTGGTCGGGGTCGCAGGACTGACGGCGTTCCCGCCGGGTGCGTCGACTTGCGCGGAACCTCCCCCAGACAGTACTCCCAAGTCGGCGTGTGCGCCGATCACTGCGATAGAACGCACTGAGGCAGCATTCAGAGGAAGCGTACCGTCATTCTTCAATAGAACGATGCTTTCTTCAGCAATATACTGCGCATCTTCCAGACCTCGAAAAGGGTTTATCACGCTGCGAGGAGTCGGCGGGTGGTCAACGATGCCGGCGCTGAACATTGAGCGCAGAAGCCGGTGGACCATGTCATCGAGGCGCCGCATGGGAACCCGCCCGGACACGACCGCCTGTTTAAGTGTTTCACCGAAGTACTGATCGCCCGGCATCTGCATGTCGAGACCCGCCATTGCGGCCTTGTCCGTGGAGTGGGTGGCGTCCCAATCGGAGACGACGAAGCCGGGGAAACGCCAGGCGCCTTTCAGCACGTGATTCAGCAGCCAATCGTTCTCACACGCCCAATCTCCGATCACCTTGTTATAGCTGCACATGACGGATGAAGGTTGTCCGATGCGAATGCCGAGTTCGAAGGCCAGCAGGTCGCTCTCACGGGCAGCCTTCCTCGAGATGCGAACATCGACAACAGTGCGGCCGGTCTCCTGATCGTTGAAGGCATAGTGCTTGATGTCGCCCATGACTTGGTTGTCTTGAACGCCGCGAATGATGTGACCGACCGTCACGCCGGCCAACAACGGATCTTCGCCGGCGTATTCGAATAGCCGGCCATTTCGCGGGTCGCGCGCGAGATTCACGCCGCCGCCAATCGAGTGATTGTATCCTTGCGCACGGAGCTCACGTCCGAGGACGTCTCCGTATAAATGTGCCGCCTCTGGATCCCACGAGGATGCGGCCGCCAACACTGACGGCAACAACGTCGCGTAGCGGCTTTGTCGGGCCGCCATTCGAATGCCAACGGCCGAGTCCGCTTGCTGCACGGACGGTATGCCGAGACGCGGAATACCCACTACCTCTCCGGCACCGCCGTTGTTGTCGGGCGGAATAGGGCTGCCCGGGACCAATGGCCCCCAACCGATCCCGTGCACCAGCTGAATTTTCTCATCGAGCGTCAGCTGCTCCACAACCATGTCGGCGCGCAGATCAGGCGGCAGCGATGCGTCCATCCACGGGCGGGAGGGTTGTGCCGCCGCCTGCTGGGACGAGCACGTTGCGTGGGCAATGAGGAAAATGGCAAGACCGGCGCCCAGGGAATGCGATTTCACGTTCGCCCGCCTTTGTGCGTTCGATCGAACGCGGCGGCCAAATCTCTGTACCAAATACCGCTGCGCTTCAAAATGCGGGCCTGCGTCTGATAGTCGACGTAGTAGATCCCAAAGCGCTTGGTGTAACCCGCGGCCCATTCAAAGTTGTCGAGCAAAGACCAGACAAAGTAGCCGCGCACATCGACACCCTGATCGATGGCGTCCGCGATGGCGCGAATGTGAGATTCGATATAGGCGCGCCGGTCTTCATCCTTGACGCCTCCGTCAACGACCAGATCCGGATAGGCCGCACCGTTTTCGGTGATGAACAGCGGGGGAAGGTCGTAGTCGCGATCCAGGCGCATCAGCAAGTCGGTCAGGTTCGCCGGCGCCACTTCCCAGCCCATGTCGGTGACGATGGCGCCTTCGCGGGCAGGGGAAAACGGCCGCTCCTCGATGGACACGATCGGGTTGTAGTAATTCACGCCGAGAAAGTCGAGCGGTTGAGCAATCAATTGTGCGTCCCCGTCCTGGATTTGGGGCGCGTCCGCCGCGAGATATTTCAGAATATCCGCCGGATACTCTCCGCGCAGCAGGGCGTCCATGTACCAGCGAACCAGCAAGCCATCCTCGCGCGCCGCGAGCATCGTATCGGCCGGCGAGTCGGTCGCTGAATAGACCGGCGAGAGATTGAGGACGATGCCGACGTCGAGATCGCTGCGTGAGCTGCGCATCGCCTTCGCGGCCAGCCCGTGGCTCAACAGACAGTGATGGGATACCTGCATCGCCACGGCCCGGTTCTTGATCCCCGGTGCGAAATGGCCCAATTCGTGGCCGAGCGTCGCCGTGACCCACGGTTCGTTATGGGTCGCGAACGAGCGCACGCGATCGCCGAGCCGCTCCGCGACGAGCGCGGCGTATTCCGCGAATCGATAGGCCGTGTTGCGGTCGGCCCACCCGCCGTGTTCGCGCTGCAGCGCAGCCGGCAGGTCCCAGTGGTAGAGAGTCGCGAACGGTTCAATGCCGCGCTCGAGCAATCCGTCAACCAGACGGCTGTAGAAATCCACACCCGGTCCGACGGCCTCACCGGACCCTGTAGGCTGGATTCGCGGCCAGGAGATTGAGAAGCGGTACGCTCCCACGCCGAGCCCCGCAATCAAGTCGAGGTCCGACTCCAGCCGGTTGTAATGATCGCACGCGGTCCTTCCGTCGGAGCCGTCCGCGATGACTCCGGGAAGACGGCAGAACTCATCCCAGATCGAAGCGCCCTTGCCGTCGGCGACTGTGGCGCCTTCGATCTGAAAGGCACTGCTGGCGACGCCCCAGACGAAACTCGATGGGAACCGATTGGCAAGCTCGTCGAGAGATTCACGGTCTTTCATTTGCGCAGCTATCTTTTTGCTTTTAAGGAGTATCAAGTCTTGCCCCTCGGTCGATTTCGCTCCGGTCCCTTCGCCCGCTGCGATCCGTGGACTCACGGATCACGAGCTCGACGGGGGGAGCGTCGATGCGCGGTCGACGTCCGCCGATGAGCTGAAGAATTGCCTGCGCGGATCGATCGCCGAGCTCGCCGATCGATTGACGTACGCTGGTCAGCGGCGGAAGCCGGTACGCAGATGAGGGCAAGTCGTCGAATCCGATCACCGACACATCGCCGGGCACGGAGAGCCCTTTGCGGTAGAGCGCGAGGCAGGCGCCATAGGCCGTTTGGTCGTTCACGCAAAAAAGGGCGGTGAATTTGACTTTCGAACCGAGCAGTTCGAGCGTCGCGCGCAGGCCGCCTTCCTCGTGCCAGTCGCCGACCGCCACCAGCTGGGGATCGAAATCAATTCCGGCGTCTTCGAGCGTCTTTCTGTATCCCTTGAACCTTTCGACGGCGTCGGGATGATTTTCGGACCCGGCGATGAAGGCGATCTTGCGATGCCCAATCTCGATCAGGTGCCGCACGGCAAGCATCGCGCCATGACGGTCGTCGATCTGCAGGCTGAACAGCCCCGGCGCCCGCAGACGGCGGCCCGTGACCACGATCGACACTTCCTTGGCGAAGCTCTTCAGCTTTGCATCGCTGAGGCGCCCGGCGAAGACGATGATCCCGTCGACGCCGCGCGCAATGAATTCCCGCATGCTGCGTTCTTCGTCCTCTTCGTGCCAATTGCCGCTCATGAACAGCGGCGCGTATCCGCGCTGGCGTAGACAGGCCTCTATTCCGCGCAGGCCTTCGCCATAGAACGGGCTGTCAATCGCTTGTGCGACCACGCCTATGGTCAGCGTTCTGCCGAGCGCGAGTCCGCGCGCCGCGGCGTTCGGTCGAAAGTTGAACTTCACGATGGCCGCCTCGACGGCGTGCTTGAGGCCACCGCTCACATTGACCGTGCCGTTGATGATCCGCGACACGGTGCTGGCGGAGACCCCCGCTTCGCGGGCAACCATCCTAAGCGTGGCCGACTGGCGCGGCCGGGGGCCGCTCTTGCCGGGAGTGGGCGTTGAAGGAAACTTCGATTTCATCTCACGATCCGCTGTCTGCGTGGTTGCCAAAGGTGGTATTCATCGGTGTGCCATTCGCCCGCGGTCACGAGCCCATAACCTGTTTCGGCTGTGTGAGAATCCCTTCCAGTTCCTCGAGCGTCTTACCCTTGGTCTCGGGCGCCAGTATCATGATGAACAGGAGGCCGGCGGCGGCGAGCAATCCGTAGGCGAGAAACGTGCCGGAAGGGCCCCAGGTTGCGAGCTCCATGGGAAACAGCAGTGTGACGCTGGCGCTGACCAGGGAGTTCCAAAACCCGACGACTGAAATCGCCGCCGCCCGCTCCTCATTCGGAAAAATCTCGGAGAGCAGCACCCACATCACAGGCCCCAAGGAGATCGCGAAAGAGGCAACGTAGGCGATGATTGCGATCAACACCACGTTTTCATGGCCGGCCGGCATGCCGCCCCCGAGCGATGCATGCGCCGGATGAAATGCCCAGCAGATCGTCAGCAGCGACACGGTCATACCCGTGAGCCCAATACCCAAGAGCGGCTTGCGCCCCAGGCGATCGATCAACCAGATGGCCACAAACGTCATGCCGACGTTGACCAAGCCCACGAGCACCGACTGGGCGAAGGACGTCGAGAGCTCGCCGCCCGACGACGCGAAGATGGTTGGCAGGTAATAGAAGATGGCATTGATGCCCGTGGCCTGCTGGAAGAACGCGATTCCAAGACCGAATATCATGACCCGCTTGAGCCGCCCGGTGAGCAACTCGCGGGGGCCAAAGTGCCGCGATTTGTCGACGAGGTGCGCCTTGATGATTTCAAGTTCGCGACGAGAGTCGGCCGGCCCGTGAACCGCAGTCAGCGCGGCGAGCGCCCTTTCTTCGCGGCCTTTGCCCAAGAGCCATCTCGGGCTTTCGGGCACCAAGATCAACAGCAGAAAATATAAAGCGGCGGGCACGGTCTGGACGCCCAGCATCCATCTCCAGCTGTCCGCACCCAGCGACAGCAGAAAATAATTGGAGAAGAACGAAATCGAGATGCCGATGACGATCATCAGCTGATTGAGGGAGACCAGACTTCCGCGGCTACGGGCCGGTGCGATCTCCGCGATGTACACCGGGGCCGTCAGAATCGCCGCCCCGACTCCGAGACCGCCGCAGATGCGCGCCGCGACGAACACCGCAAAGCGGGTGGATAACGCCGCGGCCAAGGAAGACGCAAGGAATAGCACCGCCGTCAACAGCAGCACGCTTCTGCGCCCAAATCGGTCGCTCAAGGTGCCGGCCGCAAGGTTTCCGGCCATCGCACCCCAGCCGAGACAACTCACCGCCCAGCCGAGCTTGAGGCTGCCGGCCGTGCCGCCGAGGCCGAAATAGTCGCGAATGAAGGGCACGGCACCGGAAATGACGGTAGCGTCGAACCCGACCAGAAACCCGCCCAGGGCCACCGTCGAGGCGATGCGGACAATCTTGAATTCATCGCCCGTCATGCGCACGCATGCGGCCGGTCACGCAAGACTCCGGAGATTGCGCCCCTCCCAACGGTCCCGCCATTCATGTGCCCCTCCCAACCCTAGACGAGTCTGACGCCGTGTTTTTGCAACCGGTTTCAGGAATGCTGCTCGGCCGCAGCCGCCGATGTCAAGGGTAGGGTACCCCGGCGTTCCCCAAAGGTCCATGGTTTAAGGGGTTTGGCCCCCTTGCTTTTTGAAATTGACGGCGGCAGAATCGAGTCTGCAACCGGTTTCAGAAACCGCTTGCATAGAATCGACGCTCGACGTCGGCACAGAACAACATGGACCCGTGAGACGGGAGGGGGAGTATCTTGAAGAAGTCCAGCCGTTCGTGCGCCTCGAGAAAGGCGCAACATCCGTTGTCACCCGTTCCAATGAAGCCTCTGGCCGTACTGATTGCGATGTACTGCTCGGGAGCGATGGCCGATCCCGCGGCGGCGACCGACGCCGCAGGAGCGCCGTCGGATAGCCTCGGGGAGATCGTGGTGACCGGCCTACGTCAGTCGCTCGTGACCAACGAGCGCATCAAGCGCGATTCGAGCGGCATCGTCGACGCGATTACCGCCGAGGACATTGGTAAGTTCCCCGACACGAACCTGGCCGAATCCATCCAGCGAATTCCCGGAGTGACAATCGACCGGGTGAACAATGAGGGCTCGCGCGTGACGGTGCGCGGCTTCGGTCCGGAATTCAATCTGGTGACCCTGAACGGACGCTCCATGCCGGGCAACACCACACCCAATCGGGGAGAGCTTGGAATAACTGGGCCGGGGGCGACGCGTGCCTTCGATTTCGAAAATATCTCTGCCGACGGCATTTCGGGAATCACGGTGTACAAGACCGGCCGCGCCGATGTGGCGAGCGGCGGCATCGGTTCGACCATCAACATTACCACCGCGCGTCCCTTCGACTTCAATGAGATGAAAGCGACGTTCTCGGCCAAGGCGACCGATGATACGTCCAGCAAAGTTGGCAGTAAGGTCACGCCGGAATTCTCGGGCCTGTTCAGCGACACCTTCTTCGATGACAAGGTGGGCTTCCTGGTCAATGGGTCGTATTCCAAGCGCAATAGCCAGCAACAATCCGCGAATATCGACGGCTGGCTCCAGAACCAGTTTGCCGCCGGCGATCCGCGCGTGACCAGCTCCAACACGAATCCCGATGGCAACAATTGGGCGCCCCGGAATGAGGGCTGGGGAGTCAGCGATGACCAACGCACCCGAGTAAACGGCCAGGCCGTGCTGCAATTCAAGCCGGTGGACTCACTGGTTGCGACTGCGGACTACACCTATACCTTTTACAAGGACCTGTTCCAAGTTCACACCTTCGGCGCCTGGTTCGACTACGGTCCCAACCCCACGAGTGCCATCATCAATTCCCATGGAACGGTGACCAACCTGGTCGATACCGGCAGCGACGACTCGTATTTTGCCACCAATAATGAGCAGATGAACCAGAACGGCTCTGCCGGGCTGAACTTGAAGTGGCAGGCGTCGGACAACGTAACGGTGAATTTCGACGCTCACCATTCCGTGGCCGATTCGGGCGGCGGGGCCTTGGGCAATAACAATTTCGGTATCGTCGGTCAAATCCCTCAGGGGACGACGTCGCTCAACAAGTGTTTTACGATGGGTCCCGCTTTTCCGGCCGGCGG
>Ga0073928_10006942_pt1 | contig 14965 bp, 14 predicted proteins | sample PaiPotPPA55metaG_FD_76969 | JGI IMG/M metagenome (GOLD analysis project Ga0073928, IMG submission 76969) | Iron sulfur acid spring bacterial and archeal communities from Banff, Canada, to study Microbial Dark Matter (Phase II) - Paint Pots PPA... ... | reverse complement strand
TGGCTGCCCCCCAGGGATTCGAACCCCGATAGCCTGCTCCAGAGGCAGGTGTCCTAGCCGTTGAACGAGGGGGCAATTTATTGGTTACAGGCAGCGCTCGCAACTCCATCCTGATTTTATTGGCGGAAGCAAGGTCGGTCAACCGAAACCAGAAGGAATTGTTTTTGCCGCATTTGAAGAGTTAGGCGCGCCCGCCCATAGAGTCCAATATGTTACCGTTCTGGGTGACGTCAAGCTGCTTGCGTAAAAAGGTTGAGGGTGCGGTTTTCCATTCCAGATCGACCTACCGATATCCTTCCAGCGCCTTCGCGGCCCGGTCCAGCGCAGCCGCGAGCGTAGCTAACTGCTGCCGCGCCCGCTCGCTATCGCCCTTGTCGAGAGCCTCATTCACCCCAGGAATGACCACCGCGGCATAACCCGTATATTCCCCCGGCGCATAAATCACATGGCGAAACCACGGACGATGCGGCAGCCCTTGCGGCTCCAGCATCGCCCGTTCAGCCCCGCGCAAAGCCAGGTTCAACCGCGCCGCATCCGGCGGCGGATTCTTTTGCTTCGCCAGTATCTTCACGCCCGCGGCCTGAAAACGCCGAGCGGCCGCGTCCACGGCGTGAAAGTCGAGCGCGCGTTCCCCAAACTTGTCCTCCGCCCGCTTACGCGCGGCGTCCAGATACACGGCAATCTCTTTTCCGTATTCCTCGTAGTCATAGGGCAAAACGTCGGTGTCGGCCATACGCACCGCTTCCAGTCCAAAGACCCGCGCCATCTGCTGTTCGTAAACAAAGTCCGGATCGCCGAATTTCTTGAACCATGCGAAGTTATCGAACACAGAATGGTAGACGCCGTAAGCGCCCGTCGAACTCACATCGCTCGCTGGGATGCCCAGATGCTGGAGGAACGCGGTGTAGTCTGACCCGCTGCCTAAGTCGCCGACAGGAACGTCACCCTTCACCTGCGCCGCCGGAAGTCGACGACTGTCTCCAATCGCTTCGGTAGGAGATTGCGTTGAAGGCGCGTCCGGCTGCGCCGCCTTCTGCCATGCGTCGTAAACAGTCCCACCCTTCGGACTCGGCACAACTTTAGTTACATCGCGCAGAAACTGTTTGAGACTAGGCACCGCCGACGCCCCAAACTTCGGCCCGGAGACCGCGACGTCCATATTGAAATACGCCGCAGCAGTGGCCAGTTCAGCCTCATGTTGTTCCACCCACTCGGTCGAGCCCATCAGCCCTTCTTCTTCTCCATCCCAACTGGCGAAGATCAGCGTGCGTTTCGGCCGCCATCCCGTCTTCAGCAGATCTCCCACGCCGTGCGCCGCCTCCAGCATCGCCGCCGTCCCGCTGTTGGGATCGACCGCGCCATAAACCCACGCGTCCCGATGGTTACCCGCGACCACCCACTCATCGGGCAAGTCGCGCCCCGGAGCGCGGCCAATTACGTCCCACAGCGTGCGGAATTGATAGTCCTGCCGCAGGTGCATCCGCAGCTTCGCCGGCCCCGGCCCCACGTGATACGTGAACGGCAGTGCCCCCTGCCATTCGCGCGGCGAGTCCGGTCCACCCAGATGTTGCAGTACAGGCCACGCGTCGTGATACGACAAGGGAGTGACGGGAATCTTCGGCATCTGCGCCGACTGCTGCGGAGAAATGCGCCGTGACTCTGGCAGCGACGGCACCGACGCTACGCCCGGAGTGGTCGGATCTCCGGGAAATTCGAACATGTATCCCACCGACCCCCGCTGCACTCCGGTATCCGGCCGCCACGGCCCCTCGGGATATTTATCACCCCGCCGCCACCCATCATCCGCCGGATCGGAATAGATGATCATCCCCGCCGCGCCGCGCTCCTGCGCCACGAAGACTTTCACTCCGCGAAAATTCTGCCCGTAGCGCACCAAGACGATCTTGCCGCGCACGTCGACCTTCAGCTTATCGAGTTTGTCGAAGTCCTCAGGCGTCCCGTAATTGGCGTAGACGACATCAGCCTCAGCGTCACCAGACGGCGACATACCGTTGAAGGGCACGACCACCCGGGGATCATCCTGAAAAGGATCACCGTCGACGCGCTCGCGTGTAGGCCCATGCATCTCAACTCCCGCGGGCGCGGTCATGTCCACTTTGATCTCAGCGGGATAGTTCATCCAGACTTTGTATTCGACAATCTCAGTCTCAAGTCCCGCATCTCGAAATTTGCGCGCAACGTAGTCGGCAGTGGCCTTGTCCTCAATGGTCCCCGCCATGTGTGGAACTTTCGTGAGAATCCGTAGATGCTCTTCCGCCAGCTTGGAATCCGGCACAGCCAGAAAACGCGACTCGGTAGCTTGCTCTGCGCCCGCTTCGCGAAAACCAAAGATGCTCGGGCCTGAAGGAGTCGCTGAATTTCCAGCGGACCTTGTCGATGAAGCAATAAAAATAAAAAGGATTGCGAGAGAAAAAAGAAGTGTCGTGGAAAAGGGTCGCATGGGCTCCGAGTGAAAGTTAGTAAGGTAGCACAGTCGCGAGATGGCGTCTTGTATTCGCCTATTGTTCGCCTTTAGCACCAACTTCACCATCTTCACCATCTGGTGTCATTCGGTGATATACTAATTTTTATGAAGCGAGCCACCATGACACTTCCCGATGATCTTGCCAAGGCCTTGGACGAGTACGCACAGGCCCAGGAGGCCCCTCCTGCGCTAACGACTATCGTGCAGGCAGCCCTGCGAGAATACCTCCGTGAACGAGGGTTTATGCGCACCTATCGTCCTTTAAAAATCGAAGCCGTAGGGCGCAGCGACCGCAGTGACGTAAGCATAAACCACGATGCATATTTGGCGGGGATCAAGAAATGACACGTGGCGTGCTGGCGGATGCAGGGCCACTCTACGCAGCCGCCGACGCCAGTGACGCATATCACCAACAAGCCCGGGAAGAACTGAAGACACTGCAGAGCGACCGAGTGCAGATCGTGGTAGCTTATCCGACTCTGCTGGAGACGCACACCTTGGTGCTGTCTCGCATGGGGACAAGAGCAGCTCTCCTTTGGCTGACGTACATGTTCGATGCTGCTATGGTGAATCCTACGCCCGAGGACTACAGGCAGGCCATCGCGAAGGTCCAGGCGCTGCAAGACCAGCAAATCTCACTCTTTGATGCTGCTCTAGCGACACTAGCCGGGCGCCTGGAGTTGAAGGTCTGGACCTACGATCATCACTTTGACGTGATGCGCGCTCCCGTCTGGCGGTGAGTGAGTTCCCCTACCGCACCTGCCCGGTTCCAATAATTTCGTACTTGGACGACGTCAACTCCGCCAGCGCGAAAGGCCCGCGGCAGTGCAGTTTCTGGGTGCTGATGCCCATCTCGGCACCGAAGCCGAACTCTGCCCCGTCGGTGAAGCGGGTAGAAGCGTTCCAGTAGACGGCAGCCGAATCCACGCCGCGCAAAAATTTGCGGGCGTTGGTCTCATCGCGGGTAACGATCGAATCGCTATGCTTGGTGGAATAGCGATTGATGTGTGCGATCGCCTCCTCGACATTGGCGACCACGCCCACAGCCATACACAGCCGCAGATACTCTTCAAACCAGTCTTGCTCGGCTGCAGGCCCTACATGCAATCGACCAGCCAGCGAACGGACTCTGTTGTCGCCCCGCACTTCGACTCCTGCTGCGATTAACTTTTTCACGATCCGCGGCAAGTACTCCGCGGCGATACTCTCGTGAACCAGCAATTTTTCGGCGGCATTGCACACCGACGGACGCTGCGTTTTAGCATTGATGACAATGCGGTCGGCCATGTCGAAATCGGCCGACTCGTCCACGAAGATGTGGCAATTGCCCGCTCCGGTCTCGATCACCGGCACCGTCGAATTCTCCGTGACGAACGCGATGAGTTCCGCGCCGCCACGCGGAATGATGACGTCCACCAGTCCACGAGCTTTAATCAGCTCTTGCACCGACTGTCGCGTGCTTGAATCGAGCAGTTCGATTGCGCCCTGCGGCAATCCCGGAACTGCCGTCATAATCTCAACCAGGCGCTGGCTGCTCCGCGCTGCCCCCTTGCCCCCACGAAGGACAATGGCGTTGCCGCTCTTCAGCGCCAGCGCCGCCGTATCTACGGTCACATTCGGACGCGACTCGTAAATAATTCCAATCACGCCCAGCGGAACCCGCACTTTGCGGATGCGTAGGCCGTTCGACTTGGTCCACTCCGCTAAGGTCTCGCCGATGGGATCGGGCAAGGCCGCGACCTCGCGTACGCCGCGTGCCATGTCTTCGATTCGCCCCGAGGTAAGCAGCAGCCGGTCGCGCATCGCTCCTTCAAGACCGGCATTCTCCAAGTCCGCGCCGTTCGCCTCCAGGATACTTTTTTCATTCGCTTCAATCGCGTCGGCAATCGCCAAAAGCAGCGCATTTTTTTCTTTCGTGGACAGCAATGCCAGCTTGGCGGACGCATCGCGGGCGCGAAGCAATTTTTCCTGCGTTGAAAGCGCGGTAATAGGAGTGGCAGCCATTGAGCTTTCTACTTGCCCTTGCGCGCCGGAAAATAAGTCCCGATCTTGCATTCGATGCCCAGTGTGACGGCTTGCGGATGCCTTCCATTCACAATGGCCACCTGCACTCCACCCTCGCTGGCCAGTTTGGCGGCCCGCAGTTTCGAAATCATTCCGCCGCGGCCCAGCGAACTCTTGCCGTTGCATTGCGCTTCAAGCGCCGGAGTAAGCTCGCGAATCACCCGCTGCACGCGCGGCTTCTTGCGGCCGTTGGGAACCATAAATCCGTCAACGTTGGTCAGCAGCAGCAGCCAGTCTGCTTTGACGGCCCGGGCCAGCAGCGAACTCAATTCATCGTTGTCGCCAAAGGCGCCTTCCAGTTCGCGCACCGAGACACTGTCATTCTCGTTCACGATGGGCACAACACCCAGCGCGAGCAACTCGGCGACCGCATTCTGCAGATTACGATAGCGCATCGGCGAAGTGAAATCATCGCTCGAAAGCAGCAATTGTGCGACTACCTTCTTGCCGAAGAACAGGCGCTCGTACGTGTGCATCAGCCTACTTTGTCCGACCGCGGCGCAAGCCTGCATTCGTGGAACATTGCCGGGACGCCTCAGCAGCGACAGTCCCGACATGCCCGCGGCGATCGCGCCTGAAGTCACGATCAGGTACTGGTTCTTCGCCAGATCGAACTGATCGATCACGCCGCGCAGCAGGTTGACGTCAATCTTCCCGCCGGGAGCGATAAGGCTGGTGCCGACTTTGATGACCACTCGCATACTTGATTGGCTGCGCGCCAGGCAAACAATTCTTTTCGCCGCCGCGAAACTCCGGCTCGCAAAACCGGCGCACCCAGAGTAGAGGGACAACATCTCTATCCTGCCGTTAGAATGGCTTCTTTGGCAAGGTGATAAATCTTGCAGATTACCTCGATATGCCAGCGTCCAACGCCACCAGCCGTTTTTCCGATCGCGTCGACAATTATCTTCGTTACCGGCCTGGATATCCTCCCGAGGCTTTGCACGTTCTGAAAAGCGCTTGTGGTTTGACGCCCGGCCACATAGTCGCCGACATTGCCTCGGGCACCGGAATATGGACTCGCCTGCTGTTAGAGAACGGAAATAAGGTTTTCGGAGTCGAGCCCAATCCCGAGATGCGCCAAGCGGGGGAGCACCACCTTGTCGGATTTCCGAAGTTCGTCAGCGTTGCAGGAACTGCGGAGGCGACAATGTTGCCCGAGAGCAGCATCGATTTCGCTACCGCCGCGCAGTCGGCGCACTGGTTTGACCGCGCGCGGGCGAGACGCGAATTCCTTCGCATCCTGAAACCCGAAGGATGGCTGGTGCTCCTGTGGAACGAGCGGCTCACCGACTCGACTGCGTTCCTGCGTGACTATGAACAACTGCTGTTGACCTTCGGCACCGACTACGAAGATGTGCGGCATGACCGAACCACCGATGCGGTGAATGAATTCTTCGACCCATCGCCGTTTCAGGAACGCATGTTTGAAATGCGGCAGGAATTCGATTATGCCGGCCTCGAAGGCCGGCTCCTTTCGTCCTCTTATGCGCCGGGCCCTGAGCATTCGAATCACGCGCCCATGCTCCGCGATTTGCAAGAGATATTCACAACGCACGCCATCGGCGGACGCGTGAGATTCGACTACAAAACGCGAGTGTATTTTGGACGCTTGCAGGGAAGTGAAGATAGAGAAGTCAAGTGATGACGCGACCTGGAGAAAACGTGTTCGACGAGAAATCCTTTCACATGACCCCCGACGAGTTTCGCCGCCACGGCCATGCCGTGGTGGACTGGATCGCCGACTATCACGCCCGCATCGAATCGTTCCCCGTGCTCTCGCAGGTAAAGCCGGGAGAAATTCGCTCCACGCTTCCCGCGAATCCTCCGGCGCACGGCGAGCCATTTGAAGCGTTGCTAAAAGATGTGGAGCGATTGATTCTGCCCGGTGTAACCCACTGGCAGTCCCCGAACTTTTTTGCGTACTTCCCGTGCAACGCGTCCGGGCCTGGGATTCTAGGCGATCTTCTTTCTTCCGGTTTGGGCGTGCAGGGGATGCTGTGGTCGACGAGTCCAGCCTGCACGGAACTCGAAACGCACGTGATGGACTGGCTCGTCGCGATGCTAGGGCTGCCGGAAAAGTTTCTGTCGTCGAACACGGGAGGTGGCGTCATTCAGGATACAGCCTCGAGTGCGGCGCTCTGCGCCTTGCTGGCCGCGCGCGAGCGCACCACCAATTACGTGAGCAATAAGAAAGGCTGCGACGGACGGCTGGTCGCATACGTTTCAGCGCAAGCGCATTCTTCCCTGGAAAAAGGTGCAATGATCGCCGGCATCGGCGCGGAAAACCTGCGGCTGATCGAAGTTGACGAGAATCTTGCCATGCGGCCGGATGCACTGGCACGCCAAGTGGACGCAGACCGCCGCGCCGGTCTCACTCCCTTTTTTGTGTGTGCCACCATGGGCACTACTTCATCCAACGCGATGGACCTCATTGCCGCAATCGGCGAAATCTGCCGCCAGAACAATCTTTGGCTGCACGTGGACGCCGCCATGTCAGGCACCGCCATGCTCTGCCCTGAGTTTCGCCACCTCCAGGACGGAGTCGAACTCGCCGACAGCTACAACTTCAACCCGCATAAATGGATGTTCACCAACTTTGACTGCAGTTGCTTCTGGGTCGCCGACCGCAAAGCCCTGATTCAGACCTTGAGCATTCTCCCCGAATACTTGCGAAATCAGGCCTCGGAATCGGGCGCAGTCATCGACTATCGTGACTGGCACATTCAACTCGGGCGGCGCTTCCGTTCTCTGAAGCTGTGGTTCGTGATCCGTCATTACGGCGTGGAAGGCCTCCAGCATCATATTCGCGAGCATGTGAAGCTCGCGCAGCAGTTCGTAGAATGGATACGGAACGACGACCGCTTTGAATTAGCCGCGCCCGTGCCGCTGAATCTCGTTTGTTTCCGGCACAAGGCAGGAGATGCGGCGAATCAGACGCTCCTCGATCGCCTGAACCACAGCGGCGACCTGTTCCTGACCCACACAAAACTAAACGGGAAATTAACGCTACGCCTTTGCGTGGGACAAACCAACACGCAGGCAAGGCATGTGGAAATCGCTTGGAAGCGTATTCTCGAGGAGTCGAAAAAACTGACGCTCAAGGGGTAAACGATCACACTTCCCAAGGGTTCAGAGTCGTCACGCGAGTGTTTGCGAAGTCGCTGATATTGCGCGAGACGATCGTCAGATTGTGGTGAAGCGCAGTCGCCGCCAGTAAACCGTCGATGGCTGATAGAGCCTGTCCCTTGCGCTTCGCCTCAGCCGCCATCACGCCCCACCGGTCGGCGATGGGACCATCGATAGGCAGAATCCTGCCGGAAAAACGGGCCTGCAGATCTACCTCTAGCCACATCTCCAATCGCGTCTGGCGTTTGCTCCGCGGCAGCCCGGCCACTCCTTTACGAATCTCCCCCATCGTCAGAACACTGAGGTAGAGCAGGCTTTCATCTGCTGCCTTCATCCACTCCAGCACGCGTGGCTCGGGTTTGCTACGGACCAGTTCCGAGATGCAATCCGTGTCCAGAAGGAATCCGCTCATAACTTAATGTCGCGCCCCACATCGCGATCTCGCTCCAAGTCAAGGGTGACCCCCACCAACGGCGATTGCCGAAAAAACTCGACAATATTTTTGGGCTGATGAGACCTGCCCACAAGCCGTTCGTATTGTTCCTCTGCGATCATCACGACGCCTTCCTTGCCCTGCCGAGTTATCCGTTGCGGCCCCTCGATCCGGGCCCGGCGGAAAACCTCGCTGAATCGAGCCTTCGCACTCTGAATCTGCCACGAGACGCCGCTGGACTTCACAGAGCTAGACTTCATAGAGCTAGACCGAGGCGGTGACTCTCGACGATCAATCTTCTTCAAAGGTTTTACCATCGGTGACACTCCCAGATTATGACTAGTCTGACTAGACGTAAACGTGCTATTCGTCAACGTAAGGTCGGCCGGGCTCAGTGGGACTCGGAAGGTTGGACTTTATGGATCGGACGGAGAAGTGCCCCTTAGTCCGCCGACATCGGCGCCGGCCGCACGACTGCAGGAGCCGCTTTCGTAAGAGCGACGGTTTCCTCAGGCGTCGCCAGCCACTTGCGCACTTCAGGCAATGCCTGACGCATGGCAACTTCGCCAACACGAATCAGATCCTTGGCGCGCTTGAAATCGTCGTAACCGAATCCGGCCACATCCGGTTCAATGACTAAATCAGCAGCTTCGCGCCATAAGCAGGACATGGCATCCTGGGCAATTGCGAACGATTGTCCAATGACGTCAAAGAGATTGCGCGGCGGCCCGCCATTGGCCCACGTCCCTCTCAAATGCACCGCCAGCACCCGATCGGCTCCCATTTCACGCACCGGGCGGGTCGGTACCGGATGGGACAACATGCCATCCACCAGATAGCGCCCGCGGATCTGCACCGGCAGGAACATCCCTGGATAGGCGCAGCTAGCGCGCACCGGATCGATAATCGAACCGGAATGAAACACCACCCCTTCACCGGTATTGAAGTCGGTGGCCGTCACTCCCAGAGGAATGCGCAGCTCTTCGAATGTTTTCACCTTCAAAATGCGAGTCAGAAATGAAATCATGCGGTCGTTGGAAGCGAAGCCGCAGCGCGAGAGCGTCCAGCGGGCAAAATTGTTGAAGCGGACGCTGGCTGCCATGTCTTCCAATTCCTGCAGCGAGACGCCGCTGCAATAGGCGGCGCCAATCAGAGCGCCCACACTGGTGCCCGCTACGACGCGGACTGGAATGCCTTCTTGTTCGAGGACTTTCAGAACTCCAACGTGCGCGATGCCGCGAGCAAACCCTCCACCCAAAGCGATACCAATGGCCGGAACTCTTGACGGCAAACGCAAGGGCAAAATCGGAGCAGCCTGGCGGGAGAGCTCCCGCCCGAAGGCTTGTACTGACCGAATAATCTTCCCCAGACTATTCACAGCCAACCCCGCGTTTCTTGCCCATGCCAACGGGTACTAAAACCGTACCTAGCATGTAAGATGCCACATTTGCATAGATGTTTGTAAGGGCACAACGGTGCCGGTATTTATTACTTTGGGGAAGGCTCCAGGATAGGTAACTGTTACCGTTGGACCAGCAGGAAGGTTACCAAATTCCTGTAGACCTGCTAAGTTGCGGACAGTATGCTACGCGAGATTTCAGCCGGTGGCGTCGTTATCCGTAAGGAAGGGGGCGACTGGCGGGTAGCCGCTATTGAGTTACCCGTGGCCTCGGGCGCCGTTCCCGACTCTGGCAAACCAGCCGTTCGCTCCAAACCCAAGCCGGTTTTGTGCCTTCCCAAGGGGTTGATCGATCCCGGCGAGAAAGCGCTCGACGCGGCCCTGCGTGAAGTTCGAGAAGAAACTGGGATCATCGCCGCACCAATCGTTAAACTCGGGGACATCAAATACGTCTACGCGCGTTCCTGGGGCGATGGCGAACGTGTATTCAAAATTGTCAGCTTCTATTTGCTGCGTTACGAATCCGGAGAGATCGACAATATTACTGAAGATATGCGGATCGAGGTCGGGCGCGCCAAGTGGGTGCTGCTGAAAGATGCGCCTCAGTTGTTAGCCTACAGCGGTGAGAAACAAATGGCACGCCAGGCCCTGGAGTATGTCGCAGCCCACGCGGAACTCTGACGGCGAATACCACGGCCCGACGCTAGATAAATTCACCTCCGAGCAATTACCATTGCCAGTTCGCTAGTTCCCTGCCAGTTCGGGACGAAATCCTCTGTGTACTCTGTGGTTAAGATTTTTCTTTTTCATCGCGAGGCCTGATAAATGAAGCGCATCAATAAAGTCGCCGTACTCGGCGCTGGAACCATGGGCGCCCGCATCTCCGCGCATTTTGCCAATGCCGGCGTCCCCAGTTTGCTGCTCGATATTGTCCCTCCTGATGCCGTGGGTTCCACGCGAAACAAGATCGCAGCCGCCGGACTCGATGCCGCAAAGAAATCCAAGCCGGCCGCGTTTATGGAACCGTCGCTCGCCAGACTTGTCACAGTCGGAAATTTCGAAGACGACCTCAAGAAGCTGGCCGACGTCGACTGGATCATCGAGGTCGTAGTCGAGAATCTCGATATCAAACAGGCGTTACTGCGGAAAGTGGAAGCCGTCCGCAAGCCCGGGACGATCATCACGACAAACACCAGCGGCTTGCCGGTAAGCAAAATCGCCGAAGGATTCTCCGACGACTTCCGACGCGCCTGGTTCGGCACCCACTTCTTCAATCCGCCGCGTTACATGCGGTTGCTGGAAATCATTCCCACTCCCGAGTCCGACCGCGCCGCGATCGATACCATCGCTCACTTCTGCGACGTGCGCCTGGGCAAGGGCGTGGTGATCGCCAAAGATACGCCTAACTTCATCGCCAATCGCATCGGCACGTTCTCCGTATTGAATGTCATGCGGCTGATGCAGGAAATGGATCTAACCATCGAAGAAGTAGATGCTCTTACCGGGCAGGCCGTAGGATGGCCGAAGTCCGCCACCTTCCGCACCATCGACCTAGTCGGCCTCGACATCCTGGGCCACGTAGTGGGCAACATGACGAAGAATGTCCATGACGAGCGCGGCGATCTGCGGCTGCCCGAATTCTTCGGCAAGATGATCGAGCGCAAATGGTTAGGCGACAAAACCAAAGCCGGCTTCTACAAAAAAAATGTGGGGCGGGCCCCCTCGCCCCCCGAATCTGGCCAGCAAAAAGAAGATGAACGACTGGCCTTGGACTGGAAAACCCTCGAATACCATCCTCGCCAGAGGCCAAAATTCCCTGCCCTCGATATGGCAAAAAATATCGAAGACACCGGAACGCGTCTGCGCACCCTGCTCGGCCTGAACGGCAGCGCCCCGCAGAAAGGCGATAAAGCCGGAGCATTTCTCTGGGCATCACTTTCCGATCTCTGGACCTACTCCGCCAACCGTGTCCCGGAAATTTCCGAATCCATCGTCGAAATCGATCGCGCCATGCGCCTCGGCTTCAACTGGGAACTCGGCCCTTTCGAATTGTGGGACACAGCCGGCATCGAAGCCACCGTCGCTCGCATGAAGAAAGAAGGCAAGCCGGTGGCGGCCAATGTCGAAAAGTTACTGGCCGCAGGCCAAAAGTCCTGGTACCTGGACGACCCCAAATCGCCCGCGGGACGCCAGTATTGGGACTTGGCAACGGGAAGCTGGAAACAGCTGCAAGTTCCTTCCGGCGTGTGGTCCGTCACGGTCGCGAAGAAATCCAACGGCGTAGTGAAGAAAAACTCCGGAGCGTCGCTGGTCGATCTGGGCGACGGCGTAGCCTGCATCGAGTTTCACAGCAAGATGAATTCGCTCGGCGCGGACATCGTCAGCCTGATTCTCCAATCCCTGAAGCCCGGCGGTCCCGGCGACGCCTTCGACGCCTTCGTCATTACCAACGACGCGACGAACTTTTCCGTCGGCGCCAACCTGATGCTGCTGCTGATGAGCGTTCAAGAAGAAGAGTGGGACGACGTTGACCTCGCCATCCGCCAATTCCAGGGAATGACGCAAGCCATCAAGTTTTCGCCCAAGCCAGTCGTGTCCGCCCCGTTCGGCCTTTGCCTGGGTGGCGGCACGGAAATTTCCTTGCACGCAGCCGCCCGCCAGCCCTATGCCGAGCTCTACACCGGACTCGTCGAAGTTGGTGTCGGCTTGCTTCCCGGCGGCGGAGGCTGCAAAGAGATGCTCCTGCGGGCCGTCGACAGCGCGGCCGCCTCCCGCGGAAAAGTTTCCGGCGAAGCTCTCGCCGGCTCCGTTGAAATGATGGAAGCGATGAAGAAAGCATTCGAAGCCATCGCCACCGCCAAGGTCGCCACATCGGCCCATGAAGCGCGCGGCCTCGGCTTCCTGTCCGACTCCGACCGCATCACCATGAACCGCGAGCGCGTCCTCTCCGACGCCAAAGCACGCGCCCTCGAACTCGCCCGCGCAGGCTACGAACCCCCAATTCCGCGCTCCGACATCCCCGCCCCCGGCGAGAGTCTCCTGGCAGCGCTCAAGATGGGCGTTCATTTAATGCGGCAAGGCGACTTCATCACCGACTACGAAGTGAAACTTGGCGGCAAGATCGCCGAAGTCATTTGCGGCGGCAACGTCACTCCAGGCACTCCGGTGAGCGAACAATACATCCTCGACCTGGAGCGCGAGGGCTTCAAATCCCTCTGCGGCGAAAAGAAAACACAAGAAAGAATTCAGTACACTCTGAAGACGGGAAAAACGCTCAGGAACTGATCGCCGAGCGCAGACCGTCGCATGTCTGCATCACTTCTTCTGCGCTGCCGACGGCATGCATGCCAGAATTTCCGCCTCGTTCAGCGTGTGATCGCTCTGCTTGGCGCGCTGATAGATGCGGTCCACAACCTCATCCGTCGCCGGAATGCCGCGCCGTTCCAGCCACCACAGCACATTCGATTTCCCGCTCATCGGACCGATATCGATGATCTGCTCCATCCCGAACACATGCGAGGGAACGCCCGAATACACGGTGTTAGCCAAAGTCACATCGTTTTTGTGATACGCCTTGATAATCGCCGAAGCATGCACTCCCGTCGCCGTGCGAAACGCATCATCGCCCACCACGGGATAATTCGCCGGAATCGGCACGCCCGTCGCCCGCGACACCGCCTGACAATATTGCTTTAACCTGGTCAGGTCCTGCTCATCCCAGGGCGCAATGCCCATCAGCTTCAAATTAACCAGCATCTGGTCGGTCTGGGTGTTGCCGACGCGCTCGCCCAAGCCAATCGCGCACCCATGCACGCAATTTGCTCCGGCAATGATCGCCGCCATGGAGTTCGCAATCGCCAGGCCGCGGTCGCTGTGTCCATGCCAGTCCACACGAATCTTCTCACCTGAGGGCTTCACCACTTCTTCAACCACGAATCGCACTAGCGCCAGCGCACCCATGGGCGTCGCGTGCCCCGCCGTATCGCAGATGCATATCGCCCGAGCCCCGCAGTTGATCGCCGTCGAATACAGCCGCTTCACCGTCTCCGGATCGCAGCGGCTGGTATCTTCGGTTACGTACATAACATCGAGGCCCAGCGAAACCGCATAGCGCACGGCCTTCTCCGTCGTCTGCAAAAGAAAATCGTCCGTCCATCCTTCGGTAAATCTTCGAATCGGGCTGGATCCAATAAAAGTCGCCGCCTCGATCGGAAGTCCCGTCGCCTGCACGATCTCGGCAATTGGGCGGATATCATTCTCGTGAGTCCGCGCGGCGCAGTTGGCGCGAATCTTCATCTTGCGCCCGGCGACCTCGCGAGCCAACGCGGTTACGGCCTCAACCGCACGCGGTCCCGCCCCCGGCAGTCCCAGGTCGAGCGAATCGATCCCCAGCGCCTCCATCAAATGCAGGATCTCAATCTTTTCCGCGATCGAAGGATCGCGCACCGAAGGCGACTGCAGCCCATCGCGTAGCGTCTCATCATTGATCAACACCGGTCCCGATGGTTTCAATCCCGGCGGATAGTTCCGGTTCCAGTCGTAAATGAGGTCGGAAGTATGCATGAAAAACAGCTTCTAGCCGCTTGCTCCTAGCTACTAGCCAGGACCAGATTTCAGGTGGGGACAGGCGCCCTCGGCTGTCCGGCCGAGCAAAGCTCGGCTCGCTCTGACAGTATAAAAACTGCGGGAGCGGTTGCTGGTAGCTAGCAGCTAGAAGCTAGTAGCTAGTAGCTAGTAGCTCGATTCACTTCTGCTTCGGCGGCAGCGTCAATCCAAACACCGAAATCATTCCCTGCCCCGCCACGTTCACCTTCGCTTCCGCGGGATTCGGCAAATACAGCGTCTTGCAATGCTCGCAACGATAGACCTCGGCATTCGGACCCCAGGCTTTTTCCGCGTCGCCGCAAGCCTGCTCCAGAACATCCGTGGTATAGAACCAGCGTTTCAAATGCCCCCCGCAGAATTTGCCCTTTTCGTTTTTCTCGTTGCAGGCGCGCTGCCCCGCCTTCTTGATTTTGACTTTATGGTTTGGAAGCTGCGGAATATTCTGCGAGCCAGAAGCGGTCACTTCGCCAGTCGCCAAAGCACGTACCCCTCATTCAAGCGGCTCAAACGCCCGCCAGATTCGGCCTTACGCGCTCATTGTATCCGAAACCGATAACTGAAGCTTCGCGCCCGATGATCGGTGGCGCACAATTCCGTCGTGTGGGGACGGACGCATTCGTCCGTCCCGCGGTGCGAAGCGAGCACTCCCGGACGAATGCGTCTCGGCCTAAGTTATCGCCGCTTAAAACTCCCGCTTCGCCCTCGCCTGATCGGCGCCTACTCTTCCCACTTCGATCTCAGCATCGTAATAACTCTCGCCCTTCATCGGAACCCGCGCAATCCTGCGCAGAATTGCGATCTGACCGACATGGGTGAGCGCATCGGCAATCGGTCCTTGAAACAATTTCTC
>Ga0073928_10006941_pt1 | contig 14965 bp, 11 predicted proteins | sample PaiPotPPA55metaG_FD_76969 | JGI IMG/M metagenome (GOLD analysis project Ga0073928, IMG submission 76969) | Iron sulfur acid spring bacterial and archeal communities from Banff, Canada, to study Microbial Dark Matter (Phase II) - Paint Pots PPA... ... | reverse complement strand
GGTTAGGACACCTAGCAGGAATACGCCGAGCAGCGCTCCATACGATACGGAAGCAATCTGCAATCCGACTTCGACTACGCGTCCTACTTTGTGCAGCGATAGCACCGCGAGTCCGAAAAGTATTAAGGACCAGAGCAGTGTTGAGACTCGCGAGATCCGCATCTTTCGCTGCTCGGATATTTCGCGATTGCCACGTAAGTAGAAATCCATCATAGAGCTGGATGAAAGAGAGTTAAGTGCCGCACTCAAGTTCGACATCGCCGCCGCGAGGATCGCGGCAATCAATAGTCCGGAGATTCCATGCGGCATGCGGGTGACAATGAAGGTAGGGTAAATTCTGTCGGCCCTGCCGAAGTTTGCGGACGGGACGCGGTAGTAGAGGAACAGCATCACCCCGACCAGCAGAAACAATGCGAATTGAAACAGCACTGCGACGCCGCTTGAAAGCAGGGCTGTAACGGATTGTCGCTGGTTCCGTGCCGCCAAAAGTCTCTGCACGATTAATTGGTCCGTACCATGGCTCGCCGTGGTCAAAAAGGCGCCTCCGATGAGGCCGGCCCAGAATGTGTATGGCTTCCAGAAATTTGGACTGAAATCAAAGACGCGCAACTTTCCGGCGTTCGCTGCGACCTCATGAATTGTGGTCCAGCCTCCGGGCACGAGGTGAAGGATCGTGAATACTCCAACCACAGTGCCGGCAACGTAAATCGCGGTCTGGACCACATCGGTCCAAATCACCGCCGCTAAGCCTCCTTCAAATGTATAGATCAAGGTCAATAGGGTAATGATTGCGATTGAGGCAATTTCTCCGGTCCCAAGCGCAATCGCCACCACAATGGAAACCGCATAAATGCGAACACCTTCCGCAACCGCCCTCGTCAGCAGGAACAGGCCAGCAGTTAGGGATCGCAAGCTGCCGCCAAACCGGCGCTCAATCAATTGATAAGCGGTGTATAGCTCGCCACGAAAATAGTGCGGCACCAGAACGAAGCTGATGATGACGCGTCCCGCCAAGTAACCCAGTACAACTTGCAGGAAGGTAAAGTTCGTATCGTAGGCAAGGCCCGGAATGCTGATGATGGTCAGAGTACTGGTTTCAGCAGCGACAATAGAGAGCGCGATTGCCCACCACGGAATATTGCGGTCGGCCAGAAAATAGTCACGCATCGATCGCTGACGTTTGCGGAACCGCAGACCGAAGAGCGTGATTCCCACCAGATAAACGACGATGATGGCGAGATCGAGATGATTCAGTCCCATTGCTTAACCGAACCATCTCACATTTTGAGAAAGACTTCCAATGACGGGGGAGGGACCACTGAAACCAATAACGACCAATTACCTCAGCGAATCCACACTTTTGGCTCGACCGACATTCCCGGTCGCAAGACGTGGTCGCTTGTTTCGCCCGAATCGAACGTAATCTTAACTGGAATGCGTTGAACCACCTTCACATAGTTGCCGGTGGCATTCTCGGGAGGAAGTAAGCTTGTGATGGTTCCGCTGGCGCCGGAAAGGCTCTGAAGGTGGCCTTTGTATTCTTTTCCGTTGATGTCTGCCTTTATGGTAACCGGCTGACCCACTTTCATTTTTCGCAATTGGGTCTCTTTGAAGTTTGCCGTGACCCAAATGTCGTCCAGGTTAATGATCTTCATGAGATCTTGTCCAATCTGGACATTTTGACCAACTTCGACCGTGCGGTTGGTGACAATCCCGCTGACTGGCGCGACGATGCGAGTGTATTGCAAATTAAGTTGCGCCTGCTCGAGAGCCGCCTTTTTTTGTTCAGCGTCGGCTTCGGCGGATTGCGCCCGGGCACGCATTACCGCTAGTTGCTGCGGACCAGTGCTGGCCGCCCTTTTGTTGGATTCCGCCTGGGCCAGCCTTGCCTCCGCCTGTCTTATTTGGTCCTGTGCGGCGGACGCCGTATCTCTGGCGGCGTCGACGCTGGCGGCGCTGGATTGTGCCGATGCAATCGCCTGCTCATACTGCTGCTGCGAAATTTCCTGTTTATCGACCAGCAACTTGTAGCGCGCGACGTCATTTTGAGCCTTCACATTATTTGCCTGCGCTTGTGCAACTTGCGCTATCGCGGCCGCGTGCTGCTGGCGCGCTGCGGCAATTCCCGAGCGCGCGTTTTCTACGTCCGCCTCAGATGTGCTTAGCTGACTGCCGGTGTTGATGGATGTAATTGGAATATTTACCTCCGCGCCCCGGGCAGCAGCTAAGGCTGAGTCGTATTCAGCTTTCGCCCGATCGAAAGCGACCTGATAGTCACTGGGATCAATTTCGACCAAGGGAGTTCCGGCCTCAACGAATTGGTTATCGGCGACCAGCAGTTTTTGTACGTGCCCGCTGATTCGCGAGCTCACGGAATTCAAGTGCCCATCGACCTGCGCGTCGTCGGTGTTCTCGTAGCTGGAAAAATATCGCCAGAGGAAAAAGAGCGCAACAACCAGCACGAGCGCGGCAATGATCGCGGCCATGCGAAATCGCGGGCTGCGCACATTGATCCGTCTTTGGTGGACACCCCTCTCCGTTGCCGACAACGGACCATGCTGTTTACCAGCTTGAGGTTCGGCTGCGACCGCGGGGTCGGGGGAGGTTTGGTCTTGGTCTTGTTCGATCGTGTCTGTATTTTGTGCCATATCACTTACTCTGAAGGTATTGTTTGACGCCTTCTTCCACGAAACCGATGGCGCGAGCCAAAGAGAGCTTGGCTAGATTGTGCGCGTAAGGGCTGGAAATATAACCTTCATTCGTCGATGCTACGGCTTCCTGGGCCTGGACGACTTCCAAATTGTCGGTCACGCCGGCGGCGAAGCGATCGCGCGCTTGCGTCAGCGTTTGACCTGATAGATCAACGGAACTTCGTGCGACTTCTACTTGATCGGCAGCCGCTGCGAGGTCCAAAAGGGCGTTACGGACTTCATAGTCGATCTGCGCGCGCAGATTTTCAAGCTGCTGTTGGCTCCGTCGAAGAGTGGCTTCCGCCTCCAGAACGTCAGCGTGAGCGCGACCGCCCTCAAAAATTGGGATCTCGAGGGTTGCCCCCACCTCGAACACTCCGTGCGAACTGCCTGGCCGGATTCCGGCATCGCCATAGTTTCCCGCTATGTTCAACGAAGGGTAGTGTTCAGCGGTGGCAGCGTTGCGAAAGTATTGCGCCCCACGAACCTGTTGCTGTACTGCCTGAAAGTCCGACCGCGATGCATATGCGCGCTGCAGCGCTTCCTCCACGGTCATTTGTGCCAGAGGAGCATATGGAACTTTATCCGTAAGAATAAACTCCTGCCCTGCCGGTAATCCCACGATCCGAGCCAGTGTCAGCTTTTGTTTTGCGTAATTATTCCGGGCGAAAATAAGTTGCTGTTGTTGGCTCTGCAGCTCCACCTTAGCGCGGAGGCTATTGATCGCGGGAATCACTCCAGCATTTTGCTGGTCCACCGACTTGCCATACAGGGCTTGCGCGGTTTGCACCTGAGCCTCCAATGTCTCGACCCGGGCTGCGGCTGAAAGCGTTTGCAAGTAAGCGTTGCCGACGGCAAGGACGACTAGTTCCCGCGCGTCTTTGTAATTGTAGCGGGCGGCGCTCTCATTGGCGGTGGCGCCTCTTTTCCGATCGATCGCATGAAGATCGAATACCGATTGCGTGAGGAAAACGTTCGCCTCAAAGATCCCGACCGGACCAATAATTCTGGGTATACCCGGCGTGTTAAATCGAAACCCCTCGGCGGCAAGATCGATCTGAGTTACGCTTTCCGTGATTCCAGCATTGACGTTTGGAAGCAGAGCGCTCAGTTCTTTCCATTTTTCTCCACGCGCAGTCAGCGTGTTGTCGCTCTGAAGAAGCAGGCCGAGATTGTTTTTCAGCCCCCGATCCATCGCATCTCGCAACGACAAAGGCAAGACTTCTGCAGTAGCCTTGCCCTCGGGGACGCTGCCATAAAACGGATTCTGGCCACTCACAGTCCCGGTCTGGCTAGAGCCGTTCGTGTTGTAAGTGCTGCTTGTATCTGAAGAAGAGCGAGACTGTGTCGCGGGCGATGGGTTCGCGGGACCATTGAGTAACTGGCCATGCGCCAGCCGGCAGAAACCAAGACCCAGTGCCAGAGCATAAACGGCTACGTGGTCGAATAACGGTCGTCGCTCCATCGTGCGTAATCTTTTCACCTTCCGCCAGTTTGCTAAAGGCAACGTATGTTGATTCCTCTTGTTCGTTTATAGATGCAAAGGATTGCCTTCGAGTTCGTGTCAGCTTGTTTCAGGCGGGCAATTAAGGACGGTATGAGAGCGCTCCGGTTCGAAAATAGCGACTACGGCTTCGTCATCTTTTCGGGCTTCATCAACTGATCGAATTCCTCCCGTGTCAGATATCCAAGCTTGAGCGCCGCTTCTAGCAGGCTGGTCTTATCCACGTGAGCAGTGTGCGCGATATGGGCAGCTTTGTCGTATCCCACTTTCGGAGCCAGCGCCGTCACCAGCATCAGTGAGTTCTTGACGTACCAGTCAACCTTGGCGCGATCCACCTCAATGCCTTTGATCATGTATTCGACGTATCCGTGGCAGGCGTCTGTAATTAAAGTGACCGAATGGAGGAAGTTGTAAATGATCACTGGCTTGAAAACGTTGAGCTCGAAATTGCCCTGCGAGCCCGCAAACCCTACCGCAGCCGTAGCGCCGTGAACTTGAGCGCACACCATCGTCATGGCCTCGCACTGTGTCGGATTTACTTTGCCGGGCATGATCGACGACCCAGGTTCGTTCTCGGGTATTGAGAGTTCACCTAGCCCGCAGCGGGGGCCGGAAGCCAGCCAGCGGATGTCGTTCGAAATTTTCATGAACGACGCCGCCAGCGTTTCCAGCGCGCCCTGCGCGAACACGATCTCGTCGTGTGCGGACAAAGCGGCGAACTTATTGGGGTGCGAGCGGAAGGGAAGCCCCGTGAGTTCGGCGATCTTCTTGGCGGCGCGTTCGGCGAACTCGGGCGGTGCGTTAAGTCCCGTCCCGATAGCTGTGCCTCCGATCGCAAGGTCATAGAGGCCGTCGAGTGCAGCTTGGAGACGCGTGATGTCGCGCTCTAACAACGACGCCCAGCCGCCAAATTCCTGTCCGAAAGTCAGCGGTACTGCATCTTGCAAGTGTGTCCGGCCGATTTTTACGACGTCTTTGAATTCGTTCGCCTTGGCCGCAATCGCATCATGGACAGTTTTCACGGCGGGAATCAACGCAATCTTCACTCGTTCTGCGGCGGCGATATGCATGGCGGTCGGAAAGGTGTCGTTTGACGACTGTGACATATTCACGTCGTCATTGGGGTGAATCGGCTTCTTTGATCCCATGTGGCCGCCCGCAAGCTCAATGGCGCGATTGGAGATCACCTCGTTGACGTTCATGTTGGTCTGGGTACCGCTGCCGGTTTGCCAGATGCGGAGAGGAAATTGATCGTTGAGCTTGCCGCTGATGACTTCGTCCGCAGCCTGCACAATCAGATTTGCCTTGTCGGCGGGAAGCTTACCTAGATCCTGATTCACCAGCGCGCATGCCTTCTTGAGGATTCCGAATGCTCGAATGAGCTCGGGCGGCATAATATCGCGCCCTATATCGAAGTGAAGAAGCGACCGCTGTGTCTGAGCGCCCCAATAGACGTGAGCCGGGACTTCGATTTGTCCCATGCTGTCGGACTCGGTACGGGTGTGCGTCTTGTCGGCGGTGGTTGCCATTGCTTTCTTTTGCACGGTTCGAAGGATTAGAACTTTGAATTATAGCAATCGCTAATCCCACGGGTCGTACGCGACAAACGTCAGCGTCCGCATGCTAGAATCTTTGTCTTCACGCACGCCTTCGCACCTTGTTAGGATCCCGGGCGCGCGTGTTCCCTCCTCAGGACGAGCCGCATTGGCGAACAAACAAATCTCCGAAGCAGCCAAGGAAATCCCCGATACGCTCCCTCGCGCTCAAGTGGAGTCGGGTCCCGACACTCGGGTCGATGTACTGGTAATCGGTGCCGGGCCGACCGGTCTCGCGTGTGGAATCGAGGCGCAAAAAGCAGGTTTCCGAGTAGTCGTCATCGACAAGGGGTGCGTGGTCAATTCCATCTATCATTACCCCGCAAATATGACATTCTTTACCACGCCGGAACTGCTCGAGATCGGCGACATACCTTTTAGTACGGCGAACCAGAAGCCGAATCGCCAGGAAGCTCTTGAGTACTACCGCAAGGTCACGGAACACTACCAACTGCCCGTCCGCCAATACCAGAAAGTTGAGACGGTGTCTGGAACTGATGGGGAGTTCCAAGTAACGACAAGCGACCGTCTGGGGCGCATTTATGATTACCAATCCTGCAAGCTGATAGTTGCGACGGGCTATTACGACCTGCCTAACTATTTAGGTATTCCTGGAGAGGACTTGTCCAAGGTATTTCACTATTATCGGGAGCCTCATCCGTACTTTGATACTGACGTGCTGGTAATCGGAGGGAAAAATTCTGCGGCTATCGCGAGCCTGGATTTCTGGCGGCATGGCGCGCGGGTAACGCTGGTTCATCGAGGCCCCAAGCTGCATAACCATATTAAGTATTGGATCTTGCCGGATATCGAAAATCGAATCAAGAACGGAGAGATCACGGCACACTTCAACACCAGAGTTCAGGAAATCACCGCAGATTATGTTGTGCTCAGTACTCCGGCTGGTTTGGTTGAATTGAAGAACGACTTTGTGTTTGCTCTCACGGGCTACCATCCGGATTATGACTTTCTGCGCGCGATGGGAATTGAGCTTTCGGCAGAGCAGTGCAGGCCGGTTTGCGATCCGGTCACGTTGGAATCCAACGTGTCGGGTATTTACGTCGCTGGGGTAATAGTCGCTGGATCAAGGACAAACGAAATTTTTATCGAGAATGGACGCTTCCACGGCCAGCAAATTGCCACTCACCTCCGGCAAAAGCTGCAACCCAGCACAAATACTGGGTACGCCGACGAGAATACTTAAGGGCCAGGCGACGCTGCTTAAGCAAGATTCACAGCTTCTTCTCCAAGTTGCTGATTAATCAAACGCGCCACCAGCGGTTTTAACCGTTCGCCGCTCTTCTGTAACACGAAATCATTGTTTTCTTCCGACCAATCGAGCTTGAAACTTGTGGCTAGAGCGGATATCCAAATTTGCCGGACAGGTGAATTCGCGGAAATAATGAACTTGCTGCCGTCTTCGAATGAGATGTGCAGCGCTCCGGCTTGATCTTCTACTTCAAGGTCGGCTGAATCTTCGGCCGCCATCAGGCTCTTCTTCAAAGCCTCCAACTTACTTTCCGCACAGTTGCGAAAATCATTCTCAGCAATCATGCAGGGATTATAAACGGCGGCGCTGGCGACTGATGTTGTGCTACGACTAGATAGCCGCCGCCCCGCGCTCCTGGTTGCGGATGCGGATGGCCTCTTCCACTTTATATACAAATATTTTGCCGTCGCCGATCTTGCCGCTGGAAGCCGTTTTAAGGATGGCATCTATGGCCGCATCGACCATGTTGTCGTCCATCACCAGTTCGAGCTTTATTTTTGGCAGAAGGTCCGTAGTGTACTCGCCACCGCGATACTTCTCGGTGTGCCCTTTTTGTCTCCCATGCCCGCGGACTTCTGACACCGTCATACCTTCGACGCCCAGTCCGATGAGGGCTTCTTTGACAGGTTCAAATCGAATCGGCTGAATGATTGCTTCGAGTTTTGTCATCTTGGCTCCTTGCGCAGATGCTGGTTGAGTAGGTCAGCGGAGGCAGATACCATATTCTGCCCCCGCGATCCTGTTATTCCGAAACGTCGCAGGTCGTCAGCAGCTTAACTCGCTACATGAGAAAGTGGTTTGCTTGTCATGCTTGCTGCCTTCACGGGCGACATCGGAAGTTCCTGCGACATGCCTGCAGGGGCTCCGAACGCCGAGATAACATATTCGGGATAAGCCGAAATTCCGTGCTCATGCAGATCCATGCCGTAGGTCTCCATTTCTGCCGGTAAGCGCAACAGACCCATTGCATTGACTATAAGCATCACTACCATCGCGACGGCAAACGTTGCCAGAGTTATGCAAGCGCTCCCAATGAACTGAGCTTTCAGCACCTGCAATCCGCCTCCGTAGAACAATCCCCTGAGAGGTGCGGAGTTGTCGGGCGCGATCGGCCCGGTCGAGCCATATTGACCGCAGGCGAACAATCCGAGCGAAAGGGTTCCCCAGATGCCACAGAACCCGTGAACTGGTACTGCTCCGATGGGGTCATCAATTCGCAGCCATTCCAGCAGATCGACTCCGATGATAACCAGCACTCCGGCGATCCCGCCAAGCAGGACTGCGCCAGTTGGACTGACCCAGTAGCAGGGGCAAGTGATGGCAACCAGGCCCGCGAGAAATCCGTTTGTCGTATAGCCGGCGTCCCACGTTTTCATCTTGAAGTATCCGTAAAGGATGGATGTGAGTCCCGCGGAACATGCTGCTAGCGTTGTATTGGTCGCGACGCGGCCGATGCCCACGAAGTCCATCGCGGAGAGTGTGCTGCCGGGATTGAATCCATACCAGCCGAACCAGAGGATCAGGCCGCCGCTAACGGCAATGGTGAGGTCATGCGGCAGCATTGGCTGGCCACCATCGCGCTTGAATCTGCGCCCGAGCCGCGGGCCTAGAACGATGGCACCTGCCAGGGCGATAAATCCGCCGATGGTGTGGACTACTGTTGATCCGGCGAAATCATGGAAGCCCATACCCAGCGAAGGGAAAGCATTCCCAGCGCTGCCCATGTTCGCCAGCCAACCGTCGGGTCCCCAAGCCCAGTGTCCGATAACTGGATAGATGAAGCCGGTGACGCAGATGCTGTAAAGCAAGTCGCCGACGAACCCGGTACGGCCAATCATCGCGCCCGAAGTTATGGTCGAGCACGTATCGGCGAACGCGAACTGGAAAATCCAGACCGCGAGGAACGCCACCCCGGTAGTCTCATAAGTCGCAGGGGCGTTTTGCAGGAAGAACCAGTGGTAGCCGATGAATCCGTTGCCGTGTGCAAACATGAACGCGAAGCCAACGGCGTAGAAGAGAATGCCGCACAGGCAGGTGTCGACAACGCATTCCACGAGAACATTTACGGTCTCCCGAGACCGGCAGAAGCCGGCCTCAAGCATGGTGAAGCCAACCTGCATGCCGAAGACCAGGAAGGCCGCTACCAGTGTCCATGCTGTGTTCACTGGATTGACGACATCAGCGGCCTTTACTTCAGGTGTTCCCGTTTGGGCATAGACGTGTGTGAAGAAGAGTCCGGAGACGATGGCAATGACCAGCAGAACCATACCCATTCCGATCGCTTTTCCGGCAGCAAGCGTGCCGCCGTATCGTCGCCATTCAGGATCACGCAGCCGAACTCCCAACCTCGATAATTTTTGAGATAAAGTCAGCCTCTTACTCTTTTCCGAAATGGCAGACATGTAATGGCTCCTTCAGTTTTTAGATTTGGACTTCCAATCTCAACCGTTTTGCTTCTGGACGAATTTCTGGCGGCTATTGAGGGGTCGAAAAGCCGGACCTCCTTCAGCGCGGCCCGCGTGTACTAATCAAAAATCTTTTGGATTATTGGCACGGCCTCGTGCCGAAGAATCGTCTCTTTGCAGCGTCGAAAAGAGGAATTACCTGAAGTACGACTCGACTGGATTCTGCTGGTAAGGCTGAGTAAAGTCCAATTCAATTTTTTTATCGGCGTGATTCTTCCTGACTAGTCTCTCGCCTGCGCCCCAACTGCCATGGAAGCCCTCAACCCATCGCTGAGAATGATCGCCTCTGCAATCTCTTTCATCGATCTCCGCCGTTCCTGGCTCTCGCGTTGCATGATCCGGTAAGCGGAATCCTCTGTGACTTTCAGGTCACGTTGCAGGATGCCCTTGGCCCGCTCGACGAAAGTCCGCGTTTCCAGTTTGCCCAACAGGAACGCATTTTCACTTTCGAGCCGCGCCCGCTCAATCTCTGCTCCTACCAGAAACCCGAGAGTCGCGATCAAGCTGATTTCCCGTTCGCTATAGCGGTAACCGGCGCGATTCTGGGTATTTATAACGCCCACTAGCCGTCCCCCGGTCAAAACTGGCACTGAAAGAAATCCTTCAAAGCGATCTTCTGGAAGTTCATTGAAGAATTGGAATCGCGGGTCCTTGTAAGCGCCATTGGCGATCGCTACAGGCGTCTGGTGTTTGGCGACCCATCCAGTAATCCCCTGCCCCACTTTCATTTTCAAGCGATTGACTACTTGCGGATGAGGGTTTTTAGAAGCCCTGAGGATCAGCTCATCCGCTTCTAACACATAGACGAAGCACGAATCGCAACGCACCATCGAGATGACAAACTCCACCACCTCTTCCAGTATCTCGTCGAGTGGAGTGGTTTGCGCTATTCGGCCGATTGTGGCGTGCAGACAGCTGAGGTCGGCGTCCCCTTGATAAGGCCGACTTGCGGAGCTTCGGGTAGCGGATTCAATCACCAACGCCTGTGAGGCGCTGCCTATCGGCGGAATGCCGGGAGTGTTCATGAGCCAAGCTAGTCAGTCCCTTGCCGCAAGACAATCATACTTAGGTGTGGGTTTCGATTGAAAATAGTTATAGGAGACCGAAGACTTAGTTAATGGGCTGAGCTTCATCTGCGATTTTCGGGAAGGAATTTCTGCGCCATTCTTACAAGCCCCGCTAGTGAATCTGCTTGCATCTTCCGCATGACTTGTCCGCGATGCATTTTGGTTGTGATTTCACTAATCCCTAGCTGGGCTCCCACTTCCTTGTTCGTCAAACCTGCAACGACAAGGTGCATGACTTCGCGTTCTCGCGCGGTTAAATTGTCAAATCGAGATCGTAGAGCCGCCACTTCCGCCTGTTCTTCCCGTTTTATTTGATCGCGTTCCAGGCCGTGATGGATCGCGGTCAGCAAATCTTCTTTCTGGAAGGGTTTCAGCAGAAACTCAATGGCGCCCGCCTTCAACGCGCGCGAAGCCATGGGAACATCGCCGTGAGCGGTTATGAAGATTATGGGAATCGCTATGCCCCCCTTGGCGAGGGCTTCCTGGAGTTCGAGCCCATTGTTTCCCGGAAGCCTTACATCGAGCACGAGGCAACTTGGTGCGTCCGGGCGCGACGTCTGCCGAAACTCTTCGGTGGATTTGAATACCTGCACACTGAGTCCAACTGACTCAAGCAGATTTTTTACGGCTTCCCGAACTGACGCGTCATCGTCGATGACAAACACAACTGGAGCTGAATCAATCACGCAGAACCCTTCGGCCCAATGGGAAGAGTGAATTGAAAAACGGCTCCCGTTCCCGCGCTCCTTGGCGATGCCCAGAGCTGACCCTCATGAGATTCAATAATGGTGCGGCTGATAGCCAGGCCCATACCGATGCCTTGCGATTTTGTGGTAAAGAACGGATCGAATATTTTATCCGCGATTTCTGAGCCTAGCCCCGTGCCCCGATCCTCAACCTGGACCCAAATCTCATTTGCGCCCTCCAGACCGGACCTGATTGCAAGTTCTTTCGGACTGGTGCCTCCATCCATCGCATCAAAACCGTTCATAATCAAGTTAAGCACTACTTGCTGCAATTGGACATGGTCCCCCATGACCTTGGGCAGCTTTGGCGCGAGATCCTCGCGAATGCTAACGCCGCGCCGCAGGGCTTCGTTCCGCAGAAATACAGTCAGCTCCTGAATCACTTCGTTGATATCGACCCAGTCCCTAGCGATCGCCTCCTTCTTGAACAGGGCCCGGATCCGGCCAAGGATGGCCCCCGCGCGAGTTCCGTCCTCGATGATTTTGTGGGCCGTTTGTAATGCTTTATCGAATTTTGGCGGGTTCGCTGAAAGCCACTCGACACAGGCGTGTCCATTCGTCACAACGGCGGTCAGGGGCTGATTGATTTCGTGGGCAATCGAGGCAGTAAGCTCTCCCATGCTTAGAACCTGCGAAAGGTGAGCGAGATCGGCTTGCGTCTTCATGAGTTCGGCAGTTCTCTCGGACACTCTGATTTCGAGTTCATCCCGTGCTTCTCTGAGAGCTACCTCGCTCTCCCTCTTTGAGGAACTCAGCCAACTTGCCACCAGTGCGCAAGCAACAAAAGCTCCGAAATATGCTTCGGCAGTGGTGCTGACTGAGAAGGAATAAAAAGGAGGGAGGAAGAAGTAATCCACCAGCACGGTTGAAATTAAAACCGCGAAGATGCCGGCTCCCATCCCTCCGAACCACGCGCTAATCATCACAGCTCCAAAGAACAGGAACAGGAATGGGTACGGAAATAAATGCTGGATTGCTAGCGTTGAAATGAAGGCAGCGCCAACCGATAGTAATCCGATCCCATAGCGCCGGACTGCGTCTCCGGCGAGATGACCGACAGAGACATTTCTCGCTTCGAGCTCGGGGCCCGAAATGGTGGGCGACGCCCTAGCTGTCTTAACGCGCAATGATTTCAACAATTGCGGAGTCCTTCCCCGTCCAGGCGGCCGCACCTTCATGGCTCAGGGTCTGCGTCTTGTCGTTCCATTGCAAGTGCGTAACGCTGTTGTCACCCTTTTCGTAGGCGTAAGTCTTTCCGTCATCCTGATAGAGCACGAACGACGCGTTAGCTCCGGGATACACGCGCACTTTGGCGATTTTCTGCACTTCATTTGTGCTCTCGACTGGCTCTCCCAGAGGCACGATCGATCCAGCACGGACGAACAGAGGCAGCGTGTCGATAGGTGCATTGATCTGAATTGTCTGTCCGCCGTGGAGGCGTTCGTTTGTCCAGTAGTTGTACCAGTCGGCACCGGCGGGAAGATAAACCACGCGGCTGGTCTTACCTTGTTCAGTCACCGGAGCAACCAGAAAGGCTGGACCAAACATGTATTCATCACCCATGTCCGCGACTTTCGGATCGTTGGGAAAATCCATAAACAGCGCTCGCATATAAGGCGCGCCTGTCTGGTAGGTGTTGTAGCCGAGCGAATAGATGTACGGCATCAGCTGGTAGCGCAGCTTGAGATACTTTTCCAGAATCGGTTCCGCTTGTTTTCCGTAAGACCAGACTTCGTTGTAAAGGCGACTGCCGTGAGCCCGGAAAATGGGCAGGAAAGCTCCGTACTCGAACCAGCGCGTGTAAAGCTCCGGATAGTCATCGTACCCACCGACATTGTCTCGCGCGTCGGAAGGATCAAGCAGCGGGGGGTGCGTCGGATGGTGCTCCCTCGGCAAGTATTGCCAGCCACCGATATCCTGCGTCCAGTACGCGATGCCGGACGCCGTGAAGCCGAGCCCGGTTGGAATCTGTCGCTTTAATGTGTCCCACGTCGGATAAATGTCCGATGACCAGAACATGGTGCCATTACGCTGCGCCCCGAGATAAGCGTCGCGTGAAAGAATCAGCGCACGACTTTTCACGTCGCGGCGGAACCCATCATAAAGGGCACCAGTGTGAACGAGCGGATAGATGTTGAAATACCGCGTGCCAGGTCCAACGAAAAAGTAGCTTCCATTGGGAGGTAAGTCAGGCTCGGTTTCATCCGCCCAGATGGCGTCGAACCCTTTACTGATAATGTTGTCACGAATCGTGTCCCAATACCATCGAGCAGCTTCGGGATTGGTTGTATCGATGTCAGACCCGGCGCGGTCATAGGGAAGGCCGTCGGTGGGTGTCCCGTCGGCCAGGTGCTCAAACCAGCCCTTGTTCAACAGGAAATCGTAGTAGCGGGAGCCTTTGGTGAAGCGCGGCCACACGCTGATCATGGTTTGAAAACCCATGTCATGAAGCTGGCGGTTCATCGCGGCTGGGTCGGGCCATTTGTCGGGAACAAAATCCATCTGGCCCATCTTTGAGTAGTAGAACCAGTCCACAACAATTATGTCGGCTGGAAGATGGCGGTCACGATATCCCTTTGCAACGGCTAGTACCTCATCTTGGGACGAATAACGCTGCTTGCATTGAATGTAACCGTAAGCGCCTTTCGGCAACATTGGTGTCGCCCCGGTTAGCAACCGGTATCCCGAGTAAATTTCGTCGATTGTGTTGCCTTCAATCACGAAGAATGACACACGGTCGCCAACCTCCGATGTCCAACGAGTCTGCTCATTCAATCCCGGCTCAATCACTGTCTTCGACGGATTGTCCCAGATAATCCCGTAGCCGTGATTCGTCACCATGAATGGGACGCAGACGCTAGGACCTGCCGTAGCTAGATAGTTCTGCCAGCATTCAACGCGATGTCCGCGATGATCGAGAAAGCCCTCGTGATATTGGCCCAAGCCGTAGTAATGCTCGTCATCTGGCGAAACGAAACTTGCTCCGACCTGATAGAACGGAGGGTCGGAAGGCCGCTTGTCGTTCAACACCGCCGCGTTTCCGTCTTTGTAGTTGGGGACGGACATGGACCATCCGGTCATTCGCAATAGCGTCTTACCTTCCGGTGTCCGAATTGAAATGTTGGCGGATGGAGTCGAACCGTTGAAAAACTTTCCAATATCAATCTGCGTCGCTAAGGGTTTGCCAGGACGGTTGGTTCCGACTGTGACGATGAGACGCGAAGATTGATAAACGTCGCCTTGTTCGTTCTGTTGATGCGCCCAACCTTCGGCAGAGTTGGTGGCTGAGAAGCCATATCCAGGTTTCGCCAGCGCCGCATCTTTATTAAGGCTCAAGGTGACACGGATGATATTGGGAGCATAGGGCTCCAGAACAATAGTGCTGCCATCGCGGGTCAATAGAACATTCGAGTCGGCATTCGCGACGGTAGCGCACACCGAAATCAAAACGAGCAACAGAAAAGCCCGGCCGAAAAAGAGACAATCACAAGACTCCCGATGAGTTTGCACCTCTAGAACCTCCGCCCACGCTGAACTATCCGGCCAGCGACTTGCCCGATTCAACCACAAAGGACACTAAGGGGTAATTATCCCTTGACAACAAGGCGAACATATGGCAAACTGTTTT
>Ga0073928_10006940_pt1 | contig 14966 bp, 14 predicted proteins | sample PaiPotPPA55metaG_FD_76969 | JGI IMG/M metagenome (GOLD analysis project Ga0073928, IMG submission 76969) | Iron sulfur acid spring bacterial and archeal communities from Banff, Canada, to study Microbial Dark Matter (Phase II) - Paint Pots PPA... ... | reverse complement strand
GCCAGCGCTTGCGCGGTCTTGGGCCGCCGCGCCCATTCCTGCAACCGCTCCCGCTCTTCAGCCGTCACGCTCAAAGGTGCTATCGGTCTCCCGGTCCTCATCCGCGTCCTTCCTCCTATAGGACAGACGCCGCAGGACCACAACTTATTCAACTAACTTCCAACTCAGGACACTAGGATCGCACTGCTCACGATCGCTCAGGAACTCCGCTCCGTTCTTTCGTAAATCGTCCAGGAACAAGGGTCTTCCGATTTGTGAGCCGGGACCAATGCCCGGCCGTGCGCGGATGTGGCAACAAGTTGGACAAATGAGGGCGCTAGCCTAATTAGCCATTGGATGATCCCCGCCGCTGGGCAAACAGGGTGACGACGACACTATCAACGTCAGCCGGGCCAACTTTCCGTTCTTTGTAATATCTAAATTCCACCTGTTTGGAGAGCAATTCTCCGAGCTGGTTAGCCTTCGGCAATTCGCGGAAGTTCTGTCCTTGGCCGCCGAAAGTCTCAATGTATAGATACCCGCCATCTTGCAGTGACGACAGAAATGTCGGAATCAGGTCTACCATCGCAAAATGAACACAAATTATCGCTGCGGCAGTCGAAGGGGCAACGGGCCATCCTTCGGCTGTCAGATCAGCGCAAACGGTGAAGATTCCGCCCATGCTGATACCGACAGGCGGGCTCTTCGCTAGGTAAGCGGCCTTCACTTGCTCCAGGGCGGCAAGTCGCTTTCGATCATTGTCAATTGCTATCACCGTACAACCGCGCGCCGCCAACGCAAACGCATTGCGCCCATGCCCACAGGGAGCGTCTACTACCGGGCCTCTATCAAAGGACGCTATTTGGTCCGCAAACCGAATAAGCGTTCTAGATGGAGAAACTGGCAGGTGTGCCTTTGCGGCTTTCACTCGAAGGAGAAGGGCCTATGTGGTCGCTATAGCGGATTTTTGCCGAGGCAAAGAAGCCTCCGCAGTTTTCCTTTTCCCGACAGCCTAGACATTCTGGCATATATTCATTTTTCCAATCGCTGATGGACTTCCGAGCGAAGGGCCATAAGCGCTCGTCCAGAACGCACAGTTGGTGATTATAGATTGAGACATTCATTCGGCTGTCCGCCAGAAAGCTGACCGCTCGATACAATTCCTGTTGGTAATTCACGGGATCGATCCAAAGGCTCTCGAGATTCGCACGAGTGAAGCCAGTAATTTCAAGACCCATCAAGGCAATATGGTCGACGAAAGTTAGATTACGAGCGAGAAATTCTGCGAGTGGTGGCAGCCGAGCATACGTTTGACGATGAACGACAACGCGGATCTCAACTTTTTGCCCGTAATGTTTAAGGTTCAAAATGCCGCGGATCGTCTCGTCGAAAGCTCCGTCTGACTGGACTACGTAGTCGTGAATCGTCGAAACATCGGAATAAAGTGGAATTCCGATCATCGCATCAAAATGCCGAATATCAGCATACCGCTTGGCAAATTCCGGCGATGAAAATAGCCGACCATTTGAAAGGATATGGACTGCAGTGCGAGGGAGATAACTTTTCATCGCTCTCAGAATCCGAAAAAAGTCATCTCCCAAAAGAGTCGGTTCGCCGCCGGTGAAGCCAATCTCTTGAGCCGAGGGATCAATAAGTGGAATCGCCGCCAAAACATCGTCGGCAATCCAACCGTCGTCAATGTTTTTGGGAGGTTGAGAGCACATCAAGCAGTAGTGATTGCATCGTTCGGTGAGAAGAAAGTGGTTATGAAAGGAGTTGCGCCTGTAGAGGACCCGGATCGCGTTGTTTTTCGGCCACAGACGCATTACGTCGCCATCAGCGAGATAGACTAACTCGTCCGGGAGAATGATGGTTTTTGCTTGAGAAGGAAGACCGCCTAAACTCGCCGCGTCCTTCGCGAATGCCATGTAGAGACCGAACCCCTCAGGCAAATTGCTGTCAGTGATTAGAAATGCTTCGCGGGCTCTAAGCCCTTTAGGGCGATCATGTTGTTCGCTAACGCGCATGACCATTCTGGCGGGACTGCCCGAAAGGTTGCGGCTTTCAAGGCCACGGGTGGAGAGCATTATCATCGTGAGTTCGCCCATCTAACAAAGATGCGGCGCACCTCGTCATCATCGCGCATGAGTGTAATGAGACGCCTGAAGATCGCCATATTCCTTGTACAAAACGCAGAGATTGGTTTCCGCCCCACAACATCGCCTTGAGTCGCGTGATGAAACACTGGATCGGCGCCGCAGAAAGGTTCAAACGCGCAGTCCGAGCACATCGGCACTGATGCTGCGAATGATTCTTCAATCGGACCCAACAGCGCATCTGAAGTCATAATATCTTCGTAGCGATCCCGGTGGACGTTTCCGATTCGAAAAGTCTTGTCGCCCATCTCGGCGAGCATACGGCTCTCGTCAGAGGCATATACATCGCCATCGTAATTATAAACGATTGCGGCGATACCGACGCCTGCTGGGCTCCGCAAATCGACGAATCCTGGCTCAAACGGCGTGAGCATTTTGGCGAGGATGGTGGCCGCGTAGAATTCCGTGAAGCTGTTGCCAGAACGGTTTAGTTCCAGGATATAGTTGAGACCGGCGAAATAGAATTCTAACCATTCATCAACGTCGTATGCCTTAAACCACTTCGTCTTCACTGCGAAGCCGTAAGGCGACATCAGTCGGAGAAAAATACCTCTGAACCCTTGCTTCACATACTCGTCGATGATTTCTCGCACCCGTCCCAAACTAAGTTTAGTGGTCGTCATTAAGGCGCTGACGCGGTCGCGGCCAACGGCATCACGAACCCTCGAAATACCAGCGATCGCGCGCTCATAACTATCGTTGCCGGGTCGGGGACGATTGGCGTTGTGTAGGTCTGCCGGACCATCGAGTGAGGTTGAAATCAGGATGTCGTGATCTCTGCAAAACTCCAAAATCTCGTCAGTGATGACCGCAAGATTGGTTGCAATCACAAATTGGAGATCGCGACGTTCCGCGAGGTTCCACGCTTCCGCACGCTCTACGATGTAACGAATGAGCGAAAAATTCAGAAGCGGCTCGCCCCCCTGAAACTCAATCTTGATGCCGCGCGAAGGCGACCGAAAGACCAACACCAGAGCCTTCTCAGCCGTTTCGACCGACATGTCGAACGCCAATTTATTGTCACTCTGGCGAGAGACTTGGCAGTACGGGCATGAGTGTTCGCACCTGAGAGAAACCACAAAGAGATGCAATCCTGTGAAATCGGCGAGCCGTCCTAGTTTTGTGCGGACTTTCAGAGGCAACAAATCCATTGCCACTGAAGAATCATGATCTATGATGAAATGCTTTGACTTCAAATCATCGTAGAACTGATTCGTGGCGGGAAGCCGGTGCCGTACTAGCGCCTCCAGCGTTGACCGCTCCATGACGATGAATTCGCCCGCTTGATTGGTCAGAACGTATTCGCGATCATCAAGTGCCGTAAATCGGAAAGGTAGAAGCTGGTAACCATCGACCAAGGATTGCTGGTAGTCCGATAATGGCTGGAATTTACTCACCGCCTTGAAGCCCCGTTTTGGAAAGGGCGAACGCTAAGACGGCGTTGCGGATTGCTTCGGTCTCTTTCGAGATTATCGATCTTAGGTCTTGATCAAGAACTTCGTTTTTGAAAGCGGCCACGATTTGCTGGGCCTGCTCTTCCTCTTTCGATCCTGAAATAAAATGGAGAATGCATTCGGTCTCATGAGGGCGAGGAATTATGTCGACAGACAGTACATCGGAGAATCGATATGCGGCCTTCTTGATGGTCTCAACGCTGTAAACCTGGGAGGAAAAGACAAGTCTACAAGACACAAGCTTGGCCTAGACCAGCTCAGGTCGGCGAATTAATTGCCCGAGCTGTGAGATGAATGCGACTCGTGGGAGGCGTGGGACTCATGATCTGCGAGCCGCAGCTCACGACCAGCACTACGCTTGAGAACGAGATGATCCGACGCTATTGGTCCGGACTCAGGAGTCGTCACCGCCGGTGCAGTCGACGCCTGCACTGGAACGACGGCGCCCCCTAACAATGCCGCTATCGAGACCGCGAGCGGAGCCAGAAATTGACGTTTTTTCATGACGTTCCCCCGATGCTAGACGTACCGTAACACATTTAGCGGTTACGTCAATGAAAGCCCTTTGGGTTTTTGACTCCACGAGACTGGCCTAATGCCTCAAATGTAATCACGCTGACTGAAGTCGCCGAAATCGCCGCGTTCTGGGCCGATGAGGCCTGAGCCGGTTTCGGTCACCGCCAGTCTGACGATGATGGATTCTATGTAAAGTTTGTTAGGCAACGGGCCAAAGCAAGGCGTCCGCTCTCATCGGCAGTGCGTCGCGAGCGGCATTGATATGTCATTCTTATGAAGGCGAGCAGCGGCCCGAAATCAAGTCGGTCGGCAGTTCATGTCGCCGCGATGTAGCGCGCTCGGTTATGCCATTGAGCGGTCCACAGAAGGCGAGGATGCGTCGCGATGCCGGAGCTGCGGGCCATCCGCGTCAAACCCAGATTGGTCGCATCAGCTAGCGGAGTGAGCACTTCATCAAATTGGCGGAGTTTAATCAGGCTGGTGTTGGGATCGTCCTTGAAGTAGCGCTCGGCCGCCGCCCAGACGTACAAGCTGTGAATCGTGCGTCCCGAGAAAATAAAAATTGGCGAATATCTTTCATCGTGAGGGTGCTGACAAGGTGCCATAACGCTTCCTTTTTTGCTACAAGACGGCAAATCTTAGAAACGCGACCTGACCATGTTGCGCTTGAAAACTTGTGCAAGGGGCATGACTTAGCCCTTGCGCTTCATTCTGATCGCATTATGATGTCATCATGAATCGTCGGTCTAATAATGGATCCTCCAAACGGCGCCCGGCTTCGGCACGGGTCCCGGTCACCGTTCGTCTTCCCGAAGACTTGGTAAAGCAAATCGACCGGGAGCTTGATCAGAGAGACGTTCCGCTATCCCGCAATAATTGGTTTTTCGAGGCGGTCATCGAAAAGTTACGCAAAGGTGAGACAGGAGATCCGCATGGCGCGAAGTGACCTTCTTGTCTCGCTGGTGAAAGCCGGAAATGCGGGCGATACACGAGGGTTTCGCTCCGCTGCCGAGGCAATTATCGCCGAGGAGCGGGCCAAGCGGCATGATGTGCTGGCAGATCGGCTTATGAAGGCCATTCAGTCCAATGGAAATGGGATGAACGGGTCGCACAGCTTTATTGGCGCTACTCCCAAGGATACAGGTCACCGCGGCAAAGACTCTCTTTTGGAAATCATGCCGCGCCGGCGCCTGGATGAATTAATTTTGCCGGTTGTGCTGCGGAAGAATGTGGAGGAGCTGATCGAGGAACAGCGACGCGCTGACGTGTTGCGCGCACATGGTTTGGAGCCGCGGCATCGCGTTCTTTTGGTGGGGGAACCCGGAACCGGCAAAACGACACTGGCTGAGGCAATTGCGGAATCGCTGTGCGCGCCGCTTTTTGTTGTCCGTTACGAGAGCATGATCGGCAGTTATCTCGGGGAAACCGCCGCCCGGCTGAAGCGTGTCTTTGATTACGCGCGCACAATTCCTTGCGTGCTGTTCTTCGACGAGTTTGATGCCGTGGGGAAGGAACGAGGTGATATTCACGAGACCGGCGAGATCAAAAGGGTCGTGACCTCGCTGCTTATGCAGATCGATGAATTGCCGAGCTATACGATAGTCGCGGCCGCAACAAATCATCCCGAACTGCTTGATCGGGCGGCCTGGCGGCGATTTCAGTTGCGGCTTGAATTGCCAATGCCCAATAAGAAAGAAGTTGCAGCCTACATTGAGGCTTTCACGGCAAGTTTCAAAGAGCCGCTCGGTTATTCACCGGACGCGATCGCTAAAAGCCTGGGGCTGATAAGTTACGCGGAAGCTGAAGGATTCTGTCTGGATTTACGCAGAAGACAGATACTGACGATGGGACAGACGAATTTGAAAGCTGTTGTCACTGAGCAACTCAGGATCTGGACGTCCCGGGCGCACAACACCGGTTCATCAAAACGGGGGGTACGTAATGCCGGCGCGTCCGCTGCTAGTTCTGCCGAGACCTAATCTGGTCGCTCCTCCCCCGGCCCCTCGAGGAGGAAGTAGAATTCGGCTACCCACGAGGGACAGACAAATAAGTGAATTCGGTCCCGTGTTCGCGCGGCTCCGCGACGTTCTTGACCGCGCGGAGGCGCTCGAGTTGCGTTCGGACCCGAGCAGCCTAGCGCCTGATCGTGTCATTGTCTTCGAGTTTGCCGGTACGATTGCCAACTTTTTGACGGCGGCGGCTAACGTTCCGGGCCTTGAGTTCATGGCCGAATATGAAGGCGATTTTCCGCCCGATGAAAGCTTTGCGATGATCGACACGCGGCGCGCGACGGCGGGCCAGGATCGCACCGACCAGGATGTCTCCGGGCGCTTGTATCTGGCGATGCCGGATCTCCGCGCCTTGAGCGAGCTATTAAGGCTTTGGCAGATGTGGGAAGCGGGTGAACCGATGCCGAGAGGTTATGCGCCATTCGGTAGCTTATTCCAACAGCTGCGGCGGCTTCGGACCTGGGGCCCGCAGGATCGTATCCCCGACGAGACTGTCGCCTATTGGCGCGAGGAAGCAGAACGCCGTTCGGACGAACCTGTCAGGACAGAAATAGAGTTCTGGTTTCGGCAGAGCGAAGCACGGCGGCGACAGGCATCTCAAACAATTGCTGGAATGATATCCTCCGGCGGCGGCAGAATTGTGGATGAAGCCGTAATTCCTGAAATCTCCTATCACGCCGCATTGGTCGACATACCGGCAGGGGAGGTCCGCAACCTGATGACGCGCACCGAGGTGCAGCTTGCACTCGCCGATGACGTCATGTTTCTCAGGCCTCAAAGCATCTGCGTGGGAGGTGTGGATGTCGAAGCGGCAGAGGACGGGTCGCCAGTTGAGAGAGCCAGGCCAGCCGCCGATGAACAACCCATTGCTGCCCTTTTTGATGGCATGCCGATGCAGGCTCACGACTGGCTGGAAGGTCGTCTGTTGCTTGATGACCCTGATGATGTTGAGGGGCGTGTATTAGTCCGCGATCGCGTTCATGGAACCGCCATGGCGTCTTTAATTCTACATGGAGATCGGAACGAGAACGGGCCCTCTATCGGCAGGCCTCTTTACGTGCGGCCGTTGATGGTGATCGAAAATGGGAGGGAAGTAACCGATAGGGACGGATTGCTGGTCGATACGATATACCGCGCCGTGGTCCGCATGAAGGGAAGCGGGACAAGGGGCTGCAGCGCCTTCTGTATTTCTGGTGAATTTATCGCTCGGAGATTCGCATCGGCCTTTTGCCGGAATAATCAGCCCGCTCGCGCGCCTGCTCGATTTTTTGTCCGAGCGTTATAATATTTTGTTCTTGGTGAGCGGCGGCAATGTGAAATATCCGCTCACGCTTCCGGAATTCGACACCTGGACCTCATTCGAAGAGGCTTCGGCCGAGGAGAAAAAAAGGGCCGTGTTGCGTGCGCTTAATGCGTCAAAGCATGAGAGGACTATTCTATCGCCCGCCGAATCTTTGAATGCACTGACTATAGGTGGCCAGCATCACGACAGCGTCGTCACCCGCCTGGGAGGCCATGGTCTGGTCGATCCGTTCGACGATAATACACTTCCCAACATCAGTTCGGGTCTGGGGCTGGGTCATCGCAGAACCATCAAGCCTGAGATTTATCTTCCGGGCGGCCGCGAATATGTCCGCTTCAGAGGTAACCGGGACGGTCTGGAAATCGAAAGCAGTTCAACTCAGCGGCTTTATGGCTTGGCGGCCGCCGCGCCTGATACGAGTCAGGGCCGCTTGAATTACAGCGCTCTGATAAATGGGACGAGCTCGGCAACCGCTCTGGCCACCCACGCCGCTCATCAGGTATTCGCGGCTCTCATGGATCGTGAGGGCGGCTCGCTGCTGGCTGACTTAGATCCTCAGTATTACGCGATTGTGGTGAAATGCCTGTTAGTCCACAGTGCCCGGTGGAACGGCAACAATGAATTGCTGATGGAGATTTGCGGGCCGGAAAGTAAAAGGCGATTCGTCGAGCGCGCGGAAAATTCCAGCAGGTTTATTGGTTTTGGAGTTCCGAACATCGCGCAAGTAATCGAGTGCGCCGAAAACCGCGCGACGCTGGTAGGCCACGGCGCTTTGTTACCTAATAATGCGCACCGTTATCGCATTCCGCTGCCGGGCTGCCTGGAACATGTCACCGATCCAAGATCGCTGACAGTGACAGTCGCCTGGTTTTCATCTGTGAGGCCGGGCCACCAAAACTACCGTTGCGTCCGCATGGAAGCGGCACCGTTACACCCGCTTCAGGGCTTGGGAGTTGAAAGGCGGAGTAGCCAGCCCGCGGACGCATCAGTGAAGCGGGGAGGAATTTTTCACGAACATTTCGAGGGGGAGGCGGCCGTTCCGTATATCGATGACGGACACCTGGCGCTCCAGGTCTGGTGCAAGGAGGATGCTGGCCTGCCGCAGCCCACGCCGGTTCGCTATGCTGTCGCGGTTACGATACACGCGGGGACGGCATTGCCGGTCTATGATCAGATCCAAGAAAGGCTACGGGTGACAAGCCGCGTCGCGAATTAAGGGACACAAGCGGGTTTTGGAATCCTTTCGGGGTTGATGGGCCTTTTGGAAAGACTTGGTACGAAGCGGGGATTATTCCGTGGCTCCTCCCGCGCTTCTGAATTTCCTGCTCGATCATCGGATCGCACCGGAAGTTGGGCCGTGGCCTGAGCCCGGCATCCAGCTTGGCCACTAGGAATTTTGACAATAACGTTCGATGCACAAATGACGGAGTCTCATGGATAAATTCCAACCCTTAGTAGGGAAAATCAAGTTAATTATCTTCCTGGGAGCCTGTCATGAAGCGGTTCGCTGTTATGACCCCCAATGAAGAAGGAAACATGCAGTGACGACTTATCCGCTGCGCCACATCTCCATTCGTGTGCCTTGGCACGACTCCGGCTGGGACGGTCGCGTCTGCGCGAATCCGCGTCTGAACGGGGCGTGCCTGAAGCTGAAGCGAATTGGTCAGAACCGTGATGACGCTGCGGAGGAGGCCGTCGCCAGCCAGTCGATAAAGGATCTACCGCAAGAAAAGTGGCCGTGTTGCGTGGTGGAGCGGGTCGGGTTCATGGCCCCATTCGAGTACACGCGGATGGCAAATCACCCGTACAATCGTGGACCGGAAGGCGCGCACGGGCACTTCGCCCAAACTCCACTCCGCCACCCGCCGTATTCGGCAGGGGCGGTGCCATTCGCGTGGTTGCTGATTGAGGAGATGACGAAGCTGGGCGAGGAGCACGCGCTGGACGTGCAGTCCGAACGCGAACCCGACCTCGGTTTCGATAACGAGTGGGTTCAAGACCATCGGAACCAGACAGCTCTGCTCGACTGCTTCGCCGATCATCTTCCCCCCAAAGAGTCGCTGTGCTTCTTTTACGCGAAGAAGGTGCCGTTCGTTGAAGATTACGGCGCCAGCCGGGTACTGATCGGCGTCGGTCGTGTTACGAACGTTGCGCCTTGCTACAAATACGTCACCAAGGACCTGAAAGGGAAATTGCGCTCCGTCTTGTGGGAGCGCATGGTGCAACACTCGATCCGCCCGGACTTCAAGGATGGCTTTATTCTTCCTTACCACGCCGCGCTCAAGGAACTGGCCGAGTCCCGTCTTTCGGTTCTCATTGGTCCGGCGGGAACGGGGAAGACAACGCTTTTGTCAGTGCTCTGCTCCCATCAGCAGATCGCCGATGGCGGCGTCCTGCTTCTCGCACCGACAGGCAAGGCCCGTGTGCGGATGGAGCAATCGACGAGCCACCTCAGTCTTAAGGGCTACACAATTGCCCAGTTCCTCAGTCCGCATCGCTACAATAGATCAACGGGTCGATATCAACTTTCTGATAAGCCGGTAGAAGTCGGAGCACGAACGGTCATCATCGATGAATCATCGATGCTCACCGAAGAGATGCTGGCCGCACTAATCCAGGCTCTGAAGGGGGTGCATCGCCTTATCCTGATTGGCGATCCGCGCCAGTTGCCGCCTATTGGGGCAGGCCGCCCGTTCAGGGACATCGTCAAGTACCTTGCTCCCGAAGGTATCGTTGAGCGCTTTCCGCGAGTCGGTCCCGGTTACGCGGAGCTGACAATACGCATGAGACAGGTGGGTGAGGACCGCGAAGACCTACAGCTTGCCGAATGGTTCAGCGGTGCGCCCATCGCTCCTGGCGAGGACGACGTTTTCGACAGAGTAGTGGGGACAGGCAAAAGTAAGCACGTTCGGTTCGTTCAGTGGGATTCCCCTGATGATCTTCGGTCTAGACTCATCGAAGTGCTCGCTGAAGAGCTGAAATTTAACGGACCGGACGACATCGCAAGTTTTGACGCGACACTGGGCGGCACCGACTGGAACGGCATGCGCTTTTTCAACTTCGGAGCTGCGGAAAAGGCCGAGAGCTGGCAGATCCTTTCGCCGGTGCGTGCCGGCCCGCATGGAGTTCCAGACGTGAATCGGCTGATCCACAAGCGGTTTCGGCAGGAGATGATTGACGCCTCGCGTAAGGTACGCCGGAAATACCCGAAGCCGATGGGTCCCGAGGAGATCGTCTACGGCGACAAGGTCATCAACCTTGACAACACCGATCCAAGCCTTCCCTGGTATCGTCATCGCAAGGTATATCCCGCCAAGGACAGCCCGTACATCGCTAACGGAGAGATTGGAATGGCGGTCGGCTTCTTCCGGCGGAGGGGTCTGCCGGATTTACGCTACAAACTCGAAGTCGAATTCTCGTCGCAACCGCGCTTCAAGTACGACTTCACAGGCCGCGACTTCTCCGAGGAGGGCAGCCCGGCGCTGGAACTCGCATATGCGCTGACGGTCCACAAATCGCAGGGTAGTGAGTTCGGGATCGTCTTTCTGGTCCTGCCCAACCCATGCCGTCTACTCTCACGCGAACTTCTTTACACCGCGCTCACCCGGCAGAAGGACAGGATCGTGATACTGCATCAGGGTCCGCGCGCCGAACTGCGCAAGTATTCTTCCGACAATCAGTCGGAAACGGCCCGACGCTTGACAAATCTGTTCTCGCCGGCGGCACCCATTACCATTGATGGCCGTATTTTCGAAGAGAATCTCATCCATCGGACAAAACGGGAGGAAATGGTGCGCTCGAAGTCGGAGGTGATCATCGCCAATGAGCTTGCATATCAGAAGGTTGAATACAGCTACGAGCAGCCGCTGACGATCGACAGCGTGACCAAGTATCCGGATTTCACCATCGAGGACGTGGAGTCGGGGCGGAACTTCTACTGGGAACACTGCGGTATGCTGCATGTTCCCAGGTATCGCCGCCGTTGGGAAGAAAAGTTGGCATGGTACAAGGCTAACGGCATCTTGCTCCACGAAGAAGGCGGAGGGCCCAGGGGGACGTTAATCGTCACCCGCGACGAGGCTAATGGAAGTATTGATTCCGGAAAGATCAGTCAGATCATCAAGACGGTACTCGATGCCTGAGCAAAGAGCGCACCGCCCACGCTGCCACATTCAGCGTCCGTTCTCATTTGTCCGCGACATTCGTTGGCGGCTTAGTCTAGCAGCCCGTGGTGAAAGTATGAGGGCTGCATAACGAGTTCGCTGGATCGCCAGAACCGAGCAGTTAGACTACACTTTGGCGGATGGCGATGGGAACCCGAACGAGTGAACAAGCGCCGCTGTGTAAATCGCGCCATGGACGATTTGTTGATGAGACCGGGGCGACGTGACGATGCGGAAGCTATCGCGGACGCACATCTCGACTCGCGCCGCGAGGCGATGCCATGGCTGCCTGTCCTCCACTCGCGGGAAGAAGCGATCCATCATATTGCTGACCATGTCCTGCTCCACGAGAAAGTTCTCGTCGCCGAGGTGAACCAACTGGTGGTTGGATTTATCGCGCTGGAAGGCGATTACGTCGAACATCTATACGTCGCGCCCGCCTTTCAGGGTCGGGGAATCGGCGCCAAACTTCTGGCGATGGCAAAGGAGTTGCGTCCCGATGGCCTCAAGCTGTGGACCTTTCAGCGCAACGCACGTGCACGCCGCTTCTACGAAGCGCGCGGTTTTATCGCTTCGGACTTCACCGATGGCACGCGCAACGAAGAGCGCGAGCCGGACGTGCGCTACACGTGGTTCCGGAGCGCGTCGAGGAGTGGCTCGTGAGAGCGCCGATTGCTCGACCCGTCAAGGTGGCTTACTGACCTTTTTCGAAGTCGCCTGACAGTCCAGCGAGCAGAACGCTTTTCTTCACGCTATCCATATTCGCGCGGCGAAAATATCCCGATTCCCACCGACACCCCGCTGCTTAATCCGTCCCTTGCGCTAACCTATGCGGCCGCCCGCACCAACCGGATCCGGCTGGCCACCGGCATTTGCCTTGTCCCTGAGTACAATCCGGTGCTGCTCGCTAAGATCTGCGCGACGCTCGACTTAGCTAGCTTCGCTGCACAAGCGAGCTGGATTTGAACTCTCGGGCGACTTTGTAAACGGTCACTAAGCCATCACGAGGCGTGACGCGGACGGTACCTTTGATTCGGCGGTTTGCCCCTTTCTCAAAACATAATCCGCGCGAGCGGAATCGCTGGGATCTTCAGTGCGGCAACTTCATCCGCCCATAGGAAAGTCAAGCGAACGTTCCTTCTGGATAGTCTGGGAAGCAGGCAATGTCTTTCTGCAACTCGAGCCACGGTTGTCCTTCTGAACACCAGATGCTGAAGGTCGGCTTGACCTTATTATTGTCATCGAGCGTTCCGCCCATCATCGAGCGAATCCCTGGGAAACGGTCGAGGGTGATCGATATGGCCGATCCACAAACTGGGCAAAAGTGACGCCGCAGCCGCTTCCCCTCTGTTTCGAACTCAAAGGTGGCCAACTTTCCCTCGATCGTGACGGCCTCTTTTGGGAAAACCACGCCAATCAGAAAGGCGGATCCCGACTGTCGTTGGCAGCGTCGGCACTGGCACAGCCCGATAGACGCAGGCTCGCCTCGGTAACGGTACCGCACCGCGCCGCATAGACACCCGCCGGTTCCACCAGATTTCGTGTCCGTCATGGTTTTCTCCTCTGAGCCAGTGCTTCATATACGATAGCCGGTTTGAGCGGACGTGCTGCGGTGGTGATATTAACTGGGACCGGAGATGGCGACAAAACTGCCCCGGAGGCAAAGGATCACATTCAATCGCTTCATCGCTGTGCAACTCCGGCATGGAAATGAGCTGTTCGACGCCGTCTGGACCGAGGATGTATGCTGGATCTTTTAATCTCCTGAGTTCCGTTTCGCATCGGCCGGTGGCGTGAATCGGGATACAAGAAATTTCTGCCCCTCACCCGTTTGGTTGCGGGAGGGGTCAGCGTGAGTGTGCTGTGAGGATTCCTGGATCTGCGGTGCTAACAACACAGAAGCTGCCGTCTTGTGCTAGGAGGATTACGCCACGGAGATCCCGTAGTCTGGGATCGCTGGAGAATAAGTACTGTTGAGAAGTTCGCGAGATGCGGCAATTCGGATTGAAAGGCGCACTTCGTTCCCATCTGCCGCAGAAGGGGGGCAATCGGTGGGCACTCCCGCCAAAAAGACCCCGTACTTGTTACAGAGTTTTGGCGTCACAGGTCTCGATAACCGGTGCAGAATAACCGGTAACCGTACAGATCGTCGTGTCGCTAGTCTCGACCGGGCGTTGGACTGGGGATCCCCTTCTTACGCCGAAGGTTTGCGACGAATGTCAAAAACACGTTTGGGGATGGGACAGGCGAACAGTGCCGCATCATTTCCGCGCGTCCCCAAGATTCCTACCAGCTCGCCTTTGGCGTTCACCACCGGCAATCGCTTGACCCGCTTTTCCGCATAGAGCGCCAGTGCGCTCGCCACCGGCATCTGCTCATGCACGGTGATCACGTCGCGTGTCATGAACTCCCTCGCACTCTTTGGAATCAACCGCCCTGTCCCTCGACAAAACATAGAGCACCCGCGGAACGAGCAGGAGAGCGATAACGGGCGCTGCCAGCGTGATGGCCATCTCAATCGCCAGGTCCGAGGTGGCTCGCTCCGAAATCAGAACGCCCGTAAGCCCCCACATACCCGCGACGAGCAAGCCAACGCCGGTAATGACGGCAAACAGCCAGTACTGGAACTGGTCCCGCGGCCAGCGCAGCAGCCATATGGACAACAGGACAAGCGTCAAAAAGAACAGGCCCCACTTGCAGAGTGCAAACGCGCGGATTGGTCCCGGCTCTGGCGCCGCGGAACCGAGCTTTACAATCTGCAAAATCGACCAGTCTTCCAAGAAATCGAACAGGCCTGCCAAAGCAATCAATACGATAGTGACATAGCCCAACAAGTGGTCAAGTTGTCCGGGTGTCAAAGTCAAGGTCAGTCCGATCACAATAAACAGGCAGATGTAGCAAGCGATGAACGGCATATCCAGGTATTGTATTGTCCCCATCGCACGCCGTCGCAGGATGCCCTCGGGCGTTCCCGGGTCTCCCAGTATCTTTGCGACGTCTGCGTGCAAACGTACCAGTTCGATTGCCAGATTCGGCTTCGTCACACGGGAGGGCACATCAACGCCACAGGGCCATGCACTTCGCGCTTGCCGCTCCATCAGCAGGGCGAAACAAAGCAAACCTGCCGCCGAAGCTACGGCCATTACCAGAGGCAACTTGCGCATTCCAGGTTTCATGCTGTGATCCGAAGACTTCCCTGGCCTTGTTCTATAGCTGATCAAGCATCTCGCAGGGAAATGGACGCCTCAGTCTGGGGTGCACCCCTTAGCAGCCCGTGGTGAAAGTCTGTGACGATTGGAAGGATCGCCGGAATCGTTTGGCGGTACTACAATGTGGCGCATGGCGATGGGAACCCGACAGAGTGAGCAAGCATCGTTGTGGGTGGC
>Ga0073928_10006938_pt1 | contig 14970 bp, 12 predicted proteins | sample PaiPotPPA55metaG_FD_76969 | JGI IMG/M metagenome (GOLD analysis project Ga0073928, IMG submission 76969) | Iron sulfur acid spring bacterial and archeal communities from Banff, Canada, to study Microbial Dark Matter (Phase II) - Paint Pots PPA... ... | reverse complement strand
GTCTTGTGCAGGGTCTTGGCGGAAGGGCGCGCTGGTGCCACATTCGTGCCGCAGGACGTGCACTCAGGACTTGCATTCACGACTTGCATTCACGACTTGCATTCGCGACTTGCATTCACGATCAGGAGTCGACCTTGACGCTCACCCGTCGCCGCATGTTTTCGGCTACCGCGACCTTCGCGCTCGCAGCCGCCGCTGGAACCGTTCTGGCGCCGCTCATGCGGGCGGCCAACGCAGAAACAACCGAGACGGACCTGGCTACGCTGGCCAAGCCCGGTCCCGATGGCGACGTCGTGCTCGGCTCCGAGAAAGCGCCGGTGACCATCATCGAATACGCGTCGATGACCTGCCCGCACTGCGCGCACTTTTCGGAAACCACCTTTCCCGAGCTGCAGAAGCGGTACATCGACACCGGCAAGGTGCGTTTCATTTTCCGCGAGTTTCCGCTCGATGCGCTTGCCGCGGCCGGCTTCATGCTGGCGCGCTGCGCCGGCAAGGACAAATTCATGCCGGTGGTCGAGGCGCTGTTCGCCAAGCAGCGCGAATGGATGGTGGAAAAGCCGATCGAGCCGCTCCGCGAGATCGCCAAGCAATTCGGCTTTACCCAGCAGACCTTCGACGAGTGCCTGGCGAATCAGAAGGTGCTCGACGGCATCCAGGAGGTGCGCGACCGCGCCGCCGAGAAGCTCGGCGTCAACTCGACGCCGACCTTTTTCATCAACGGCAAGAAATACAATGGCGATCAATCGATCGAGATGATAGCCAAGGAGATCGACCCCTATCTCAAGGAAGGATAAGGGTTTTTCGACCTCCCCGAGGTTTGCCGGACAGCGGTCGGGGAACTTTCGGCTGAGGTGCGCCACGGGAAAATCTGGATAACGCGGCGGCGCTGTTGCGCTCGCGGGCGCGACGATTCATTCTCCGCGCGGATGCGGCACACCCCCTGTAACTCGGACCCTAAGGGCTTGAGCGCTTGACGATTCCTTCGCAGCCGCAGCGGACAAGATGGAAATAATACGCGAATGAAGCTCACGCGGCTGCGTCTCATCGGCTTCAAATCCTTCGTCGAACCGACCGACTTCGAGATCGAACCGGGACTGACCGGCGTGGTCGGTCCGAACGGCTGCGGCAAGTCCAATCTGGTCGAAGCCGTGCGCTGGGTCATGGGCGAGGCCTCCTATAAGGCCATGCGCGCATCGGAGATGGACGAAGTGATCTTCTCCGGCAACACCGATCGGCCGGCGCGCAACCACGCCGAAGTCAGCGTCCTGATCGACAATGCCGACCGCAAGGCGCCGGCGGTGTTCAACGAAAACGAAACGCTCGAAGTCTCGCGCCGGATCCTGCGCGAGCAGGGATCGATCTTCCGGGTCAACGGCCGCGAGGTGCGCGCGCGCGACGTCACCGTATTGTTCGCCGACGCCTCGACCGGCTCGCGTTCGCCGGCGCTCGTGCATCAGGGCCGCATTGGCGAGATCATTCAGGCGCGGCCCGACCAGCGCCGCCGCCTGCTCGAAGAGGCGGCCGGTATTTCCGGGCTGCACGTGCGCCGGCACGAGGCAGAGCTGCGGCTTAAAGCCGCCGAGCACAATCTCACCCGGGTCGAGGATGTCATCGGCCAGCTGGCGGCACAGGTCGCTTCGCTCAAGACCCAGGCGCGGCAGGCGGTGCGCTACCGCAACATTTCCGGGCAGGTGCGGCGCACCGAAGCCTTGTTGTTCCATCTGCGCTGGATCGCGGCCAAGGCCGAAGTCGCCGACGCCGAGCGCACCAAGGACGAGGCGGTCCGCGTCGTCGCCGCGCGCACCAGCGAGCAGACAATTGCGACGACGCGGCAAGCCGAAGTCGCAGCCGGCCTTCCGGCCCTGCGCGAGGCGGAAGCCAAGGCGGCAGCGGCATTGCAGCGCCTCCTCATCGCCCGCGATGCGCTGGAACGCGAAGAAGCGCGGGCAAAAGAGCGGATCGGCGAACTCGATCGCCGGCTGGCGCAGTTCGCGGCCGATCTGCAACGCGAGCACACGCTTGCCGCCGATGCCGCGGCCGCGCTCGAGCGGCTCGACGCCGAGGAGCAGGCGCTCAAGGCCGAGGCGCAGGCCAGCGCCGCGCAGTTGAGCGGCGTCAACGACCGCGTCGCCCAAGCGGACGCGGCTCTTGCCGCTTCGGAAAAATCGTTTGCCGAACTGACCGGCGCGCTCGCCGACCTCACCGCGCGCCGCAATCAGCTGCAGGCCGCCTTGCTCGATCATGAACAACGCGCCGTGCGGCTCCAGGCGGAGCTCGTCAATATCGACGCAGGGCTTGAAGCGACCGGCAGCGGCGAGCCCGACCTTGCTGCGCTCGGCGCAGCGCTTGCGGGCGCGCAGGCCGCGCTCGCCGAAGCAGAGAACGCGTCACGGGCGGCGGAGACCGCGCATGCGCGGGCGCGCGACGAGATCGATACCGCGCGCGCTCCGCTCGCCGCCGCCGAGCGCCGGGTGCAACGGCTGGAAACGGAAGCAAAGACCATCGGCAAGCTGCTTGCCGTCGAGAACAAGAATCTCTGGCCGCCGGTGATGGATGCGCTCAGCGTCACCGAAGGTTACGAAAAGGCGCTCGGCGCGGCGCTCGGCGATGACCTCGACGCGCCGGTCGATCCGTCGGCGCCGATGCGTTGGGCGGGCGCAGCGCTCGATCCGTCCGATCCGGCGCTGCCCAACGGTGTCAAAGCGCTCTCTGATTTTGTGAAGGCGCCGCCGGAACTGGCGCGCCGCCTGGCGCAGATCGGCGTGGTCGAACGCGCCGACGGTCCGGGCCACGCGGCAACGCTCAAGCCCGGTCAGCGGCTGGTCACGCGCGAAGGCGACTTCTGGCGCTGGGACGGTTTTGCCGCCGGCGCGCATGCGCCGACGGGAGCGGCGCGGCGCCTCGCCGAACGCGGCCGGCTCCAAGCGATCGAAGGCGAGCTTGCGACCGCCCGCAGTGAAATGGAGGCCAAGCTTCGCGCGCTCGAAGCCGCGGAGGCCGCCCGCGCCGCCGCGGCGGCCGCGGAAATCAAGAACCGCGCGCGCTGGCGCGAGGCGCAGCAGGCAACCGATGCGGCGCGCGAAGAACACGCTGCCGCCGAGCGCGAGATCAGCCGCAACGCGGCGCGCATTTCGGCGCTCAAAGAGGCGCGGCAACGCACCGGCGCGGGCCGCGACGAGGCCATCGCCGGGCGTGACGAGGCGAAATCGGCGCTGAACGCGCTGCCGGCCGCTGCCGACCTGGAAACCAGGCTCGCCAAGGTCAACGACGAGATCGCCAAGGACCGCGCGGCGCTCGCCGAGGTGCGCGTCGAAGCGCAGACAATTGCCCGCAATGCCGAACTTGCCGACCGCCGGCTGCACGCAATCACCGCCGAACGCGCGCAATGGGATGAGCGCAAGAACAATGCCGCGGCGCAGATCGTCACGATCGCGGAGCGCACCGAAGAAGCAAAGACCGAGCGGATCGAACTCGAACATGCGCCGGAGAAATTCGCCAGCCAGCGCGCGGCGCTGATCGGCGAGATCGAGACGGCGACCGTGGCGCGGCGCACCGCCGCCGACACGCTGGCGGAGGCGGAAACGAATCTCGCCAAGGCCGACAAGGCGGCGCGGGCCGCGCTCGAGGCGGTCGGCGAAGCCCGCACCGAAGCGGCGCGCGCCGAGGAACGCCGCGACGCGACCAGGCGCCGCCTCGCCGACATCGAGCATGAAATCCGCGATCTGCTCGACGTCGAACCTGCCGCCGCCGCCGAGGTCGCCGAGCTCAAGGCCGGCGATCAACTGCCGGAAGTCGCCGACGTCGAGGCGAAGCTCGATCGTATCCGGCGCGAGCGCGAACGCCTCGGCTCGGTGAACCTCTTGGCGGAGCAGGAGCTCAACGAGGTTGAGGCGCAGCACGGCAAGCTGACATCCGAGCGCGACGATCTGGTCGAAGCGATCAGGCGGTTGCGGCAAGGCATCGGCAGCCTCAACAGCGAGGCGCGCGAGCGCCTGCTCGCCTCATTCGCGACGGTGAACACCAACTTCCAGAAGCTGTTCACCGAGCTGTTCGGCGGCGGCAACGCTGAGCTGCAACTGATCGAAAGCGACGATCCGCTCGAGGCGGGGCTTGAGATCATGGCCAAACCGCCGGGCAAGAAGCCGGTGACGCTCTCTCTCCTGTCCGGCGGCGAGCAGGCGCTCACCGCGCTGGCGCTGATCTTCGCCGTGTTTCTCACCAACCCGGCGCCGATCTGCGTGCTCGACGAGGTCGATGCGCCGCTCGACGATTATAACGTCGAGCGTTTCTGCGACCTGCTCGACGAGATGACGCGCTCGACCGACACGCGCTTCGTCATCATCACCCACAATCCGATCACCATGGCGCGCATGAACCGCCTGTACGGCGTCACCATGGCCGAGCGCGGCGTCTCGCAGCTTGTCTCCGTGGACCTCGAAGGCGCGGTCAAGCTGCGCGAAGCGAGCTAGGACGTCTCTTCGTCATTGCCGCACGATGCGTTGCGCCCTGCCGTCCGCCTCGGTCCGATTTGCGGATTTGCTCATGCATTACGGCGCTTTACGTTAATTGCCGAAACAGCCGGCATGGATCAAATTACTGCATATCCAGCGCTGCCGGCGTATTGCTGATTTGGTCACCGCCCTTCTATCGCCGCATTGTTTGCCCAAACGGCAGTCGGTCGGGGTGGGGGCGTTTACCATCAGCCGCTGCCGCGCACGTGAAGACTGGCGCGCACTTGAAGCCGAGTGCAGGGTGGCCCACACGATCGGAGGGTTACCCAGATGGTTAAAATCGACACCGTCCGGCTCGGGATTTCATGGAGCCGTGCGGGCGATGTGGACGCCCGCAGCGCGCAATAGCGGATAACGGTTTCCACCCCCCGATCGAATTCGCTGAATTTGATCTTGTCATCATCGGCGGCCAGCCGTGGCTGCATCGACAGTGAGGATTTGTTCAAGACCATGCCGTTCTGCGAATTACCGATGCTCATTTATTTTTATTGCACGGCGCGATGACCCTCATCCTCACGCTTGCGTCGCGCAATCTGTTTCATGACCGGGTTCGATTGATCGCCACAGTCGTCGGCATCGTGTTCTCGATCGTCCTGGTCACCGTTCAGCTCGGCGTGTTCTTGAGTTTCGAGCGCATGGTCACGACGATGATCGACCACGCGCAAGCCGATTTCTGGATCGTACCCGCCGAAACCAAGAGCTTCGAGGAGTCTTCGCTGCTGGCCGGGCGCGAACGTCTCCAGGCCTTGTCGGTCGACGGAGTGGCGGCGGCGATTCCGGTCGTTGTCGGCTACGCGTCCTGGCGAAAGCCGAATGGCGGTGCATCGACGCCGGTGCTTGTCGTCGGCGCGCCCACGACCTCCGCCGGTCTGCAGCCCTGGAACGTGATCGAAGGCAGCGCCGACGATCTGTCGATGCCCGACGGCGTTGCCATCGACCGCTCGTATATTTCGAGCAACTCGGGATCGCGCAGATTCGCGGCCGCGCCGAGATCAACAATCAAAAGGCGCGAGTCGTCGCGGTCACCAACGGCATCCGCTCGTTCACGACCACGCCGCACGTCTTCGCTTCGCTCGAGCGCGCGCGAACCTATCTGGGCGTGCCGCCCAACCGGGCCAATTATTACATCGTGCGCATCGCGGCGAACGCCAATGCCGCCATGGTTCGCAGCCGGCTCGCCGCCAGCCTGTCCGACGCGGAGGTGCTGACGTCGGAAGAGTTTCGTCACCGCACCCGCGTATTTTGGCTGTTCGACACCGGGGCCGGAGCCGCTCTCCTGGGCAGTGCCATCCTCGGCATCATCGTCGGCACGATCATCGTCGCGCAGACGCTCTATTCGAGCACCAAGGACCATCTCAAGGAGTTTGCGACGCTGCGCGCCATCGGCTCGTCGTGCCGATACATCCTCAAGGTCATTCTCGCCCAGGCGCTGATCAGCGCCGTCGTCGGTTTCTCGATCGCCGCGGCAATCGACCTGGCGTTGGTGAAGATGACCAGCGATGCCGCCTTGCCCATTGTCATGACGCCGGAGCTAACCGTCGGCCTGTTCGGCCTCACGGTGGTGATGTGCGCGATAGCAGCCATTGCGGCCATCAGGGTCGTGACCCGCATCGATCCGGTCTTGGTGTTCGCGCAATGACGCAAACCATGATCGAGGCGACCGATATTGCCATGGCTCTCGGCGAGGGCGCCGGGCGCGTCGACGCGCTCAAAAGCATCAATCTGTCGCTCACCGGCGGCGAATTGACCTTGCTGATGGGCCCGTCCGGCAGCGGCAAGACCACGCTGCTCTCCGTGCTTGGATGCATGTTGTCGCCGACCGGCGGCAGCGTGCAAATCCGCGGCCGCTCGACGACCGGGCTCGACGCCGAGCAACTGGCGCAAGTGCGGCGGGACAATGTGGGATTCGTGTTTCAATCCTATCATCTGTTTCCGACCTTGACCGCCGCGGAGAATGTCCGCCTGGCGCTCGATGTGCGCGGCGAACGCTCGCCGGCGGCGCGGCTCAAGGCGGAAGACGCCCTGGCGACGGTCGGACTGTCGCACAAGGCGAAGGCGTTTCCGCGCGCGCTCAGCGGCGGCGAACAGCAGCGTGTGGCGGTCGCCCGCGCGATCGTCGGCGACGCGTCCGTCATCCTGGCCGACGAGCCGACGGCGGCGCTGGACAGCGAGAATGGCCAAGCCGTCATGACGGTGCTGGCGGAGATCGCCAAGGATCCGGCGCGGGCGATGTTCATCGTCACGCACGATCCGCGCATCATGCCGTTCGCCGACCGGATTCTCCGCATCGAGGACGGCCGCATCGTCGGCGATCAACGGCGCAGCGCCAATATCAGCGCCGTCCGCACTCTGAAATACGCGAGCTAATCGGGGAGTAATATGCGCACGCGAAACAAAAATTTACTGCTGCTGGCCGTGCTGATGCTGGGTACCGCCTCGACGGCACCGGAATTCGGGCAAAAATTTCGCGCCGACGAGCTGCACCCGGCTCCGTCCGGTGCGGCGGTCCAGGGCGCGGCATCACAACGCTCGTCAGCACAAGACTCGCCGGCACAAGGCTCTTGGGATGCGGTGACGCTCGGGCGCGTCGAACCGCGCTCGGGTGAGATCAAGATCGCGGCGCCGTTGCCGGGCGGGCGGATTGCCGACGTGCTGGTCAAGGCCAACGAAGAGGTGTTTGCCGGCGAATTGCTGGTTCGCCTCGATGACGATGAGGCGTTGGCGCGCGTCGCCGAAGCCGACGCCCAGGTCGCCCTGCACAAGCGCGCCCGCAACGATCAGTCGGCGCCGGCGGCGTCGGCGGATCGGCGCAAAGCCGAGGACGCCGCCGCCGATGCCGAGCGCGCCCTCGCCGACGCGCGATGGGCGCTGGACAAGACCACCGCCGACTGGCGGGCCGGCAGCGCGTCGAAGACCGATCTCGACGCCGCGCGCTCGGCGCTGTCGCGGGCGCAGGACCGTGTACGCGAACGGCAGGATGCGTTGGCTAAGCTCAAGGCACTGGCCGACACGCCGTTGCCGACCCGCCTGGAAGGCGAACTCAATGTCGCCCAGGCTGAATGGCGGGTGGCGCAGGCCGCGCTCGAAAAGACGCAAATTCGCGCGCCCGCCGACGGCGTCGTCCTGCGGGTCGACGCCAAGAAGGGCGAATTGGGGATGCCGTCAGTGCAGCCGGCGCTGGTGATCATCGGCGATGTCTCGGCCTTGCGCGTGCGCGCCGAGGTGAACGAGCAGGATCTGGGAAGAATCCGCGCCGGGCAAAGTGCGCTGGTTCGCGCCGCGGCGTTTCGCGGCCGCGAGTTTGACGGCAAGGTCTCGTCCGTCGCCCGCCTGGTCGCGCCGAGCCGCATCAATTCGGGCGATCCGCGCAAATTCAACGATATCGACGTGCTCGAGGTGATCGTCGATTTGCCGGATTTCGGACCGCTCGTCGTCGGCGAGCAAGTCGACGTTTATTTCAAATCCGAGCACTCCGACGCAACCCAATAGTAAATCCTTTTAGGTCGGATTTGTAGTCTCCACTCCGCGTCACGCCCGGTCTGCTTTGTGGCCAAACTGGGCCATGGCAGCATCGGTTTGTTTTGCGATGTCCGCGCTGGCGGTTGATCGCCGGAACCACCACATAAGAAGTTACCCCCCCAACATAGGAGTGCCGAATGGCGACTCGTCAAATCAAAATGCCTGTAAAGGAAGAAACCGAAAAAGAGGTCGTGGAGGTATTCTCGCAACGCAAGCGGCCGGAGGCCGGCCGGTATTGGCTGCAAGTCGACCGACAGACGAAGGGGTCCTACGCGACAGCGGAAGCCGCCCAATCGGTGGCGCAGGCGATCAAAAAGGGATATCCGATCGTTCAGGTGAGTGTGTACGACCGGGTCGAGAGCACGCACACGATCGTGGAGCTTCCGGCCGCGCAGGAAGCGGGCTAGGGTAAACTGCCTCTGCCCACGGACCGGTTGCTTGTCTTCAATCGCCTCGGCGCCATGCTGGCAAACACACCGTCGCGGCGAATCAGGGCGTGAAACAAAGCCGCCCCGAGATGAAGAATGACGGTGGCGAACAGCAAGTAGGCGAGCCAGGTGTGGGCGCTGCGAAGCAAGGCATAGAGCGCGTCGTTATGCGGCGCGATTTTTGGCAGATAAATCGGCCCGTAGAGGAGGATGGGGTAACCTCCGGCCGAAAGCATCGACCAACCGATCAGCGGCATCGCGATCAACAACCCATAGAGCAAATAGTGGGAGGCTTTGGCGGCGGCCGCCTGCCAAAGCGGCAGGTCGCTCGGTAGCGGCGGCGCGCCGCGCCACAGCCGCACGCCGAGGCGGAAGACGGCAAGCACCAAGATCGCGATACCCAACGGTCGATGGACGGAGAGAAGCGTCAGAAATTTAGGATGCAGCGTCGAGACCATCCCCACGCCGATAAACAGCATTGCTACCACCATGGCCGCCATCAGCCAATGCAACGTCCGCTGCAGCGGCGTGAAACGCTTCTCGCCGCCACTCATCGGCCGTCTCCCGCAGCCTTGTCGCCCGCTGACTTGTCTCCAGCTGCCTTAGGCGCGCGCGGATAGTCGGCGGCTTCCGCGGCGCGGAGATCGAACGACCTCGCGTAGGACGAGGAGCGTGCCGCCAGCAGCGGATCGTCGGAAACGCTGATGCCAGCCGGCAGAATTGTCGGGTCGTAGTTGTAGTCGCGGCACGGACCGTCCGCTTCGTTCTGTGCCTGCGCGACGACGAGGTTGCCGAGATCGATTTGCTCGCGATCGGCGGGCCACGCCTTGGTCGCCTCATTCGAGGGATCGCCCGGTTTCGCCAGCGTTACGACAAAGCGCCAGTAGAGCGGCCCCTGCGCGAGCCGCTGTTTGAGATCTTGCTCCAGAAAATCCGGGCCGCGCTTTGCGAGCTCGTCGTGGGCGACGAAGGCTGGCGTGAGCGCGGTCTGCATGGACCAGCGCACCAGCCGGCCGGTTCCGCCGGAATCAACGAGCCAGAACGCGTTAAGACTGTTGTAGGTCTGGTCGGCCCAGCTCGTGGTCCACGGCGCCGTCTTCGCCCATTCGGCGAACGGCCGACTGTCCGGATGCGTTGCAAAGAAGTGATCGATCGCCGCAGAGTTCGCCTTGCCGGTCGCCGGATCGATGCCTTGTGCGACCGTCAGCTCATAGAACGCGCGTGGAGTGGCGACCACGAATACCGGCGAGTTGTTCATTCCGCTTCGCCACTCCTGGCCGTCTGGCGCCGCGACGCGGATCGCCATGCTCAGCACGCGACCGGTGGCGTCCGCCGCATTGGGGTCACCGACCGCGATGGCAAAACGGCCGATGACCGGATAGGCGCCGGCCGCAAACATGGGAGCGCTCGAATACCGGGCGCCCGCCCCGTTCGCCTCGAACGTGCCGGTGAAACAGATGCCTTTCGCGTGATTACGCCGGTGGCCGAGAGGATCGCCGCCGCGATGACTGAGCGCCGCGACCATGCGGTCGGGCGTCAGGCGGTGCGGGCTGAGCCAGCCGCCCGTGTAGGCGAAGACGGCGGCCGCGCCCAGCATGACCGCGCCGATCACTGCGAGCCGTCCGAGGGCGGCCCCGATGCTCAACGCGCGAGGCGCAATGTTGGCATTCGTTCGCCCGTCGTTCGTCATGGCTTACTAACCCGATGACCGCCTAATCGTTGCCCAGCTTGAACAGCCGCCGCGCGTTGCTGCGGCCGATCTTCATGCGATCGTTCTCGCTGATCGGGCAGGCATCGAACCAGTCGGCGGCGTGATCGATATTCTCGAACGGCCAATCGGTCGAGAACATGATCCGCTCGGCGCCGACTTCGAGCATGGCGTTGAGCAGTGCCGGCGTGTGGAAATTGCCGGACGTGGTGACATAGAAGTTTTCGCGGAAATACTGGCGGATCGGCTTCTGCGCCGGGTAGGTGTTTCGCTCCGTGATCCAGCCATTGGCATTATCGACGCGCCACAGCGCAAACGGCAGATTCTCGCCCATGTGACCGAGGATAATTTGTAGCCGCGGATGCGCGTCGAACAGACCCGACCCCATCAGCCGCAGCGCGTGCACCGCCGTCTCTTGGGCGAAGGCCCAGATCGGGCCGAGCAGCCAGGAATGGCCTTCATAGATTTTCGCATCGCGCGGCAGCGGATTGCGCGGATGCAGATAGAACGGCGCGTCGAGCCGCTCCGCCGTCGCCCAGAACGGCCGATATTGCGGCAGATCGTAATAGACCGCCGTGTCGGCGTCGCCGACCTGCGAGAAGCCGTTCACCAGCGCGCCGCGGAAGCCGAGCTCTTTCACGCAGCGCTCGACCTCGCGCGCCGCGATCTCGGGATCTTGCATCGCCAGCGTTGCGAGCCCTTGAAAGCGATCGGGCCGCTTGGCCACCTGCTCGGCGAGATAATCGTTGGCCCGGCGGGCGATGTCGTTGGCCTGCGCCGTATCGGGAATGGCCTGCACTGCCGGCGCATTAAGCGACAACAGCATCGTCTCGATGCCGTGCTGATCCATCAGCTTAAGCCGCCGCTCGTGCAGATCGAGCACGCGGCTTTTCACTTCCTGCCAGACGCGATCGGGAAAGTAGCCGCGGGAATCGGCGAGGGTTTCGGGAATAGCGAAGTGTTCTTCGAGCGCGATCTTGCCTTGCATACTTCCTCCCATCGGCCGCCGTCGGTCGGCGCCGGCGCATTAATCTTAACACGGTGTTTCGCCGCGTTTCTTGGCGGAAAAACAGCGCGCCGCATCCCTGGCATGGTTTTGGCGACCTCGCAGCCAGGCCCCCTCGTCTTGTCCCGATTCGGGGCAGGAGAGACGGATACGCGCGCTGATGAATACCCATCAAAACTACACGCTGGCGTCGCGGCCGCAGACCAACCGGGCCTTGCGCGGATGGGCCGTGCTCTCGCGCGGCACATTTTCCGGCGCGATCTTCCTGACCGACGTTGCGCTGATCGTGGCGATGTCCAGCCTGACCGGCATCGCCTATCACCTCGTCGCCTACGGCGATCCCGGCAGCATTGCCTCTTACGTCCAGGTCGGTCTCATGGCGGCGAGCATTTTCGCCATTTCCAACCTGTTCCGGCGCGAGTACCGGCTGCCGAATTTCTTCAGCTTCAAGCCGCATGCCCGGCGCACCATCCAATTGTGGAACGTGACGCTCATTTGTCTGTTGATGCTCGGCTTTCTGGCGCAGATCAGCGTCGATTATTCGCGCGCCTGGATCGTGCTGTTCTATGTCACGACGCTCGTGGCGCTGATCGTCGAACGCTACGTCATCGTGCGCATCACCGCGCTCGCCCGCGCCGCGGGGCTGTTGTCGGCGCTGCGCATCTTCCTGATCGGGACCGGCGCCAATGTCGGCGCCTTCGTCAACAAATACGAGCCGTGGACGCTCGGCATCAACATCGTCGGCTGCCGCTTTCTGACGCCGGTCGTCGCCACGGCGCCGATTGCAGACCGGCGCGCAATCCTCGATCGCGATCTCGCCGAGGCGGTCGCCAGCGCCCGCAAACTGGAGCCGGACGCCATCTTCGTGCTGCTGCCCTGGTCGGCTACCGAGACGATCGATCGCTGCGCCGAGACTTTCAGCGCCCTGCCGGTCGAGATTCATCTCGGTCCCGAGCAGGTGCTGCACAAATTCGAAGAGGCCACGCTTTCGACGCTCGGACCGGTCTCCAGCTTGCAGCTGACGCGACGGCCGCTGACGCGGCGCGAAATCATCCAGAAACGGCTCTTCGATCTCGTCTTCGCCGCCGGCGCGCTCATTCTGGCGACGCCGCTCCTGGTGCTGGTTGCCGTGCTCATCAAGCTCGACAGCCCGGGGCCGATTTTCTTCGTGCAGCGGCGCTACGGCTTCAACCAGCAGCCGTTTCGCATCATCAAGTTTCGCTCCATGCGCACGCTCGATGACGGCGCGGTGATCCGCCAGGCGCGCGCCGATGATCCGCGGCTGACCAGGATCGGCCGCTGGCTGCGGCGCTGGAACATCGACGAGATTCCGCAGCTCTTCAACGTGCTCACCGGCGACATGTCGCTGGTCGGCCCGCGGCCGCACGCGCTGTCGCACGACCGCGAATACGAGCAGCGCATTTCACGCTACGCCCGCCGGCACAACGTCAAGCCCGGCATCACCGGCTGGGCGCAGATCCACGGCTATCGCGGCGAAACCGATACCGAGGAGAAGATGCGCAAACGCGTCGAGCACGACCTGTTCTACATCGACAATTGGTCGCTCTGGCTCGACCTGAAAATCATGGCGCGCACGGTGCTGTCGCGCACCGCCTATCAGAATGCGCATTAAGGGATCTTATTCGCTCATTCCCGCGAAAGCGGGAATCCAGTGCGGGGACACTGGGTCCCGGCGTTCCGCCGGGACGAGCGGCTTATTGCGCTAGCCGACCAGCGCGGAGATGGCGAAGACCGCGCCGATCGTCACCAGCGCGGTGGTGAGCCACAGCACGCCGATAAGCAACCAAATGGGTCGCGGCTTGTGCATCGTCGGCGCCGGCATGTCGGTCCAGGATTCGAGTCCCGGCTCGGCCCGGCGCAACGCCGCCGAGGCGCGCTCGATCGCGGCGATCTCACGCTCGAGGTGGTCGCGATCGGCGGCCGCGAGCAAGCCGGAATCGTCGGCAGCCGCCGGAGCGACCTCGCGCCGGACGTCCAGTGCGCGCGCGTCATCCGGCAGCCCGTTGGCCGCAACGCCATCGGCGAGAAAGCCGGCATGTTGCTTCGACATGATGGGGCACCTTTGCCTGTCCGTCTTCCTAAACGACAAGCCCGACGCCTGCGATATTCATCGCTGGCTAACCTTAACGGCGCCAATGAATCGGCCTATTTACGGGGGAAGCGTGTATGACGTGCGGCATCAATACATGGGGCACAGGCACGCCGGAGGATTGCGCCGATGGGTACATCGACACTGATCATTCTTGCCGTGATCGTTGTTTTGGTTTTGTGGGTCATCGCCATCTACAACGGCCTCGTCTCCATGCGGCAACGGGTCAATCAGGCCTTCGCCGATGTGGACGTGCAATTGCGACAGCGCCACGACCTCATTCCCAACCTGGTCGAGACCGTCAAGGGCTACGCTGCGCACGAGCGCGGCACACTTGAGGAGGTGGTCAAGGCGCGCACTGCCGCAGTCGCCGCCCAAGGCACGCCGCAGCAAGCGGCGGCCGAGAACATGCTCTCGGGCGCGCTGCGCCAGCTGTTCGCGCTGTCAGAGGCCTATCCCGACCTCAAGGCCAACGCCAATTTCCAGCAATTGCAGGCCGAACTGACCGATATCGAGAACAAGATCGCCGCCGCCCGGCGCTTCTTCAACAACGCGGTGCAGGAATACAATACCGGCATCCAAAGATTCCCCGCCGCCTTGTTCGCCGCGGCACTCGGCTTTGCGCCGAAGGAATTCTTCGACCTCGGCGAGGAGCGCAAGACCGTCGGCGAGGCCCCGCAGGTCAAGTTTTAGAGCGGATTACATGCGCCCAAAGCTAGGACCCATCATCCGCTCGTCCCCGCGAAGGCGGGGACCCAGCAATAGTCCTTGTCATTGCGAGGAGCGAAGCGACCAAGCAATCCAGAGCTGGCGATGTAAAGCTGGATTGCTTCGCTTCGCTCGCAATGACGACATGGTCTCTGGATTCCCGCCTGCGCGGGAATGAGCGGAGACAACGATGGCTGCGTACGGGCTCTATAGCCACATCCAGTCGAACCGGCGCCGGTCGATCGCGCTGCTCATCGGCCTGTTTTTCCTCGTTTACGTGCTGGTCTATGCCGGCGCGCTGGTCGCGGAGGCGCTGTCGATCGACGCCGACATCAACACGCTGCTGCAGCGCGCTTGGAGCGATCTCATCAGCGCCGCGCCGCTGGCGACGCTGGGCACAGGGCTGTGGGTCGTCATCGCCTATTTCTTCCATCAGAGCATGATCGATGCGGTGACCGGCGCGCGGGAGGTCACCCGCACCGAGCAGCCGCGCCTTTATAATCTTCTGGAAAACCTCTGTATCTCCCGCGGCATCACCATGCCCAAGCTCAAGGTGATGGACTCCGACGCGCTCAACGCGTTCGCCACCGGCATGAACCAGAGGCAATATTCGATCACGATCACGTCGGGTCTACTCGGCCGACTCGACGATGCCGAAGTCGAGTCGGTGCTCGGCCACGAGCTGACCCATATCCGCAACGGCGACGTGCGCATGATGGTGGTCGCGGTCATCATCGCCGGCGCGGTGTCGTTCGTCGCCGAGCTGGTATTCCGGCTCTGGTTCTATAACGGCTTCAGCTTTCGCAGCTCCCGCTCCGACGACCGGCGCGGCGGCGGCGCGGCCATTGCCATTCTGATTGCCGTTGCGCTGTTAGTGCTTGCCTATGTCCTGTCCTTCATCATCCGGCTCGCCTTGTCGCGCTCGCGCGAATTCCTCGCCGACGCCGGCTCGGTCGAACTGACTAAAAATCCCGACG
>Ga0073928_10006937_pt1 | contig 14972 bp, 11 predicted proteins | sample PaiPotPPA55metaG_FD_76969 | JGI IMG/M metagenome (GOLD analysis project Ga0073928, IMG submission 76969) | Iron sulfur acid spring bacterial and archeal communities from Banff, Canada, to study Microbial Dark Matter (Phase II) - Paint Pots PPA... ... | reverse complement strand
CGCTGACCTGTCCCGGCGTCTTAATAACCATGTCGCGGCCGTCCACGTAGATTTTGGCCCCAGGGGGATCGCTTTTCACGACCAGAGTGGCCATCAACTTCGCCAGGTGAACGATGGTTGTCGCCCGGTTTCCTGAGGCCACACTCAAGGTGCGCGAATCGCCGGAATAGCCTGGTTTGCTGACAATAACGGAATGTTGCCCCGGTTGGACATTCGTCAGAGTTAGCGGCGTGATCCAGGTTGTATCGCTCTTTCCATCTACCTGAACTTGCGCTCCCTGAGGAGTCGAGTCAACCGTCAACTGTCCGGGAATGATTGAAGGAGCGGCTCTCCTCCGCGGCTTACGCGCACCGAAAGAGGCGCCAGTCTCCGCCTCCGGAGCTTCAGATTCCGTGGTAGCGGCTGTCTGATCTGGAGAGGTCTGCGCCTCCGCGGGCTGAGTGGCGGCGGGGACTTGTACCGCCGTATTCTGCGACCCTGCCTGGCTGGAGTCGGGCTTGGCGGGAGTTTGCGCTACGGCGGTTGGGTGGGCAGCGGCAGAATCGTCGTCGCCGTTCAGAGTGTGAATGTAGATTGTGACGCCAATGCCGATGACCAGAATCAGCGCGGCAGCCCCGGCCAGCGAATAGAGCATCAGCTTGGGCGGAACGCTCTTGATTTCTTTGATCGCCTTCCGCGCAACTTCGCGAGGCTGTACTTTGGGCTTCTCGACGACCTTGCGGCTGCCCTTAAAGGTCGTTACTTTCGGCTCCGCAGATTGCGCGGATTCAACGGAAACTGGCGGAGATGGAGGAGGGGGAGCGACATACACTTCCTGGAGCGGGGGCAGTTCGGAGATTTCCGAGAAACTCGTGCCGCCGCGGACGTTCGACCCTCCCTCGGCCATCAGCGGATCGATTGCAATCTTCGGAGCGTCTGCAACCTGCGAGTCGAAAGTTTCGAAATGGGGCTCGTCGCTGACCACAGAAGACATGTGCGCCGACGGAAGCTTCGGCTCCTCGAGAGTCGACTTTCCATGAGTGCCCGACCGCTTGACTTGGGGAACTTCCGAAGAAGACAGAGTGTCACCGGCACCCGCAGCCGCAGCAACTGTCTTCGGCGTGGCCAGTCTAGGTTTGGCTACCGCTGCTGGCTGCGCCTGCGGGCCTGGCGCCTGCGGTGCAGCGACTTTCTTTTCGACCGGGTGCGCTGGGGCAGGGGTCACAAACTTCTGGGCCACCACATTCGCTTTGACTGCGGCCTTGGGGGCGTCTGGTTTCTTGGACGCCAACGGCCTGACCTCTTTGCAGTTCTCCAGATCGTCGAGCAGGTGTTTGCCGCTCTGGTACCGCTGTGCCGGATCTTTCATCAGCGCCTTCATGATCAGGTCGCTTAAGAGTGGATGCACTTTGGGGTTCACGTGGAGCGGAGAAACGGGCGCGCTTTCCAGGATGTTCTGGCGCAGAGATTTCACATCTTCGCCATCAAATGCCTTCCGCTCGGTCACCATTTCGTAGAATATCGCGCCCAAGCTGAAAAGATTCGAGCGGGCGTCCGGGACTTGGCCTTGAAGCTGTTCGGGCGACATGTAATGCACGATCGAAGGAACTCCCTGAGGGACGTACTGCACAAAGTTTCCCACGCTGGAGACGCCGAAGCCCAGAATCTTGACCGTGCCGTCCCAACCGCACATGATTTTCGACGGTTCTAGACTGTAATGAACAATGTTGTGCGACTTTGCGTGCTCGAAGCCGCTGCACAGCTGGCGTCCGATGTCGAGAAGATCCCAGATGGAAAATCCCTCTTTGCGAGCCAGCATGGTGGAAATGCTATTGCCTTGGACATAATCCATGCCGGCGCAGAACTGGCCGTCGATTCGACCCGCGCCAAATATGTTGGTGATATTGGGATTGCTCAAAACCTTGGCGTTCTCCGCTTCTGCCAGCAGCGCCTGTTCGAGCGCCGGCGCCTGCTCGCCGAACGCGCTCAACTGAATGGCCTTTAGGGCAATCGTTTGCCCGCTTTCAGGGTCGTGAGCCTTGTACACAGTGCTGGTAAGCGATTTCGCCAGTTCACTTAGGATTTCGAAATGGCCGATTTTCGTGGGCATGGTTTTTTCCGCTCCGCACTATCGAGCCTCTCGCAACGCTGCGACAAAGCTCTAAGGACAGAGACCCATGGAAATGGGTAGGGTTAGGATATCTCTGCTCGTGCCAAGCTTCGAGTTACTAAGGTAAGCTCGGAGGCGCCGCGTTGCTGACGGTCGCGTGCCCTAAGCAACGGTCTGCCCGAAGCACCTGTGAATACGGTTCGAATTCGTGGAGGGCGGCCTCCGAATCTGCGGCATGTGATGATTGACGGATACTGTGTTCAGCCTCCTCGCGCGCGCTTTACGAAATTCGGCGTAACTTTGTCGTCGCGGCGGCGGTTGTAAGTGTTATCAGGCATCGTGTGACATTTGTCATCTCAGCCCGATGACGATCTCCACTTGTAACGGCAGCGAGGCCGCGAAAATATAGATCGTAGAGAGAGGGCTCTCTGGAGGCGAGCATTTTGTGCATCGCACAAATCAAATCTTCGGTTGTCGATAGCGTGCTACTTCGTCTATCCTTGCTGGGCCGGGAAGCAACCGCCGCAGGCCCTCGGTCCCCTGTCTCTTCTGGAGTAGGCCAATGACATTGACCCGGTTCGTCACGAAGAATGCGTTCAGAAACAAGCGCCGCAGCACGCTGACGGTGTTGAGCATTGCTTTCTCTTTGCTTCTGCTCACGCTGATGATGACCATCTGGCGGGCTTTTTATCTCGATAAGGGCAGCGCTGAGTCGGCGGAGAGGCTGGTGGTGCGGCATCGCGTCTCACTCACATTTTCACTGCCTGGCTTCTACCGGGAAAAGATTCGTGGGATTCCGGGCGTCGTGTCCGTAGTGCCGGTGTCATGGTTTGGCGGCATATATAAAGACGCGAAGCCGGAGAATTTTTTCGCGCAATTCGGCACTGATCCGGAGGAATTCTTCAAAACTTTTCGTGATCTGCAAATGCCGGAAGATCAAATCAAGGCATGGCAGCGCGACCGCCAGGGCGTGATCGTGGACGACTTCCTGGCGAAAAAGTACGGGTGGAAACTTGGCGATCGCATGGTGTTGCAGGGCACGATTTACCCGGTCAACCTGGAGTTGAATATTCGCGGCATTTTTCACACGAATCCCGACAACAAGTCGGTTTACTTCAATGCGAAATATGTCGAAGAAGCAGTGGCCTTTTTTAAAGGACAGGCGGGCACTTTCAGCATTCTGGCGGCATCCCCGGCAGACGTGAGCAAGATCGCCAGCGCCGTGGATGACATGTTTCGAAACTCACCGCAGGCTACCAAGACGGAGAGCGAGAAAGCGTTCGGCCTGGAATTCGTGGCCATGATGGGCAACGTGAAAGCCTTCATTTTAAGCATCTGCTCGGCAGTGGTCTTCGCCACACTGTTGGTGTCGGCTAACACCATGGCGATGTCCATTCGCGAGCGCACGCGCGAAGTGGCTGTGCTGAAAACCCTGGGCTTCACCAAACGCGGCGTGCTGGGGCTATTCGTGAGCGAGGCGGTGGCGCTGTCGCTAGCCGGAGGACTGCTTGGAGCCGGGCTGGGGTGGCTGATGGTTTATGGGCTCACCCACTCTCCTCAGTTCATCAGCTTTTTTCCCATGAAGGTCACGCTGGGAATATGGCTGGCGGCGTTGTTTACCTCGGGACTGGTGGGATTATTGAGTTCGGCGGTCCCTTCCTATTCCGCGTCCCAGATAAACATAGTCGATGGGCTACGACACATCGGATGAATCTATGACGCTGGGCAGTTTTGTCGTGCGCAGTACGTTTCGTAACAAGCGGCGCAGTCTGCTGACCATGAGCAGCGTTGGATTCTCTTTGCTTCTGCTCACCATGATGATGTCGATTTGGCGCACGTTTTATATCGACCCCGGCACGCCCGACGCGGCGAGGCGCATCGTTACACGGGATCGCGTGTCGCTGGCGTTCTTTCTTCCGGCGTATTACCGGGACAAGATTCGCAGCGTCCCGGGCGTGCTGGCAGTCGTACCCATGACTTATTTTGGGAACCATTACAAAGATGATCGGTCGGCAAATGCTTTCGCCCAAATTGTCACCGACCCTGAGGAGTATCTGAAAGTCGCATCCGACAAGATCGTGCCGCCGGACCAAGTCCTGGCCTGGCAACGCGATCGCACGGGCGCGATGGTGGATGTTGAGCTGATTAAGAAATACGGCTGGAAGCTTGGCGACCGTATAACCCTGGACAGCCCCTATTTTCCAGTGAAGCCTGAACTCACGATTCGCGCGATCTACAAGATCGATCCTCCCGCTCGAGCGTTGTACTTCAGCACGAAATATCTGGAAGAGTCGGTGAACTGGTTTAAGGGGCAGGCAGGCTGGTATATCACGCAGGTGGCTTCGGCCAGCGATGTGGCGCCAGTCTCTTCCGCCATTGACCAGACGTTCCGCAACTCGCCTCAGCGTACCAAGACGGAAAGCCAGCAAGCCTTCCTGCTATCGTTTGTGGCGACTTTGGGGAATGTGAAGACTTTCATTCTCAGCATTTGCGGGGCGGTGGTTTTTGCGATCTTGCTAGTGTCGGCCAATACCATGGCGATGTCGATTCGGGGACGAACGCGCGAGGTGGCCGTGCTGAAGACGCTGGGATTCACGCGCCAGCGCCTGCTTGCGATGCTTGTCGGAGAGGCTGTCGCTTTATCGCTCGCGGGCGGGATATTCGGCGTTCTGGCTGCGACCGCGGCGCTCCAGTGGCTAACTCACTCTCCGCTCGCGATCGGGATTCCGGCAGGCATGCGGGTCACTGCTCCCACCATGCTGGTTGCCTTGTTGGTAGCGGCGACCGTGGGATTCGTCAGCGGTTGTTTACCGGCATACAGTGCGTCGCGGATAAACATTGTGGAAGGACTGCGCCACATCGGTTAAGTAGCGCCCTGAGCGAAGTCGAAGGGATGCCGGCGCTACCGAGATAGAGTTTACTTATGGCGATACCGATCAGTTATAACGTTCGCAATTTAAGGCTCCGCAAGGGGCTTACGCTGATGACCGCGCTGGGCATCGCGCTCACCGTCACCACGGCAATCTTCCTGATGGCGCTGCTCGCGGGATTGAATCGCGCTTTCGTCAACAGCGGCAATCCGCTGAACGTGCTGGTGCTACGCAAAGGGTCGGAGGCGGAGTTGTCAGGCGGCTTCGACGCTTCACTTTATCCCACGCTGAAAACGCTTCCCGGCATCGCGAAGGACAGCCACGGCGAGCCGATGACTTCCGGCGAGTGGGTGGTCGTGATCATCCTGCCCCGCAAAGACGGCACAGGCGAAGTGAACGTAACAGTGCGCGGAATGATGCCCGACGGCCTAGAAATGCGACCGAGTGCGAAATTGGTGGAGGGACGCTGGTTTCAGACGGGGCAACGCGAGGTTGTCGTGAGCAAGTCCATTCGCGACCGCTTCACTCATGCGAACATCGGCGACACCATGGAATTTGGCAAAGGATCATGGAAGGTGGTGGGAGTATTCGACGCTGGGGGGTCGGCGTATGAGTCGGAGGTGTGGAGCGACGTGAATCAGATGGCCTCGGATTTCGATCGCCAGGGTGGATACTCGTCGGCATATCTGCGCGCCACCGACCCTATCGCCGCCGACGCACTCAAGAATCGGGTCAGCGACGATCAGCGGCTGAAGCTCGAAGGAATGTTGGAGACCGATTACTACGCCAAGCAGACGAGTTCCGGCGCACCCATCAAGGTAATCGGGATTGTGGTGGCGTTCATCATGGCGATTGGGTCGATCTTCGCGGCTATGAACACGATGTACGCGGCCGTGGCATATCGTGGGCGCGAGATTGCCACGCTGCGGGTGATCGGATTCTCGCGGCCCTCGATTCTGACGTCATTCGTGCTGGAGTCTTTGCTGCTGGCGTTGCTGGGTGCGGCGGCGGGAATTTTGCTGATGCTTCCATTCAACGGAATGCAGACAGGCACGTCCAATGCTGTGACCTTCAGCGAGGTGGTGTTTGCCTTGCGCATCACCCCTCAGGTAGCGATGTACGCTATTCTGTTCGCCTTGATTATGGGATTCGTGGGAGGATTGGCTCCCGCGTGGCATGCAGCGCGGCAAAATATTCTGAACGCGCTCCGCAGCTAGGGAACCTGTAGCGCCGGCATCCTGCCGGCTGTCGCGAGAGCCTGCCCTGAGCTTGCCGAAGGGGCGTCCTCGCCCTCGCAGCGGCGGGCGGGAACAGCCGCCGAGACGGCGGCGCTACGTAGCGGCGAGCGATGAAACTTGGGGAGAGCAGAATACGTAAACATTCTTATGGCGATTGATACAAAACACGAAGACCTGCAGAGCCTGCGGATTGATCGCTCGCAGCGCGGCGACTCGGGCGGGGAGCCGCCGGCTTGGGCGCGTCGTTACATCCTGGGCGGAATCGCGGTGGTGGTGCTGCTGGGTGTGATCACTTTGGCCTACCGCATGTTTTCCTCCGATGTTCCCGAGGTCGAGGTCGTCCGCGCCACAGCGGAAACCAGTGGGAATGATGCGGGTGGCACCGTGCTCTCGGCCACGGGCTACATTGTGGCTCACCACACCATCAACGTGAACTCCAAAGTCACCGGGCGCCTGGCGTGGATCGGCGTGGAGAAGGGCGACAAGGTAAAAGAAGGCCAGGTGCTGGTTCGCCTGGAGGATCAGGAGTTCCGGGCATCCTATGAGCAGGCGCGAGGCGCGCTGGCGAATGCCCGCGCCTATCTCGACGAACTGCAGCATGGATCGCGGCCGGAAGAAGTTCAGCAGGCGCAACACAACCTGGATGAAGCTCGCGCCACCCTGGTCAACGACAAGCTGATCCTCAATCGCACCAAAGAATTGGCCAGCGGAGGCGTAGTCTCGCGGCAGGCGCTCGATGATGCTACCGCCAAGTTCGAGTCCGACCAACAGCGCGTAAATTCACTGGAGAAAGCGTTTCAACTTTCAAAGATTGGGCCGCGAGCCGAGGAAATTGCCCGCGCTCAAGGCGCGGTGATGCAAGCTCAAGGATCGCTCGACTATGCCAAGTCGCAACTGGACGCTACCGTGATCCGCGCGCCTGTGACCGGCACAATTCTCGACCGCACGGCTGAAAAGGGTGAGCTCATTACCGCGCAGTTCGCCAGCGCGGCCGCCGGAGGGCCGCAAGGATCGGTCGTTTCATTGGCGGACCTGAACGATCTTCAAGTCGAACTCGATATTGCGCAGGCGGATTTCGCACGCCTTGGCCCGACGCAGAGGGCAAAGGTGACGACGGACGCATATCCCGACAAGGAGTATGACGGCGTCATCGCCCAAATTTCTCCGGAAGCGAACCGGCAGAAGGCCACGGTGCAGGTGAAGGTGCAGGTTTTGAATCCGGACAAGTATCCTGAGGTTCAACTGAGGCCGGAGATGAACGCAACCGTAAAGTTTCTGGCCAATGACACGCCAAAGAATGTCAAAGGGCCAGCAGGAGTGTACGTGCCAACGACGGCAATTCATGATCGCGACGGGAAGAAAATCGTATTAATCGCGTACAACGGAAAAGCGGTCGCGCGCGAGGTCCGGATGGTGGGCCAGCGCAGCGACGGAGCGCTCGTCGATGGACTTGTGGGGGGCGAAAGCGTGATCACCACCGCACCATCCACATTAAAAGATGGAGACAAAATCAAAATTAAGGGGCAATCATGAGCACAGTCGCACAACCGAACGTTGCCACGGGTACTAAAGTTGTTCAGGTTCGCGGCGTCAGCAAAGTCTTCAAACGCGACGCCTTTCAAGTAACGGCGCTCGACGATGTGTCGATCGACATCGCCAAAGGAGAATTCCTGGCTCTGATGGGGCCATCGGGGTCGGGCAAAACCACGCTACTGAACATGATCGCGGCGATCGACCGGCCAACCAGCGGGGAACTGCTGGTGCAGGGGCAGGACATTTTCCGCTTTAGCGACTCGCAAATCGCGCGCTGGCGCAACGAGCATATTGGCTACGTCTTCCAGACGTTCAATCTGATTCCTGTGCTCACCGCCTTCGAGAACGTCGAGCTACCGCTGTTGCTAACGAAGTTGACCGCGCAGCAGCGCCGCGAGCACGTCTTGACCGCGCTCAAGCTGGTCGGACTCGAGGATCGAGTTGGGCACCTGCCCAAGCAGCTTTCGGGAGGCCAGGAACAGCGCGTGGCGATTGCGCGGGCAATCGTGAGCGATCCAACCCTGCTGCTGGCGGACGAGCCCACGGGCGATTTGGACAGCCATTCCGCCACGGAGGTGTTGGAAATTCTCAAGCGGCTGAATGAAGACTTCCACAAGACGATCGTGATGGTGACGCACGATCCGCACGCAGCGTCCTACGCGCACGTCACCCGGCACTTGGAAAAAGGAATGCTGCTGCCGCCGGGATAGTGGCGGAGGTAGCGTTGCCTCAAACCGGAGCGCCAGGCAAGGGACCGCTTCGCGTTCGAGACAATCCTGGGAACTAGCTGGCGACTAAGCGTGATTCGCCGAGTGTCGACGGCGGCTCCGCCGGTACATCCGCGATCCAGAGCCAGGCCCGTCTGCCATTGGAGACCACCGCCTGCGCCTCGCCGTATTCCACCAGACGGTTCAGCACGGTCGTGACCGAAGCCATGGGATCTTTGTGGCGAGCCAGCAAGGCGGGCATTTTTTGCTGAAAATAGTCGCAGATGTCGCGCGCGTTCATGGCGTGGCCGGCTTGCATCAGAATCATCCGGCAGGCCTTGGTAAAGCCCGGCTGGCGGCCACTGCTCTTGCGGTCGACGAGTTCCATGAGCTCTTCGCTCAAAAGCGCATCGCCAAAGAGGTTCGCTAGGCCAGAGATGGTCTGCTTGACGGTACCGATGCGCTTCATAATTTCAGCACGCTGTTGCAGCAAATGGCGCAGCTCGCCATGCGCCTGTCGAATCACTTCCTCCACGTGGCCGACGTCATAACGTTCGACTGGCCTCATCATCCCACTCACAATCTGGCCGTTTTCCATTCTTCCCCCTAATATTAAACGCGCGTTGATTCCCAGCTCTAACTAATCAACTCCACGGGAGTCGATTTATTCCCAGAGCCGATGGGCAGAGCCGCCGGGTTCGTCCGCACGCAGGGGTTAGCGGAGCCCGATGCATTAGACGAGTCAACCGGGGATTGGTTAACAGAAAAGTAAGCGGCACTCCAACGTTGGGATGGCGGCGAGATGTCCAGAGGGTATTGCGGCTTTCTTGACGCTTCTTCCTGATATAAAACCGTCTCCCGTTCGGGAATCCGAAGGTGCCGCACTGGTGGAAACCGCCGCGCTAAGCACCGTAAGAACTATCACTTGCCGATGTGTGATAGTAACGGAGTCACTTTAGTGTCGACGGCCGCACAACCCGCGTTGCGAGTGGCCGATCTGAACCAGGTGATCGGGCGGATTGCGAACACTCTCCCGCGGCTGATTGGCGAGTGATGCCGAAAATGAGTGGCGGGCAATTGGCCAAGGAAATGGCCCAATTGCGCCCTGAAACCAAACTGCTGTTCGTTTCTGGTTATGCCGGCAAGACCGTACTCGACCACAAAGTACTGGATGTTGAAACCAATTTCCTGCAGAAACCCTATTCGTTGAAACAACTTTCCCTCAAGATCCGTTACGCCTTGAACGGACCGAGTCCCGCACAGTCGCAACCCTGCCTCTAGGTATAATTCTTAGCTTGGTCTTGATTGACTCCATGCTCTCTGGCGCAGGGTGTGCGCTATTCCTGTTTTTTTTCGACGTTCGTCCGGGCAAATTCCTGGCGGGAATTTTGCTTCTCGCCCTCTGCGGAGCCATTGTTTATTCGTTGCTGCAAATTCTGGCAGCGTTTCGCTACCTGGCTGTGCGGACCTCCTCCCTGTTTCGCGTTGACCCGATCAGCGTCCTCAAACCGCTTTCCGGCCTGGACCTGGATCTGGAATCAAATCTGCGCACGTTTTTTGAACAGGACTATGCGGCGTTTGAGCTCCTATTCGCGGTTCGAAGGGAAGATGATCCCGCGGCGGAACTAGTGGCTCGCCTGCAACGGGAGTATCCGACCGTTTCATCGCGGATGGTGATCACCGGCGAACCGCCGTATCCCAACGCTAAAGTGTTCAGCCTGGATCGCATGCTGGCAGCGGCCCACTACGATCTGGTCGTGATGAGTGACAGTGACATTCGCGTGACTCCGGACTTTCTGCGCACGGTCGCGGCCGAGTTTCAGGACGCTCACCTGGGAGTGGCGACCTGTCCCTATTGCGCGGTGCCCGGCGCAAGTTTCTGGTCTCGCATGGAAGCCACCGGCATGAACACCGATTTTTGGGGAAGCGCTTTGGTCGCAAGGATGCTCGAAGGTATGCACTTCGGCGTAGGCCCAACCATCGCCGCGCGCCGCGGGGTACTGCAATCGATCGGGGGATTCGAACGGCTGAAGGATTATCTGGCGGAAGACTTCGTCATGGGTAAGTTCGCGGCTGAGGCTGGGCACGGCGTGATTCTCTCTTCCTACATGGTCGAACACCACATTGGCAGCGCGACGCTACATCAGAATATCGACCATCGTTTGCGCTGGGCCCGCAGCACACGGCGTTCACGTCCGGCGGGGTATGTCGGACAGTTGTTTACCATGCCGTTGCCGCTCGCGCTGCTAGTCTGCGCGGCGGCGCCCACGTGGTGGCCGATTTTGCCTCTGACCTTGATCGTCCGCGCCGCAGCGGCCTACACGGTTTCGGCGCGCGTCTTGCGGGCAAAGATTAACTGGCTGCTATTGCCCATCGAAGATTTGTTGGGATTTTGCTTCTGGATCGCAGGATTCTTCGGAAACACGATTTCCTGGCGGGGCCGGCGCTACCGGCTGTTTCCGGATGGACGCTTCGAATTAATTCCTTCGCCGGAAGAATAGGGCGAAGAAGATTCGACTACTTCGGCGCCATGCGAATCAGCCGGCCATTTTTCAACTCGAATCGATCCCCGCGCCACGTCACTGTACGTCCTGTGAAACTTGCGACCCAAACCCCGGCTGCGATCAGATCGCGAACCGGCAGCAGCCACAAGTGTCGCAGTAACTGCCGGTCTTGCAACACGAATCTCCCAACAGTAAGCGCCATCGCCAGACGCAGCAGAAATGTCCCCGCAAGCACAGCCCACGCCCATGGCGCGGCCCGGCTGGCGATTAAGGCTACGAGCGCCCACATCAGGCCGTAAGTGGAAACCAGTCCAATGTAGCCTCCGGTTCGCGAGTCTCGCACGCCACGCGCCCAGCGCAACTGATGAGCGAAAAATCCTCGCAGGTCGTACGCCGGCAGATGAGTCTCGACCATCACATCCGAAAGCACAACCTGTATGCCGAGATCCGCGATTCGTCGTCCGAGTTCATAATCGTCCGCGAGAAAGTCGGCGAGGGACCGGAATCCCCCAATTGTTTTCAGATCAGTTCGGCGGAACGCCAGCGTGGAGCCGAGTCCGAACCTCAGACCGCCCTCCAGGTGACGCGCCACTAATACTCCGGCACAGAAATCCGTGCTGATGCCGAGGGACTCCAATTGCGAGCCGATGGTAGAAGTCGCAACTCCGCGATACAGGCACGTGACCATTCCTACGCGCTCATCTTCATTCAGCAGCGGCGCAATGACGCGCCGAAGATAATCGCGCTCGACGCGAATGTCACTGTCGTTGATCAGTAAGTGCTGATGGCGAGCCGCCGGCAACATCTGCTCCAGATTGCTGACCTTGACGTTGGCACCGAGTATGTTAGGCGAAACAACCAACTGGATCGTGCGGTCAGGAAATTCCCTCTGCAATTGCCGCACGCTGGCGACGGCTGGGTCATCAGGATCGCTCACCCCGAAGATAATTTCGTACTCCGGATAGTCCTGCAGGCAGTGGCTGCGGAAACTTTCGTAGATGTCAGGATCGGTGCCCTTCAGCGGCTTAAGAATGGAAACCGGCGGCAAAGATTTTGTGGGGAACGGTGTGGGGCCGGCGCCCCCGCCGGCCCGCCGTTGCATCAAAAATGCGGCGGCACTCCACAGACAAATCAGATAGTAGATGGAACTGGAGAGGCAGCCGAGAATCCCGACGACCTGAAAGATTCTGACGCTCAAATGAATCATGCGCGGACGCAGATCAGTTTATTCGTACCGCAACGACTCGATCGGATCCAAGTTCGCCGCCTTCCACGCGGGATAAATCCCAAAGACGAGCCCGACTCCGGCGGCGGCGCTGAAGCCGAAGCTGGTCCAGAACACGGACATGCGTGCCGGCAACGAGGGCCAAATTATGGGAATACCCCAGACCACGAGCGCGCCCGCCGTTACGCCAATCGCGCCGCCAACCGCAGTCAACATGATGGCCTCGAGCGTGAACTGCAGAAGAATATCGCGCTTGCGCGCTCCAATCGCTTTGCGCACGCCAATCTCCCGGGTGCGCTCCGTTACGCTCACCAGCATGATGTTCATGACCCCCACGCCACCCACGATGAGCGCGACGCTGGAGATAGCGAACATGCCCAAGAACAGCGCGCCGGTAATCTGGTTCCAGGCATCGGAAATGGAATCAGAAGTAAACACGGCAAAATTGTCCGGCTTATCCGGCGGAACCTTGCGGCGGCGACGCAGCAACTCTCGAATCTCGTCGATGGCTTTGGGCACATCGTCGTGAGACGTTGCCTTGACGCTGATCCAATGCTGCTTGAGTTCAGGGTGAAGCTTCCGCAAGGTGCTCAACGGAAACAAGGCCTTATTGTCCTCGGGATTCTTGCCGCCCCCGAAGACCGATTTGACCGGCTGAACCGTCCCAATCACGGTAAAAAGCTGGCCTTCGATGTTGACTTCTTTGCCGATTGGATCTTGCGCTCCAAATAACTCTTCGGTAGTGTCGGACCCCAACAGAACTACGGGAGAGCGGTGCTCTTCGTCCACGTCACTGAACCACCGCCCTGATGCGATCAGCAAGTCGAACACTTCCTTGGCCGAGGCCTGGTCGCCTTCCAGAATCGTATTCTTCGCCTTCTTGTCCCCGTACTTCACCGCGAACGATCCCACACCCAACTCCGGTCGAAAATACCTTAGGCCGGCAGTCACGGCCTTAACATGCGGCAAGTCCCGCATGGCGACCGCGTCATCGTAAGTAAGCTCTTTACGCGTACGCATTTCTTCGGTTGGCCGGCCGAAAGTAAAAGGTTCCAGATGGAAGGCAAAAATCACGTCAGACCCAATGCTGCTGACGATTTGGCGCACGTTCTCGTCCAGCCCGCGCCCGATCGACGAGACGCCAATGACAACGGCCACCCCGATCACAATACCCAGCACGGTGAGCCCCGAGCGCAGCTTGTTGCTGCGGATCGTCTCCGCCGCCATGCGGAGAATCTCACCGAATTCGTCTTTGCGCATCATAAGTGATGGAGTAATTTTGAAATTGAGTATTTGGTAATTTTCGGACCTGCGCATCGTATGAGTTTCAAATTACTCAATTGCCAAATTACACAATTACCAAATTTCCTTACATTTCAAATCGCAGCGCGACAATCGGGTCCAGCCGCGCCGCCTTGCGCGCGGGATAGACTCCGAAAAATACACCGACACTCGCTGCCACCAGCAACCCCGCCGCCACTGCCCACAATTTGATCGATGAAGGCATGCCGATAATTAGAGTCACGAATTCAGCGACCATCACCCCACTGAGCACTCCCAGCACTCCCCCGATCAATGCCAGAATCACAGCCTCAATTAGAAATTGAAGCAGCACGTCGTCTCGCCGTGCCCCGAGCGCTTTGCGGATGCCGATTTCGCGCGTACGCTCGGTCACCGATACCAGCATAATGTTCATGATCACAATACCGCCCACTACCAGAGACACGGCAGCGATCCCAATGGTCGCCATAAAAAATGTGCTGCTCAATCCCGACCAAATGCTCAGCAGGCTGGCATTGGTCTCGATCTCGAAGCTGTCTTCCTCGCCGACTCGGTCGTGCCGGTGGGCCCGCAGCGCAACCCGTGCTTCGTCGATTGCCTGGTTCAGCGGGGCACCAGTCGCCGTCGCCTTGCCCCAAATTCGAAGACTGTCGTTGTGGGAGCCGTATTGCTTCAGGTACACAGTGACCGGGATCAGCACGTAGTTGTCCGCACTCTGCCCCAGAGTCTTGCCCTTCTTTTTCCCCACGCCGATCACCTGATAAGTCCAGCCATCCACGCGAATCTCCTGGCCCAGCGGGTCGGCGCCGCCCAGCAGATGCTCGACAATGTCGGTGCCCACCACCGCCACTTGCGAGTGATTGTTCAAATCCGTATCGTTCAGCATCCGCCCGTAAGTCAGATCAGTGTCGAGGATCGATGCCACCGACGGCGTAATCCCCTGGATCGTGGTGTCGCTGATGGACTGCTCGTTGTGCTTCACGCGTCCACTGCCTCGTGCCATCGCCCCCACGAAATCGCAATGCCGGCAGGCCTCCAGCACGGACTGATAATCCTCCAGCACCAGATTCTTGCGCTTCTCGGCCGCCAGGAAATGTTCGACATTGGTCTCGACTGGCGAAGTCTTGCCAATGATGAACACGTCGGCGCCAAGGTTAAAAATCTTCTTCGCCACGTAATCCTGAATCCCGGAAACGAAGGTCACGACGGCGATGACTGCCGCGATTCCAATCACCACGCCCAAGAGCGTAAGCACGGAGCGCAGCTTGTTCGCCCACAACGACCGCAGCGCGATTCGAATGGCCTCGGCAATGTTCATGGATCAGGCGTCGGGCGTCAGACTTCGGACCTCAGGCCTCAGATTTCGGACCTAGGGGGCGACGCGGTACAAGTCTACAGCGAATTGCTCAATATCGCTTAATTCTGCTTCCGGAGCAGGAGCTAATGTCCGAGGCTCGAGGTCTGACGCCCATCGCATATAATGATTCTGTAGGCAGCCGGACCGGACGGTCGCTCTCTGCGTCTT